>OOAW01000045.1_pt1 | contig 152691 bp, 171 predicted proteins | sample 1671861 | NCBI WGS metagenome assembly OOAW01 (sample SAMN06348200, study PRJEB24527) | human gut metagenome | reverse complement strand
TTTTATTTTACTTTTTTGTACAAAAGTAGTTGAATATTTAACTAAAAGTGTTATAGTAAGATTATCAATAAAACAGGTTGGTGATGTGATGTGTAATTATTTAAAAAAAGACTATGTATATCTATTAGGACAAGCTTATGATTGCTTTAATTATGTTTTAGTTGAAAATAAAGCAACCGTATTTAATTACTTTATTAAGCCTAGTGAGATTGACCAACAGATTATGAGTAGCTTTTATGATTTAAGTATTAGGTTAAAAGAGAATCCTGTTTGGTTAATGTCTAATGTATTTGATTATTATTTATATCTTAATCGTAGGCGTAAGAAGATTCCGTTTTTGCCTCTAGGTAGTTTTAATCAAGAAATGATCTTAAAAGCATATGATAGTAAAGATAAGTACAGAAAATTGGCTAATAAGGAATTATATGTTACTTTAGATAACTTATACTTAAAAGCTCTTAATATGTTATTTAAGGTTCCTGTTAAAACTCTATATAGTGAAGAACAGACTTATCTTAAAGAAAGAGTTTTTGATTATCGTAACACTCCTTATATCAATGTTTCAATGGAAAAGGTTAGAAGACTGCTTTTAAAACACTCTGATAAAACTTGGGATAATATGTTATTATTAGATGGTGTGGAGTATTTTGAACCTGTAATATTCTTAATTTGTAAGGACCCACACGAAGCTCTAACGCATCACTTAGGTGTAACAGAATACAGTTATTACTATTATGGAGTTAATAATGAAACAGAGCTTCGAGATCCAAATGAATTAAAATATTTATTCAATGCTTACCATTATCTTAATCAGAGAGGATTAATAATTTAATGGAATTAGATAGTCGTCAAAAAGAAGAGCAATTATTAGTAAGATCAATTCACAGTGCTCACACTACTAAAAATGTATTATCACGAAATGTGGGAGTATTAATTAAAGATCCTACTTATAAATTAATTGCTGAAACTGTAGTCCAATATTATGCTACTACAGATGAGCCTTTAAGTTTAAATGCTCTTAACCTAAAAGTAGAAGAACGTCTAAAAAGACAAGCAGAGAGAAGTAACACCACTGTTCCAGACAATGTTTTAAATGGATTATTTCAAACTACGTCTAATCTTATTAATGCTAAAGAAGATAACAATACCGTTGTTCTTACTGAGCTAGAAAATTATGTACATACTCAATTAGGTAATCAAGCTATTATCGAGGAAGCTACTAAAGGTTCTGATCATATTTCAGAACGGGTAGAAAAACGAATGAACCAGATTAATGAAATTAAGCTCACTGGTACTGATTATGAAGTTATTGATATTTTTAAGGATCTAGCTCGTAAGGAAGCTATCTATGATGAGTTTGGCAATCGTAAGTTATCGTCTGGTTTAAAACCTTTAGACGTTGTTACTGGTGGCGGATTAGAAACCGGACAGATTGCAGTTATTAACGCCCCTTCTGGACGAGGAAAAAGTAGTTTCTTATCTAATCTTACTTATTATTATTCGATGGTTGCTCATCATAATGTTCTACATATTACGCTAGAAGAATTAAATACTGATCAAATTTTACGGTTTGACCGAATTATTACCAATTCCGATATTCATGATGTATTTACTCCAGAAGGTGAAATTAGAGAGGATTATAAACAAAGAGTTCATAATTACTACAACAAAGTAAATGAAAATCAGATGGTAGGAAATGTTTATTATGCAAAATCTACTCCTTTAACGTGGACGGTAGATGATGTAAGACAGGTGATTAATAAAGTAGAACGGGAGAAACAAGCTAAAATTGAAGTTGTTATCCTAGATTATGCTGACTTGTTAATTAAAAAACATTATTCTGATAATGAAGCACAAGCAGGTGAATTACTTTATCAAGATTTAGTACGTTTGGCTCAAGAAACAGATACTTTAATCTTTACTGCTTCTCAGCTTAATCGTGGATCTGGAATTGCTGAAATTAAGACCATGGAAAATGTGGAAGGTTCCTATCGTAAGAAGAACACTATTGCTTTTGGTGCTACATTAAATTCAACTCCAGAAGAATATAAGAAGGGTTACATTAGGCTTTATCTTGATAAGGTTCGGAATAACTTTGGCTTTGACGACAATTTTATGTATTTACGTTATGACTTAAAGTCTATGCGCCTTCACCCAGAATCTAAAGACGAACAGGCAGATCACTTAGCTACTTTAGACGAGTCTAATACAACTCATAAACGTCCTAGTAACAAGATAGACAAAAATGCAGAGTTAATTCAAACAATTAATGACGCTATTAACCCTAATAAAGAAAAGGAAGTATAACAATGAAAGTAAAAACAATCGAAGCGCAGAATTTTCGTAGTTTTAACCATTTTAAATTAGAACTAAATGATTTAGGTTTAACACTATTAAATGGTCAAAACACTGGTATTGACAGTGAGAGGACAAATGGGGCTGGTAAGAGTTCAATTATCTATGCTATGATCTACGCCCTTTATGGTGAAACTCCAGACGGAGCTAAAAGTGATGAAGTAATTAAAAATGATGTAGGTAAGAATTGTTTTGCTAAAGTAGTGTTTACTCATTTTGGTCATGAATATGAAATTACTCGTTATCGTAAAGACAAGGAATTTAAGAACAAAGTGATTATGTATCGTGATGGTAAAGATGTTACTTTGTCTACTAATAAAGAGACAGACAAGGAAATTGTCTCTACTTTAGGATTTGGTTTTGATACACTCTTGAATTCAGTTATCTTTAGTCCAGAAAAGCTTAATACTTTTATTAGTGCTACTGATAAACACCGTAAGGAAATTTTGGAAGAACTTACTAACACTAATATCTATAAGCAAGCCTTACAGTTAGTTAAAGAAGACAGCAAAGAATCCTCTAGCAAGCTCATAGAGGACCAAAAAGAGTTGGAACGGTTAGATACCTTAATGGATAGTCAAACAGCCTTACAGCGTCAATATGAGCAATCTGTGGCTATGCAAAAACAGCGGGTTGATAATCTTGAAAATCAAATTAGGCTAAGAGAATCTAACCTTAATTCATTAGATTATAACCCAACAACTCATGAAGCCGTTAAAGCTGAATACCAAACTTATCAACAACAAGTATCTGGTTTTAATTTCACACAGAGTCATGAATATACTAATAAGTTACAAACTGCTCAAACAGAACAAAAGAATATTGAATTACAACAAGAGAATATTAAAAAGCAACTTACTGACTTATCAACTCAATATAAACAGTTACAAGCTACAGATAATGCAGTTTGTGCATGGTGCGGAAATGTATTAGACGCAGAGCATAAGCAGTTAGAATTAAATAATATGAATAAGAAAGCTAACGAACTTATGACCTCGTATAAGGCTCTAGCTCCTCGTCTAAGCGCTCTTAATCAAGACGTAAACAATTATACTAAACTAGCGAAAAAAGAGCAGAAACAAGCTTCTGAGCAACAAGAACAGTATCGTAAGCTAACTAATGCTCTTAATCTTACTCAGCAAAAACTTAATGAGCAAGAAAACCTAGTTAATGAGATTAATCGTCTTAATAATGATATTAACCAATTAAAAACTGAATTAAAACAAGCTCAAACACCAGTTGAAAAGCCTAAACAATTAGATACTGCTAATATCGAAAAACAGATTAAAGCAACTGAGCAGGACTTACATAAACAACAATCAGCACAGAACGACTTTGAAAAGCTTACTAAGGTTTATTCAGACCGTGGCGTTAAGGCTCAAGCTTTATCTCTAGTTATTCCTTATCTTAATGATCAATTAGAAAAGATTTTAAAGGTATTAACTAACAATACTATGACTGTAGCTCTTAATAATAAGACAACTACTAAGTCTGGTAAGGTAAATGAACAGATTAGTTTAGATGTTGACTCTAGTGTTTCAGGTAGTAATTACCAAGACCTTTCGTCCGGTGAGAAACGCCGAATTGGAATTGCTCTTAATCTTGCTTTTATGAATTATCTTAAATCGCAAATTGGTGGGCTTAATTTAGTTGTCTTTGATGAGGTGTTTGACTCACTTGATAAAGCAGGGATTGATAGTGTTATTAATGTATTAAGTGACTTAAAGCAGAATGTAGGTAACATTATTATTGTTTCTCATAATGATGATATGAAATTTAATGATAATATTGATACGCAATTGTTAGTTAAAAAGGTTGACAATACATCTAAATTAGTTAATAATTAGTCTTTTAAAGGTAGCTTGACCTCTTGTATCGAATGGGTTTAAAATATACTCATACTTTGATATAAGGGGTTTTTAGTTTATTAATGCTCGATTTAGTGAATACTAATGGTCTTAAGATTAAGGCTACTAAAAAAGATGGACGGATTTATGTTATTGCTAAGTGCCAATCTAGCCAAGGGAATTTAGAAGTTGCTTATATTCCAGCAGAGTATGGTATGTATTGGTATCCGTTGTCTTTTTATTTTGATTATTACTATGTGTCTATGTTTCATAATATTATGTTAAAGGTTGACCCAATCGCCCCTAAGGATATTCAAGAACGATTTAAGGACAACCACCATTTCTTACATAATTATTATGAATATAAGAAAGACGAACTCGGTACAGATAAATCAATGTACATGTTTAACCTAGGAATTACTACTAAGCTAAAATCTATAGGTTTAAAGACTTGGGATGGTTTTTATACTTTACAAGATGTACAGCAAAATTACTTGTTATTAAGCCAAGCTTTAGATGATATTGAACAAAAGATTATTAAACGAGAACACGAAGAAGGAGTTAATCCAAATGCTCTTGAATCTAACCCAACAAAGTTTGCTACTAAAGACGAAATGACCATGCTAAGTGATCTCGGAATGGGATTTAGAATGAATCAATATATGCGAAAAGTTGCTAAGATTATGTATGAGGATAGTGTAAGATAGGTGAAATTATGACTCGGGAACAACAAATTATTGTTAATTGTATAAATGAAGACTACCAAGAAACAGCTACAGGTGAAGTTCATTTAGACTGTCCTTTCTGTGGAGAACATGATAAAAAGCTGTATGTTTCTCCAAAAGGTCAATTTATTTGTTTTAAATGTGAGTCTCGTGGAAACAGCCCAATCAGCTTCTTTATGCAGTATTATGATGTTTCTTATAATGAAGCTAAAGAAATGTTAAAAGACGAAGATTTTGATAGTCCTAAGGTAGAACCAATTGACAATGAGACTTTACTAAGTCGTTTAGTTGCTCTTAATACTAAAGCAGAAAAACATAAACAAGTAGGTAAAAAGTGCCCCCCTTTTCCTACTAATACTAAACTGCTTAGAGATAATCTTAATAATCCTGAGTCTTACCCTTACTTATGGTATCTTAAAAACCGAGGAATTACTCTACAGCAGATTTATAAATATAATTTAGGCTATCTCACATCTGGTGTTATTAAGACTCAAGATAAAGATATGACTATTAGTAATAGTATTATCTTTCCCACCTATGGTCTTAATAATGATGTTATTTATTGGAGTACAAGAAGTATTGAACCTAATCCATTTATTAAATCTTTTAATGCTCTAGCTAAGGACAATGAATATTCTAGGAAAGACGTTGTTTTTAATCTTAATCATGTAAAAGATAAAATGGTTATCTGCGAGGGTATCTTTAATGCTATTAGTTCAACTGTTGCAGATTATGTAGGGGTTGCAACTTTAGGTAAGGCAATTACTGATGATCAAATTAATCTAATGCTTAAAGTTAATCCTAAATATTTCTACGTATTCTTAGATAATGATGCAATGAAAGAAGAAATTAAGTTAATAGATAAGTTAAAACAAAAAATTAGCCTAGACCGAATTTATTTAGTTGTAAATCCCTATAAAGATAAAGACGCTAATGACTTAGGTAGTACAATAGTTAAAGAATTGTTAGATAAGGCTCGTCCTGTTAACCTACAATCATTACTCTATCTAGTAAGAGGTGAGAAGAAGTGAAACGAGATTTACCAGATGTAAGAAACTTAAGTACACTAAGCTTCCAAGATTATATTCGCTTAATGGAATTAGTTAAACAAGATGGTAAATTACCAACGGAAACAGTAACCCAACACAATAATGATCCTGTTTCCTATAAAGAAGCATATGAAGCACTAAAAGATTTAGCCAGTAAGGTAATTGGAGAAGCTCAACAAGCTAATAACTATACGGCTGATTTGTTCTCTAGCTTAGCTACCTTATTAGTTAAAAAACATATTATTAATGAAAAAGAATTAAATGAAGTTAGCAGAATTGCACAACGGATTTGGGAGGAAGAAAACAATGACAAAACCAGCATTAAGTAAAACACAAGTATTAAACGCAATTAAAGTACATAAACAATTACCAATGCCAATGACTAAGTTGGAACAAACAAGTGCTCAAACACTCCTTAAAAAGCGTTTGACGATGGAGGAAGTATTAGACGTAATTGATTTAGTTAATTCACCTCTTAGTCAACAGCTATCAGCTATTAACCAACGGGCTAGTTTAACTGCGATTGCTCTTGATAAGTCTATGCAAAAGAATGGCTTAGACGAAAAGACAATTGATAAGATCTGGGCAGATGCACATAAAGATTTAGATAAGGCTAACCTTAAAGCAAGCAGAGAAATGCAAGAGTCGTTTAAGCAACAAGTAAAAGACTTAAAGGAAGGTAAATAATGAGTGTAGCAGATCTAAAAAAGGCTCTAGGTGTAGTTGGTTTTACCCAGCTAAAAAAAGCTATCAATACAGGTAATGTAACTACTTATACTGTTAGAGCTTTAAATAAAGAGTTTGGTTTAGCTCCCTTAGCTGGTATTTCAGAAAAGGAAGTAGACGACAATTGGCCTGAATTAGTCGATGTCTTTGAAGAGTCTTTTATTAATATTCAGAGTCAAAAAATTAGTACAGATATTTATGATGGGGAATTAAACCCAGCACTATTTAAGAGTGTAGTTCGTTCCTTTGTATCAGGGATTGAGGGTCTTGAAAGTACAAGTGCTAACCTTAAAGATGAAATTAATTATGACTCTTATATGGCTAAAATGCTTAAAGAAGACAAGTTGGGTATTTTAATCGTTAAAGAAGACGATGAGGACCATCTTTATATGTTTAAGAAAGAACCAGCATTAGTTCGATTAAAAGTTATTAAGCAACTTAAAGACCTAGCAGAGTCTGATGATATTGATACTAATAAGGACAAGCAAGAACAGTTTATGAAGTTAAATAAGCTTGCTAAAGAATCTTATAAGGAAAACAAGAATTATGTAAGCAAGATTGATCCAATTCTTACTCAGCGGGCTATCTATGATCCAGATGTAAGAGAGAAAGTCAAGCTGTTTAATAACTTAAAGATGATGTATGATTAATATGATTAGGCTAACAGTTGTGATATTATGAAGGCAAGGAAACACGTTCTTTTAAGGACGTGATGAATTGCCTTTTCTTTTTGCCTTGACCCCTAAAAATATTGAAGTTAGAATTAAAACATAAATTAAAGAAAGAGGGTGAAAATAATGATTAAAGGAATTAAATTACGTTTGTATCCTAATGCTAAACAACGAGATCAGTTAACTCAAATGTTTGGTAATGCTAGATTTATCTGGAATATTATGCTAAACATGGCTAATGAACGTTATAAGAATAATCCTAGTTCTAAGTTTGTAAATGAATATGGAATGAATTACTTGGTAAAGCAACTAAAAGTAGAATATCCATTTTTAAAAGAAAGTGAAGCTAGAAGTTTACAAATATCTAATCATTATCTTGGTCAAGCATTTAAAATGTTGTTTAAGCATCAAGGAGGACATCCTAGATTTAAGTCTCGTAAAGCTACTAAGCAATCTTATACAGGTGATGGTACTAATTGCAAAGTATTAGCTAAACGAAGAATGAAATTACCTAAGCTAAGATGTATCAAAACTAGTAAGACAAATAGACTAAAAGATTGTAAAATTAAAAGATATACAGTTACCTTAGATCCTACTGGTAAATACTACTTGTCTTTAATTGTTGATGACCCTAACATCCAGTCATTAGAACCTACTAGATCAGTAGTGGGAATAGATATGGGAGTAGCTGATCTAGCTATTACTAGTGATGGTTATAAATACCCTAAGTTTGTTACCCCTTATTTAGATAATAAGGTAGTAGAAGCTCAATCTAAATTTAGTAAACGTAAACAAAGAGTTTTAGTTAGGGTAAGACAGTGGAACCATAATCATAAAGATATTAAGATGGAATTAGAAGATTATTCTAATTGGCAAAAAGCTAGACAGCAGAAAGCTAGATACCAAGCTAAGATCACTAATAAGCGTAAAGATTATTTACATAAGATAACAACTGAATTAGTAAGAAGTTATGATGTGATTGTAATAGAAGATTTGAAAACCAAAAATCTTCTTAAAAATCATCATCTAGCTAAATCAATTACTAATAATAGTTGGTACTTATTTAGAGAAATGTTGGAGTATAAATGTAAGTGGTATGGTAAACAATTAGTAGTTGTTAAACCTAACTATACAAGTCAAATATGTTCTAAATGTGGTTACCACTCTGGCAAAAAACCATTAGATGTACGTGAATGGACTTGCCCTAAATGTAATACTCACCACGATCGAGATATTAATGCTTCAATTAATATTCTAAATAGAGGATTAAAAGAGTTAAAGAAATTAAAGAAAATTAAGGCTAGGGACTAGCCATGGTAAAATAGCTTAGTTCTGTAAGTTAGGTTTAGTGAATACACTTGTAATATCCTAAATACTACTAAGTGTTCCCAGAAGCTTGGTCATTCATAACCGAGTAGTTCACGTTAGTCTTTTTTATTAAAAAAAGCAACAAAACTATATTATAAAAAGGTGATAACAAATGGATGGCAGGGGAAAACAATCTAAGGGAAAAAATTTTGAAAGAAAAATTGCTAAAAAATTTTCATTGCATTATAAAACTAATGTAAGTCGTACTGCTTACTCTGGAGCAACTAGAGGAATTGAAACTCAATACAACCACTCTAATGAAACAGGTAATGTAGGATTTGTTGGTGACCTATTCTTCCCAGCAGATCACCCTATGAGTATTTTTAATTATGAACTAAAGAACCATGACTCAGTTAAGTTTACTCAATTTTTCAATTCTAATGGAGAAATCCCTAGTTTTATGGAACAAGTAACTACTGACTCTAGCAGATTAGGTGGAGTTGGTCACACAGTACCTTGTTTAATTATCCATGTTAAACGAGAGAATGACTATGCTCTATTTCCTTTCAAAGCAAGCGTATATCAAGTTTTAGCTAAAGATCATGATAATGTATTAGCTACAATGATAAGCTATACACAAGAGCGTACAGAGGAAATTAACAGGTATAATATGATTGTTACCACTTTAGATAACTTCATGGAGCTAGATCCAGATTTTATGTATCAACAATATAAAGACTTTAATTGGGATAGCTTAAATAAACATGAAGTTAAGCATAAAAAAGTGGATCTAAATAAATTAATTGACGAGGTTAATTAAATTGCGTTTACAAAAACAATTAAATATTGATAATACTTTTAGAGTGTTAAACTTAAACTTTTATAATAAGAATTTAGATATTGTGAGAGTTAACTCTAAAAATAAAGAACGAGTTTTATCTTGCTTAAAAGATGGTCAAGAACATTATTATGTAATTGATGGTACAAGCGATGATATTTTACTTAATCACAAAGTATATAAAAGCCAAGATCATATTATTTATGTTACTAATGATCTAATTCCGATGAGTGTCTTTTTAGCAATCGGCTCTAATCGAAAAGTAATCTATATGTATAAACTGCATAACTTTAGCCAAACAGAGCTAGACAATATGAATACAGCTTCCACAGTGGGAACTACTGCTATCTATGTATCTAACATTACAGAAGATACGAGAGTTACTCCATTATTATTTGATATAGAAGACGCTAGGTTTATTGCTGATCGAATCTACTTAGAATTTAATGACAATGCTACCCAAGACCTTAAAGAGTCATATTTTAATGCTTTACATGAAATTTTAGCTCGGTGGACTATCCAGCTTTATCTCAGTTATTCCAGTGAAGAAGAACATCAGAAGCTAAGTAAGTATTTAATTAAAAAATATAAATAGACCTTGTACCATTCGTTGTCAATTATGTTATAAGGACAAGATCAAAAATGAAAAAAGATGTGGAAACGCTTAATACAACAGATCTAGCTAGGTTGATTAAGTTTAGAGATCCTAGCTTAAAACTAAAAGATATACAAAAGGTACTAAACTTACAATCAGAAGTAATTGCTTATGGTTTAGATACTGAACAACGAATTAAAATTGGTAAATTGTTTATTATTGAACCTACAATTCGCCCTAGTCACAAACACTATCGAGGAATGGGTAAAGGTTCTAAATATGTAACTGTACCAAAAAGACTTCGATTTAAGTTCAAAGCTCTTAAGCAATTAAAAGAAATTGAAGATAGCCACCAATACTAAGACAGGTTAATTTAGCCTGTCTTTTTTATTTTCTTATTGCAATTTATACAATTTTAGTTCATAATAGGAGGTGCGCAAGATTTGATGCGCAGAAATGCGTAAACCCTTGAGCAGAAAGGAAGACAGACACATGAATGAGTGCGCAGTAATGCAAGAATTCAAGGTTGCTCAATCTAAATTGGATAAGGTAATGGAATGGGTTAAAGCTCAAACTGCTCCTATTCCTTATGGAGAAAAGAACAACCCCAAAAAAGTTAAAGTTACTTTTCAGGGTAAAGATTTTTATTATCCTAGCATTCGAGAAACTGCTCGTTATATTAATGTTCCCGAATCTAGTATCCGTTATGCTTTAAGCAAGCAAAATACTTATTACCGTAATGGTTGCTTAATTAGCTATGTAGACGAAAATGAGAAGGAAGTGTAAATATGACAGCAGATATTATTAAAGACGCTCTACGTCCTCTACAATATGTAGATATGAACGGAGAAATTAAAAACTTAGTACCAGAACAGATTCTTAATTTTGATACTAATAACTTAATTGGTGAAATGCAAAATAATCCGAATGTGTATTATTTAGTTGCTAGATTAGCTGAACGTAAGCGACTAGAAGCTAAAGACTTAGATACACAGCTAGACGCTTTAAAAGGTACTCTGTATATTCAATATGTACAAGATGAAAGTCTTAAAAAATTTAATGGTGGACGTAAACCACCGGAGTCTATGCTTACTACAGCTATTCAATCCGATCCTAAATATGTTGAATTAAGTAAGCAACGTAACCAAGCAGATTATCAATTCCGGTGTCTTAATTGGTTAACTAAAGCGATTGAAAATAAAGCTGATATGATGCAAAGCATTAGCGCTAATCAACGACAGCAACAAAAAATGATCCCACAAGGAGGATTTAATGGCTGATAGTTTTAAAATTCAAGTAAAAGATACGTGTAATAACATCTATAACTTAACCTTAGATTTAAAAGACTCTGAACGATTAGTACTTAATCGTCACGTAGGGAATATAAAGAATATAGTTGCTAAGTTAATAAGTGAAGAAGGTAAAGCCCTAGTACAAGATCTGCAACAAGATATTTTTGAAGATTACCAACAAATCGAAATAATTAAAGATTATTGTGCTCGGGGCTTTATTTATGCCTTGGCTTACGAAGGTATGCTACCAGATAGTGATAATTTTGATTTTGTAAATGCTCTAAGTGCTATTACTACAGCTACTAAAAGATTATTAGTTAAAAAGAACCATGATTATGGCTCTAGTTATCAGAAAGTAGCAGATATTCTAGGAGCTGTTCCAGCATTTTCAGTACGAATTTTAGACAAATGTAACCGATTAGACAATCTGACTAATAGTAACAAAAGGGTTGATGTAAAAGACGAGTCACTCGAAGATACTATACAAGACTTGTTAGGCTACTATGTATTGTTTATAATTAGTCTTGAAAATAAATAACAAGTTACGTATAGGAGTGGATTTTAATTATTTATATTAATGCACCAATTGGTATTGGTAAAACAAGTTTAGCTAAGATTTTGTCTAAGGATTTAGGAACACCTGCATTTTTGGAAGAGCCAGAAAAAATCCCGTTATTAAATAGTTTTTATGAAGACGGTAAGATTTCAAGAGAACTTAAATCATTTGTAGTTCAAATTGAATTTTTAGACTATCGGTATGAACAACTTATGGAGGGCGTTCATTTAGGGTTAGAGGGTATTACAAATACTGTATATGACTCCTCACTCATTAGTGACGGTATTATGAGCCATAACCTTTATAATCGTGGTGAGTTCCCAGAAATCCTTTATAAGGATTACTTACGTCTTAATAACATTATGCAACGTAATGTAGCTGGTCATCCTTTCATGGGTCCAGATTTAATTATTTACTTGGAAGCTCCTTTTGAACAAATGTTAAGTAATATCGCTAAACGTGGACGTGAAATGGAAACTACAGACCCTAAGCTAACAGAATATTATAAATCTGTGTGGAATATTTATCGAGATTGGTATAACTCCTATGGTAACACTCCAGTTCTTAAACTAGATTTAGATAATGTAGATTTCGTTAATAATGTAAATGATAAAAACATGGTCTTAGATAAGATCGAAAATGAACTTGTAAACTTAGGAAAATTAAGTCCTAATGAATTTAGCCAGCTACACGATAAGCGAATGAAAGGAGTAGCTTAATGACAGAGGAACGTAGAATTATTGTCGTTAGCAAAGACGATAATAAGGGTAATCTTTTAACTAATGTTCTATTTGAAGACTACCCTAAACAAGGTAAAAATGCTAGTGATATGCTAAGCGACTTTACGGTTGGCTTTGTAAACACTATGCAACGCTATGGTCTTTCTAAAAAAGGACTATTAGAAACTATTGGTGCTATGTACGACACCTTAAACGAAGATGATACAGAAGAAAAGAGCAACGGAGGAAACAACTAATGGCAATGAATTTCGCAGACGTAATTAACCAACTTAACTCAAACAGCAACGAAAATAACTTCCGTCCTACTACATTAGGCAAAAAGCAAGCATTTTTTGGTCGAATCTTACCATTAGAAAATGGTGGATTTCCTTTCGTTCAATTCCGTGAAGCATGGGTTAGCTTTACTAAGAAAGATGGTAGTGTTACAGCCTTACCAGTTATTGTTGATCCTAACAACCCAAACGATCAGTTAGCTAAACTTCTTAACACTGTTATTCAATTTAATAAAGACAAAGGTGCTAAAGATGAAAAGGGTTATGCAGTAGATACTATTAAATTAGCTTCTGGACGTTTTCCACTATCTATCCGTGCTCGTACTTATTTCCTAGGTGTTCCTGTTACTAACCAAAATGGTACTTATGCTCAAGCAGTAGACAATCAAGGCCGTCCCGCTGTAGAAGCATATCAAATTAGTTACTCTGGTATGTATGCTATCTCTTCTTTACTTACTCCAGAAATGCCTTATACGAATGCACGAACCGGTCAACCAATGTTTAATGACCAAGCACAATTTATGACTGCCGGTGAAACAATGCCAGTTAGTGCAAAGTTTGTTGACGCTCCTAATGGCGGTGTCGGTAGCTGGAATGCTAGTGTTAACCAATCTATGATTTTACCTGCTATGAACTTTAATTACCTAGAACGTGACGATCAAGGTAATATGAAGTATGTAGATGATATTGAAAAGGAAGCTAAGCCTTTAGTAGAATCAGATCCAAACTTCTACCAAATTGTTCTTAATCAACTTACTCAATCCTACAATACTCAATTGGCTCAAGTAAGTTCTAATCCATATGCTACAGGTGCTAACTTTAGTCAAGCTCCACAAGTAGGTGCAGGTGACTTACCATTCCCTAGCCAAACTCAAGCACCTAAGGCTCCTGCTAACAACCAAGCGCCTATGAATGGTCAACCAGTCCCACAAGCTCCTATGAATAACACACAACCTACCGCACCTACTCAACCTCAAGCCCAGAAGGTAGATGTTGTTGCCAACATGACTGGTCAACCCGCTTCTAACTTTACTCAACCGCAAACACAACAATCGACAGCACCCTCACAATCAGCCCCACAAGCTCCTGTAAGCTCTTCTGCGCCAACTCAAGGGAATTTTACTAATCAGTTCTCACAACCTACTACAGATACTCCAGAGGACGATTTAAGTATGCCGTTCCCTAGCCCTGCTGATATGCAAGAACCAACGCCAACATCAGCCCCTACCGCACCAGCTAGTCAAGCTCCAGTACAACCAACTACGCCTGCACAACAACCCCAACCTAATACAACACCAGATCCATTAGCTAATCTAAATGCTAGTTCTGATGTTGACTCATTCTTAGCTAATTTAAAGTAATAAGGAGAGATTGTTTTGTCTAAAATTACTGATATTATTGGGGAGCTTAATAAAGACCCGAAACTTACTACCTTTAACCAAACAGATAGTGGAGAAATTAATGATTGGTACCCAACTTTAATCCCTGTCTTTGATTACAATATGGTAGGAGGACTTCCGGGTTCTGGACGAGTTACCCAAGCCTTTGGAAAAAAATCTAGTGGTAAAAGTACATTTTCTGGTAATATTATTAAAAATGCTATTAAGATGGGAGCCATTGTAGTTTACTTTGACTTAGAAGGAACGCAAAATAATTCCCGCCTTGAACATTTAGGAGTAGATACATCTAAAGTTCTTACCTATACTCCTACACATAAAAAAGATGGTAGCGTCCAAGAGCTATCTATTGAAGAAGTTGGTAGGATTATGATTGAAACTCTTGCAAAAATCCATAACGCAGATCCAGATCAGCAAACTATTTTTGTTTGGGATAGTGTTGGGTTTACTCAATCAGAAATGCAAGTAAATACTGAATTAGGCGGTCAAACTATGGGGCAACAAGCTAAAGCCCTTAATACTATAAGTCGTAAGCTCCAAGCTAATTTGATTTATAATAATGGTACTTTACTTGCTATTAATCAGGCTCGTGCTGATCTTAATGCTATGAATCCTCGCTATGCAACAATTAAGTCTGTAGGTGGTGAAGGATGGGAACACTTGTTATCTACAGATATTAGCTTTGCTCAATCTGGTAAAATTAAAGCTAAGTCGGCTGACACTGAACCAATCGGTACTAATACTAGAGTTAAAGTTGTTAAGTCTAAAGTTGGAGACAACTGGGGATCAGACTTTACTATGTGTATTCTTGGTGAGTCTGGTTATGACTTTGAATATAACTTAGTAAACTCAGCTCAAGAAAATGGACTTATTTCTACTGGTCGTTCTCCTAAATATGTAAATGACAATGGAGACGAAATTAAAGGTAGCAATGTTTATAATTTAGTATTAAAATTAAAAGAGCCGGAAAATCAAGCTATTCGAGATGAAATCTGGCAAAGACTCTTGTTAATGTACTTCCCTAAGTGCTATCCACCTTTATTCAATACAAGCCTATTCATGCACGAACAAGACTTCCCCATGATTAAAGGTTTACGTGCTTACTATGTACAGCAACAAGAACAATTACCCGAAGAACAGCAACACTACAATTACAAGCACTTTAAAGAAGAACTACAAGCAGGCAATATTCCAGATGATATTACTAATGAAGTTAAAGACTTAATTTAGGACGGTGCTAATGACAAATTTACGTAATGGCTTGGTTGACCAAGTTAGTGTTATTAAAGAAAAGTTAAGTAAGCATATCGAAAAAGGCGAACAAGCTTTAATTGTTGAACACAATATTTATGTTCCAGATTCAGCAACTAAAGTTACCTTTACTAAACTTTATCCTCACTTTGTTTATGGTTATGTTTTAAACAAAGCAACAGGAGAAAAGATGCCTTATACTATTACTTATAATTCTTTAATTTGTCATGACTTTGATGAAAGATCTTGTTGGGAAGATGGCTCATCATTATATGATTAAAAGAGAAGACAGTTACGATTGTAGCTGTCTTTTTCTATACATAAATTTATTTATTCTTCCTTTACTTTAAAATAATTAGTAGAGAGGAGAATTTTTATCTTTAATGGCAAGAAAAAAGATTAATAAAAAAGATCGAATTACTGGATATAACACAGATAATAAAAACGTATTTAACAGCTTAAATGGTGTTTATATCGGAAACAGTAATCATAACATTACATTTGTAAGAGACTATGAACAACTAATTAAACAATATTCTAACTTAATTCATAACATGGGACGTAGGTTCGGTAATATCAATATGACCTATGCAGAAAGACAAGACCTATATGCTTACATTACAGAAGTATTTATTGACCTTGTAAGAGAATTTGATATGAGTAATGGAATGGATTTTCCGGGTTATATTGCTAAAATGCTACCTACTAGAATTAGAGGAAGTTATCTCGACTCTATTCAAGACTATAAGTCGCATATTACACCCTTAAAAGATGGTAATAAGAGCGTAGAAGAGATAGCAGATCTACAATATGGAAAAGCTCCGGTTACTTTTAGTTATTCACGTAAGAGCAAATATAATCGTGTACAACGTAAAGATGGTAAAGTTCGAGGAATTGTTTCAGAGGCTATTGATACGCCTAACACTAATGAAATGGATAATAGCTTAGCTGAAATCCATTCTGCTTTTAAGCTTCAAGGTTACAATGACCCTGAATTACATTCATTAGTAGATTATATTGCTAAAGATGGATTAACGGCTAAGGAAGCCAAGGAAAAAGTAAAAGAACAATACCACTTAAATAAGAGTGAATTAGAAAAAGAGTATGGTACTTTAGTTAAATTAATGAAAGCTTATCTTTAATCAAATTTTAATAATTAGGTTAAAAGTAACTATATTAGAAAAAGATAACAAAAGAGAGGATGAAATAATATGGAATTACATTCCGCAGAAAAAGCAGAAAAGGCTCGTAATGACGCATTAAGAGATTTGATTGTTAAAGCAAGTAAAGTAAAAGCTAGTGATTTAGATAAGAAATTCATTGTTATTAAAGACGTTACTGACTTTGGTGATTTATTTGATCCACGTGGTGCAGACGTTTTAATCTTTGGTATTGTTGGTACTGATATTTACCATCTTGAAAAACTAGAACAAGCTTCTGACCCAACAAAAGGTGAATTAGTTGTTACTACGGATGCAGATAAGAAAGAAATTATTTGGAGACAAGATCATAAGGAACAACAACCATTTGAAGCTTACCATGTATTGCGTAAGTCTAAGTATATTGGCGAAGACGCTGGTCAACCTATGTTAGAAGCTTTACAAGCTCATATTCATGGTACTTACAATATTTCTGGTTATGACTCACGTCTTGTAACCTTTGCTGAATTGGTGGCAGACTTAAAAGAAAATGGTGAACCCGTTTCATCGCAACCAGCTAAGCCATCAGCACCACAAAGCCCAAGTGTAGATCCAAAGGCTAAATCTGCTACAGTAAATACTGACAAAGAAAAGTAATAGAGTGAAAGGAAGATTAAATGCTACCTTTTCAATATGAGCCAAAATTTATTATGTCGGGTGATCGGACTAAACAGCAATTAGTTGCTTTTAAAGGGCTACAATCACCAGATAAGCTTAGTGTTGGTAAAATGGGTGAGAATAAGGTTATAATTACTGGATTACAACCAGATACATTCTACCCGGCGGGTACCTATAGTATTGCTTATTATAGCGAACAAGGTAATGGTAGTGGTCGTATGCAACTCCCTGCTTTTAGAACTAAACCTGTTATTATGGAAAGCTTTGATATTAACGTTGGAAAAGAAATTGATGGTACTGAGGGGGAAATTAAGCCTGTTATTCCCGGAAATTACTATCCTCTTAATACTTCTAATACTAATGTTAAAGCAGAGAGCAAAAACGAAAATATTGCTTTTGCTAAATATAATAATCAACAAGGTATCTATGAAATCAATTTTGTAAAAGCAGGCGAAACGGATATTGTATTTACTGCATTAGACGGTGGTAAAGCTCAAACCACCATACACGTAGAAGTTAGAGAAAAGCCAGAAGCGCCTGCCAATGTAACCGTCAAACCTAAATCTAAAGCTGTAGCTATTACAGTAGATTAGAAAGAAGGACAATAAATGGAAGATAGAACTAATGAACATTTAGTTATCTACAATAAAAATGGACAAGTAATTGCTACCGGTCAACCCGGTGTAAAAGAGATTGAACTAGATAATTTAACTCCTGTTACTGACTACGCAGAAGGTACTTATCAAATTGCTTGGGTAAAGGACAATGGTGATACTAGCGAAAAGGTTAGTGTACCAGACTTTAGAACACTTGCTGTATTAGTAGAGAGTATTAACCTTAGTCAAACTGCTTTAACTGGTGTAGAGGGAACTAAGTTAACTAATAGCTTTACTATTACTCCAGCAGATGCTACAGATAGAACAATTAATGTAGCTAGTGAAGACAAGACAATTGCAGACGTTGTTACTAATGACAATACCTTTACAGTTAGTCTTATTAAAGCGGGACAAACTAATATTAACTTTACCTCTAAAGACGGTAATGCAAGTACTAAAATTCAAGTAACTGTTACTGCACCAGCTCCTAAGTCTGAAACTACACATGCTTCTACACCTGCAAGCTCAGCTAGTCAAGATAATTCTGCAAGTCCTACTGCAAGTACAACTTCTACCGAACCGGCATCAGCACAACCAGCTTCAGATCAACCAACTAGTTCAGCTCCGGCACAAGCTTAGAGGTTTAACTGATGAATAATCAAGGACTGCAATTACTACTGTTTAAGAATGGTAAATTGATTAATGAAGGACAAGGTAATACTGTTACCCTTGTTACTAAAGAAAATGTTAAAGCTGGGGAATATAAAGTAGCATTCAGTGAGGGTACTAACCTGTCTGACTTAGTAGATGTACCTGAAATTATCTTAAGCACGGCAATTGAAAAACCGACAAGTATCAAAGTAGTTGCAAGTGACAATAAAACAACAATTAATGCAGAATAAGGGGGACAAAACATGGATAACGGACAAGGATTGATCTTAGAAGTGTTTAACCAAGCTGGTAGCTTAGTAGCTCAAAGCGAAATTGGTAAAAACACAGTAGATCTTAAAGGCTTACAAGCTGGTCAAGCAGTTAAAGACGGAGAATATACAGTAGCTTACACAGATGGTAAGATTATTGGTGATACTGCTAAAGTTCCAGCCTTTAATGTTCCAAGTAAATAAGATTAAAGAGGTTATTAATTTAACCTCTTTTTATTTTGCTTTTTATTACAATAATAGTTGAATTTTTAACTACAAATGTTATACTTAAAGCATAAAAGAGAAAGGATGTGTAAGAATGACTAAAAAACCTGTTATTATCTATCACCATACAGATAGAATAAGCTACTTAGCTGGTTTACTAGCAAGATCTTATTATATGAATAAAGGCTATAAAGTAGATATGTATTCAATTAGCTACTTAAGTCAATTGGAAGGTATTACACCACAAGAGCCGGTTAAGATTGTTTTAATCGGAATCGCTTTATCTCCACAAACAAATTTATTTAGCTTAGCTGGTCAAGAATTTATATCTTTTAATCCTTATTGGACAAATTATGAAAAAACTACTAAAAATATTGGAAATTGTAGTATAATATGTGAAGGATATGGTTTTAGTTATTACTCTGATAATATGAGACCTAATGTTTTAGCAATGGTTTCTTATTTTACAGGAATTTTACCAATTTTATATGATCAAGAACGTGATAAGTCATATAACTTAATCGAAGAATTAGATAAATTAGAATATGGTCTAAAAATTCCTAATTTAGACACTAAAGATGTTTACAACTTTATTAACACTAGGGTCGTAGTTAACACACATTTCTATGTACAATCTAACAAACTTTATTACTACATGCCTAAAGTGATTAATATGTATACCAAACCAGATAGTACATTGATTAAGTATCAAGATACTTATATTGTCATTGCTAGAGAAGAGGGAGACTACCGTAAGTCTCGTTTTGTCTTAGGTCAATATCAACAAGCAGATGTTTTAGTTACTTTTGATATTAAAGCCTCTAAGAATTCTGTAGCTAAGTATTTAGTATTACATCCTAGTGCTTATAATAATACAAAACTAAAAGAATTCCTAACAAAGAATACTTTTATTCCTAAACAGCCAATTGGTAAGGTTGGCTATGCTGTATCAGAGATTAACTTACAAAACCTATTACTTAATTCGTTAGAGTAAGGGAAGGTTTGCTAATCAATACAAAGCTTGTATATGCAATTTTAGGTGATATTGCTCGTAAATTTAATAACCAAGTTTCTCTTGGTATTATCAACTCTTATTTAAGAGACTACAATCAAAAAACAATCAACTCTAAAGACCTAGATCAATTCATTAGTGATTTATCTGATAAAAATAGTAATGCTCATAAAGTTTATATGAGTGTTAAAGAGGGTAGTGAAACTATTGAATCTGTTCTAGGTTTCACTTCTTCACCCGTTAAAGTTCATTATGTTAATACTAGAGATGAAGTATTATCTATCCCAACGACTGAATTAGACAAGGTTGTTATGATTGTTAGAGAATTAGAAAATGCTAGTCCAAGTAAGTCTATTTCGTGGCGTAAAGTTAGAACTAAGGCTAAAGAATTAGATTTAGTATTTTCACCAAGTAAAGACTTTAAAGAATTAGTCATGAGACGTAAGGATGAACTAGAGCAGTCACCTCGACAAGAGCTTTCAATGACTGAACAACAATTCGTTAATAAAGCCTTTGGTAGTGAATTAGGCGAATATCAGATTAAGAAACGGGAGCTACAAAATAAAAACCGTGAGCTTAATAAATTACAACGTAAACTTACAGACCAAACAATCTTTAGTCGTGAATTAATTAAAAATATTAGTAAGCCTAGGGTTATTCATACTAATAGATATGTAAAAGATAGTCTCAGCATAAATAAGAATGATACTTTAATTGTTATTACCTCTGATTGGCATATTGGAGCTAAAGTAGAGCTTAAGAACAATGAATACAGCTATGCAATTGCTCAGCAACGCTTAAATAAATACATTCAAGCTATCTGTAGAGCAGTTAAGCTATATAAACCAAGTAATATTAAGATTGTTAACCTAGGAGACTTAATTGAAAACTCCCAGATGAGACAAAACCAAGGTTACTACACTGAATTTGAATTATCTAATCAGATTGTTAAAGCTACTGAACTACAAGACAGTTTCCTTTCTAGTCTAGCTATTAGCTTTCCTAATATTCAATTTGAATTTACTGAATTAGCTGGTAACCACGATCGTTTTGCACCTAATAAGAAAGATCAACTTTATGGAGATAGCGTAGCAGTAGTGGCACGTGAATTAACTAAGAGCTTTAAGAATACTAATAAGGCAATGACTAATTTTAAGATTGTTAACCCAGATACAGAATATCGTCATATTATTAATGTACAAGATCATAATCTAGCTTTTGTTCATGGAGACTTAGATAAGGTTAATGATAATAATTGTCTCGCTAAAGTCGGTGCTTTTGAACATACTACACTAGACGCATTAGTAGGAGGGCACTTACATTCACTCATGATTAGAGAAAATAATGGGTTGATTGTTCAATCAGGTTCCTTAATCGGCCCTACCGAATATAGCGATCGACTTGGTTGTTATGCTTCTGCTAGTCAAGTAATGTTAAATGTTACCCCAGAAACAATTACACCACTAGTAGTAAATCTATAAAATAAGTAAACCTCACTGTTTATTAGCTAAAATTAAGTTAATAAATTTAGTGAGGTTTTTAATTTAATGAAAGATAATAAAATTATGAATATTCCGTATGATAAGTTAGTTAACAGATTTCACTGGTCATTCGGCTTATTGATTGCACTCTTTACATTATTGCTTATTGTTGTTATTACTGGACCTACTATACCAATGTGGAGTGTCTGGACTTGGCTAATTCTCTTAGTCATCGGTATCGTTGTCTTAGGTGAAACAATGTATAACTTAGGACAACAAGAGCTATTTTATAATTATGACGAGTTAGTAGTTAGTCGATTAAATGAAAAGGGCGAAAAAGAGGTTATGTTCTTAGCTAATACCGATAGCTTATCAGACCTTTATAAAGAATATGGCAATGAAGATAAAATTAATGATATAGAAAAATTAAAATCACAACATTTGATTGATAGTAAGATTATTCAAGGCTTTCAACGTGAAAATAACTGCATTAATGGTGCTTATTATTTATTGACTAAGGATAATCAACTATTTTGGTCTGATGAAATTAATGCTATTCTTACCTTTTCTAGTAAAGATTCTGCTCAGGCTTATGTAAATGAACATCTTAAAAACTTTGACGGTAAAATTATGAACCTGCCTGTTGCTTTAGATGGCGAAATAAAAGCCAAAGAAAATAAAGAGGTGATAAAAGACTAATGATACAATACTGTATAATTACTTATATTATAGTTGAAATCTTTGAAGGTATTTCTGCTTATACTAATATTAGACAAGATAAACAAAACATAACCAGATTTCAAAAGAATGTTTACAGTGTTAGTATTTTAATCTCTTATACTTTAACAATTTTACTTGGTGTACTTGGTATATACTGTGTATATACATACTTAGGTTTAGAGAATGAGGTTTCCTTTATTATTGGCTTAATTTTGGCTTTCTGGATAAGAGATATTATTGACTCTGTTATTGTTCGTAAGTTTATCGCTTATCAATATAAAGCAAGACTTAAATACTATGAACGTAAAGTAATGCGTGGTGATAAGAATGAACGAACTGGAAAAGATGCTTGATGTACAATCGGGGGTAGTAATTGTAGATGAAGAACCTTATTATTACATAGATTTAATTCAAGGTGACGAGGGTAAATTAGTTGTTGCTTATGAATTAGGTACTAATGGAATTAAACTTTATCAACAGACTAAAGATCCGAATGTATTATTTAAGAAGCGTACCTTAGTAGAGATAAAAGAAAAACCATATGAGGGAACTGATTTAGCTAAGCATCTTAATAATAAACGTAAACTAAAAGTTAAAAGGAAATTCAATTACTTACCTGCTATCTTCACTACTCCAGTTATTAATGGCACTGATACAATTACTGGCAATTGGGGTCTAGGATTTCCAGAAATGCACAAAAAAGTATTGATTGGCCCTAAGACAGGTAAATATGAAAAGATGGAGAAGACAGGTATCTTTATTGGTCTTAATAATGTTAAGTGGTTAAAAGACACTTATCAATTTGATCGTTGGAAAGGTTATATTGGACCTTTATATAGTACTTATATGCCTTATTTTAATGTTTTAACATCCTCAGGAGCAATATAAATGAAACGATTAATGGAAGACGAGATTAAAAATAGTATTTTACATAATAAGAACCTGTTTGATCGTTATGGCCCAGTAGGTGACAGTCTTATTATTTATGAAAAGACAATTAACTGGAAAACAATCGCAGACTGTCTTTTATTTAGTAGTAATAAAGGTATTATAGGTATAGAAATTAAAACTGAATATGACACACTTAAACGTCTTCCTCACCAATTAGAAGACTATATCAGAGTGTGTAAATATACTTATGTATATTGTCATGATTCACACGTTAAAAAGGTAAAGGAATTAATTAAAGATAATCCAGAACTAGACTGTGTTGGTATTATTAGCTACGAACAATTTGAAGACCAAGCAATTACAGGAATGATTAGAAGAGCTAATCCCTCGTCTAAAGTTACCTTAAGAGGAACTACTTCTATTCTATGGTCTAGTGAATTAAATGCTATTTTAAATGCTAAAACACATACTAAAGAAAAGCGTAGACGAGTAGATGCAGAAAACCTCTTTGGAGAAATGTTTAGTAAAGATAGTCAACAAAAAGTAATTGCAGGCCTATACATCAAAGGGCTATTAGATTCTAAAAAGCCTTTACAACGCTATCATTTTGGTAATATTTATACCCACGATACTACAACAGGTGGTGATTTTCATAGCAAAGCAGAAAAACGAAAGTGGCATCAAAGGTCTATCATTAACCGGCGCAGGGTTTCTAAACAGTAAAAAAGGCTACTATTTAGAAGGCTTCTTTACTAAGATTAATAAGGCTAGTAAAAAAGATCTATATAATGCTGAAAGGTATGGCTTAGAGTTAGTATCTAGGTATGAACAAATAGATCTAAAGTTATTACAGCTAAAAAAGATAGATCAAAAAGGTACAATTTCAACTACTACTGAGATATACCAAGTAAGAACTGGAGCAATGATCAATGGTAAGCTTTATATCACTGCTCAGGTCCTATCTGAAAACTATATTACAATTATGTATAATTATCGGTATCGTACTACTTCACGTGAATTTTTTAATGCCCATGACTCCTTAGATAACAGAATTACTCATAAAAATCCCGGATATGGGAAAGGAAGAGGAAAACGTAAGGTAGAACTACACGAAAATAAACAAGAAAATATTAGGCGTAAATACAAGGAGAGATAATTATGATTAGTAGACGAATTATTGAAAAGAAAACGTATGAATTGATTGACAGCTTGGTTTTTAAGCAATATGAAGTTAGAGCTAAGGACCAAGAATACAACCGTCTTAATGGATTGCCTACTTTTAGAGTAAAAGAACCTAATACAGGAGTTATTAAGTCCTATACAGTTCAATTAACCTCAGACTTTAAGAACGTTAAAGTAGTAGAACATGGGATTTATGATAGCGAATGGGGATTCCTACCTCTTAAAAAAGAAGAAGCTAAACCTAAAAAGACAGTAGCTAAGAAAACTACTAAAACATCAGCTAAAAAGACAACTACTGCAACTAAGAAATAAGGTAAGTGCTAATGAAAAAGCTAGTGAATAATTGGTTATTAATGACCATTGTAATGACAGTTGTTTACAGTTTTTTGTGGCAAGGCATTGTATTTATTGGTTATTCAATCGGTTGTGTTTTAGGTTTGCCTCATGTGCAAATGCTAGAATTAACTACTGCATTAGGGTTTGTAATTGGAGCTTCCTTACCAATCCTAATCAATCATTATAGACATTAGTCTAAGAGATTTTGGGTGACTTCAGGGTCATTCAAAATCTCTTTTTATATACAATTCTGTACTTAAAATTATATTAATTTTCGAGTACCAGAAACGATGTTCATATTTTCATTAACTTTTGTTCACTATATTAATTTTTGAAAACCAAGAATAAACCACAATTTAGTGAGTTTATTTTAAGATCGCTAAAAATTGCTTAAAGAGCTATAATTCAGCTTATATTTAAATTTATTAAGTTAGACTATAAACAGAGCCTAGATAAGGTTAAAAGCGAGTTAAGCTTACAGACAGTAAGTAATAGCTAATTATTAATTATTTTTATTCAGGTTAAATCTCAATCTAAATATACCCAAAATAGGCTATAAGAGCTTGTTTTAGCGATTTTAATTTGTTCATGATAAATTATACTAAAATTAACTAGGAGGTCTTAGAGTGGCTACAGACTTAAAATCACTAAGCTTAAAAGAGCTTTATAACAATAAAGCTATTTTTAGTAAGGTTATTGGATTAATGGAACAACAAATGAGCTATGATTATATTATTAGATATTTAAACTCTAAAGGATATAAAATGGCTAAGGGTAACCTTACTAAACTTAAAAAGCGAATTAAAGAATCACAGGAACAAAACATTCCTTTAGAACAATTAATGGATAAACGAGAAAAGAACTCCATTGACGATGTAGACAGTAATAAAATCATTGGCTTTACTGGTAAAACTAATGAGCCGAAAAGCCAGAGCCAACAACCAGTAATAAATAATTCTGCTACTGGACCGGTAAGTAAGTTATATTCAGAAGATCAAGCCTTAGAAATGATTATTAATAAAGGTATGAAAACAATTGAAGAGTCTGAATTTATTGACCCCAAAACGTTAATGAGTGCACTGAGTTTACATGCTAAATACTTTGGTAGTCGAACAAGAGGGTTAACTGCCGAAGCTCTAATGCAATATCAACTAATTAAGGAGTCTGAAATGACTGCACTAAAGGAAATCTTTGTTAGATACATTCCTAAAGACAAACAAGAGGAAGCTTTAAATGAAATTGACAAGCGAGTAAACCAGATTGTTAATCAGATTGGTGCTACTAAAGACGGTAAAGAATTGATTAGACAATTACAGAATGCTGGGTTAAGCTTAAACTAAAGGAGAGATTACTAATGAAATTTAATGCTATGCGACACAACACTAGCTACTACATGACTACTATGGGAGATGTTAATGTACAAATTGTCCCCATTGAAAACTTTAGTGTAATTAAGGTCGATAAAGATACCTACTTTATTCCATTTGGTCTTGAAAACTACAAAGCGTTAAGAGAGATGGGTAATACCCAACTGCACGAAACGCTAGAAAAAACGATTGCCGGTGCGGGCGTGTCTAAATATGGTTATGATCGAGAATTGCTTATTAAGAAAATTGAGGAGGTAAATGTAGAGGACTCTACTTTTAACGTAATCTTAGGAGTTTTAGAAAATGAATTAAAGTCGCTTCCAGATCACATTTTAACTAAGAAGCACTTAGTGCAACTCGTTAACTTTATTTTCGATGCAGGTGATTTAACTCCAGATCAACATATTATTAATTATGTACTTGATTTAACACCTAAAGTTGTTAATAATAATATTAAAGCATATGCAATTCCAGCTTTATTAGACTTAATGAAGCAATTAGATGAAAGTGGGATCTTAGACGATATTATGGACCCGAAAGCTATGCTTAAAAAATACAGCGAAAGAATGAAGTAGTATGATTACGTATAAGAAATTAAAAACATCTCGGGCTATGGCTAACCACCTAAAGAACTATCATTTAATTAGTATGAGTATTAGCCAAGCTAAAGATGTAGGTCAACACGGCTTTACGTATTTAGTTGCACAGCCTCGTTTTAGTAAAAATTTTGAATTATTGCAGTTCAGCACTTTTTCAAGCCAAGAAATGTTAGAATGGGATTTAAGGAATGACCCATCTGGTTTGTTTGAGGAGGGAGACCCTCACGAATGGACCTTCTTAAATAAGGTACCCCGTTATTACAAGTATCGAGAATTTAAAGTAGCAGATCATAATTATACGATTGTTCAACTTTACTATGACCAATATGTGTTCAATCTGTTAATGGGTGAACGGGAATATTTAATTACACCATTAATTAAACCTAGTTGGACTGAACAGGATATTAGTTTTTACAACTTATTTGAATTAATTAATCTAGGATTGTTAGGGCGAGTCGCTATGATAATGTATAGCAGTGCCTCAATTTTCTTTAGTGAAGTTAAAGACCTAGACTCTAATGTAATTAGAACTACTTACTTTAATGCTTATGGTGCAGGTATTAGAAACGATTATCGTATGTACCTAGATACGAAGCCCCTAACATTAGTTAAGTGTGGTTCAGAAGCTTGGGGGAGCCTAGAAGGATTTAATTCAGAAGAATCTTTAAATGCTTTTATTAAAGGGGATAGTGCACTTAGAACAATGATTACATTACGTGGTAAGTATGGTAGCCTAACAATGGCTGTTAGTATGTTAACCACTACCAATGAACTAGATTAATATTATATTAATTTTTGAGTACCAGAAAGAATCCAGTAAAATGGGTTCTTTTTATATTATATTAATTTTCGAGTACCAGAGATTTTTTAAGAAAAAGACAGGTAAAATAATGTGTATTATTTCCTTGACTTCCTTATTCAGCAGTGTTATATAAAGGCGTGTCTTACTTGGATTACTGCTATTATATGAAGAAAAGAAAATAAAAATCTATGTATTAACTGGGCGAGTAAGTGTTACAGTTCCCAAACTAAATAATAAATAAAAATAATGATTGCAAATTGTCAATCTTATGTTATTATATAGGTGTAATCAAATAAGGCGTATTTAATAAGTGATTATAAATTAATCACTTAAAAATTAAATTAACCTATTGACTGTAATAACTATCTATGTTATTATAATAATGTAATAAGGAATAAAGAAAAGGAAGTAATAATTATGATTATCAAATATGTTGAATTTAGCAAGGACCAAAAGTTAGCAGTTAATACTTACGTTTCAGCAATGAAAAACGCTTGTAAAGTAGTACTATCACACATTGACGAATCCGACCGAGAAGATACGTTCTTCAATGATTTTGTTACACTTGCAGAAGATGAAACAGTGAATAAAGTTAGTTTAGCCAATGAAATGATTAAAGAAGTATCAAAAAATCATGGTAACTATTTGAGGGGTGATTTTGCATATTCTGAATTGCCTAGTGGTCAATATCTATGGTTTATCAACATTCATAATAAAGCGATTGAAACTGCCAAAGTACTATTAAGTTACTGGGATTCTGATCTAACTTGGGTCAAAAATGTTTAATTAACCTATTGACTTAATAACAATTCAATGTTATTATAATAATGTAATAAGGAACAAGGATTATTTCAAGAGTTAAGCTTAAACTCTTAATTGTTTAGACTTTATTAATTAAGAAAAGGAAGTAAATAAAATGACTAATAATGGAATTATGAACGCTATTAATCAAATGGAATTAAAAAGCTCACAAGTTGAGGCCTTAAGTGCTGATGGTCTGGAGTGCTGGGCGCATGCTACAGTTGAGGACATCTATGATGATGATTTCGATGAATTCATGGAAAAAGATGAAACTGGACTTCATGAGTGCTGGACTAAACTCGAAGACTGGTACAACAACCATGACAATGATGAAACGCCTATTATTTTATGGTTATATAACTGGAATAACGCAAGTGAGAAGTACATCTATTTAGAAGACGCTGATTCTGTAATCTTACATGATTATATCGGTGTCAATGGGATCAATTTGTATCAACGCAATAAGATCCTAACTTTAAGGGATAATTACGTCACTAACATTTTAAGTTAATTTTTTATAAATATCTATTGACTATAATAACATTCAATGTTATTATAATAATGTAATGAAGCAAAGGTTATTTCAAGGATTGAGCTTAAATCCTTAATTATTTAGAAATAAGGGTTGACAACCTTAACAATCAATGTTATTATAATAATGTAATAAGGAATAAAGAAAAGGAAGTAATAATTATGACTAACACTACAAAAGCATTTAACCAAAACTTGGAACTTAAAAAAGAATTATACAAAGACAATGTAAAAGCATTGAAGCAACTAGACTGGTTAGCAGTAGCCTTTGACCTTGCTTCTGAAGCTGAATATGATAAGGCCTTGGATATTGTTACAAGTGTCAAGGTTGGTTCAAAGATTGCGCTTGATTATATTTCACAATATACCCAAAAATGGGAACTAAAAGTTAACTATGATAAAGTGCAAGCAAACGCCCTCGGAATCTATGAAGTTAATGTAGATTCATTAGCTAAAGATGAATGGTGGAGAGTTGTAGAAGTAGAGGACAAAACCATTACAATCGCAAAAACTGGAGAAGAATTATTGTCTAGTTTAGTTAATGCAGTAGCTAATTTTTAACCTTATCTATTGACTTAATAACAATTCAATGTTATTATAATAATGTAATAAGGAACAAGGATTATTTCAAGAGTTAAGCTTAAACTCTTAATTGTTTAGACTTTATTAATTAAGAAAAGGAAGTAAATAAAATGACTAATGTAGAGCTAACTAATAAAATCATGGAACTTGTAGACTTTGCACTTGAAGGCGATGATATTACAATCGACCTTGATTTGTTAAATGTTTATTATGAAGGTCACTGGCTTTTTGATTATGACAGCGCCGACCAAAACGATGTATTAATTTATACGACTAACAACAACGGGGCACACAAGTTGCTAATCAATCGTAATAACCCTACTGAAGAAGAATTAAAAAAGGTTAGTCAAGTAATTACTGACAGCCTTAACACAGTAGAATCATTAATTGAAAGTAGATAATTAAGAAGGTGTAATTATGAATGAGAGGGACAACCGCCGTAAATACGTACACGACCAACAAATACCCGAAGCCTATAAAAAGGCTAAGAAGCTAATTATTATCTGTTTGTTAATTCTTGCCGTTCCTATTGTTGTTTTGTCTATGCTTGACCCCGCTAACTGGTGGATTATTATTTTTATAACGATTATGACACCACTTTGGATGAGAAGATAAAGGGGGTATGACTATGCTAACATTAAAAGACTTTTTCAAAATCAAGCCACAAAACAAGCCTAAATCTATGTATAGCTTTTACCGTTCATACATGATTAAAATGGACGACTACACAAAGCCAGATTCAGAAACTAACTTAATTACTTTCAAGGGGCTTGACTATGAATTAAAACAAGTGATTAAGATTGACACTATTAAGATTTATGCACCTAACTTTTCCAGTTGTCTACTAGTTTGGCAACCCCGTTATAAGAGAATGCTAACAATCTTTGATAATTATATCTTTATTGATAATGTATTTATTGATTTACTAACTAACCAACGGGAATACGGACACTCTTATAATCTGTATGACTCTTTGGAGTTCCTAAAAGATAAAGATTTTCAAATTCCTGCAAAATAATATGTAATATCCGTTGACTATAATAACATTCAATGTTATTATAATAATGTAATGAAGCAAAGGTTATTTCAAGGATTGAGCTTAAATCCTTAATTATTTAGAAATAAGGGTTGACAACCTTAACAATCAATGTTATTATAATAATGTAATAAGGAATAAAGAAAAGGAAGTAATAATTATGACGTTAACAGAAAAAGAAACAATGGATTTGTTCGTTTGTGATAAATACCATAAATTAGCTGGAATGGTTTCATCTTATCTTAAGGTAAAAGCATTTTTTGAGTGGAGGAAAATTGACGACATCGCTAACCTTACCCCTTATAATATGATTGTAACCCACAAGCCTTATCAAAAAGGCGGTTGGCAACTATTAACCCCAAGGGAACAAGAAGAAGTTATTTTCAATGGTCCTAATCAAGAGTTAGCTAAAAAGTTAGCTGAGCGGGTTAATAAACTAGAAGCACAAGATTAAGAAAAAGGAAGTAATAATTATGACTAATGTATACACTGTTAAAGACTGGGACAACGAAGCCACTGGAGAATTAAAACCAAAGCAATTCCAACAAGTTGAGTATGAAATCTATTCTCAAATGTATGAAGTTCTACCACCTTTACCATTAAAGGAAGAAGTAGAAAAGAAGCTAGAAAATAAATTAAATACTAGCTTTATTCAATCCTTTTGCATGGGCGAAGCCTATACAATGGATAACCAAGACAATTATTTATACAAGAGTTTTGCTAAAACAAAAGATAATACTTGTATTTATCTTGGTTTACAACGTGCAGAATATGACTATTAATAAGAAAAAAAGGTAGGTAAATAAAATGAATAATGTAATTAAATTTGAACTTGTAAAGTTTGACCCCACAACTGAATTAGCAGTAGAACGGGGAGAATATCGTGTACGGAATTCATTCGGTGAAGTTGTTCCCGGTTGTAAATTAACAATCGTTGTTAAAGATATGACCAAAGCAAAACTCACTTTACAAGGACACAACACAATTATTAATGGTAAGGGATTTTATGTTAGTGGTAAAAATAAGCTAATACTAGATTGTTATAATAATAAACAAGTAGATAATTTACTTGCTTATTACCAAAAGGTATTTAGTTGATAAAGGGTTGATTGAGTTCAACTCTTTTTTAGTATGTATTAATAAAGATAAAAGGGAAGTATAAAAACATTATTCAGCCCTAAAGATATATTCAGCTTTTAAGAGTATAAGCTAGAAAAATTATATCAGTCCAGCCTTAAAATGATAAGCTAAAAATGATAGGTCAAAAAGATACATAAGTTAGTATTAAGCATAAAGCATAAAACACAAAGCATAAATAAAAATACTTTTCAGCCCTACCTCTTTTCGCTGGCAAAGTCAAATAATAGAAATTAAAATTGTTGCAAATACAACATAATTTAACCAAGCATAACTTTATAACTTTATCAAGCAAAAGCCTTGACTTCCTTATGCTATTGTGATCCAAATAAACACTATAATTGAGAGTTGACAAAGTAAATAAAACACGGTATAATATAATTGAAAATAAAGAAAAGAGGTATAACAATGAAACAAGAAATGGAACAGAAAGAAGTAACTGTTATTGGAATTAACAACAATCAAGACAAAGTAAAGGTTAATTACTTTAAAAACACTAATAACTATTATATTAGTCAAAACTATAATAACTTAAAGACAGGTGATTTAGCACTAGTGAAAGAAGACGAGCTTTATTATATTGACAGTGTATACTATCGAGATTTACACAATTTAAGTTCTACCTTGTTAAAGTATGATAATGCAGAATACAAGGAATTAAACAATAAGTTATCTGGTATATTGTTTGAATTAACACAACGATTGAATAAAGAATTCAAGCTATTTCAGAAATAAAGAAAAAAAGTTAAATATTTCACAAATAAGGGTAAAAACAAGGAACGTTGTAATACCAGCGTTTAACGGGTTTTTACCCTTTATATTTTATATATAAAAGATAAGGGCAAAGAGAGGAATTAGTGACAAATTTCACTAACTAAAACAAGAAAAAGCCTAATAAAAGACTTAAAAACAGCAATAAAAAGCCTTAATTAGACTAAAACAAGTTCAAAACAAGCCTAATATAAGCTAATGCAGACTATTAATAACAATAATGAAGAATAATAACCCCATATAGAACTAGAACAACTCAATACTAGCTATATAGGGGCAATACATAATGAAGCTAAAAACATATAAATAAATTAATAAAAATATTTTAACAGTTGATAAATTTTAAGGGCAAAAAAGGCTTGTAAAGGCTGGCATAATAGCATTCTCAACAAGTGGATCGGTCCAATTATTTCTATAAATCCGTTGTCAAAATGATAACATTGTGCTATAATATAACTGAAAGATAAGGAAAGGAAGTGAAGCGATAATAAGACTAGCTAAACAACTGAATAAAATGGGCTGTAACATTAAGGACAGAATATAGCTTGAATTGATTAGGGCTATACGGTGGATGTATAGGTTCGAGGGAGATCTATACTTAAATTCTAAGAAAGTATCTACTACTCTAAATATATCTAGCTATCAACAACAAGTTAAATTAACTTGTTTCCCTTATCAGCTATCTGGGCTAGTGCTATTTATCTTTCAATATTATAATAACATAGATAGCTTAAATAGTCAATACATAGACCAATTATTTTCGAGTTAAAAAATCATAGGGTTACAAAATAAAAAATGCTTTTATATCAACGTTCACAAAAATTAGACCAATTTAACAACTAGGCTTGCTTCCTAATAATTAACTTATTATCTACTTGTATTAGCTTATATAAGACTAGCTTAATACTGTATTAATCTATTATGTATTATCTGATATATCCTTATTCCTTGTCTTATTCAAGCTACTATTTATCTATTCAATCTATTTCTTTATATCAGCTCGTATAAGCTCGTTTAAGTGCTTTAATGATAAATTATACCTAAACCACGATAAAACTCCTTAGAACGGCTTAAAACAGAAATTAGGGCTATTCTAGCTACTATATAACAAGCTAAGCTAAATATTAGCTAATACATTGTTTATCTTATTAGTCTGAGTTAGCTTGCTTATTGTCTTATTTATCTAGCCTTGTATTAACCTTATCTATGCAGTGGATGGATTGTTGCAATTGCAACATTATTTTATTTCATCCCCTTTATCCTTATCTATTTAACTCAATCTATGCTTATTTAAGCCTGTTAGCTTGTCTCAGCTTGCTTTTATATGCTAATGGTTAATTATACCTTATTAGATTAAAACGGATCAGAATGGCTTATATAAAGAATTAAGGTTATATAAATAATTAGGCTTTATTTTTATTATTATATATTGACAATATAAAATGCTTATTGTATTATAATGGTGTAAGATAAAGAAAAGGAAGTATATTAAAATGACTTTATTAATTGGTGTTTATAACTTATTCTATTTGCTTGCTAGTGCTTTGGTTAGCTTGCTTGAGCTAACTTGTAAAACTACTGCTAAACTACTCAATATTGACTACTCGACTGCTTGCGCTGGTATTTGTACTATACTATTCAGCTTTGCTGGTGCGTTTGTATTCTTGCTTGTCCTATTCTTAAAATTAAAATTTAATCTAATTTAAAACTTGATTTTAGCTCCCTTGGTAATTTTACCGAAGGAGCTTTTTTATTTTGCTGAGTAGGATTTCTGGTTTCGGTGTCTAGGTTAGGTAGTTAAGACCTCACCCCCGTTAATCTTGAAGGCTAGGTACTGGCAGGGTGGTCAATTCTTCTGCCTAGGGTCATAAGAAAAATATTTTGTAAATTCTAACGTTTCCTACCAATTCATGAACACTATTTAGTCTTAATCTTATTAGTTACCAAAAATAAAAAAGGGCTTGGTTTCAAGAACTGTCGATTCATGAACTGATAACCAATAACCAATAGCTCCCATAGTACACCCCCATCTTCTTAATATGTGTTAATTTGAATAAGAAAGCAAAATAAAAAAGACCAAAATCTGATCATAAAATTTTTGGTCTCCAATATGCTATTCATTATAACTCTAATCATGACTATGCTAGTTCTAAATAATCAACATCGACATCTATTGGCTTATACCTATATTCTGCCAGCCCTACTTTCTTAATTGTAGCAACCATCTTTTTTGTACCATTAACATGTTTAATCTCTAAGATATTATATAAGTCACCGACTAATCTAACAGGTTGTTTGTTCTTCATCGCTAAACGTGCTTGTGTTGTTAACATTAGTCGTCCACCTCAAAACATTTATTTTCTTGTTTGTTATAAACGTCTAAGTAGAGTTGCTTCTTATCTCCATTATAAGTTGCTTCGTAATAATGCTGGTCGCCTTCAATATCAGTGGCTAATAGAGCTTTGTAATTTTGTAAAATCTTAGCCTGCCACACTACATAAACATGAAAGAGTGAGGTACCGTCTTTAGCAACGTTTTTATATGTATATTTCTTAACCTTTAGTTTCGCCATCGTTATAAATTCTTCGTTGGTCATTATTCTTCCTCCTCATTCATTACTCGCTTGCATTGTGCTAATAATTGATTTGCCCGATTGTATCCGATTTTAAAAGTACGTTGGAGAGATTGAACAGTTAATTCTTTTTTCTTTGAAAATGCCAATGCATCAGGTAAGAATTGATCAGCGTGTTCAGAGTCAAGCATTGTATTACCTTTCACTCTTTCAGAACTAAGTACTTTCTCTATTGCTTCAAGAATTGATTGTTGCATCTCACTAACAGTTTTTTGAGCGTCTTGATGGTGAAGTTGATTAAGCAAATCAATCTTCATATCAACCGAAATAGGTGCTTGAATAATTTTTCTTAGTTCTTGCTTATCAAATACCATTATTCTTCCTCCTCTGCTGGTTCTTTCATTATATCAATTACGGATGCAAAGTGTGGATAGTCTTTCTTTAATTGCTCTATTTCTGATTCAGTAAAGGTCTTTACGGAATTTTTAACACCCCACATATCCCAATTACCATTAGAGCCACGATCTATATATTTTGAGCTACCATCCTTATTATTAATCCAGCGTAAACGGTATTTCTTCTCTGGGAAACGATCCTTAACGGGTGTATCTTCTAACTCTCGAAGTAAGCCAAAAAGCAAAGACAATCCCTTGACATCCTCTGGCATCCAATCAGAATCAAAGAGTGGATAAAATCTGTTATCGCAGGCCTTAACACTCATGAAGTAATACGTATCATCATATTTATTCTCATCACACATATCTTGCTCTGTTCTATATACGTAAATGGTATTGCTGTCATAAGAATATTCCGCATAAAATAGTCTGTTTACTCTTTTAATAAATTCATTAATTTTCATTATTCTTCCTCCTATTTTAGAGAACGGCCACATTTAGGACAATATTCAATCTCAACAATGTGAGTTTGACCATTGGTTATCGTAATTAGCTTTGGTGTTGTGAAAGCGTCTTCACTAACTTGATAAAGAACTCCATCTTCTCCAATAAAGGTCATCTTGGGTTCTTGACAGTACGGACAATTCTTCTGTTTTTCAGTTAATTCCATTTAATTATTCTCCCTATAAACTTTATTTACTACCAACAACGGACTATATATGTTCTTGCCTTCAAAAGTCAATTCAAAGTCAAATACCATTCCATATGTTTTAATTAAAGATGTTCTTAACCAATAATCATATGTATTATTCCAGATAAAAGACTGCCAAACATGATCTAAAAACTTAGGATCTTTTAACTTCTTTTGGTTAGATACTTGATAGAAGTAAACTGCAATATCATGAACCAGCATAGACCGATCCGTATAATGACCTTTACCATTCATATAATAATTATACTTCTCATTCCAATAGTGAAATTTAGACCAAACTTCTTTTTGGGCTGAGTTGATCTCAGTTAAGTCAATATCAACATAGCTAACCTCAGAACAATATTTATAAAAGAATTGAACATCAGTAAACAATTCCTTAGTTGCAGAATCTGAAAGTCCAATCATATTATCTTTAATAAAGTCACTAAACATAGACTCTAAAGTATTACTACTCATTCTTCATACCACCAATCCGCTAAAAAGTAACCACAGTTTGTATAATTTTTACTAACTTTATTAGTCTCTATTCCATTAAACTGGAAAAGATCAGTAGGATCGACATCTTTATTATAATGTTTGTTTGAAGCAATATACTCTTTAATATCTTTAGCAATCCAATGATCTGGATTATCTTTATACCATTGATTAATCTTATCTTTAGCTAATTCTAAAGAGTCAAAAACTCCCATTAGATTAATGCTACCTTTTTCACCATACAGAATTGAAAAATCACGATAGACATAAGTTACTACACATACTTTACTCATCACAAACCTCCATGCTTAATATTGTTGACAACCAACAAAGTTAATAAATCAAACGTAATCACTAAAAGCAAAACTAATAGAATTACCATTATTAATACCCCGGATTGTAAAACACTAGAAATAAGTAAACTGCTGTACAAAATACCCATCCACCCAAATAGATAGAATGCTTAAAATCTGGGAACGCTTGAGTAATACCCCATAGAAAGGCAAAACAAAAAGCAATATAAACTAAATACAATATCATTATTAAAACTTCCTTTCCTTATTTCGATTATAAGTATAACACTTTCAGTTAAATATTCAACTACTTTTGTACAAAAAGATAAAATAAAAAAGCCCTATAAAGGACTTCAGTTTAATTATCATCATCTGTAACCATTGCATACTTATTTCCATTAGGAACAAGCTTATAATACAAATCCCTAGAACGAGAATACTTACCTTGTTTATAATGGCAATCAATATCTAGGTAAATAGGAATATAAGACTTATCTTTAGACTGCACAATCTTAGACGTATCATGGTCATTATTATCACTGTAATCCCAATGCAGACCGTAAACATCAGTAACCTGCTGTGTAATCTTTTGATAGCTATGTTTAGTATGAGCGTAATAGTCATAGGCTGGAACAGCGTTAAGATTTTGAATTACAGACTCGTCTACGACTCTGTTTCCATCTGTTAAGTAATTATCAGAACTATCCATTAGATCAGCGTCAAAACTATATAAGGAGTCCCAATCAACACTGGAGTCTGGATCAGCCCAACTACTAGGCATACCATAATAGTCAACCGTTGCATTAATATGATCTACTTTAATTGGTGCAGAATCTGAAACATTAATAGTTTGCGTCCGAACCGTTTTAATATTAATTGGAATAAAGATTAAAAGAACAGCAAAGAACAAAATACCTAAAGCCGAATAAACTATAATTCGTTTAATTTTCATTAGTTATACCCAATTCCATAAAATTATAATTAGTATTAAACTTTCCATTAAAATCTTTTGCGGGTACAATTACAACTTCATGACTATCTAAAAGTTTCAAAGAAGAATAAGTATATTCAGTATAGAAAATATCTTTAACTTCCTTATAAGGATAAGCACCTATAAAAGTATGCTCAGGCTCATTTAAAGCAAGAGATACATTAGTAGTTAATAAAGTCATACTTAAATAATATTTATTATCAATCCAGATAACTACATAGTCGTCATCCGTTAAATCTTTTTTAGCTAAGTCTTCCTTTAATTTTTTAATTTCAGATTGCTGTTCTTTTACTTGATAAAGTAGAGAATAACTAACGTCAAGTAAATCCCTAGTATTCTTTTCAAAAGTCTGTCTTGCCTCTGAAAAAGGATAATAGTTAGGAACATACTGATAGCTATTATCATGTGTATATAAAGATTTTCTTAATTCATTTAAAGATTGTTCTACTTTTTCTAAATTATCATTAATCATGCTTAATTACCTCTTGCTCTACTGCTGGATCAGACAAAGTATGGATGTAATAATCTTCCATATCATGGAACAGTAAAGCTAGATAATGATGAGTATCTTCTCCATACTGCCGATCATTCTTAGCCTCATAAACTTCTTGCATAGCCTTTTGAAACTCCTCTAGCGTATAGCCACCAAAATATACCTTATTCTTAGGGTGTGTACGATTATACTCAAAAGTTGGAATTAATGGATTAACTGTATCCAAGGGCAAATCGTCTTTAGTCTCATATAAAATTACATAATCAAGTAAATCAATTGAAGTTTTATTAATCGAATACTTAAAGTAATACGCAATCAAGCGAATACATAAGTAAGCTAACAAGCAGACTAAAACCATTGCTCCTACATAATAAAAATACTGCTTAGAATTATTTAAATCATTAGGAATTAAACCAGCAATAAAAACTGGAATGTAGATTAAATAACGGGTTGTATTATACGTATGATTAATTTGTCGTAATACATTGCGCTTATATTTCTTTGCTCTAACAGCAGTAATATAAGGAGAAATAAAGTAAACCAATTAAAAGCCTCCTTTATAACGTAATTGGCTTTATGTGATCGTATTTCCACCACATTAACATATTATCAATATAAACAGCATGAATCCAAGTAGGCAAGTCATCAGTAATTGATTTAATCAAAATATGTAAATCATTCTTAGACAATTGACGCAGATAGATATTACTATTTATACTTGTAATATAAAATACAGCATCGTCTTCAACGTTATCACGGATTAAGATTAACTTATATTTGTCATCTAAAGCATACACAATTTTATCTTTACTCAACGGAATGTACCCCTAATAATATTAAAACTAGAATTGCTGGAATTAGAGCTACAACCACACTGATTAACCCAGTTAGAACTGAGAAAATCAAATAAAGATACAAGGTATAGCAAACACCAATAGCTACAACACCTAGAATTACACCACACTCGCTTAAAAATCTTTTCATAATAAGTCACCATAAACCTTTTGTCGCATTTCCTTAAAATTCTTATAACCTGTTAGGGATAATCTGATCTCCTCCAACAAGATACGATTAGACTCATCAAGATACCCATTCTGAATTCTACAATGATAAGCACGTTTCTTTTTATCAATTGCCTTCTCATAATTTTTGCACCTACTATGATAAAAATTAGCATTTCCAATTACCATTTCATAATTCGGATACCCAGAACAACTTAGTATGGTATTAAAACCATATTCTTTAGTATTTGAATTAGAAACCTTAGTAATGACCTGTTCTAAGACGTTATCAAAAACCTCAGATCTAAAACTTTCTAATAATGGATAATAAGCTAAGAACGGGCGGGCGATACTCGCACAAAACAGATAACAAAACTTTCCTTGGTGCATTAATAAGTAATTATAATCATCTATTTTCTTATAAAGAATATGATGTTTTCTAAACTCATTAACATATGCTTGATCTAATGTATCTAAAATCTCTTTCGTACTCTCAGGCATTTTTCATCACCCACCATCCACCTAAAATTATCCACACAGGAAACAAATATAAAAACCAATCAAAGTAGGTTAAAAACAATAAGGCTTCAGCTACAGTTAGCCAACCTACTACTTTATTAAAACTAATCTTCTTCTTTTTTAATCGAGTCATAGACACTTACCAACTTATCTAATGTTTTACGTTGTATACGGCGTAAGGTATCACTATCTTTCTGCCAACGATAAACTAAAGTAGTAGAAACACCTAATTTCTTTGCTAATTCATAAGGCGTAATCCCGCTATCAAAAACTAGCCAATAAGCTTTTTCTAAATCATTCATCTAAATTATTCCTTTCTAATAGATCACAAATTAATGCAACCCCTAATACTACTGTAATTGTAATTGCACTAGCAATTGCAACTGAAAACATTTTCAAAACAATTAAAAACATAATCAATAAACCTATTCCAACATACTTATTCATTTACTCCCACTCCATATAAAACTAATTATTATTATTATATTTCCAATAGTGATAAGAACAGACAGGTTTGTATTCACTATCACCAATTAAAACATTACCGTCATGATCTACTTTATTTACTAAAAGATTACGGGTAGCTTGTCTTGAACAATAAGCACAACTAAATTTAATCTTATTAATTGAGTCTGCCTCGTCTAACCAAGCAATCGTACCGTCAAATAAACTAGAACGATAATCAGTTAAAAGACCATATGCAATAATGCTAAAGTTATTCTTTTGTCTTGTGATACCAAAGTCCAGATCTCGACAGTATTGACACATTGAATGAACCGTAAGTGGGTCAACAAATTGGCATTCGTCAATAATAATCATTCCGTCCTCATTATAGACTTTAGCAATAAATTCATGTAATTCTTTATCATATCTATCCAAGATAAAATCAGCTTTAGCTGAAATACCAATTCGAGTAGAAATCACACCTTCACCATTACGAGTATCAATCTTAGGTGAAAGGATATAAACAGGTACTCCCTTTTCTTTGTTATTGTGAGCAGTAATTAATAAATCAGCGGTTTTGCCAGATTTCATACAACCATAATTAAAATATACTTTAAACATTACAACAATCCTTTAACTTCTAAATTCATTAAACTAACTTTACCAATAATTGGATCTAGCTTAGCAAGTATTTTATCATTTACTTCCCAGTCTGCCACACTAAATTTAAAAACATCATTAACATAACAAATTGTAGCAATGATATTATCTTGATAATAGAACATAATCCAATTATCGTAAGACTTAACTACAATCTCATTACCTAAAAGTTGATTAAAAATCATAACATACTTTTTAATCGTTAGGGATAATCTTGTCATGATCTACATACTCTAACTCATAACCAGTTGCTTTAAGAGCTTCCCATTCTTCTCTAAGACAAATACGGTCTGTATAACGACGGTGACCAATATGACAAGTAATATCATAGTCAACAAACACATAATTGTTAGGGTTTAGTTTTAAACTTTCAAGCTCTTTAGCAATCTTTTCTGGTAAAGGACGTTCCTTTAATATCTTAACCAGTTTAACTGTTTGTAAGCTTAGCATACTTTCTTAACCCCACCTTCATAAATAATTTCAGCAAGTCCTTTTATATCATTATTGTCTGTATTCTGTAAGATAAGCAGAGGGTCTGGAACATAGAAGTATCGACTATCATGTTCAATCTTTAATTCTTCAACCCACTCGTCAAGGTCTAAGCAAAAGTTCTCAATGTCGAGTTTAGCTGATTCCTTATCCCCAGACTTACTAAAGTACTTTACAAAGTTACCAACAAGGTCAACGTCCTTAGCAACTTTTTTACCCTTATTCTTATAAATCGCTTTCTCAATACTTGCAACTAAGTCATAAAAAATACCTGTAACATTCTCGTACAAATCATGTTTCCAAGCACTAAAAATAACTTCACCCAAAGAATAACCAGTTACTAAAGTTTTGATATTAGGGTCATATAGGTTATAATCGCCCATCATAAATTTAGCTTTATCTTCATATTCTTCTTGTAAAGCTTTTTGTTTGCCCTCTAGTTCTTGAAACTTATTATAAGTCATTTCAATGTTTTCTGGAACATAATTGCCATATAAACTCATCTTATCCCTTCCTTTCCTTATTTCAATTATAAGTATAACACTTTTAGTTAAATATTCAACTACTTTTGTACAAAAAGATAAAATAAAAAGAGACCCGAAAGTCTCTTATTAATTATTTATTCTCGTCTAACTTATTAATTAAATCAGTAAAGGTATCAACAGTAACGTTTGCTGGAGATAGATCCACTACATCATAACCGTGTTCTGTATAACGTGGTAATAAGTCTTTATCATCAACTAACTTACCGCCTAAAATGTTGTTTAATAGTGGGACGTTTTCAGTATAGTCACTAAGATAACTTAATAACTGCTTGTTCTGATCTTGGTCTGGAACGTGTACTCTTCCGAAGTTAAAGTTAGTAAGTACGAAACTAAATTTGCCATCTCCACGAGGAATGATCACCCCAATAGTCATAGTACTTCGGTTCTTAAAGGATAACTTATTAATATTAAAAGCATCTTTAGAGATAGACTTAACATAGACCTCAGGCGTATCTAAATTTAAATCTGAATTAAGTTTCCCTTGGTTAAAGCGAGTTACAAATAAATCAAAATTAAAGTCTTTGTAAATCTCATTAACGTAGTATGGAGAGACAGATAATAAAATTGGTTTATCTAAGTCTTTAGAAATAGACATGATTTCACTAGCGTTTCCACTATCGTCTAAGTGTGTCATATCACCAGAATAAACAACTTTAGTATCATCATTCAACCAATCAGTATTCCAACCAAACGTGTCACCATCTAAAGTAACAGCATGTAGGTCAATATCTGCTTGCTTATCCCAGTGAATACCCACACCGAGTCGTTCGTCACCAATTAATTGAAAATCAAAGCTAGTGTAGTCTGGAATATTACCAGTAAACTGCTTACCAGAGGTAGGAATACTGTAGTACAACCCACCCGGAATATAGTAGACAGTTTTATTATCATTATCAGCAAAAGCGTTTTTCCCCCGCCGGAAAAGCTCTTCAACAATCTTAGAAACTAAATCTTTAATTGCTTTATTATTAACAACACTCTTAAAAGAAATAAATGAGTTAAGAAGCTCATCAAGATCGTGCTTACTAGGTACGTAATAAGATTTACCATTACGAATTCGATATAATGATCCATTCTTATCTTTCTTATCTAGGTTAACTAAATAAGTGTAAATACGAGCTAACTTGTAAGTACTAGCATTAGATAAAGCATCTAAAATCTGCTTTTCAGTAAAAGATACTTCGCCTTTAATGTATTCTGGCAACTGATCTAAAATCCCTCTTTGGCGATAATTTTTCTTAGTGTTCTTACCTTGGCGCATAATACGATTGTAAAAACGTCTTTCTTCCTTTGAAGAAGCATTCTTACGTAAGATTAAGAACATCTTGTGATAACGGTTAACCAAAGATCTTAACGAAGGTGTTGCAGGGTTATTGTCATATTCGTGCATTAATGAATAGACAAAATCATTAGTAGAGTCAAGCCTAGCATTAAACTTAAGGTAGGTTTGTTCATTCTTTACCAGCATTGTGTCACCAGTAACTAGACTGTAAATGTAATTCATAAACATATCTGGATTTGCTGGATAAAGATCTAATTCCTTACTAAGCTTCATCATAGCTTCACGGTTCTTAACTTTGCTAATTTCAATCTTTAGGCTTAACTTACTAATTAAATAAATTAAGTCCTCAACATCCTTAGACTCTAAAGCCATACCACTATAAAGCAAGGATTGAACCTTTTGTTCTAATTCCTCGGTTGTAAAAGCAGAAATCATTGTAAAGTTCTGCTGTAAGTCCAATTTAACACTATCATCTAATTGACGGTTAGAACTAAACTGAACAGTTTCGTGACTAGTTACATTAACTCCACCGTATGTTTGCAAGTAATTAAGAGCTTGCATATACATTCGCATATAAGTAGGTGTATTAATATTTTGGTCTAATGTTTGGAAAAAGGTTGAATTAACCATACCATTACTAATTCCATAATATTTTTCTGCTGTATTAATAATATTGTTTAATACCTTTACAGAAATAGACTTTAAGATTTCAGTATCAAACATAATTCCGTAATTCATAGCATATCTAGCCATGTTTTGAACTTCTGCAACAGAACGAGAAATCTTATCCCCCTGAACATCCATATCTACTCCCTTAAACAAGCGAATAGTTTTATTATTAATTGAATTTAACGTATTATATGAAAAGTTTTTCATTATTATACTTCCTTTCCTGTATATGTAAAAAGTTCCCTACAACGGGCTGTGCACGCTATGTACCCGCTATAAGGAACTTTCATTAATCGCTAACAGTAAACTGTAGATTGATTTCAAATCAAACTTAAATAGGAACTGTTTTATGCGATTAGCTGTAATTTCTAGCTGGACGTAACAATAACCCATATTAAACTTTTAATAAAATAGGAACGCCTTTATGCTAGGTACAACTTGTTAAAATCAGATTCGTTAACACTTCCTGTCAACATTTATTATAATAAACTAATTACTAGTTATTGTCAACCTTTTTAAAATATTTATTTTTAAACTTTTTACTCCTACTACCTTTAGGCCTAAAAAGATCATCTCCGGTATATCCTTCTTTATATCTACTACGAACTAAATCAAAGGGTAGATTAAAATAATCAGACCATCCTCGAATCGTTTTTGTAACACCATGATAAGATATTAAAACATTATTTCTCTTATTATTTGCCTGTATACAGTCATCAACCCATCTACAGTTACTAGATGAGTAATCACCATTAACATCAATTCGATCTAAAGATTGTTCTACGCCTGTTTTATGATAATCATACCCATTATCAATAGACCAGTCTAAAAAGTTCTCAAACTTTGACCATGAGGGGTCATATTTTATACCTCGACCCCCATAGTTAGCATAATCTTTAGACGATGGCTTATCACAACGCTCCCGAAGAGCGCACCATACACGATACAGTCTATAATAAGGATTACCTTTCTGTGAATAAGCTTTAGAACCTTTAGATGCTTTTTCTCTATTATAACAACCACATGAAATCGTTGGGCTACCTATAGAATTAGTTCTAACTTTAACTAAATTACCACAATCACATCGGCATAACCAACCATTAACTTTTACTGTACGGGGAACCCAAGATATTTGTTTAATTAAAGTTAATCTGCCAACTTTTAAACCTGTATAACAATCTTTAGCGTACACTATCTAATTCTCCTTCTCAAAGTACTTAGACCTTAATTCTTTAATATCTTTATCACGTTGTTTAACAATCTCGGCTTTCTTATCATTATCGTCTTCATTGCTTAAATCAGTATTAGCTTTATCCTCAATATACTTACACTTCATGCTAAACTCATAATATTTAGCAATTCCTAAAGCTTCATAATCATCAAAGTCAAAGTCAAGGTCATCACCATAAGTCTTACCAAAAGCAAGTTCACCAAACAACGGAAAACGGAACTGAGTATCGTTAATCTTATACTTATCAGCAATTTTCAAATTAGGGTAATCTTTTATGTTAAGAATAAAGTCTTGGATAGGTAAATGATCCATTACTCTTTTAACCATCTTAGGGACAATATCAATCTCATCTGGGTGTACGTCTAAAACGATCGAATCATGAACTGTAATAGCAATACGAGACTTTAGCTTAAATTTACGTATCATATTACGAATAATAATCAAAGCAGTATTAGTACAATAGGCAGAACTACCTTGTACCACTGCGTTAAAGGACTGACGTATAGCACGAGATTTCTTACCATAGTCTAAGCTTTGAGTAGCTTCTGGCAAACGTCTTACGTGCCCTGCAATCGTCTCTACATATCCTCGTTGCTCTACAAAGTCTTCGGTAACTTCAATCGCCTTTTGCATTTGTGGCATCGCACTTAGCACTTTATCATAAACTTGTTGAGCTTCTTCTAAAGTTAATCCACGAGAGTCTGAAAGCCCCTGTGGAGACTCGCCATATAGAAGTCCGAATGAAACCGCTTTCGCAAGGTATCTATGTTCGGAATCTACCTCATCAATAGGAATGTTAAAGGCTAAACTGGCATTACGTTTATGTATATCTGCGCCATCCATTAAAGCCTGCATCATACCAATATCCTTAGAAATTAAAGACGATACAAAAATTTCTAGTGACTTATAATCAATATTAAAAATATATCCATCCTTAAAACGTGATTTAAATAATCCCTTAGCCGAGTAATTATAATTAGGATCATTTACATTGCTTGTAGGTTTTTTCACATTCTGTAAATTTGGTCCACTAGATGCAAGTCGACTAGTCACAGTTCCAGTAGGGTGAAATGTAGTATGAAGCTTGCCCGTATCATCAGCCAACTTACTATATCCCTCAATAGTAGAACTAATCATCTTCTTATCATTGGAATAAGTTAATAATAAATCTACTAAAGGAGCATGATAAGTCTTTTTAATATAAGGTAGGGCTGAATTACGATCAGTCTTATAATCTTTCCACGTGAGCTTCTCTGGGTGGCTTAACTTACGAGACTGGACAGCTTTTGGCTTTAAATACTCTTTATCAGCAGGTAGTTTGTAACCTAGCATATGATATAAAACATAACCAATCTTTTCACTAGATCCGGGGTTAAACTTATACTTAGGAATACCATTAGTATCTTCACCACGTAATTTACCATATTCCTTAAACTTTTCTTTCTGCTCCGGTGTCCGATTAGCAGGTTTAATAGTCTTAATCTGTTCCCGTTCTTGCAAAAGAGCTAAATTATGATTTTCATATTCTTGAATTTCAGGAGAGACCTCGTACATCTTTTTAGTAACTTCTTCAATATCTTTAGTGAAGTGCTTTCTGTACTTCTCCATCTTATCCATATCCATTTGAAAACCAGTATGTTGCATATAAGCTAAAGTATCACATAATTGTGGGAAGAATTCATAGCAGAACTTAATCCACTTAGGACGGGACTTAACCTTCTTATCGAAAATGTGATAAAGCTGGAGCGTAACATCAGTATCAGCAGAAGCATACTTATAAATAGTTTCCATAGGTAACCATTCGAAGTCTACTTTACCTCCATCTACTTGGTTAGTAGGAGCTGTATACTGGGTCTTACTTGGCTTACGACTACGTTCGCCTTTTTCGTACTTCTCCATCTCAGTAGAATACCAACGGTCATAATCATTCTTTAAATACTGCTCAATAGCTCGGTCACGTTCGTCTTCATAACCACCCATATCAGTATACTTATAAGCTAAATGCTTTAACCCACGCTGAGCACCTTGGTTTTCGTCTACTGTCTCATAATACATAAGCATGGTATCAACACAATTAGTAGCATACTCTAGTCCGTAAATATCCATCATCATATGAATATCATAGATACAGTTATGCAAAACCTTACGCTGATCTTTCATCATTAATTCTTTAATCATATTAATGATATTATCGAATTGTTCCTTAGTCCACAAATTAGGACTAAGACGGTGGTTAAGTGGGATTGAAACCCCTTGGTGCTCCTCCCAACTCATACTTACCATAATAGCTTTAGCACCTTTACGATAGGTTTCAAGGGTATTAGTTTCAAAGTCTAGTGCGATGATTGGGTACTTAGGTAAAACTTCATTAAAAATACGTTCTACCTCATGATAATTAGTAACTAAACGATACTTACCAAACTGTGGTTTAGTATTTTCAATTCCGCCTTTTAAAAACCGATTAACCATTCGATTACTAATAATCATCTTATCTCGTTCATAACTACCTAAGAAGAATTGTTGTTTCAATGACGGATTAAATACTAGATAAGTAGTAAAGTCACTTTGGGGTAGCTTAAACGGAATTAATTCAAACATATCCTTAGGGAGCTTATATAAAGAGGTTAATTCATTTTTAAACCAGCTTCCATAGGAGACTACAATATCTGGTTTAGTATCTAAAATGTATTGAACCATCTCGTCACGCTTCTTATGCAAAATACTAGCAGGGGGCTTAACTACTGCATTAGTGTACTTATTACGAGGCGGTACCTTATCAGTATAAAAAAACTTTAAATCTACTGTCGTGTCTTTAGTATCTAAACCAGTCTTTGGGTGACCAATAATTTTATTAGAAATAATTGAACCTACTACGCTATGTAAAAAGTTACCCTCAGCTTTTTTATTAACTACTTTAAACATATCAGCGTCATAATGATCCAATACAACTAACATTCTTTTCATATAACTTTATCCTTCCTTAATCTTAGACTCCGCTTCTTTTAGTAAAGACTTACCACTTTCAACAATAGATGTAATAGTTTCATAAGCCTTACAAAACTCGTCCCAAGATTTATTTGTATAACGGTAATTAGAATAAGGATTAACCATTCGCTGGTTAGCGTCATAAGCCTGTTGTAAGGACTCTTGAAGTTTAATAGCTAATGACACTTTCTTCTTATTCATATATTCATTTAATGCGTCTTTAATTACAGTTTGTATTTCTGGGTTCGTTGGTGCTGATGAGATCTCAATCTCATTTTCATTTTGTGAATAAACAGTTACCACTGTATGCTGTTTTGGATCAGTAACTACAATAATATCATTTAAACGATAACGTACTCGCTTATTATCCTGCGTTTCTAAATAGGTGCACTGAGAAAGTAAACGGGCTAACCACTCATCAAATTCTTTATTAGTAATATTAAAGCGAGTTAAAATCCGTTTCTTAGCGTGTTCGGTAACTGTATATTGTTCATAATTTTTAACTGCCATTAACCAACCTAGAACCTTTCAAATTTATTTAACTTCAAAACCTTCGTCTCTATAATACCTCACCCGATCTTGGGCGTGTTTAAATAATGAGTTTTGTGTTCTATCTACTATATCAAAGATAAACACGTCTCGCTTATCAGGCATTACCCGCAATACACGTCCAATCTTTTGAATAACAGAAATATAAGACTTTAAGGCATCACAAAGGATTAGTACCTTTAAGTTTGGAATATCAATCCCAGCTTCAAAAATCTTAGTAGCAATTACAATCTTAAGCTTACCACTAACAATATCATCAATTGCTTTTTCTCGGGTATCACTATTATCTTTACCCTGTAAAAATTGGTATTCTGCACCTAATTTATCTAATTGTTCTCCAATCAATTCTCCGTGCTCAATAGATGTAACCATAATCAACACGGCTTGCTTATCTAGCTTAGAAGAAGCCTTATAAGCTAGTTCAGCAACAATACGGTTACGGTACTCATTATGAACTACTCCTAGATCATATGCAATCTGATAAGACATCAAATCAGCAGTAGGTAGCTGGGAATAGCCCTTAGCCATCATTGTAGCTTGAATACGAGGTTCGAGATCTGTTGGCTTATCAATTGGTACTAAACGAATATGAGGTCTAGCAGACACGCCCCGTTCAATCATCTGTTTATTAGTGACTTTTACTAAGTCTTTTCCAAACAATCCACGAATGTGAGCCATACTAATTTTCTTAGTCTTATCTAAAGTACCCGTTAGACCTACCTTAACTCTTGCATTAGTTAAGTAATGAAATACCTTCCAATAAGACTCTGCACCAGCACGATGAGCTTCATCACAAACTACTGCTCTAGTATTATTCAAGAGGTCAATAGCATCATAATACTTTTCATAAGCCTCTTCATTTAAGGAATAAAGTAATTTCTTATAACGCTTTTGTACACCCTCAAAGTAATCCTTTACATCATCAGATGTTTGTAAATTCATATAAAGATTACGTAATTCCTCAATATCGTCTTGTTCATACTTATAGTTAGGATGAAAATTCCTAGCTAATAACTCAAGATTAGATCGAGGATCACCAGACTCTAAAATAGCAGGTGCATAGCGTTCAGCAAAACGACCTAATAACTTATCTCTCTTTCTGGTAGGCTTAGTCTTTGGCTCTTTAATTGCAGAAGATAAAGTCTGAATAGTAGCACAGATAATAGGACGGTTAATATCTTTTTTACCATCACCCCAGATACCAACAATATCTTCTGATAAATAGTGCTGATATTTAAGGTAGATCTGATTCATAATACTCTTATTAGGGGCAATAAAAAGTAAATGCTGTCCCTCATTAATCTTAGGTAATAAGTATTTAAATAGAGTGACGGCAGATGCGGTTTTACCTGCGTTCACAGCGTTTAGAATAATTCCAGATTGCTCAATATTAACTTGCTGTACTGCTTCGTATTGATAATCACGCAAAGTTAAATCTTTTTCTTTTCCATGACCATCTAAATTCACTTCCCGAGGAAGTTCAAAGTGTAAAGCAAATCCTCGTTTATCTACTACCTTAACTACAATTCCAGAAGATTGTTCAATACTTCTCATAAGTACCATTAATCTATCATAAAACCCTAATGGTACTAAATGATCTTTCTCCTCACATAAGTTAACTCTTCCATCCCATACCCGACTTCCGTCACTTTTCCGAAGGTTATAAAGGCGTTTCCTAAATCTTTCAGGGTCTAATGGATCAAAGGTAGTATGTATTTGACTCCAAACCCATTCAATTGTTTTATCATTCACATTTTCAAAAACTAACTTAACGAAAATGTTTCCTAGTTCTAAAGTAATCACTCTGCTTCTTTTGCCTTTCTTAAGTAGTCTAATGCTTTATCCTTAACTTCTGGATAATTCAAATCACAATATTTTGATACTAATTCAGTATCAGTAGCATTAGCGTCTACATCAATTGTAACACGTTGTTCTTGAGGCAAAAGGATTAATTGCACACGAGGAGCAATAGGATTATCTGTTAATTCTTTAGATAGACGTTCATAAGTATCTTTTGACTTACAACTAACCTTATAATAAGAATGACCATCTACTTGTGTAGCTAAGTCAAAAGTATCATCTGTATCTAAATTAATTTGATTAAAAGTAGGGATATTATAAGGGGCTTCTGTTAAGTCAATAAACTTATGCTCTCCTGTATCTAAATCAATTTCATCAAATCCACGAGATACGCCTAACCCATTGCTACCAATATCATTAAAATTAAGAGCAGTTAAGTCACCAATATAATAAGCGTCTTTAGTACCCTCTTTTTTAAGACTCTGGCGAGTATGATAATGTGACAAAGTAATTGACTTTACATTAGGTGCATTCCAACCTAAATCGTCCAAGTTAAATGATCCCCCTAAACGATGGTTCCAGCGTCCTTGGGTAGCTCCTGTTACACCTAAGTGAGCGAAAACATTAACTGAGCCATTGAAAGGATGATTATAAAGATAATCTTTAATAGCTTCTTTAGTATTCTTAATATCCTCATCATAAGGAACAAAGAACAATTCAGTATTGTTATCTACCTGAATAGGAGTAACTGCATTAATTACTTTAATCTTATGAGTATCAGTAGAATATAGCTCAAAATCCTCTAGGCTGTTTGGAGTAACGCTACGGGTAAGTTGATCATGGTTACCAGAATTTAGATATAACGTAACCCCATTAAGGTTAGTTAAGTTTCTAAAACTAGTAATAAAATGCTTACGGATATGAGCTAACGTAGTTGGATTATCACTTTGGCGGGAGTCAAATAGGTCTCCATTAATGATATATGTATTAATGTTATTTTCCTTACCATAAGTAAAGAAATCATCTAACGCCTCTAAGATATAAGATAAACGAGAACCTACTGCTGGATCATCTGTTGGTTCATTAAACATTCCATAATTAGTTAAGTGTACGTCTCCACATACTAAAGCTTTCATTAGTCTGGCAACTCCTTCATACTATTAAACTTAGCAAATCTTAATAACTTCTTTTCTAGCCACAATTGACCGGCTGTAGAAAGCTTAGGTACTTGGCCTTTAGGCGCACTACCATTAACAAAATAATGACGATACTTTGCATTATTAATAGGCTGGTTATAAGTAGGCATCCTGTTACTGCTTCCTAATTGCTTACTATCTTTTAAAATCTTAATAACTTCTTCTTCTGTATAGAATAAATTATAAATAGCATTAAAAGATTGTAGGAAATCAGCAATAGTCATGGAGTTATCGTCTTTTAAGCTTTTACTTGTTTCCTTACTAAGATCAACCATAACTCGCTTTACAGGTTGAGAATGAGATGATTTTGATTCAGAAACTGGAGCATAATTATTAATAGATGATAAAGCTTGATTTTCTTGATATAGTCGAATTAGTTCTTGGTCATTAGCAGATAAATGAGGAGTATTAGCTAAAGATTTATCTAGTTTTTCTTCAATAATCTGCTGATGTTTTTTTAATTCTTCGATACTTGATAAAACCTTAGTTAGATCTACATTTACCTTTTCGGGTTGTTCTTTTTTAGAATTACGTTTAACAAGTTTATCTGTTTTACAATCAATATGTACATGATCTGTCTTATTAATCTTTGGAATAACTACGTCAAAGATAAAGTCAATAAATTCCATTGGGCCAGAATTAACACAATATTCTGTTAAAGCATTTAATTCTACTAAATAACATGACTTACCTAAGTAAATTTTAAACAAGTTCGGTAGATCATCTTTGTGAATAGATGTTTTTAATATTAATCGACAATCTAGTGCAAAATTATTTTTCATTGATTTTTGATAATTGACTTCATCAAATACTGGAGAGGCTAGTAGTTTCCAGTCTACCCAATATTTACCATTATAGTTAACTACATATACGTATGTATCGTGATAATTAAATTCAAACATAAACTTCCTATCCTTATTCTTTCGTGTAAATTTCGTCTAACGTTAAGTGCAACACCTTACATAAGATTGGTAACTCGTCTACCTTAAAAGAACGTTTACCTTGCTCTTTTAAAGCATATACACCACGATGGCTTAGATTTAAGCTATCAGCTAAGTCCTGTAATGTAAGATGTTGTTTAGTTCTTGCAGTCTTAATCTTTTCTAAATTTATCTTTTCAATAATTAACACCTTCCTTCAACAATATTAATGTTATCACAGTGATTACATTTAATCAATAGTAAAAGGATAAGTTTTTTTTATTCTTATCCTTTTAACTAGTTAGTTTAAATACTTAGACAACTTTCTATTCCCTTGCAAGAACTTATCTAACCAAACTTGACCATTATAAGTTAGCTTAGTAACTTTATAATCACCAGTTTTTGAATCAGTTACTTTAAAATAGCCTTTATCCTCATACTGTTTAGTAGGTTGGTTATACTTAGGACTTCTCTTACCTCTGAAAATCTTATGGTCTCTAAGAAACTTAAACAAACTATTTCTACCTAAACTAACATTATGTAGTTCTGAAAAAGCTTTAGCAAACTCACTAAGATAAACTGTTCTACCTTTTGCGTAAAACGATAATTGATATTTTGAATTATCATTATTGGACAAATGGTTAATATCGCTGTTATTAATTTCATTTACCTGTAACTGCTTATTTCTACCCTCCTCAAGAATCTTAGCATACTTTCTTAGCGTCTCATTGCTTTCGTTTAATAATTTAAGATTCTCATCTTTTAAAGAAACAACTTCTTCTTTCAATTTTTGATTTTCTAAAACAAGAGCTGTAGGTTGCTTCTTTTGAAGAGTGGGGTCAATATAAGATCCTGTTTTATAAATACTACCTAAAACTTCATGAGTAACCCAGTGCTTAAAGTCCTTAGCTTCCTCCATTTGACTTCCCATAATTAAAGAAAACAGACCAGATATATTAATAATAGATTTATTTCTATAATCATTCTCATTATTCCAAAAGGTTGTTAGCGAATCGCGATAAACCTTGGGAGACAAGGACTTGAGGTCATCTTTTTCTACATGTTTATAGAGAGCATCAGAAACATTTCTATAATTTAGTATCCTAGTTATATCACTCGCAAGAAACCATAATTCGCTGTCTAAAATTACAGTTCTAATATCATTACTCTTGTAGTTAAAAATTTTACCCAGATGAGTATCTAACTCAGAAATAACTTTCTCTGGAACACCTATAATAGCTTTATCCTTACTGACTTCATCTTCTTGAGACCCAGCTTTAATCAAAGTAGACCTGAATTTGTTATTAACATTTAGACTATTATCTAATACCCATTGCAAATCTACTAAATACACACTTTGCTTTCTATTATAATTAAGCTCATCAAATACATTCTTATTTGCCTTACTGTATGACAGTAATCTAGTATGTTCTTTACTAATAGACTTAAAGTATTGCTGATAATTACTTATTTTAAGAATTTTATAGATTTCCCTAAGATTTAAATATATGTTATCATTAATAGCGAAGATATGAATATCTTTATTAGCATATTTAAATTTATTCATTCTTTATATAACCTCCTAAGTAGACTGAATTATTTATCAGTCTACTTTTTTATATCTTATATAATAAACACCTGCGCAAAATTGCACACATCTTACTAAAATTTCTTTTTCTTAAAAAATTCGTCAAACGTAATACCTAATAAAGGAACAATTATAGCTATATCCCTATCTAAAAAAGCATTCTTACCAGTTTCCTTATAATAATAAGCCGCTTCACTACCTAAACCTAAAACTTTAGCCATATCATTTAAGGTTAATCCTTTTTCCTTACGTTTTTCCTTGAGTAAACTGTAATTAACTTCATAAATATTTATCACCTCCTCTTATACATATATAATTTAATTCATAATTAAAACAAAGTCAATACAAAAAGGACAAGTTTTTACACTTATCCTTACTAATTACTTATTATGATGGAACCAACTAATATCTTTATCAAAGAAAGCAATCATATCATTTGAAAGGTATAATAGATAAGTTACAAACAGTACCCAATTAGCGTCACCTTGAAATGCTGTAACACCCCAAAGGATAACTGACATAATTCCCTGAATCGTCCAACAATAATAAGATTCACTAAATCTTAGTGTAGTGAGTAAAGCTCCTGTAATACCAATAGTTGCCGCAATTGAGTCAATCCAAGGACGGGGACTAACAAACCAATGAGTATCAGAATAATAAAGAACAGCTAGTACTACTACAAAGAAAAGAATTGTAAACGTCCAATTACGCAACCCTCTACCCTTTTCATGTAAAAATCGCACTTTCTTATCTACGTCTTTAGCCCAGCTAGGCATTAATAAGACCGGTAAATCTAAAGTAATAATGTAAACAGTTTGAAGTAATACGTCATTAAAATTCTTAGCTTGAATAGCAACAAAAATATAAATAAGTGCTGAAACTAAACCTAAAACCCCATTAAGTGGCTTAGCATTAGTAATTGAAAGAGTACAAGTAAATCCTAATACTCCAGCAAAAAGAGTAGCAATAGTAACAGTGTTGAACTGTCCCCCACCAATTGTCATCCCAACAATTAAGCCAAGCCCAAGAATTAATAAGAAATAAGAACGAGTTGACCAACCTTTCATCTGTGATAGGTACCAACTAGGCTTAAATACCGAATACCAAGCAATCTTACTGTCTGTGCTTACTGCATTATCCACTAACCATCCATCTCCTTAATCTTTATTAGGTCTTACTAAAATAAGCCTTATCCGCTTAGTGGAAACTAAACATCTTACTTATTATATCAAAAAAGAGACCCAATTAGTAGGTCTCCATAGCTAGTATTTAATTCAGTATTGTTAAGGTAATTACTTGATAGATTAACACTCCATATAGGTAACATAAGAACAGACTAATTAGATTTCCTAGATACCATCCTATGTAATCTTTAGTACCATTTAAGTAGTAATTAACCTTATAGTAGCTAGAGTTTAAATCTAAAAGACATCCAACTATTAAGAATAATAACAGAGTACATTTTAATTCAGGTCCAATTCCTGCTACGTGAGCTAAACCCCATAAGAGAAAGAACACAATAATTTCAAGTACCCAGCTAGTTAATAACAAGTATACTCGACCCTTGAAAGTTGATAAATTATAAGCATCATCTAAGATACCGAAATTATCATGATCTTCTTCATCAAGCTGTTTAAATGGATAAGCTATCCTTTTAAACAGCGACTTTAAATCATATAACCCGAAACTAATCAGCCAAACTAACAGTAGAATAATTGCAAAAACTTTGATTAGTAAACAGCCCCTTCATAGTAGTTAAATGTTGGTTTATTAAAGTCAAACTTAGCTAATTCAGATTGTTTGATAAAATTATGAGCAATTCCGTAAGTCATAAGGTTAATAGGCTTACCCCAATCCTCGTCTGGAATAACAATCACAATATACTTACCCAAAGCTTCTGCCATACCCAGTTCTACGCCTACTCCAACATCTTCTTCCTCTGGTATATAAGTAACCAAGCAAACATCAGAAGTAGAGACACCTACGCAATCACCCTTATAAGTTGCATTAGCCCATTCTTTATCTTCTAATAGTTCTGGGTGTTCGTCTACTCGTAACCCTTTATATTGGTGCTGTAGTGGAATATAAGAGTTAGTAACGTCTACTGTTGGATTAGCTTTAATAGCTTCCATACTCTTATCATAAGCCTTTTGTTGCTTATCACTAAACCATCCTGCACAAAAGTAAACTGTCTTCGCCATAAAATAAAAACTCCTTTAATAGTTCTGATCTAAAACGTATTGGTCTTTTCCATTAGGTCTGAATATATACATATTACTCCAATCCTTACCTTTATAGCTACCGTCAACCATTACATCAATCTCCAAGTAATCATCATAACTCTTTACAATCTTAGATGTATTATGATTAGTATTAGTTCTCGTATACCAAGTATAGCCCCACAATGTTTTATGCTGTTTCTTAATTACTTCATAAGTATGCTTAGTATATGGATAATACTCGTAGATAGGTAATAAAGGCTTACGATCCTCTAAAATATGTTTATTGAGTCGTAAATCTTGAGCCTTACCAGTATCGTCATCCGTATCATCTGGAAAGAAGTACACAGACCAATTTTTAATTTTACCGTAGTTAATATTATCAGTGTCCCAATCCTCTTGAGGCCCTTTATAGTCTAAAGTAACCGTAGCGCTACTAATAGTACGAGGATAAGGTTGATCTACTTGAACAGTAGACTTATAAATAACCTTATTATGGACCGGAATAACAAAGGATAAGGCAAAAATTATAAATATAACGACACTTATAATTATTTTTAACTTTTTAGACATCTTCAATACAAAATAAAAACTCCTCTAACTTTGATATGTATTAATTATACCATAGTTAAAGGAGAACTAAATACGTAATAAAGAAATAGGGTAGGAAGGAATCGAACCCCCGTCCTTGCATGATCTACCATTGAACTACTACCCTTACACTGCTTAGAACATTCACAGTATATTCCAGCAATTGCATTTATACTCGTTATTATTTTAGATAGGGTGAGTAACAGTTAACTAACCCCTATCTCGTTCTTACTTCAAGAACTGAAAAGAAAAGGGCTTTTAATTCTCGTAATAAAAGCCTAAACACGGTTCTTGTTTACATATACCATAATGGTAGGACGGAGGATACACTCCTACCACCCCGTAGGGACTTGCACCCTAATACTTTACTCACGGATATAACACTCATGCAGAATCGTTTCTTTTTGTGCATACCTTTTTACCTACTAGATCTGCAACTAGAAGGAGTCCGAAGACGAAAGTAAAGCGCCCTAATGAACACGGGGTACGGTCCTAGAGAGACTCGAACTCTCAATCTCACGGGAGACAACCGTGCGTCATAGCCAATTAGACCTCGATCTACACACTAATTAAAAATTAGCGGTTTCTGGGAACATCTAGTAGTATTTAGGATATTACAAGTGTATTCACTATACCTAACTTACAGAACTAGACTATCTTACCGTGGCTAGATCTTAACCATAAATATATTATGGCACTATTTAACAATAATGTCAATTTATATTTAATTCCTTTAATCCCCTATTTAGAATGTTAATTGAAGCATTAATATCTCGATCATGATATGTATTACACTTAGGACAAGTCCATTCACGTACATTTAATGGTTTCTTGCCTGAATGATAACCACAATTAGAACATATTTGTGAAGTATAGTTTGGACTTACTTTAATAAGTTTCTTACCATACCATTCACACTTATACTCCAACATTTCTCTAAATAAGTACCAACTATTATTAGAAATTGATTTAGCTAGATGATGATTTTTAAGAAGATTCTTGGTTTTCAAATCTTCTATTACAATCACATCATAGCTCTTTACTAATTCAGTTGTTATCTTATGTAAGTAATCCTTACGCTTATTAGCTATCTTAGCTTGATAACGAGACTTAGAAATCCTAGCTTTTTGCCAATTAGAATAATCTTCTAATTCCATCTTAATATCTTTATGATTATGGTTCCATTGTCTTACCCCAACTAAAGCTCTATGTCTACGCTTAGAAAAGCGTGATTGAGCTTTATTAGCTTGTTGTTCATACCAATTAGCTTCAAACTTAGGGTATTTATAACCATCACTAGTAATAGCTAAGTCTGCTACTCCCATATCTATTCCTACTACTGCTCCAGTCTTTTCTAGTAGCTGGATATTAGGATCATCTACAATTAAAGACAAGTAATACCTACCAGTAGGATCTAAGGTAACTGTATATCTTTTAATCTTTAATCCTTCTAACCTACCTGTTTTACTAGTTTTAATTGAGCCTAGTTTAGGTAGTCTCATATAACGTTTAGCTATAATATGACAACCGCCACGACTACCATCACCAGTATAAGATTGTTTAGTAGCTTTACGACTTTTAAACCTAGGATAGCCACCTTGGTGTTTAAATAACATCTTAAAGGATTGGTTTAAGTAATGATTAGATATTTGTAAACTTCTAGCCTCACTTTCTTTCAAAAAGGGGTACTCAATTTTTAGTCGCTTTAGTAGATAATTCATATCATATTCACCAACAAAAGAAGAACTAGGATTATTCTTATAACGTTCATTAGCCATGTTTAACATAATGTTCCAGATAAAACGACTGTTACCAAACATCTGTAACAGTTGATCACATTGTTTAGCATTAGGATATAAACGTAATTTTACTCCCTTTAGCATTTATTTCACCTCTTTTCATCTATAAACGAAGTATAGCTTCAAAGTTCAGAAGAAGTCAAGGAAGAATTAAAAAAGAAGAGTCTATTTTAACTCTTCTAAATTATTACTATTTAAATTAAAATCGCCAGCATGCAATATGCTACCTAAACGACCAATATTTGTAAGTTTTTTATTATAAAAACACATCTTACCACCAGTAGCAAACATTTTATTGATTTCTGTAGTAGGAATAAACCCTTCTGGTAGATAACACTTAGTCTGGTCTACTGCTTTAAGCAAATCTGGATGAGCTTGATAGTCTTTAACACTAATCCCCTTTTGCACTGTCTCTAGTGACATCACAATCATTTGACTAACTAGATCATCAATCATTAAGTACTGGTCTGTAATCCCAGCAAACCGGTAAGTGTGCTCAGTAAAACCAAAGTCAAGCTCTGTTCTTCGATCGTTACGATAAATTTTATTCTGCTTTTCTAATCGTTCCAACTGCTTATCAGAAATATCCCGGCAGTTAATTACTAACATACCGGGATATTTAACTCCAATATCATAGAGAACTTGATAAACACGTTGACGATCGCTATTCAACCGTCTTGTTACCATCTTTTTCTTCTGCTCCTTCTGTGTCTTTTTCTACTTCCAAGCGAGGCAAATCTACGTCCAAGGTTAATTGAACTATATAGTTTTCCTTATCGTTACTATCGTACGGACTTTGAACCACAGATTCTTCTGCAACTAAAGTAACTCCTTCTTCTTGATCAACAAGAGACTTAAGTTCTCCTAAGAACCACTTTTGAAAGTCTTCTGTAGTAACGTCAAGAACATTAGATCTTAAGTTGAAGTTATCTAATAGACCTAACATCACGTCCTTAATGGAGTAGTCGAGATAACCCTTATCTGAATATGCACACCTTACCCTATTCTTAGAATATGTTAAACGAACATAACCAGTCTTAGTATTTTTATTAATAAAACGTTCGAACACAGGTTTTACGTCTTCCTGCTTACTATGCAAAACACTAAAATAAAATCGTTGGGCCATTAATTGAACTAACCGTTTAGTATGAAACTTAACTTCCTGATCTTGATATTCAGCAAAATATAAACTAACTAAACTTTCCATTACTTTTCCTCCTAAGCTAACTTACTTGCTACTTTAATTAATTCAGATGTCTTAGCTTGTTGAAGCTTAAGAACCTTACCAGTATCAGTTGTAATTGTTCTAATACCCTTAGAACGTAATTGATGTTTAACTTGTGCTTTCATTCCAACCATATTACCTTTCCTCCTCGAATTCTTGGTAGACACCCATAGGATGCTTATTAGCAACATAGGCTTCAGCAGACGCAACAATTCCAGCTAAGATGTCGTCTAAAAACACATTACAGCTATTTTTACGTGCGTCTACCTTACCAATAATTCCGGGCTTTACATGATCTAAATAGCCTAGATTTGAAATGCCAATCCCACCAAAGATTTCAACACAACCATGAGAAAGCGTTTCATCACACTGAAACTGTCCTTCATCATGTTTAAGAATCTCAGCAAGATACCGATCTTCAACCCCTCGATCAACCCACATATCAACGTTAATACCTAAAAGCAGGATATTTTGGATTTCACGCTTATGTAATACATGATAAACAGCGTCAATACATTCGTCTAATTTAATATCTGGATTATGTTCTTTTTGTCCTGCATATACAAGCCCACCTAAAGACTCTACAGGAACATTTCGTTTATCCAACAAATCCAATACATGTTGGTAAAGCGTCTTTTCGATTATTCCACGTCCTCGTCATACATTTGTTTAAGAAAATGATTAAAATACATAACTCCTTGATCTGTAGCTTGTTGTCGCCAAGCGCTAACAATGCTACCAATTACCCGATCTCTATTAGAAAGATCTGGTTTCATAGCAAAATAGCCAGTTAACTTCTTGCCAATGATTCTCTTGTGCATAGCATTAACTAAAATTTCACCTTGGTAACCATCAGTAAAATACAAACCATCGAAGTTAGGATCTTTAAGAATTTCCTTTACTTGCTTCTCCATTTTTAACAATTCGCCCTTTAGATTATCAACTAATGGGTGTGGAGAAATAACCTCAAATTCCATCTTATCACCTTATTTCAGGAGTAACAACATTCGATTCTCAGCTACATGAACATTTGTGTCAAGCTGTAATTTCAACAGGGAGGTATCTACATTGTGTTTTACGCCTGTTTCGGCTAATGGTACTAGAATTTCCTTAAAACGGCCCCCAGCGCATTCTGGTGCCTTACAGACGGTATATGCGACTGGACCATCAGAAAGCTGTCTAAATTTAACTAATTCAAACTCGTCTAACTGATCCCGTAACTTATAAACGTCTGAATAAGGATTACTGATTAAATTTTCAATCATGTTGACCATTTCATAATTAGAATAGCCAATGTATTTGAACAGGTAATACAGTTTTACATAATAAGTCTTGATTAACCAACTCTGCCTTTCCACTGTTTAATTTTTGATACTTGAAAGTCATTCCATTCGTCCACCATCTTATTTCCTTGATAAATTCTAACCAAAGGCGATGAAGCCATTCCGTGACTTTCCATGTAACTGATAATATCCATCCGAGTTTCAGCCAAACGATCAATTAAAATCATCTTTGTTGGCATCAACTGGGACAGTTGTTTCTCCGTTAATTTACACTTCATACAATTAGGCGTATGAAAGATAATTGCATGATACATTAATTATTCCCTTTTCGTTGTTCAGATTTAATAACTTAATTATAACTCTAAACTCAATCCCAAATGCTGATTTTATAGCAAGAAATTTTTATTTTTTTTTCACTACAAAACGGTTTTAGTAGATAAAAGTATGATATAATCTATTTGTCTGCAAATGACAGCTTTGTCTTAATAAGATTCAATCTTATTTCCTAAAATAGGAACGGGATACACCTAGACTGAAATAGGACAGCTTAAACAAGAAGACAATTGTTGTTGCTTGACTATCAAGTTTCCCAGACAAGATAGTCAAGTAGCAATCCGCTTGAAATTTCTTTATTGAATATAAGGGCGGTTTATTGATTGATCTAATAAATCAGTCCAAAAACAAATATAAATTGGAGCATAAGCCAGCCTAATGAGAAAAGGGCATGGAGAGCTTTTCCACGGGGGTGTATAGTAGATGTTACTAACCGTCCTCGATAAGACAAGACACCACAAGATGAAACCTCACGAAGGTGGATTTGCAGAGGGGGCAAGCTGGGGCAATAAGCACTATTGTCGTTGTGAGATCCCGGTGTTAATTATCAACTAGGTGTAGCCCTTACCACACTTTATATCACAGAGGGAACTCGCTACAAAGAGGGGACCAAAATTAATCTGGTCTGGAAAAGGATCTGGCGACAGATTCGCCGTGTAGTGTTGGAGTGGGATGACGCCACGACCCAACGGTCTGGAGGTTGATTTGTTAGCTTCTGTTGAGATTGCAGAATTGTTAATTGAGATATTGAACATCATTTCGTGCTTTAAAGCTTAGTTAAGTCATTTCTTAGCTAAGCTTTTTAGTCAACAGTATTAAAATTTACATACACACTTGAGAATGAAGCATAAGGTTCAGATGCTCGAATTTAAAAGATTCACATCCTTATGGTAGTAGTTAGCACACGGTTGTAAATGTCAATTAATAAAACGAGTCTACTCATACATAGATTAAAAACCAATGTGAAAAGATAGAAAAATCCTGATACCCAGTGCTTTAGGGTACCTAGCAGTGTATGAGGTTAAAGTTGTGGGAGTGCTATTCATTACCTCTGTTAAACAAGTAACATTGTTTGACAAAGCATTCTTGGGATGACAACAGGAATGTAAAAAGCTTAGCGCATGACTATAGCTTGACTTGCTATAGTCAATAAATTGATTAATGATGACCGACCGACTGATGGAAAGGTTTACCTTTTCGTCATAAGTTGATTATCTGTAATTGTATATTAAAGCTATTAGTATATACTTACTAGTAGTCTTATTATATACTTGCAATATTTAACTTATATTTGTCTCTAAACCAACAGGGATAAATATTCTTCTCTCACTCCCTCTGGAAAGGTATTACTAGTCTTACTTAATATCAATACTTTAGATTATCTTATTTAAACATATTCCTTATTATTACTTTATCAATTAAGTTAAGATTATTAAAAATAATGTTAACTTAAGAAATAAAAAATTAAGGTATAAAAATAAGAATTAAGAATAAATATACAATATTAAATTCCTTGGAATTTAACAGCTTTGGCAAAAGGGGTTTGGGGAAATTACCTTTCCCTATGATGGAAAGGTACGTCCCCAAGAATAATCTAAGTAGCAGTAAAAAAGTAACAATAAGTTATAATTTAACTCAGATTAATAGATTGTTTAAAATTACACGGAGAGTTACTTATCTAAAGTTAGTCTTAATACAAATAAGATATTGCTCAATGTTATAGATTCAGTGCTTACTACTAATAAATAATAAGTTATATTTTTATAGGTACTTGTGAATTATTTAACAAAGGTCAAAAGAGACGATTAATTGAACTTGTGATTTACTTCTTCAACTTTTGAAGTTATCATATGGATAATTTGAATAAGGAGTGGTAATAATGACAAATTATGTTGACGAGATCTTTTTCAGAAAGTCCGGCAGTAAGTCCAAAAATAATAAAAAGCGTAAAAGAAGGAAAAGAAATAATTATGGGTATAATTATAGCTCTAATAATGGTTACTATTATGCAGTTGCTAAAGGGTGGCATACTGGGATTTACAATAATTGGAACAGATGTGAAAAAGAAATTCTAAATTATCCTGATCCAGTCTTTAGGAAGTTCAGATCTAAAAGACAGGCTGGAATATTCATTCATAACTATAAACGTAGAAATAAACCTCAAAAATTAAAGAGTTTAAAACATATTAATTACGCCCCTTTAAAGGTAGTAGAATCTATTCCTACTAATATCACTTGTAATGTTGCTTTGTTAGGATATAAACCTAATAAGTCTTATGGTGCTTTTGCATATTCAATTAATCATAATAAGGATAAGAAAAATAATAGGTCGTTAGCTAAAGTTACAATGGATAATACTCCTAGATTAGCTCTTAAAGCTTTAGACTATTTTCTTAAAGATTATAAAGGAAATAAAAGAAAACATATTTTGATAAGAACTAATAATCAGTACCTAATTAATATCTTTACTAGAAAAAGCTGGTTAGCTACTTGGATTAAAAACGGATTTCTTAAAACTGATGGGCAAAAAGTTAAAAATGCAGATTTATTAGAAGATATTGTTAGACGATTAGCAGATTTCCCTAACGTATTATTTGTTTACACTACTCCAGATCGAAAGCTAATGGATTTAGCAAAAGAAGCAATTAAAAGTAAAAACTAATTGACTTCCAAGAATATCGAAGTTAAAATATGAAACATATTAAAGGAAAGGAAGTTATAATAATGACTGAACTTAATAAGAAACAACAAGCAGACTATGAACATGCTATTGATATGGCCCAAGACCTAATTGAAAAGATGGGTGATACTTGGGATGGAGTTAATTTTGACGACATCATCTTTTCAATTGGTGTAGCTGTTGACGCTCTTTGCGAAGTTAATGGTTACCCTCAAGAATTAGCTAATGCTATTATTAATGGTATTCTTACTAGTGACGATGATATTGATGAAGAATTAGATGAAGATGACTTAGAAATAGTTACTTCTGACGGTATTGATTTAGATGATGATAGTATCGAATTCCTCAAACGTTTACTCAGTTCAAAAGATAATAATTAAGAATTAGGGCTTGTCTAATTGACAGGTCTTTTTATTTTGCCTTAATTCTGTAATATTGTTGTAACATTGCTGTAGTTGTTCTGTAATAGGTGCGTGCTATAGTAAAGATGTAATCAAATATGAATTTTATATGAACAAACAAAGAATTCATATGTAAACGAAAGGATAGATGGTTTATTTTATTATCTAAGAAGAACAATATTAAATTCGCTTTAGCCGGTGCTGTTATGGCTGGTGCTTTACTTGGTGCTACTACAGCTAATGCTGACACTAAGATTGATGATACTCATGTACGTGTAGAAGCTGGAGATACTGTTTCTAGCATCGCTAACAAGTACGGAACTGATATATCAACAATTGCATCTGCTAGTCAACTTAGCGATGCTAACAAGATCTTCGTTGGTGATATTTTAGTGCTTACCCCAGAAGCGCAACAACCAACTACTAATAATGTACAAACTCCAGTAGCTAACCAAGCTCAACCAGCTAGTCAAGCTACTGTTAATACTCAACCTGTACAAACTACTCAACCAGTACAGTCACAAGCTCCTGTACAACAACCTACTACTCCAGCTCAAAGTCAATCAGCTACACCAGTTGTTTCTGGTTCAGAACAATCAGCTAAAGAATGGATTGCTAACCGTGAGTCTGGCGGTAGTTATGGAGCTACTAATGGACGTTATATTGGACGTTACCAATTAGACGCTTCTTACTTAAATGGTGACTATTCAGAAGCTAACCAAGAACGAGTAGCTCAACAATACGTTACTAATCGCTATGGGTCATGGGCTAATGCTCAATCATTCTGGCAATCACATGGTTGGTATTAAAATTAAATAATTGACATCAACTAGTCTTATGTTATACTTAAGTTATACATAGGGCTTTTTATTTTTGTCTTAATTAGTCCAATTTTAGTTGAATGTGAGGATTACTTATTGTGGCAATTACTACTAAAGAGCTTATTGCTCATGCAGGCGAAAACATTGATGTAGACGCTAGACTTGCTAATGGTCGTACCCGTTGGCTTGATTATGTTAATGCTACCCTTCGAGATATAGATCCAAAATATTATGATAATGAACAGGATCGTTTCAGCGACTTAGCTATCAGCTTAATTGAATTGCTTGGAGAGGCTACTGCACAAATTACTAACCTTGATAACGAGTTAGATCAAAAAGACGATGAGTGGGATAATTTTGTTGATGACGTTCGTGCTGAATACGAAGATCAAGTAGCTGATTTAGAAACACAATTAGCAGAAGCAGAGGAGGACGACTAACATGAATTATATTGATTTAGCTTATACAGTTGAAAAAGATAAGGTAGAAGAAAAGGTTAAAAAAATTAATGCGGGGAACGAATATCGAGTAGTTAATATTGTTCCATTTGATGAAGACAATGTGCTTTTTTGCTTAGTTAAAGTGGCTATCGCTAACCAAGGTTATCAGCCTAAACAGTTGGGTGATATGAGACCACGTAATCGTGCAGGAGAGCCTGCTACCAATCGCCAGCTTAACTATATTCGCCAATTGGCTAACAAGGCTAATAAAGACCCTGAAAGTCTAAACCTAGCTAATTTAACTAAGAAAGACGCAGGGCGTTTAATTGGTCAACTTAAAAAGGAACAAAAGGTTCCGAACGGCCAAGAGAACCTTGATTTCGGGCAGGGTTTTGATATGAGTGAGTTAGATCAGATGGATTTCGGAAATTAATTCACGATTCCTCTTGCTTTTATGATAAGACAGGTGTATTATAAAATTGTTGGTTAAATACATTAATTAAATGTTAGTCAAATGACCAATCCTTTCTTATCGTGGGGTGGAGCAGTTGGTAGCTCGCCAGACTCATTATCTGGAGGTCACAGGTTCAAGTCCTGTCTCCGCAATTGGGCTTAGCTATCTTTGGGTGATGGTAACTAGGTCCTTCCTTCTTAATGACATTTGATGTTGAATAGTGGTTTCTTATTTTGGTTTGTAATTTGTGTTCGGACGTATAAGTGTAACCATGTGTGTTAATAGCACACTTGTCTCGATAGTCTAACTGGATAAAACATCGGATTTCTAATCCGAAAATCCGAGTCCGAGTCTCGGTCGGGACATTGTAGCAATTTAGTGGTATAGATAGATTTTATATAAACACCTCCTTCCAATAAAATTGGATTTCAAAATAATTTTGCTGTAATACATAGAAGACTGAGTTATATTCATAAAACGGCTTAAGTCCTTTCAATTTCTTTATCTTATCTGTTTTCTATCTAGGTAGGTTCGACTCCTGCAATTGCTATTGGCTAAGAAGTCTTTCTCATTTTATTCTTCTTAGCCTCGTATAATAGTGTTTGGTCATTATTATACTTCTTTTTCTTATTTTTCTGTTAAACACCTTGTGGTATCTCCAGCGCAGGGTGTTTTTCTTTTATTTCCTTATATTAATATTGATACAAGATTGTACAATCTTATTCTTGTATTGAATTCAATATAAGGAGGTTAGAATGTTAGACTAGGATAGCCTAGCCGTAACCTAGTTTCTCCTAGTGCTAACTCTAGCAATGGGAAAACATTATTTTAAGAAATTAGCTGTTGCAACAGTAGCCTTAGTAACTCTTGGGGCAACGATGTCTCTTTCCTCTGGAACAGTAATGGCGGCCAAAGGTGACCATGGTGTCGATTGGTCGAAATATCAGGGCGCAAATGGAATCTTTGGCTACCCAGATGATAAGTTTGCCATTATTCAGATGGGTGGCACTACTACCGGTTGGAATCTCTATGATCAGTGGACTTATGGATCACAAGTAAGAAGTGCAATTGCACAAGGTAAACGGGCGCATAATTACATCTGGTGGCAAAATGTTACAACTACTCAGCAAGCAGATCAAGTATTGAATTACTTTTTACCTAAGGTACAAACACCTAAAGGCTCAATTATTGCTCTGGATGTAGAATCAGGCTACCAGAATACACAAGCTATTGACCATGCTTGTCAACGGATTAAAGATGCAGGATATACTCCAATGGTCTATGGCTATAAGAACTATCTTGTAAACAATACTGATCTTCATTATTTAGCAAGTAAGTACCAACTCTGGTTGGCTGAGTATCCAAACTACGCCGTAACTAGAGAACCAAACTATAACTTCTTCCCTAGTTTCGAGAACATTGGTATGTTCCAATTTACTTCAACGGCGATTGCTGGTGGCCTTGATCGGAATATTGACTTAACTGGTATTACTGATAATGGTTATACTAACGGTAATGCTCAAAAACCTAAGACTGAAACTCCAGCAACAGAACAGGGTAAGCAACTTCATCAAGATACCCATAATTACACAGTTAAGTCTGGTGATAGCTGGTGGAAGATTGCTAATGACCATGGAATGGATATGTACGCCTTAGCTAAACTTAATGGAAGCACTATTAATTCTGTTATCTATCCGGGACAAGTTCTTCGGGTAGCTGACAAGGGCGAAGGTAATTCTGTATCTAACAAGGTTCAAAAACCAGTTCCTAATGCTAACAATAATACTCAACAAACTTCAACCTATACTGTCCGTTACGGGGATAGCTGGTGGAAGATTGCTAATGATCATGGTATGAGTATGTACACTCTTGCACAAATTAATGGTAAGAGTATTTACAATACTATCTACCCCGGTCAAGTATTAAAGATTAGTGGAAATGCTCAAGTACAACAACGTAGATCTTATACTGTTCGTTATGGCGATAACCTTTCAACAATTGCTTATCGCTTAGGTACTTCTGTAAATCATTTAGTAGCTACTAATGGTTTAAGAAATGCTAACCTAATTTATCCCGGACAGGTCTTGAGTTACTAATGAGAGACTTATTTATAAATTCGATTTGGCAAAAATCGGGAGATACAAGTAGAACTTATATCTTTACCTTAACGGATGAGCAAGGATATAAAGTATCATTTAACGATAGTGATAACGTTGTTGTAAAAATGGGTAATAAAACTGGTTACTTAAAAGACGTTGACTGTGAAGTTACGGATAAAGCAATTAATATTGGTAGTGAACAGTTTAAAGACTTACCATCTGATTACTACTATTTTGAGGTGTGGGTAACAGACGAGAATGGTAGGAATTCAATTTATCCTGATGATGGTACGAAGAGTATTTATCTTGCTAATAATATTGAAAATGTTAATGGTAAGGTAATTAGTACTATAACTATTGATGAGCTTAGAAAGGAAATAGCGTCTAGTAGTTCGACTGCTGTTCAAGGGCCTCCCGGACCCGCTGGACCACAAGGACCAAAAGGGGACAAAGGTGATACTGGTAGTGTTGGTCCTATAGGTCCTGCTGGACCAAAGGGTGAGCAAGGACCAATTGGACCACAGGGTCCTAGAGGTGAAAATGGTAAAGACGGATCTATTGGTCCGGTTGGTCCTCAAGGTGAGCGGGGTCCAGCAGGTCCAAAGGGCGATAAGGGAGACCAAGGACCTATTGGACCCAAAGGAGATAAGGGTTCTGTTGGTAAGGATGGTTCTGACGGTCTTTCTGCTTATCAGGTTTGGCTTAATAGTGGTCATTCCGGTACGGAGGATGATTTCTTTAGTTATCTTAAAGGTTCTAAGGGTGATCGAGGTCCGGTTGGTCCTAAGGGTGCTGACGGTGAAGAAGGGCCTCAAGGTATTCAAGGTTCTATTGGAAAAACTGGTCCACGAGGATTGCAAGGACCAAAAGGAGATCAAGGACGTTCAATATATTTAACTAAACTTACTTTGGGTGGTAATTTAACCTCTGTTAGCTACCCTGATTTATTAGTTGACTCTAATGTGGTACCTAATGTAGGAGATTATTTGTTACAACCTAATGGTAGCTTAGTTGAAGTTGCTAAAATTGACCACGAAGCGGAAACTTTGGACTTTAGTAAGGTTTTAGTTTCTTTACAGGGTCCTACAGGGAAGACTGGAAAAGACGGAAGATCTGCTTATGAGTTAGCTGTTTCAAATGGTTTTAACGGTACTGAGTCACAGTGGATTCAATCACTAAAAGCGACTAATGTTCGCCATGCTCCTACAGGATATACTTTAGATCGGACTACAACTCCTTGGACTATCTGGTTTGATAACGGTTGTGGGTTACAAATTCCTGATTATGGAACCTTTGCAACTATTTATGGCTATGGTTATTCTGCGAACGTTCAGAATACAAACCTTGATATGTGGCCTTTGATTGGTGGTATTATGTCGGCAAGTCGGGGGACTTTGACTTTAGACGCTATTTCAAAAATAACTGATCGTGCTGACTACTGGGGACCTAATACTAAAGTTATTAATCCAATAAGGACTGACGCAGGTGGTTATGATTGGAGTAATGTTTATTTTAATGACGACTCTAGAGCTAAAAAAGGACAATTTCAATGTGATCATCAAAAAGTTATGTTAAGAGTTATGTATGAACTCGGTATTTTTTCTGTGGGAGACTTAAAACCTTTTGGTTTAGTAAAAAAGTAATAAAAAGAGTCTAGCTTAATTGCTAGGCTTTTTTATATTAAACCAAGAAAAGGATAGAATGAAAGGTTAATTGACAATGGATTTATTAAAGGATATAGATTTAGGGCTATTGCCAAAGGGACCCAAGGGTGATAAAGGAGATAAGGGAGATCCGGGACAAGTTCCTGATGTATCTGTTATAAAAAAAAAATATAGGAACTAATACTGAGGATATAGCTAAGATAACGTCTAAGATGAGTTCGATGTTTGTCAATGTTTTAGACTTTGGCGCTCAGCCTGAAAATGTAAATTTTGATAGTGCCCCTGCTTTCAACAAAGCAATTCAAGCCTTACCATCTGTTGGTGGGACAGTTTTTATTCCTAATGGTAACTATTTTTTAAAATCTACTGTTACTATTGATCGTTCTTATGTTCATATAATGGGTTTTAACAATGGACTTCGTAGCGGAATTGATGCTACAGACGGTTCTACTCAGACTGGAGGCGGTGGGGCAAAAGTTACTGTTCAAAATCCAACTACTGCTTTTAAACTAGAAAATACCCATAACAGTAATAGGCTTTCAGGTATTACTTTCAGCGGGTTTGATCTTCGTGGTGACACGAATGCGGGAGTTGGAATTGATGGGATAAGTAATACTGATCGTACGGTTATTGATAATATGACTATTAATAATGTTGGTATTGGTGTACGTCTTAATGGTGCGGACGCCCCTAAAATCAGTAATTCATGGATTGCTGAAACTCAATCGGCTATTCTTTTAACTGGAGCAAGTCAACAAGCAGAAATTAAGAACAATTCGCTAGGTGCACAACCTAACGGGACAACTATATACATGGAAAATCCAGATAGGTTTAATATCACTGGAAACAATATTTACCCAGACGGTGCTTCTGCTATTAGGATATTAAATCCTGTACATGGTTCTATCGTAGGTAATACGATTTCGGCTTACTATAATGGAATTATTGAGTTTTTACCTAATGATAGTGGAGCTTATGGAAATGGTAATGTTATTTCAGGTAATGTAATTGCTTTAGAGTCATATAAAGATAATCCAGACGGTAAAGATAAAATGTGGGGAATAGTTCACTTGCAAGCTTTTAATAATGCAATTACTGGTAATAATATTTTAGCTAATAATACTCCCACTGATACTACTGGTTTATTGATTAGAAAAGGAGACTATAATCGAGTAGCTAGTAATGTGATTACCATTCCTAATACGAATGGTAAAGTCATTATTAATGGTGAAGCTAACAATAATTGGGTAGTTTATACTACAGAGGGTTCTGCATTTCAAGATGGCGGTAATAAGTCAAATAAAAATATTGGTATTTAATTAAAGAGGTGATTGTAATTGAACTATTTAAACACTTTAGACTCTATTAGTGATCGTTCTAAGGTTTATTTTCTGCCTGTAGACTCTACGGGAGTAGTAAGTTATGATAATGCTTTTTTAACTTTTCATCTTATAGACTTAGAGGGAAATAAGATTACTACTATTGCGGGTAATTATGACAGTAACGGTGTTTATTTTGATCCTATTAATTTGATTGGCTTGTCTGCGGGTAAAGTTTATGGGCTTTATTTAGAGATTAGAACTCGTACAGAGCGTAATTATTTTCCGGGGCAGGAAGTGCTTTATTTGATTTTGACTACAGACGCAAAGCTATCTATTTTAAAAGATATTCCGGCTGATTATTTTAAGAATTTAGATACAGGTAATAGTAATATGCCCTTTAATTCTGTACAAGTAGTTACTTTAGATGAGGACAAGCAAGCCTACTCCAGAATTATTAATAATACCTTGATTATAGGTATTCCTAAAGGTAAACAGGGTCCAGTTGGTCCTAGAGGTGATGAAGGACCACAGGGACCTGTAGGTGCTAGAGGATTAGATGGTACTAATGGTAGAGACGGAACTAGTTATATTCCTTACATTGGTTCAGACGGTAATTGGCACGTTAAAGAAACGGATCAAGGTGAGTTAAGTTAATGGAAAAAGATATTGACTTAAAAGTTAAAGCTCAAGGTCCTGTAGGTCCAATGGGTCCCCAAGGTAAGACAGGTCCACAAGGTCCTGCTGGTCCAAAAGGTGATACTGGTAGTACTGGTCCTATGGGTCCACGTGGCTTTCAAGGTCCTAAGGGAGATCAAGGACCCAAAGGAGACAAGGGTGATAATGGATATTCAGTCTATCAATCTTGGCTAAACGTAGGGAATAAAGGAACAGAGGCTCAGTTTGTAGAAAGTTTTAAAGGTGTTCAGGGACCTAAAGGAGATACAGGACCTCAAGGACCCGCTGGTAAAACTGGTGCTACGGGTAGTCAAGGTCCAGTTGGTCCACAAGGACCTAAAGGAGATAAAGGTGAACAAGGTTCAGCAGGTAAATCAGCTTATCAATCTTGGTTAGACAATGGTAATAAAGGTTCTGAGCTTGATTTTGTTATTGCTATGAAAGGCCAACCCGGTATTCAAGGTCCTCAAGGTGAACGTGGCCCGCAGGGAATTGAAGGACCTACTGGACCAATGGGACCTGCTGGTCCTAAAGGTGATACTGGTGCTACGGGTGCTAAAGGTAATACAGGAGATAGAGGACCGCAAGGAATACAAGGACCCAAGGGAGATAAAGGAGACGTAGGTAGTCAAGGTCCTAAGGGTGATAGAGGTTCTGCTGGACCTGTGTATGTTCCTTACGTTTCTAGTGATGGTCATTTACATATGAAATTAGTTACGGACTATCAGAATTAGTGAGGAGATGTTTATAGGTGAGTTTACAGACTGATATAGATTTAGGATCTTTACCTCAAGGGCCTGTGGGAAAGACTGGTGCTACCGGACCTCAGGGACCTGTAGGAAAGACCGGATCTGCTGGTCCTCAAGGTCCTAAAGGGGACAAGGGTGATACTGGACCTAAGGGTAATGACGGGCTTACTCCACAGATTGATAGTAATGGTCATTGGAAGATAGGTAACACTATTACTCAATATTCAGTAGGTATGAAGGATCAAGATGACTCAGCTACTTTGTTAGATCTTAATACTGATAAGGCTGTTTATTATCCGTCTGAAAAAGTAGTTTTTCATGCTACTAGTGTTTCTGGTCATGGTCACTTAGTAGTTAAGTATTATCATTTGAATAATTTAGTTGCTACTAAGGAAATTTATTATGGAACTTCTGAGATTAGTTGGTCATGGTTTTTACCTGCTGACGATAATATTGGTTATGCTGTCGTAATTGAAAATCATGTTGGTAATAATGTAGCAACAAAGACGATTGCAATTAACGTAAGTAATGATGTTTATAATTTTCCTATTATGGGGTTTCTTTCTAAATATGATAATGACTCTTCGGTAGAAAGAAAAAAAAAACTTAGACTATTTGAAGCGTCTGCATATTAATTTAGTACAGTTTTACGATTGGTTTGACCTGCATTCATTGCCACTACCAGTTTCTTCTGTTGGTGATAGCTTGCAAGTTTCAAATACTTGGACTGATATTGGTAATCGTTTGACTAGAAAGAAAGTTATTGATGATTATTGTAATTTAGCTAAAGATTATGGTATGAAGCCTTTAGCTTATATGGCAATGAATGGTTCAGATACTAACCAATTAGTACACGGTCTTTCTGCGGAAATGTTTTTGTTTGACGATAATTCTAAGAATTTAGATCATGTTTATAAAACATTAGATAAGTCTAAAGGCTGGGGTAAATATAATCTTTATAATATGAATTGGATGAATGGTCCTTGGCAAGATTATATTGTTAATCAAATGAAGATAGTTAAGGATAATATGCCTTTTGACGGCTGGCACATTGATATGTTTGGTGATCCCGGTAATAAGTATGATAATAATGGTAATGAATTATCTAGCTCTTTATTAGCTAGTGGGATTCATTATTTCTTAAATAAAGCCGGTAACATGGGCTGGGATATTGGAGTTAATTCTGTTGGTGAATATGGAATTAATGATATGAAACCAGTTACTTCTTTAAAATACTTTTACACGGAGGTCTGGGATAATCGTAAGACTTATGACGATATGCTTAGACTAGTTCGAGGATTAACAGAATCTTTTGATAGTAATAAGAAAAAGAAAGGTGTTATTATAGCTGGTTATATGGACTATGACTTTGCTAAAAATAATGCTGGTAAATATTTTAATGCAGACGGAATCATTCTGGCTGACTTAGTAATTATGGCTAGTGGTGCTACGCACCTAGAAATGGGTGAGCATATGCTCTGTAATGAGTATTTCCCTAATAGTAATCTTAATCTTCCTTCAATGCTTAAAGATAGCTATTTACCAATGATGTATGATTTCTTTGTTGCTTTTAAAGAAATCATAGGTTTAGGTTATCAGGTAGATGGTTTAGCTACTATTGATGGCGGTAGTGTAGATAGCTTGCAATCTGGTAAAGTTTGTGGGATTAGTCGTGGTAATAAGAGTGATTATTTAGGTTTAAGTTTAATTAACCTCAGAACCACTAATACCGAATGGCGAGATACGAATGCTAATTGTAGTGTTACTCCAGCTCAAGATATTAAGGTAACGCTTAAACTAGGAGTAACTAATCATGATTGGTATTATTTTGATTTAAGTAATTTAGAACCTCAAAAATTAAATGTAGGGGCAGACGGGGTAGTTAATGTTTCGTCATTAAGATATTATGGATTTATTCTTGGTGTCCCTAAAAAATAATTATTGATAATTTAGTTAATTATGTTATACTTTAATTAAGTTGAATATGGGATATTAATTGTCACTATACTTATAATCTTGTTTACAGCCTTTCTTGTTATAATTCAGGAAAGGTTTTTATTTTGTTTGTGTCTAAATCCCCTATATTACATATAGCGAAACTATGTGATATGAAAGGGGAATGCAAAGGTCTAATGAATAAATTAAGCTTTATTTCAAGCATTCCTAGTGACAATGATACAACAATTTATTTAGTGCCTACTAATTCGCAAAAGAGTCTTCAATTCTTTAATGTGGAATTAAATATGCACTTCTATGATCTTAGTGGTAATAGTCGTTTAACTATTCCAGTAAATGCTAATGATGATGGTGTTTACTTTAAGCTAAGCCAGTTATCTTCATTAGGGCTAGGAACATATGCTTTTTACCTTAGTATGCGTTATTCAGACCATATGGAGTATTATCCTAGCAATACAGCAAAGTATATTACTTTGGCTTATAGTAATAATAGACTGGTTTTTAAGAGTATCTTTACTCCTGAAGCTACTAATATTACTCCTCCTGATACTAGCAAGATTATTGAACGACGAGTTTTACATGTTCATGATATTGATATTAAAGATATTAAAGTATCGACTATTGACTCTAATAAAAATGCTAACGTTTATTTAGATCAATACGATGTTTTGCACTTCGATATTCCTAAAGGTGAAACTGGTAAGTCTTTATATGAATTAGCACGTGACGCTGGTTTTACTGGTAGTTTTAAAGATTATGAAAAGACTTTAGTTGGACCAACTGGACCAAAAGGTGATCGAGGTTATAACATCTGGTTTGATATTCACGATTATGGTGAAAACTATCGTGGTTCTTATTGGACTGACTTAAAGGGATCTGCTCCTGACCGTGGACCACAGGTTAGTGACTTAGTGGTTTTAAGTAGTGGTCATTTAGTTCAAGTAACTGGTGTTAGCTACGGTGGTGTCCCCGAAGCTGGTGGGGGTACTTTTAATTATGGTCCTTATTTAGCTAATTTAGCTGGTGTGGCTGGTCCTCGTGGTGAACGTGGTGCTACTGGTTTACAAGGTCCCCAAGGTATTCAAGGTAATACTGGGGCTACTGGTCCACAAGGTCCTGTAGGTCCTGCTGGTAAGAACTTTAATATTAAGAAGACTTTTGACTCTGTATCTGCAATGAATGCAAGTAAAGGCGCTGGATTTACTGACGGTGACTTTACAATGATTGCAAGCAATGTTAATGATCCTGATAATTCTAAACTCTATGTTTGGGATGGCAGTAAGTTTGTTTACATTTCTGACTTATCTGGTGCACAAGGTATTCAAGGACCACAAGGTATACAAGGTATTCAGGGTATTCAAGGTAAACAGGGTTTAACCGGACCCCAAGGACCAAAGGGAGATAAAGGAGACCAAGGACCTCAAGGTGAAAGAGGAGATCTAGGTTATAATTTTTATTATTCTACATATGAAGCAAGCCCTAACCAAAATACGATGTTTTGGAGTGATCTACACCCAACTGCTAATCCTCCACGTGTTGGGGAACATGTTATTATGCCATCAGGAAAAGTTTATCAAATTACTGGGATTAATAATAATGCTTCTCCTAAGACCTATGGAATTGGTGAACTACTCGCTGACTTGCATGGTATTCAAGGTATTCAGGGGCCTAAAGGAGATAAAGGTGAAACTGGAGCAACTGGTGCTCAAGGACCTAAAGGTGAAAAAGGTGATACTGGATCTCAAGGTCCCCAAGGTGTTAAGGGGGATAAAGGTGATACTGGTGCTACAGGTAGCCAAGGCCCAATTGGTCCTGCTGGTCCTAAAGGTGAAACTGGGGCTACTGGTGCTCAGGGATCAAAAGGTGATCGTGGTTTAAGTATCTGGTTTAGTAAGTATGCCAGAGGTGGTAATTTAGGTGGTCAATACTGGTCTGATCTTTATAATACTAAGATAGGATTTGGTCCACAGGTTGGTGACTTAGTTATCCAAACTAACGGTATGATTACGCAGGTAACTGGAATTAAAGTTGACAATAGTGCTACTACAGGCGGTGGTACCTTTGATATAGGTGCTGTTATTGGTAATATGCAAGGTAGAACACCCGTACGTGGTACTGATTATTGGACTGACGCAGATAAAAATGAAATTAAATCGTATGTAAATGACGCAATCTTAAACGGAAAGTGGTGAGTAGTGTTTGAATATTAATCCTAATTTATTGACTGGTACTAGATATTTTACGGGAGATTGGTTAGGTTTATTTGTAGGTGGTGAATATCTTTACCAAGATCCAGATCTTCCAGACTTTAATGTTCTGATAACTACCCCAGTTCAAAGATGGAATGGTAATTCTCAGTATGCTAAAGTTAGTGCTGGGGAAACTTATACTTTTAGTATTTACCTTAAAGAATATTCAGGACCCGATAGTTTACCCCTATCCAGATTTTATATTGAACTTAATTCTGATAATGAGTTTGGATTTGATGTTACTCATAAACTAGCACATATTCAAGATGCAAGTGGGTCTAATGCCAAGCAAATTCAAGTCACTAAGAATTGGCAACGGTTTTCTTATACGTTTAAAGCTCTCAATGATGGTTATATTAAACCTCGTTTTGAAATTGATTTTCAGTGTGATACCTCAGAATATAGTAATCTTTTAATTGGTCAATATGGCCCTAAATTAGAGCGTGGATCTGAAATGACTCCTTATTGTGGAACAGTCGAAGAAGGGGGGGGATCTTATGCTAAATGATGAGCTGACTGGTTTAGCTGATAATATCCGCTCCCGTACTGGTTATAAAGAAAAAATGACTGTTCCTGAGATGAAAGATCATGTTAATGAATTATCTTGGGTAAATCACAACCTCCTTTCGGGTACCTCTGATCAATATCAAACCTTATATGTAGATAGCGTCTGGTTTGGTAAAACCACTGCTAATTCTCCTTATTATACCTATCATGATGAAAAAGTAGGGGATTGGTTTGCATATTCTGCTACTATTTCTAATTATGGTACTCATCCTATTGATCTTGAAGTTTGGAATTGCAGAGGTACTACACCTATTCAAGGTACTTCTGATGCTGGCTACCCAATTAATGGTCATTCTGTAGTAGTTAATCCCGGTGAATGTAATAAAGATGTAACTGTTTATATTCAGAGAAGTGGTACTGCTGATACTTTGAGATGTTATCTTATTGCTCAAGATGGTAAAGCAGTAAGTGGAGAACAAGTACAAGTAAAGAATGAACGTCTTTATAAAGGTAGGCAACCCGGCGTTTGGACTCCCAATTCTGTAGACTCTACAACTTCAAACGGTACTTTCACTGCTTCTGTTTTAGACCGTTCTTTATCTATTTTTAGTTATCGTGATTTAGATGGAGCTAGAGGTACTAATAATTCTTATAGACAAAGTCATTTAATAAATTACAATATTAGTGCACAAGCTTATAGATTTAATTTTTCATCTACAGGAGATCATAATTTACAAGTCTATCCTTCTGCTGATAGACTAAAGAATATTCCAGCAGGTGAAAAAGTAAAACAGGAAGTTATTATTACGACTGATGCAAGCCAGATCAAGAAAGCTGGTTTTGATTTCTTCTATAATGGTCAATCTCATGTTTACCAAGCAACGGTTGAACAGATAGCTTTAAACACTTATCGCTTAACTGCTTGTTGGGAAGCGGAAGAAACTGTTAATTTGTATATGTACAATTTATATCATTTAGACTTAAAGAGTGCTAGTTTCCTTGACGTAGGGGTTTGTCATTCGTGGATTTATACAGGTCAATCTATTGGTTGGGAATTATCCCCTGTTATGAATCTACTTTATGATACAGATAATATGACTGATGATAGTGTCTGGACCAAAATAGGAACTGTAACCGGTTCTAGTATCAAAGTTCAAGGATCTAATAATAAGATTGGTTCTTACTACTTTACAGATACCGGTACAGGTAGAGCGCAACCAGTTTATCTACAAAACGGTGTAGATTATACTATTTCTGCTTATGTACAAACTGATAATGACGCTAAGGTAGCTTTGTTATTAGATAACACTACTCCTTATATGCCAGATCCAATTGGTGGGTCAATTGAAAGAGCAGTAATTAAATATGATTTTACAACTGATCCTTACTTTGATATTAAGGGTAACCCTAATATGGATCATTTTAGACGGATTGGTTATCATTTTAATGTATCTAAAGACGGATATGTTACTCCTAGAGTTGAACTAAATAGTCTTAATAATGGGTCACAAAGTACTACTATTAGATATGGTGGATTGCAACTTTCCACTAATCAAGATGTTCCGCCTTATTACACCAGCCAAGCTGGAGAAAAACTTTGTGATATGACTGGGGTAAACATGCTCCATAATACACAAACTTTAAAAGATTGGACTTTAGATGGTGGTGGAGATACTAACCACTCTGGTGTAAGTATTATCAATGGTAAAGAACATAATTCTATTAGATTGACTGGTGCTTGGCAAGAAGCTTATCAAGATACAGATTTATTATTAAGGGGTACTCGTTATACTTATAGCTATAATTTGACTACTCCAGTTCGTATGAATTGGTATTTAAGAAATGCTAGTGGTGGTTCTTTCTTACCTAACGTAGTTAGAGCTGATGGTGAAATATTAAATAATGGTGATACGAGTATGTTGGATATAAGTGTTTCTGACACGCTTGTTGATACTGCTGATTCTAATATCCCATTTACGTTTGGGTATGGAACACCTAGTACCGAGTGGAAAGATAATACAAATAGTGCTTATCTTAGTTTGCCTACTACATATAATAATGGTGAGTTGGTAACACAAGATACAAATACTTCAAAAGTTATGTATGCTCTTTTAAGTGCAGATAAATCATATACTCAAACGATTTGGGTTGAGACAGACTGTAATGTAGACCTTGACTCCTCAATGAATATTACTTGGTTTACTTTAGGTGATGGTCATGACACACAACCTGCTACAATAATTAAATTGGATGCAGTGCACTATAAGATTATTTCTACCTATAAATTAAATAATAAGAAAGATTATAAAGTTAGACTATTTGATATGAGTGGATATGATCAAGTATTTAAAATATTTAATAGTGGTACTTATTTTAAGATTACTAGATGTAAAATTCAATCTGGTACGAGATCTACAGATGAAACCCCTTTGGAATCAGCTAAACGTAAATCTATAACTCTTAGAAATAATAGTAATAAAGGAATGAATTCTGTTAGATTGTTTGGTACTCAGATTAATAATGACTATGTACCTACAGTTTCTTATATTTACTTACCGAAGTTAGAAATAGGTCATAAACCTACCTTTTGGACTGAGGGGGGGAGGAGACTTGGACGTAACGTTCTAAATCACGTTTCTCCTTCTTCTACAGATGTCTTTGTTGTTACTAAGAATGAAGATTTTACTGATACTCGTTGGGTTGTAGCTTCTGGCGGTAATGGGACTGGAAGTGTTTCATTTGATACTGGTAATTCTTCTTTGGGTGTTGGTAATTACTTTAGAATGCGTGGTAATATTCAAGGTAATCGAGATTTTAGTCAACGCCCTGTAAATTATCAAAAAGGTACTTATCAAGCGTCTATTTATGCCCGTTTACCTCAAGATTATACTGGTAACGGTGGAACCATCTTTTTACGTGGGTGGTCTATGAGTACAAATACACAATCTTGGTATCAGTGGTTTACCCTTAAATCAAAAGATTGGACTAAGTTTACTTATACCTTTAAGACTGATAGTTTTTATAATGATAAAACTGTTAGTTTTGCGTTTGGGTTAAATGGTAAACTTGACGCTGACTTTGCTTCCCCAAGTTTAATTCAATTAGATGATATTACGCTTGGGGGGGGTATAAACTCCTTAGTTTTATATTGTTTGCTTATGCTGTCGTTTCTTTACAACAATGTAAGGAGGTGACAACATGAGTATACAAGATACTTTAGGTACATTAGCTAATAATTTACGCTCTGCTTCTGGTTATCAAAATAAGCTTTCCTTAGCCGATATGAGTAGTATGGCTACAGGACTGACAACTTACAATCTTTTGTCTAATACTACTAGTAAGGTAAAAGATTTATCAGTAGACTATAATCAGTGGTCTGCTATTCTTTATGATAATGTAAAGCTACCTGCTGGTATTTATACTTATTCTATTTATGTAGACTTAACTAATGACCATAATTCTACGTCTAATCGAGTAGAATGGACTGATATATCTGGGGCTAATAAAGCTTTAAATGCTAGTTGCCCCGTTTGGGGAGCCTATTCAAATAATTGGATTTTGGCTGGTAATAAAGGACTAGTTAGCGTTACATTTCAGCTTGGTGTAGAAGATACTGTTAAGTTTGGCTTATCTGGTAATCCTTATACTAAAGGAATAATTCGCTATTCTAATCCTATGTTAAATTTAGGTACTTTCCCTTTACCTTATACTCCTAATACCCTAGTTAGGGGGGGGGGAGAATAAATTATCTTTTTCCTATGTTGTCACTTTTTCGTCTATTTGAAAGGGTGGTAATATGACTGTAAAAGATACTTTTAATTCTCTTGGAGATGGTTTTAGAAATGCTTATGGTATAACAGATCAATTAACGTTTAATCAAATGAATATCCTAATTAATGATCTTGTCCCTAAAAATATTATTGAGTTAGATACTACTGGGTTTAGTTTTCCTAGTAATACTAGTGATGATATGTTATTAATGAGTTCTGGCAAGCCCACTCCTTTATTTAGTTCAAGAACGGCTAAACAGAATACAGATCTACTGAATTCACTTTTTATGAAGGGTCGTAGTACGATTACTATTAGTTATGATATTGAGTGGTCTGGTTTTAAACCTACTAGTGATATTAATTCTAGTAAGGATCGTATTGGATATGAATTAAATGTTAATGGTGTTACCAATAGTAATTATAATTACATTGATTGCTGGACTTATATGAATAAAGAAAGTGGCAAAGAACATCAGGTTGAAAGTTACACTATTGATAAGGTGCAGTTTGGTGAGGTACTATCGAGTAATTTCTATGTTCAAGCTTCTGTTGATAGTGTTAAGATAACTAATTTTAAAATAGTTCGTAACCCTATACTTGATGTTACTAATTATGCTCTAGGTATAACGAATAATGTTCCATGGTGTTCGTGGGTTTCTGTTTGGGGTCAAGGATATAATAATGCTGATTATACTGTATCTAAAGATGCGGTTGGTGATACAGCAGACTCCTATGTAGATGCAATCCATTCTAATATTGATACGTCTATTACAAGAGGTGTTTATCGCTTATCTTTTTGGTATCGTTCTAATGTAGAGCGGACAAGTGATTATTTACAGTCATTTTGGTTTGCTTGGAATGATCGTTCTTCTGGGTATCAGGATAGTCGTAATACTTTTTATCTCCATAAGAATTGGACTTTATATACTCAAGATATAAAATATGATCCAGATGACACAACATTGGGTAAAGGTACTAGTTGGATTATAAGAACTGAAAAAAAGTATATTTATGATGGTAAATTCTATCCCTATACTTTACAAATTAGAAATTTGAGACTTACTAAGATTGGTAATTTGTGATATAATCTATTATAAGAGTGGTAGTAATCCTACGGGATCTACTGCGAGGGGTAAGTACAAATCCCTGCAAAGTACATTAAAGGCTAGTCTAAGTCCTACTCATGCTATTTGTGAGCTAGGGCTTTTCTTTTACACTTTTGTATCTTTTTGTTTGTATAGGTTTAATTCCCTATATTACATTACAGGTGATAAGAATGACTTATGACGATATTCTTATTAAGCGTAAGAAATTATTTAAGCATGTAGATCGTAAGAGAATATTTAAACGTAAATCACATAATACAGAAACTCGTTATTGTGCTGTTTGTGGTCGTCCTCTTACGTCCTATGTATTTAAAACAGGTGAGTTTGTTACCTCTGTTAAACATATTCATTATTATGTAAATGGGACTTTTTTCTCTGGTTCTGTTTGCTATAGTCCTCATAGCTGTTACCGTTATTTAAGAAAGGAAGTGAAATAACTTGTCTGGTTTAACAGATTCAATTCGTCAAATGATTTCAGCAGGAGAGACGGCTGATAAAGAACAAGCAACTGATAATATTAAACAGACTATTGAGCTGGTTTCTAAGAAGCTTTTAGATCAGGCAATGAGTGGAACTTCTGAACTTGATGTTAAAGACTTAAAGGACTTGGCTTCTGTTTATACATTATTACAACAAACATCTGCTGGAGATGATACTCAAACAGGTGCTCCACAAGCCCCTGCTGGTATGAGTGATATTTTTAATGACTCTATCCCTGTTTATAAAGATCCACAGGACGAAAATAAGAAACGAGTGGATCAAGACGATTTAATTGATTTATCCTCTAAAGATATTGATAAAATGGTATCAGATCAATTTAAGGAACAAAATAAGCTTAATTATAAAGCTAATGAAGCTTAATTATTGACTTATTAAATAATTATGCTATTATAATAGCAAGTAGGTCAAACTTATGTATGGTGTTTTTCTTTTGAGGTAGCTATTACAGTAGTTACCTTTTGCTATACAAAAAGAAAAAAAAAACAAACTCTTTATACTGAATAAAAAAGTATAAGGAGTTTTTATTATGACTGAATATCATTATAATAATGACGAATTAAAATCTAAGTTAACAACTGTTTCTAGTCAATTAAAAACATTAGCAGACGGGTATCGTGATTTAACTAAGGTTGAAAATCAATTATCCTTGTTTGATATGATAGGCTTACAAAAACATTTATCTTTGATTAAGAATCCTAACATTGTTAAGGATCCTCCAGATGAGTATTTAGTTGACGGTACTAAGGAAACTGGAAATTATAATAATTGGTGTTTTAATCAGTATTATATTGATGTTAAGACTTTAAGGAATGGCGATAGATTTACTGTTAGTATTAAAGAGGCTAATCTATTAGTAGATAATGGTATAACTAATCGTTTTGTTGTAGGAATATTTAATGATAATCTAAGTATTAATTTTGGTACTTCAACCTCTGTATATGGAAATGATCTTGCTGTTACTATTGAAATTAATGGTGATCCTACAAATTTATCCAAAGGTCCTTATAAATTTTTAATCTATTGTGGTGAGCAAGGATCTACAGCAGGAAATAAGGCAGTATATAAAGGACTAAAATTAGAGGTAGGAGATTTAGCTACTCCTCTATAAAATTTTTAATTAATCAGAAAAACCACTTAAACTAGGAATAAATCTTAGGTTAGGTGGTTATTTTAGTTGATTAAGTTGTATAATAATGATTGTTTAAAAATTTTACCGACTTTACCAGACCATAGTGTAGATATGGTTTTAGCTGATTTACCTTTTGAGACGACTCGTAATGAGTGGGATCATATTATTCCAATGGACCAGCTTTGGAAACAGTATAAACGTTTACTAAAAGCGGGTGGGGTGGTTGCCTTGTTTGGTGACGAACCTTTTTCATCTAGTTTAAGATTATCTAATCCTAAATGGTATCGTTATGATTGGTATTGGATTAAAAATCGAGGTTCTGGTTTTCTTAATGCTAAGAAAATGCCATTAAAAGCTGTTGAAACTATTTCTATTTTTTACCCTAGGCTTCCTCTTTATAATCCACAAATGCTTAAGGGAAAGCCATATAAAGCTAAAAATGATACTAAGAGTAGTAATTGGGGTTCTTATAAAACCGGTTGGGTTACAGATAATAAAGGTACTCGTTATCCAGTTAACGCTATTCATTTTAATAAATTAGCAAAGACAGTGCATCCTACCCAAAAACCAGTTGATCTATTAGAGTATCTAATTAAAACATATACTAATGAGGGTATGACTGTATTAGATAACGTAATGGGTTCCGGTTCGACTGGAGTTGCTTGTAAGAACCTAAATCGTAATTTTATTGGAATTGAAAAAGATCCAGATTATTTTAAGTTAGCAGAGGAGAGAATTAATGGGAACATGGGTTAAAGCTATACTTTTTAGTTTGTTAATTTTAGCTGTTATTGTTATTCTTTTTGCTATTGTTGGTTATAGTGTATTATTTTTAATTTCACTTTTCCATATTACTGTTGATTTTAGCTTTTTAAATGCTGTGTTTGCTGGTGGAGCAACCTGTGTTTGCTTTAGTCTAATTGGAGGTATGTGGAGTGAAAAATAAGGGTTATGTGTGGCTACATATTATTACTGCAACTCTTTTATGTGGTACTATTTCGGCGGTGTTTACATGGCTTGTCTCATTTTTGCCAATCTTTGCTCATGTTAGCTTTTGGATAATCCTATTAGCCTCTTATATTTTTATGTTAGGTTTAGTAATTGCTAATGATATTTTCAATATAAAGTTAAAAGCATGGTTATCTATTATATTTATTTTCTTTTATGGAATTATATTTACCTGTTTAGGAATTAAAGACAATTCTTTTATTTTTGTTGTTATTGATATGTTTTTAAGTACCGTAACTACTTTTATAGTACAGGTAGGTTATCTTCATTTTAAGCGGGGTGCGAATGGTAAAACAAAAGATAATTAAATCTCCAATTAATTATATGGGTAGTAAGAGACGTTTACTCCCTCAGTTATTACCAGAACTACAACAAGATAATATTGATACTTTCTTTGACTTGTTTGCAGGTGCTGGTAATGTTTCTTTAAATGTTAAGGCTCGATTTCATATTTGGAATGATCTTTCTACTCCTTTGGTTCAAATGTTCAGAGACTTATCTACTTTAAATTCTTTGCAATTTGAGGCTCTAAAGAGTATGTCATTAGCTTTAACCAGTAAGGACGAATTTTTGAAGCTAAGATCTGATTATAATTCTGATTATTTTGAATATGATTTTGATAAATCCATTTCTCTCTATTTGCTGATTATTGCTTCTTTTAATGGTTTGCCTCGTTTCAATAAAGCTTTTGAGTATAATATGCCTTATGCTAATTCTGAACGGGTTAATAAACGTTATTTAAGTAATAAATTAAATATTCTTGGTGAATTCATTAAAATAGTTAAAAATGACCCCTTTCGCTTTATCAGTAAAAGTTATGATAAGGTTATTAATCTTAATACTATTCATGATAATGATTTAGTTTATATGGATCCGCCTTATAGTCTAACTACGGCTACTTATAATGATGGTAAGCGAGGTCTTAATTGGACTGAGGAAGACGATGTTAAGTTAGTAAATTATTTTAGAGATTTAACGCAAGCTGGAATCAAGACTGCGATGTCTAATGTGCTATCACATCGTGGAAAAGAGAATAAAGTTTTAGCAGAGTTTATTAAAGCTAATCCAGATCTTAAAGTTATTCATTTTAATATGGATTATTCTAATTCAACTTATCATACTAAATCTGGTAAAAGTGATGAAATTTTAATTAAAAATTATTGACATCTATTGCGAACGAGTCTAATATAATAATTGTAGGATCTATTTATTTAATAGATTCTATCCTCTTTATTAATATTAGTATTTATAGTGTTTGAAAAGCCTACAGTATTATCAATCTCCAATGGACTGTGGGCTTTTCTTTTTGCTCTTTTTAGATTATAATTGTATTAAATTGTTGTGAAAAGAGTTTGGCTAATGCAAACAAAAGAAAGTCCTAAAAAAGAAGAATTAGCTAAGGTAGCTGTTTCTACTGGCTGTCCTTATTGTCATTATCCTCATAAGGTAGAGTATTTGCCTGATAGTGGAATGGGAGTATCAATCGAATGTGACGACTTAGGTGTTATTCAGCCTTATCTATCTGTAGAGCATACGGGCAACTTTGATGAGGATTTATTGGCTGATATTGTGGAGCAGATTGAAATTAAGTTTTGTCCTTTTTGCGGTAGGGAGTTGTAATTATGGATGGTTGTACTTTTACATTTAAAGAGATAGAAGATCATGTAGCTAAGGTAAAACAGAAGGCTTTAACAAGTGCAATGAGGAATAATCCAGTCTATGGTCCTTTTTCAGACGCACTAGAAAAGTGTTTACTGGGTTTGTCTAAAGAATATGTTAATTTAGGGGGTACCTTTACATTCAAACTTACCTATAAGGATCTTAGAGGTTATTTAGGTGAAGAACGGTTTAAGGTAGAAGCACTAAATAATATTGATTCTTACTTTGTTAGTGCTATTAAAATTTTTAGTTATCTTTATGATGTTAATATTTATAGTGTTACCATAGATGATGATTTACTAAAGAGTGACTCTTATCTTATTAGTGTTTCTATGGGTATGTTTGACGAATTAAATGTACATTATCCAGAAGATTAGTAAATGAAAAAGTCTAGGATTAAGTTCTTAGGCTTTTTTATTATGCTATAATTAAGTGGTGCAAAGGTGGTGATAGCTGATTAGCTTAAAAACAATTTATCGAAAGTCTTTACAGAAAGTTGTTGATAATACTAGTGCTGAGACGTTTTTGCCTGATATTGATCGGATTTTGCTAAAGTATAAGCACTTAGGACTAACTAAAGAGCAACAAATGAAGATCTTAGAACAGCTTAGTATTGCTATTGATGTAAAGATTAGTAGATTAGCACAAGAGATTCGAGAGGAAGATGATAATTAAGTGGACGGTAAACAATTAACAAAGTTGGCTAGGTCTATGTTTAACTTGGGTCCTAAAGATCCTATTACGGTTGACCAATTAAATTATGTGCTGGGTATGAGTAGACCTAGTAATTATTTACTTCAACACCATACGATAAATGGTAAACCATTAACGTTTAGTGTTCCTGATCACGATACTACGAAAGCGCTTTCACATCGTCCTTGGCAGAAAATGGTTATTGACGATGTTAATTATCCAGATCTGTGCGTAATTAAAAGTCGTCAGTTGGGTTTTTCGGAAGTCGGAATTGAACAGATGATTTATTGGCTTGATATACATAGCGTTGATAAGCCTAATGGTTTATATACATTCCCTAGATAGGGTGGGGCTTTTAACAGTAATGTTAATTGAAATAAACCTGCTAAACGGGCAAAGCTTAAAAAGCTGGTAAGAAAGACTAAGCTCTTATAGAGTAGAGTTAATCCCGTACCAAGTAAAAAAGGTCTAACGACTATATACAGGTTATCTTATATAGATAGGGATATAGTCTTACGGCGTAATAAATTACGTTTACATTTGTAAACCTACAGACAACTTAATGACTTCTATAAGCAACGTATTCTACCTGAGTTTGAGTCTGGATATTATAAGTCTTTAATTAAAGATCCTAAGACAACTACAATGAATGGTATGAAAATTAGAGACTCTAATTTGATTTTCCGTACTAGTTCACAAGGTAGCTCTATGGAAGGTCTAAAAATTGATCGACTTGCACTGGATGAGTATGACCGTATCGAGAATTTAATAGCATTATAAAGCTTGTCATGTTATAATTTATCTTGAAAAGAGGTAAATTATAATGACTAAAAGAATATATTGGAATACGAAAACATTTAATGATAAAGTTACTTTATTGACTGGAGGTGAGTATGAACTTCAAGGTGAATATACTCGAACTCATGATAAAACTACTTTTAAGCATATCAAATGTGGGACTGTTTTTGATATGACACCACATAATTTTTTATGTGGTCAACGTTGTCCGAAATGTAGTAATAAAAAGCGTGGTAGAAGAAAGTCATATGAGCAGTTTAGAGATGAAGTTAAGTCATTAACTAAAGATGAATATAGTGTATTACCCCCTTATAAGAATAATAAAACTAAGGTAGAGTTTATTCATCTTAAATGCAATCATCATTTTATGATGAATCCTAATAGCTTTTTGAATGGTCAGCGTTGTCCTGAATGTGCTAAGGAACACAGAGTTAAATTAAGAACTATGACTAATAGCGAATTTTTAAGTAGAGTTAAGAAACAGTGGGGTAATGAGTATATCGTATTATCTATATATAAAAATTCAGATACTTTAGTAAAAGTTAAGCATAATAGATGTGGTAATATTTATATGACACGTCCTGCTGATTTTTTGAGGGGTCATGGATGCCTAAAATGTTCCTATGTAGATCGTTCACCTAAGATTGGAATTAATCAAAGGACTCCTTTATCTCAGGTAAGGGAGAATATTAAAGATATTCTAGGTAGTGAATATGTAGTGCTAACTAAAGATGATGAGTATAAAGGCAATCGCCAACATATTAAGATTAAGCATTTAGTATGCAATACTGTGTATGAAGCTAGGTATGGTGATATTCAATATAACCATACAGGTTGCCCTTATTGTGCTTTACATGAACGATCAAGTTACGGTGAAAGATTAATATTATCGTCTTTAACCCAAGATTTCCATTATTCTGAGGGAAATGATTTTACTTATGGGTATATTATTCCAGATTTAAAGTATAAGAATAATCTTCATTTTGACTTTTGGTTTCCTAATAAAAAGATAGCAATTGAATATGATGGAGAACAACATTATAAGCCTATTAGTTTTTGGGGTGGTATAGATAATTATAAAAGTTTAGTATATCGAGATTATCTTAAGGACACCTATTGTAAAAATAATGATATTACTTTAATTCGTATTCCATATACTATTACGACTAAGAAACAAATAAAATCAATTTTAACTAAGCATTTAAGCGGTCACAGATAGTAATATCTGTTAAATAAATATCCCCTAAACGGGCTTACCGTAATAAGGTGATAAGAGAAGCTAAACCTTATAATTTAAGTAAGGCAGGCTAATCCCGTACCAAGTTAAAACAGGTCTAACGACTATATAGGGAATATCCTAGTAGGATAAAGATATAGTCTAATCTACTTAGAAATAAGTAGTTAATATAATTGTTAAATCCTTTAGCAGAGCAGTCAGCAATCCAGTCTATGCAGTCTTCACCCTATAAGATTGTAAGTAGATGGTCAACGCCTACAGTACAAAATTACGGGATACATCGTCTGTTTTTACAATCAGACCAGAGACGTTGGGTACATACTTGTCCTCATTGTGGTTTTGAACAGGTTCTTGACTATGAGAAGAATGTAAAACAAGTAAATAAAGATGGTATAGATACAGACGCTAGAGTTGTACAGCCGGGTACTTTTCAGTTTGTTTGTCAGAAATGTGGAAAATTGCTGGATAGATGGTACGATGCAAGATGGGTTGTAACTCGTCCCGGTTCAGGGCGTAGGCATGGTTATGCTATTTCACAAATGGATGCAGTGTGGATCACGGCGGATAAACTGAAGGAAGAGGAAATGAGAGCACCTTCCAAGCAGTTCTTCTATAATTACTCGCTTGGGATGCCTTATGAAGATAAAGGTGCAACCTTTAGAGATGAGGACGTTTTAACTCATATTGATAGTAGTTATAATAAGCCAGACGATAGAAGTAATTACAAGTATGTATCTATTGGTGTTGATTGGGGAGAGCACGTGCATTCAATTGTTACTTTAGGTATGAGAGGTAATGGTCAAATTGACCTTATGGATCTTACTCAAATTCCTAGATCAACTGGTGTAGAACATATTGAAGAAGACTTAAATTTAGTCATGAGAAAGATAAATCAGTATCAACCTGATATTATTTGTCCTGATTTAGGATTTTCTGGTAATTATGTACAAAAGATGATGGCTTATTATGGTATTCAGCGTGTATACGGGGTTGTTGTTAGGTCTGCAAAGACTAATGGTGATTTTAATGCACACTTTAATGATACGGATTCCACCGTTACTTTGGATAAGCTTACTCAAAATGTTATTCTTATGGGTAATATTAAACGTGGCGATATTCATTTCTGGTCTGGTTCTCAGAATGACTCAGAAGTTAGAAAGCTTATTACCCATGGTAAAAATGTTGTTATTCGTACTGATGAAAAAGAAAATCAGCAAACACATTTAATTGAGTATAGTAAGGTTATCTTACGTAAAGGCCCAGATCATTATTTCCAGTCAATGGTATATGCTATGGCTGGGCTTGATAAGTTAATGAAAGAGGACGCAATGAAGCGTAGAAAGTCAACTCAGATTGATTATCTTGATAATGACATCTTTACTCCAGAGCAGACTGATATACAACGTGAATATGAGATTAGGAATGAAACCGAGTTCTAATTAAGTAGAAGACCTCTACTAGTGTAAAAGCTAGTAGAGGTCTTTTTCAGCTATATTATAAAGAGAATTGTAGGTGCTTTAATGTATATTTTAAGTAAAGGGGTGAAGATTATATGAGTTTTTTAGATCGCTGGTTCGGCTCTGATAACGCTGATGATTATATTGATCTTGAACAATTGAATAAGCAAGAAGTTGCTAAAAGTTTTAGAGCTGGGAAATCAGATCAGCGGGTTGATAATGCTTATATTCAAATTGGTGTAGACAGTCATAGTCGCCAAAATCCCCAGCGTGAAAAGATTAATCAAGATTATTATTTAAGAAAGAAAGATCAACTAAGAGCTTATGCAGATGATCTTTTAGTTCAAGCAATTATTAGAACTAGAACTAATCAGATCTTAAACTTTGCTACTCCTGCCCGTCTTTCTAGTGACGATAATGGGTTTAGAGTAGTTAAAAAGGGTAAGCAACTTAGTGATATGACAACACATGAAAAGAATGTTGCTAAAAGGTTAGAGGACTTTATCTTTTATACAGGTAAAGATCAATTAGATTGGCGAGATGATTTCCCTACTTTCTTGGCTAAGATTATTTATGACTTTTATGTGTTTGACCAAGTTAATATTGAACGGGTTTATGAGAGTAAACGTTCTAACAAATTAAATCATTTTAACCACGTAGACGCTTCTACGGTTTTAATTGATAAATACCCCACTAGTATTGATAAGCCTAAATCTTTTGTGCAGGTAGTTAATAGTAATGCTAGTGATAAAGATAGAATCTATTTTAACAGTAAGGAATTAGTATTCTCTACTTATTGGAGTCAAGATAAGCCTTATTCAGGTGGTTATGGTTTTTCTCCTGTAGAAGCTGGTATGGAACATATTCAATACCACATTAATGTAGAACAGTTCAATGCTCGTTTCTTTAGTCAAGGTGGTATGACTCGTGGTCTGTTGCTTTTAGATCCGGGTGATGGTTCTGGTACATCTCAATCTAATTTAGACGCTCTAAGGCGTAATTTAACTCCAGCACAAGGAATTAATGGTTCGTGGAAGATTCCCATTATCCAAGCTCATGATGCTAAATATGTGAATATGACACAATCATCTAAGGATATGGAATTTATTAATTTCCTTAATTATCTTAATAATATTATCTGTGCTGATTTTAATATTCAGCCAGATGAGATCAACTTTCCTAATCGTGGAGGAGCTAATGGTAAGACTGGTGGTAGTACTTTAAACGAGGGTAATACTACTAGGACCAAAATTGACGCTTCACGTAATAATGGGTTAGAGCCTGTTATGAAGTATATTGAACGTCTAATGACTGATAAGATCTTACGCTATGTTGACTCTGATTATATGTTTGTCTTTAGTCCAAGTGACCAAGGTAAGGAAAAGCAATTGCAAGACGAATTAGCATTAAAGCTTAAGAATGGAATGACAATTTCAGAGGCGAGAGCGTTAATGCATCTTCCTAAGCTTGATATACCGGATATTCCGGGTAACTCTGATAACCTTATTCAATGGTTAGCTATTCAAGATAAGATGAATCCAGAAGCTAATGCAGAACAACAACACCAGAATGATTATAAGCCGGGACACGAACAGTCATTAGATAAGAAACCAGATGCTAAGGAAGATCCTAATAAACAAGACCCTAAGAATCCAGAAGATACTAACGTAGGGAATACAGATTAGCTAGTTTCCTATATTATTAAACAGAAAAGTTTATGTATTCTAAGTAGATGGGTGGTGATTAAAAATCCTAAATAAATCATTTAACGTATTTTTACCTTTTGATAAAGTTGAAAAGTCTGGAGACGAAGACAATACTTACTTAGTGAAGGGTTATGCCTCTACTCCAGATGTTGATTTACAGGGCGAAGCGATTGATCCTGCTGGTATTGACGCTAGTTATTTGAAGAGTTCAGGATTTGTTTGAGTAGACTTTGAACATGATCGTGACCAAGTAATCGGAGTACCAACAGAAAATACATATGTGGATTCTAAAGGTTTGTTCCTTGAAGCTAAGCTTTTCAAGAATATGCCACAGGTACAAGATATTATTAAGCTTTACCATAATATTAAAGATAATCATATTGATCGACAACTTGGCTTTTCAATTGAGGGTAATGTTTTAGAGCGAGATGCTAGTGACGACTCTATCATTAGACAAGTTCAAATTACTGGTGTGGCTGTAACTAAGAATCCAGCTAATACTCATGCTACTTGGGAATTGGTTTCTAAATCTATTTTTGGTCTAGAAGATGATAAAGAGCCTTCTAAGACTCCAGATACTACAGATTCTAAGCCAATGCTAAGTATGACTGTAAAATTAGATAAGACAAATAAAGCTCTAACTGCTGGTCATGGGATTACTCCTAGTACTCAGACTGATGGTGGAGCATTTAGAACAGAAGCTCTTTCTGGTCAATTGGTTAGTTTAGCGGAGAACATGAAACAGGCTCGTAAAATTGGATTAAGACCAGTTGCTAATTCAGTAGCTGATATTTTAGCTCATAAGGACACAGGAGACGATGTAATGATTTTGTTCTTACAATTGTTCGAGGGTCTTTCTTATAACGATTCACAAGCTGTTGTTCATGCAATCAATACTAATAATTTAACTACTAATAGATTAGAAAGAATTTTAAGTGGTGCGGACGACATCACTGATGATGACTAAGGAGGATTAATTTTGCCTGATAAATTAAAGAATGCTATGGAAGCTATTGATAAAGCTCGTAAGTCATTAGCTTCTACAGAAGATACGGTAGAAAAGTCTGCTGAGGTTGAAAAGACTGATTCAGACGTAAAAGCACAAGAAGAAGCAACTAAGTCTACAGATGAAGCTGAAAAGCATGTTAACCAAGCTACTATTTCAGACGATAATGAAAAGGTAACCAAAGACGTTGACGATGATGATGTAGAAGAATCTGCTGATAAGGCTAAGAAGTCAGAAGACGAAGAAACTTGCAAGAAGTGTGGCAAGCCTTTAAGCAAGTGCGTATGTAATAAAGATGATAAGTCAACTAAGTCGGTTGACGAAGCTGAAAAATCAGAAAACGAACCTGTTGTAGAAAAGAACACAGACGCTAAGACCGAAGAAACTAAGGCTAAACAGCATAAAGAATTAGCTGATGTTGAGGACCCTAAGGGACACGAAGAAGCTTCTAAGTCATTTGATACTAATGCTGTAATTGACGCATTAACTAAGTCTGTTGATACTATGGCTGAAATGCAAAAGTCTTATAAGGAATTAGCAGAGGCTTCTATGGAAATTGCTAAGTCATTCTTAGCTAAGCAAGATCCTATTGAAGATCAAGCTGAAAAGTCTGTTGAAAAGTCCGGTGATGATGCTGGCGTAGAAGAATCTGCTGATAAAAAGGATAAGGCTAAGAAGTCTGCTGATGATAACCAAGAACCAGAAGATAGTGCAGACAGTGGAGCTAAAGACGACAAGGAAGATAAAGCTAAGAAGTCTGTGGACGAACCTGCTGATGAAGCTGAAAAATCAGTTGAAGAACCAGCAGAAGAAGATAAGGCTGAAAAGTCAATCCCTACTGGTAAGGCAGTTGCTACTGGTTCAGAAGAAGCAGATACAGTTGACAAGTCAGTAGAAGCACCTAAAGAAGAAGGCGTTACTAAGGAAGCTCTTGAAAATGTAATTGCTAAGTCATTGCTTGGCTTTGACGGTGTACAAAGTGGCGTTAACTTGGAACGTAAGCGGGCTTTAAAGAGTCTTTTAGCTGATACTCGAGGACTTAAAGGTGCTACAGTTCCCGATAGTTTTATTGAAAGATATAACGAAATTTAGTTTTTAATTAAAAAACCATACTTATGTCTATATTAGATATAGACAACGAATGGTAAAATGGAAAGGATGAAAATTTTGCCAGAATTAAAGAAAAAGACTGTAGTAAAGTCTGTTTTTAAGAAAGATCAAGAAGACAAGTTAAATAAGTCTTTAAATAATGATAAGGCAGACCGGGTTGTTAAAGCCTTTACTGCTGGTACTGGTATTACACCAGAAACACAACCAGATGGTGCCGCTTATCGTATGGAAGCTTTAGATCCAGAACTTAACATCTCTACTTATGGAGACGAAGATTACACAATCTATAAGGATCTTGCTAAGGTACCTGTTAACCAAACAGTTCAAAAGTATACTGTTTACTACTCACATGGTCGTACAGGACACCAAATGTTCCAACCAGAAATTGCTAAGCTTCGTTCTAACGAACCTCATGCACGGCAAAAGACTGTTAACGTTAAGTTCCTTGTAGACACTAAGGGTAGTTCATTCGCAATGCAATGGGCTAATACAACTGTTGATACCAACATCCTGTTGGAAATCTCAGCTATTAACAACATTGCTAAGGCTATTGAATATGCTACTTTCTATGGTGACTCAGACTTGGCTCAACAAGACGGTGAAGGTCTTGAGTTTGACGGTCTTGAAAAGTTAATGGACGAACATAACAAGATTGATATGCGTGGTTCTTCTCTTACGCCACAAGCACTTAACTTAGCCGCTGTTAAGATTGCTCAAGGTTATGGTACACCAACTGATGCTTACATGCCTGTAGGTATTAAGGCTGATTTTGTTAACGAACACCTTGGCGCACAACGTATCTTACAACCTAATTCAGCTGGTGCTGGTATGCAAGTTGGTCTTGATATTCAACGGTTCATTTCAGCTCGTGGTAACATTGCTCTTCATGGTTCAACTATTATGGACCTTGATAAGAAGCTTGATATGGACGGTGCTGTAGATCAAGACGCTCCAGTAGCTCCAACTGTTAAGGCAGAAGTTGTTACTGGTGATGCTGGTATGTTTATGGCAGACGACAAGAAGGACAAGGATGGTAAAGTTGTTCTTAACAAGTCTGTTGGTGTTGACTTGACTTACCGTGTAGTTGCTGTAGGCCAACAAGACTCATTACCTTCTGATGAAGTTAAGGTTCAAGTTAAGAACCCTACTGATACTGTTAAGATTACTGCAACTCTTAATCGTATGGTTGCTAACATTCCTGATTATGTAGCAATTTACAGAAAGTCAGATGTTCCGGGTGATGACCAATTCTGGCTTGTAGGTCGGGTAGCTATCTCTAAGATGGCCGGTGACGGTACTATCGTATTCGAAGATAACAACGAAACTATTCCGGGTACTGGTGACGTATTCATTATTGAAAATCGTCCAACTACAGTACGTTATCTTGAATTTGCGCCAATCACTAAATTCCCGCTCGCAATTACCAGCACTGCAACAAATCAAGCTTACCTCTGGTACGGAAGTTTAGCTTTGATCTTCCCTAAGCGGGTAGCTTTGCTCCATAACACATTATACAACTCAACAGCTAAGTCAATTCCCTCTAGTGTAATCGACTAGCTAGAATTTAATAAAGTATAAAAAGACGTATGATTAAGTTCTTACGTCTTTTTATATTGATTTGTATTATTTGATATACCATCTTTACATTTAACTTACTATGGTGTATAGTAATACTTGTAAGGAGGTAGTAGTAATGGTAAGGTCTACTAGAAGAAAAACAACTAAAGAGTTTAAGCAAGACGTATATGGTTTAGTAGGTAACGAATACACTGTTTTAGGTGAATATAAGAATAGTAAAACTAAAATATTAATGAAACATAATAAGTGTAACACTGAGTGGGAAGTAGTTCCTAACAACTTTTTAAGAGGCACTAGATGCCCTACTTGTGAGTCAAACCACCATGAGAAGAAAACCTATAGTCAAATTCTTAAAGAAGTTAGAGAGCAGGTTGGTAACCACTATACTCTTTTAAGTGATACATATGTTAATGCTGATAGTAAGCTTACTTTTAGACATAATGATTGTGGTAATATTTTTAAGATGTCTGCTTATTTATTCTTAACCGTAGGTCAGAGATGCCCAGCTTGTCGTTATAAGAGGGGTGGTAGGGTACGTAATATTAAGAGTAAGCTTGAATTTGAAGATAAAGTTAAGAGGGAAAATAGAGGAGAGTATCAATTAATAACTCCTTATGTTAATGCTAGAACAGACGTTACTATTAAACACTTAAAATGTGGAAAAGTATATCAAGTAAAACCTCCTAAATTCTTAATGGGTCAGAGATGCCCATATTGTTATGGCAACGCTAAAAAGAGTGATAGTCAATTTAAACGGGAAGTATATCAACAAGTAGATAAAGAATATACTGTTTTAGGTAAATATAAAAATAGTAAAACCAAGATATTAATTAGGCATAATAAATGTAATAGAGTATTTAAAATGACCCCTTATAGCTTTCTTGGGGGTGAGCGTTGTCCCTATTGTAATCGTTCTAAGGGTGAATTAATGGTTGAACGAATATTAAATAAAAGAGGGGTTAAGTCAATTCCTCAAAAACGATTTGAGGATTGTATAAATCCACATAGTAATCGTAAATTACCTTTTGACTTTTATTTACCAGATTACAACCTTTGCATAGAATATGACGGTGAACAACATTATAAGCCTAATAGAATGTTTGATAAGCGAGATAGCTATAAAAATAGGCAGTATAGAGATAATTTAAAGGATAAATATTGTAAAGATCATAATATTGAACTTATCAGAATACCTTATACTGAAAGTACAGAAGAACAAATAATGAATTATTTAAAAAGCAGGGGGTTAGATTTAACTATGAATAAAGTAGATGAATTTAGTGATGTTAGCTTTAGGAAAGTTGATAGTAGTGAATTACATGAATTAATGGTTAAGTACCATTACCTGCACCGGGTAGTAGCTTGTAAGTATGCTTATGGAATGTATTACCAAAATCAACTAGTAGGAATGGTTACATATACTCACGTTCGCAAATCCTTAGCTTTCTCAATTTCACCTTTAGCCAATAAAGATAACACCCTAGAATTATCCCGACTATACATTAAAGACGAAGTAAGTCAAAACTTAAAGAATATTACCTCTAGGTTTGTTTCATGGACTTTAAGACAGTTAAAGAAAGAACAAGAAGGCAATTGGTTTATTATCTCTTTTGCTGATCAAGGAATGCACCATACTGGAGCAATCTATCAAGCTACTAATTTCTTATACTGTGGAACTACAGATTCTGGTATTTTCTGCTATAATGGGCCAGATAAGAAAGGTGGTAAATGGGTTAAAGGACATCATTACCGTTTCTTTATTTTACGTTCAATTAAGTATCGTTACATTATGTTCTTAGGTTCAAAAACCTTTAAGAAGCAAGCTCGTAAGACCTTAAAGTTTGATATTGAACCTTACCCTAAGCAAGACAGTATTCATTACTCAGTAGGCGATACAGAAGAACGTTTAATCCGCGATCGTCAAGAAAATAAAGTTTATACAGAGACTGAATTGCTTAAAGCATTTCCTAATTATGACTGGAATGGTGATAATGAGGAAGTAGCTAAACCTATTAAGCCTAAGGTTGTTAAAAAAGTTAATAAGCATTTTGCTCCTGTCTATGCTATTAGTACTAAGACTTTACAAGTATTCCAATTTGAGTCTATTAGGTCATGTGCAGAAATTTTAGGTGTAGGTGAACGTAACATTAAGCATTGTTTAGAGGATAAAAAAGGATCTCTTGGTGGATTTGTCTTTTGTAGACCAGATGATTACACCTCAGAGGTTGCTAAAAAATTAGTAGAAAAAGCTAAGAAGAGTACTAAGTATAATCATGACTTTATTGTTGATGGTAACTGGGTAGAGGGAATGACTAAAGTTAGAAAGATTGTAGGTGCTAGTCGTTCTTCTATTCATAAGGCCATTGATGTTAACCGTAGAGAGGTTAAAGGCCATACAATTGATATTCCTAGTCCTAAGGATATAGTTAAGCATTATAAGACTGCTTACCAACCTTTAGCTACATACTTAATTAGTTAGTTTAGAGTAAATGACTGTTATTCAGTCTTTTTTATTTTACTTTTTTGTACAAAAGTAGTTGAATATTTAACTAAAAGTGTTATACTTAAAACATAAGTTAAGGAAAGGAAGTAATTAAAATGAGAATGATTAAGACTTCAACGGCTGGTTATATTTCGGTAATTCAATTTGTAATGGGTGCTTGGTTTGGGTATTCAATACTAATGGCAATTATCTCTGGAGTGCTTACGTGTTTTGTACTTAATTGTTTCGGCACTGATATTGAGTTTGATAATTCATCAAATGAACAGAGTAATGAAGACGCTGAAAATGATAAAGAAACTGCTAAAACACGAGAAGAATTAAAAAACAAGTAGGATAGCATATCAATAGTAGAAATAGTTATGCTAGAAAGTTGAATATTTAGCTAAAAGTGTTATGTTGAAAACATAAGTTAAGGAAAGGAAGTATAATAATGAGTGTAGAGCCATTCAACTATGAAAATCCTGTGGGTGTTGACGTAACTAAATATTTTGAGGGTAAGGATAAGAAGTATATACTTGATAAAGTTAGTGAGATTAGTCAGCTTTCTTATTGTAGTGTTGGTTTTATTAATTTAAATTTTAAGTATTATATTTATGCCAGTCCTCTTAGACAAGCCTTTAATACAACTCACAATGAATGGGTTTGGGATATTTCAGAAGAGTACGTTGCTAAGTGGGATGGAATGCAAGAAATTTTAAAAGCTTGTGTTAAAGCAATTAGTGAACCCCCAAAAGATGTTAAAGTTGATTTTATTAATTTACCTACGTTATCTTATTAAGGAGTTATTAAGTATGGAAAAGAAATATAAAGATTATTTTGATTTTATTAAGACTATGTTAACTCTTGACTCTGATGGTAACGAGGAATCTATTGTTACATTGGATGTTAAAATGAAAATGATTAAAGAGCAAACTAGAATGTTGCTAGAACGGGAGTTGACTGATTATGCTAATGAAATGACCGAACAACATAATAAGTATATTGAAAAGTTGAGGGCTAAATTGTTATGAAAATTTTTCGATTAGGTATACAAAAGAAATGGCACATAGTTGATCCAGAGGATCATAATCATTCTTTGTGTCGTGAAAACTATAATGCTAATCCAGATGTAAAAGATGTACGGGAATATAAAGATGAAAAGCTCTGTAATATTTGTATGTCTCGTGCTTATAAACGGGGCTTTATTGGTGTTTACCCTAAGGTTTATTTAGATCGGGTTAATGTTCATAAATACCATACTTATGACGCTGAGACTATTACTCGTCTTTATAGTCCCGAAAAGAATTATAAGGAAACTCTCTATCCAGACCGTAATTCTAAGATTGCTGATCCCGAAGGTTATTTAGCAGACCAATTCTTTGGATTTTTGATTGAAGAGCTAAAGGGTCGTGAAACTGGTCTTTGGACTTTTAGAGAATTACAAGAGGATTTACTTTCTAACGATAAGCATACTAAAAAGCAGAAGAATTTCTGGGTTGATAATTTCTTAACTCTAGGACAAGTTAGAACCGATTTACTCTATCGAATTTATCCTATTAGTAACTATGTAAAACATCGGTTAGTAGAGAGTAATAATCCTCGTCATGTCGAATTATTAGCTACTAGACCAGACTATACAAAAGACGTGACTCCAGTTGACGACTTTATTGGCTATTATATTGGAGATGGTATAACTAATGACTTGCCTACGTCTTTAATTGACCCTTTTGCTATTGTAGATGGGAGGTTATGAAATGAGAAAATTAATTGTTACTTTAGGGGCACCCGGTTCAGGAAAGTCATATTGGATTAAACAAAATGATTTAGGACCTTATACGATTGAGGTTGATAATATTAGAATGCTTTATGCTAGTCCAGAGACAATTGCCATTAATGGTCAAGATGGATTAGATCAATCTATTTCTCAATCATATAATAAAGAAGTATTTAATACTGCTTATGAGATGCTAGAAAATAGAATGAAGCATGGAATGACAACTGTATTTGACTCTACTATGTTATACAAAAAAGCTTGGTCACCTATTAATAAATTAGTAAAGAAATATCATTATAAAGTTATAGTAATTGATTTTATGGCTGATCTGATTAAGCGTTGCAAGCATAAGTACGGTGAGGATTGGTATGATCAAGTAATTGCTCAATTAAGTAATTATAATAATAAGAGAAGCTTTTATAAGAGAGTTGAAATATCTACTATTAAGAAGTTTGTTGATCGTTATTTAGATAATGGTGGAAACATACCTAGATCTGCCGAGGTCTATCCCCCTCTAAGTGTTGGGTCTAATGACAACGATATATTCGGTATTATTTATAATGGATTAGATCAAGATATTAGCCCTTTGGATTTTGATAAGCGGTTTAAAAAGATTCAAATAATTGGTGATGTGCATGGTGATATGAGTGCTTTAGAAAAGGTATTCGATAATCATGAGTCGGGAACTGCTTATGTTTTTGTTGGTGATTATTTAGATCGTGGTTCAGCTTCTGATAAGGTATTTGATTTTATTACTAGTGAGTTGTCGGGTAGTAACTTATTCTTTTTGCGAGGAAATCATGAATTGTCATGGGAGATTTGGCGTAATCAAAGAAGAAAGACTGGTCAGTTTGGTCACCAAACTTTAGATGTTTTACTTAGTAAGTATGGAGAAAAAGAACTTGATCGCCGAATTGATAAGATGGAAGACAAATTTTTAGACTATCTTTATTTTATCTGGGATCGTAAGCGTTTTTATATTACTCACGCTGGTTTAGAGCCTTCTGCGAATTTTTTAGGCTTAGCTAATGAAGAAGAGTTTGTAATGGGTGTTCCAGATAATGAGACACATAATCCTTATGATCGAGATGTTGATAAAATATGGAGTACTTATAAAGACCCTTTATCATTCAATATTCATGGTCATCGTAATCAATTTAATCATTTTGTACTAAATAATAGTATTAATTTAACAGCAGAAGATAAGTTTCGTTGGGTTACTTTAACTAAAGATAAGATTATTCCACATGAAATTGATCGGATTGATACTAAGTCTCTAATTGAAAAGTTGTCTGATGACCATGATATTAAACAGTCCTCTTTAGATCATGATATTGTTGCTAATAACTTTAACTCTAAAATCTTTATTAAGAATAAGTTTAACAATGAACGAATTAAAGCACGTGGGTTGTTTTCTCGTGATAATCAAATTATTGGACGTGGGTTTGATAAATTCTTTGCTATTGATGAGCGGGGTTCCCAAGACAGTTTAGGCACTATTAAATATCCAGTAGAGGTAGCCCGTAAGTGGAATGGTTTTCCTGTATATACTTTCTATGATAAAAAATTTAAACAGGTTAAATGTTATTCAAAAGCCGGTGACTATACTTATTCTTTGTTTGGGGAACAGGTTTTAAAAGATATTCCTTTCCCTAATACACGTCACCAAACGTATTGGGAATTTCTTAAGAATGAGTATTTTTCTGATCTTGCTAATCAGAATACGACTGTTGTTTTTGAAATCATAGATCCAATTAACAATCCTCATATTGAGTTGTATACAGAGAAGACTGCAATTCCTTTAGCAGTAATTACTAATAATACACAAGGGAAGGTAGTAGACTCATTATTACAAGCTGATAATCCAGCCCGTGCTAAATTAATGCAAGTTATTAATGACGAAACTAAGATTGGCGTTGCTAAGAATAAAGCTGAACTAGAGGAAATGATTAAAGATTATAATGAAAAATATCCTTTACGAGAAGGATTAGTTCTTTATGGTCAGAACAAATTATTAAAGTGGAAATCACCTTTTTACTTAAAGGCAAAAGAGTTGCGCCAAGCTTTAGATCAGTATAATAAAGGTAGAGAAAAGACCTCATGGCATTATGGAGCTGAACCTTGGTATAAGTTCTGTATTGAGAATAATGAAACTGAGTTTACCCCAAAGTTGGTTAAGCAATTGTATCAAGTTGATGGTCCTATTATTAAATTTAATTAGGTTATTAAAGACTGCTCAAATGAGTAGTCTTTTTATATTACAATTAGGTAAACCTTCAACAGAAAGGCAGGTTAAAATTTTGTCGAAAGAAGATATAAGAAATTATTTTCAAATTCAAAAACAGCCCGGAGCAATCCAGACTTATAATGGTAATCCAGATTATGCTCTAGGCAGTGACTATGAAGATGTAACATTAGACTCTTTAGGTATTAATATTGACTTAATTAAAAATGAACTTATGGGTATGGAAAGAGACTTAGTAGATCCTGTTACTAATGAACCTTATCCAGATAGTTTTTATAAGATGATTTTAAATCGGGTGGTTGCACAAGCTGAAAAGATTTTTGACGTGGCAATTGTCCCTCGTTTACAAGTAGATCGTTTAGATTATCATCGTTCAGATTTTAATGCTTTTGCTTATCTACATACAACAATGAGACCTATTCTAAGTGTTAAGGACTTATTGCTTTACTATAATAATCAAGATATTATGCACATTCCAGACGAATGGATTAAAGTAACTAATCGTACAGGTCAATTACAAGTATCTCCTTCGGTGTTAATGCAAGGATTGAATACTACTATTAACCCTACTATTTATCCTTTAATTAATTCTCCATATGGAATGACTCCTAGTCCTTTTACTCAAATGGAATTTGCGCCTCAAATGCTAGGTGTAACTTATGTTGCTGGTATGATGCCACATACTGGTAAAGACGGGGTTAATTATGACTGGATGATTCAGCCTGATATGCTTTCGTATATTGCTAAGTTAGGTGCTGTAGAAATTTTGGAGAAGTGGTCAAGAAATATTGTTGGGGCGGGTATTGCGTCATACAGTGTTTCAGTGGACGGTATATCTACTAGTCTTAATACTACAGCTTCTGCTGAAAACTCAGCCGCCACTGCCGAAGTAGACCAGATGGTTCGAGATATGAAACCTATAGAACAACGCTTACTCTCTTATTACGGCAATCCTGAGATTGGATTTCTTTCTTAACCTCATTATTTCTTTTTATGAGTTGGTTGCTTATTTAGTCTCTGGGGGTATAATATAAATGGGATTATTCCTATTTATTTTAGTTATATCGAAATATTTGAAAGGTATGGAAGTTATGAGAAGAAAAACTAATGAAGAATTTACTGAGGAAGTTCAGAATTTAGTAGGTGAAGAGTTTATTCCATTAACTACATATAAAAATAGTAAGATTAAGGTTGCTTTTTATCATATAGACTGTGGTAATGTATTTTATATGACACCTAATTCATTTTTACGGAGACAACGTTGCCCTAAGTGTGGGTTAGTAAGTAGAGTTTTGAAACAGACCTATACACAGGAAGACTTTAATAAGAAGATTGCTAAAGTTAATCATGGAAGGTATGTAGTATTAAGTAAGTATACTTTTGCTAACGAACGGTTAGATGTTAAGTGTCTAAAATGTGGACGTATCTTTCATCCGATTGCTCATAATCTTTTTAGGGGTACTGGTTGTCCCTATTGTAATCATGCAGTATCAGTCCCCTCAGATGATTTTTATAGGAGAGTTGAAAGTAAAAATAATGGGCAGTTTAAGTTTTTGGATTCTTATCAAGGTAACGAAGTAAGAATAAGGTGTCAGTGTAATAGATGTGGCTATGTATGGATGATAACTCCCCATTCTTTTTATTATTTAAAGGGTTGTCCTAGGTGCCAGACTTATCATGTATATACTAAGGACGAATATAATTATAAGTTAAACAAAATTTATCATGGTGAATATACTTTAGTAGAAGATTATAAACCTCAAAAGCGTCTATTGTTTAAGCATAATATCTGTGGTCATACATTTATAGCACAACCTACTGGGTTGCTTAAGAATAATACTGGTTGCCCTTATTGTAATGAGTCTACTGGAGAGAAATATATTAAGTCTGTATTAGATAAGATGGGGATAGCTTATGAAATACAAAAGAGATTTGAGCAGTGTAGATATAAAAGAACACTACCTTTTGATTTTTGGTTACCCAAGATAGGGGTTGCTATTGAATACGATGGTATACAGCATTTTCAAAGAAATCATTTTCAGCGAACAGTAGATGACTTTAGAGAGGCTAAGTTACGTGACCACATAAAGGACTGGTATTGTCAGTCACATGGTATTTATTTAATTAGAATTCCTTATAAAATTAATACACCCCAAGGTATTAAGAAGTTCTTAAAGGCTGTTTTATAATTTACTGTTAAACGTGTTGACAGTTAAAATTAATATGCTACTATAGTATTTGTAGGTTCATTAATTCATTTCGATTTTGGCTTAATACATTTACACCTATATACTACTTTTGGGTTTTTAAGGCACCTATTAATTTAGGTGTCTTTTTTGTGTTTTAAATTCAACCTATATTAAAGAGGATAAATAGAAAGTAGGTGAAATTACAATGGCTGATAATCCTTTGCATGAAAAAGTAGAGTCTGCTAATCCGTTTTACCCAGCTAAGAATAATATGAATCCTCTTGATATTGATAGGGTAGTTCAATTAATTCAGCAACACGCAGTTAACGTTGTTTGGGAGCAGGCTTATCATTGTCCTTGTTTAGATGAGCAGACAGGTCAACCTCAGCCTAATTGTCCTGTTTGTCATGGTCAAGGTTGGATTTATTTACATCCAAGAACAATTGATATGGCAATTCAAGGTGATGAAAAGAATTTTAGTCTAAATCCTACTGGTATGGATAATTTAGGTACTAGTAAAGCAACGCCACAAGTTACTGTAAATGGAATTGAACAAGGAATTAAACCGGGCGACAGAATTACAGTTACTGGGTGGACGACTAATGACTCTTATACATTTAATGTGACTAATGAACGCTTACAAGATGGTCTATTTTTACCCTTTGATGTAGCGTCTATTAATGAAGCTTATTATATTGAAAATGGAGAATTGAAATCTATTGATGATGTTGATAGTTCCTTACTAATTAATGAAGGTAATCAATTAGAGATTAAGGACGAAAGCTTATTAGGTAGAGTTATTACTTTATCATTAGAAGTTATTAAGCGTTTTTATGTTGTCTCAATGATTAAAGAATTACGTTATCAACAATATTATAAGCTTAATCAAAAACTATGGGCTTTAGGTAATGGTACCCGTGCAGTTAATGAAGACGAGACTGTTATTAATGAAGATGATCAATTAGGTAATGAATATGTTAATCCTAATGATATGAGTAGTATTGTTCCTAAGAATATTAAACAGGCTCAGTTACGTTCTTATCCTCAGGTAGTAAATCGTGATGGAGCACAGATTGTAATTGGTAAGCACCAGATTTTTAGGATGCCTCCTACATTACTAATTAGAAGAGAAAATCTTTACTTCTCTAATGTTAACTTGGCAACCTCAGACGGTAAGAATCAGTCTGTAATTAAGGACCCAACATTGAATGAGTTTGACGACTTCTTAGGGGGCTAAGTAATGGCTCAAATATCAGATTTAATTAGTAATGAGTCTATTAGAGGTCTCCATGATTTCTTTAATAAGCAGATAGACGAAAAGCAGATTACTGAGTCCTATACTAAAGGTTTAGCTAATGAATTAAAAAAGACTTTTGGTAATCTTGCAGTTAGAGATAGTGGATCTAGTGTGTCTGTGGCTTATCGAATTCTGAATGATGCTAATAATGAGAATGTAGGGTTTTATGATTTAAAACAGGCTTTTGCTCGTTCGCCTAAGGCTAAGCCTACTAAAGATGGGGGTTGGTATATTAGAATACCAATTTCAAATCGTGCAACGGAATATCGTCAAGCTTTTGGTCGTAGACTATGGGACACAATTAGTCATACTGAGTTTGGTACTACTTCTAGTGCAGATGAGAATATAGCTAGGTTTCAAAAGATTTTATCTAATGCTGGAGGAGTTAATAGTAGTCCAATTGCTTATCAGTGGAAGTCTACTAGCGTTACTCGTGAACGGTTTGGTAGTTCAGCTACAAGAGGACAGTATATATCATTCCGTACTGTTTCAGATAAGTCAGATCCTAATTCATGGGTCACCTCAAAATCGGGTATGAATGCAAAAATTAATCAAGAAACAGAAAATGAACAACAAGCACAAGAGGTCGCTAAAGTTGTACAGCAGGCAATTGAACAAATTATAGATAGATACAATAAGGCAGGTGAGAATAGTTAATGAGTATTGAATTAGTAGATCAGCATATAGTCGATGAGGTTAATTCCCTCTTAAAAGGTATACTTGCTAATCCCTATATTATAAAACAGGAAATACTTAGCCAACTTCCCGACAAAATTGTAGATAACTTTATTAATACATACGGAATTGGAAAGGGTAATCATGGGGTTGAAATTCCTCTTTATTTTGCTTTTCCCCAGACACCCCCTAAAACAGCTTTTTTATTAGCACAGTTTAAGGGATCACAGGAAGACGAGGATAACGCAGTATTAGGTAATTACCAAGGTAATTTAGTTTCTAATGATAACGGGAATTTAACCCATGAAAAATTACCTGTGGTTGTTGATGGTAAACAAGCTTATTTACAACCTAGTAAACCTATTAAAAGTGTTTACTCAATTCCGCAAACTAATGTATATGAAGTAAGGGACAATAAGGTCTATATTCCCTATTTACCTATCTATAATAAAGATTCTAAATTTGATCTGTTCTATATAATTAAAGAAGAAAATACAGGTCAGTCTTATCCAATAGGTATAAATACCATAGAAGCTGTAACAATAGATTTTATCTCCAATAATACAAATACTATTCGTTGTCTTTCTGGAATATTTGTTTATATTGAAACCTATTTGCGAAAGTCATTAGAGGATAACGGCGCTGTCTTTTTGCCTAGTGTTGAGTTAAATGGTATGGATATGGTTCAAGACGTAAGTACAGCAGAAAATAGTCTTGGTGGTCAACAATTGTACTATCGCCGTTTAACTGTAAATTATCATGTAACCCAAACGATTAAACAGAATATGAATCAAACATTAGATAAGATTATTTTAGGTGGTGAATAGATTGGTGAAGAAAGCTCAAAAGCTAGCCCTTTACTCTTTGGAAGACTTTTTGTCTACAGTTAAGGGAATGGCTAAGTATCGAAAATTAACTGATATACAGCTTGCTGGATTTAGTAACTTAATGCGTTCTAAGGATATGCTTTTTGTATACGATCCACATGTATATCTTGAAGAACTAGACCATTATATTAATGGTTAATATTGTTAAGTAGAAAGGAACGGGATAAAATGGCATTAATTCCTTCATCTGATACTATGAAGCGAATCTATCCAAAGTTTTATAATTCACGTCCTCATGTTGAAACAAGTTATGATGACTCAGCCTTAACTAACCAATCTTCAGACTCAGAAAAGAATATCTTTTTGCTAGGTTCAGCAACAGAAGGTAATCCTAATAATGTTTATGAAATTAAGTCATCTGCCAGTGCTCGAAAGATTTTTGGTTCTGGTGACTTAGTAAAGGCAATGGAATTAATCTGGAATCCAACTGGTGATTACTACCAAAATGGTGGTAAGGTTTACGCTATGCGGGTTGAAAATGCTACGCAAGCTTCACTAGAAGAAGGCCCCATCACTATTACTTCTAAAGTTTTTGGTGCTAGTGCTAATAAGATTGGGGTTTCATTTACTCGGGACGCTTTATCACAGGGTTATACTTTACGGGTAGAATATGAACCACAAATGTACGCTAAGAACTACACTAACATTGGTAATATCTTTGGCATTTACCATGGAGGTCGCCAAGCTACTGCAAAGTACTACGGTTATAAAGTTGTAGGTAATGTTGCTCGTGCTAATAAGTTTATCCTAGCTATGGGTGATGATCCTAAGAATATGCAAGTAGTACGTGAATTGGACCTTACTAAAGTTTCATTTGATCAGGTTCAAAAGCTTTTGTCTGCTATTAATGCAACACCGGGCTTTCAATCGACAGTTTTGAAGACTTGTGCCCGTATTAACACGGCAGACTTAGATTTAACACCGGGTGACGACTACGTATTGATTGGTACGGAAGAAGAACCTACTACTGTTACTAGTGTTTACGGTGATTTGAAGTTATCTACTCGAATGGACCCTTACATTTCAGTAAGCATTAATTCATTAGGTGCACCTACAGAAGTTAAGGCTACTCCTACTGCTGATGGTGCTACTATTACTGCTACTCCAGTTAAGAAAGATATTCAAATTTTTGCTAATGAATACCTTTCTGGTGGAGACGATGGTCAAGTACCTATTTCATGGGCTGATAAATTTAAGAATGTACATGGTAAGAATGTTTACTACATTGTTCCATTAACAGCTGAAGAAAACGTTCATGCTGAATTAGCTGAATTCCTTAGTGAAGAAAACATTTTAGGTTATAACTACATGTCATTTGTAGGTGGTGGCTATAACGAAGATTTCAATTATGCAATTAACCGTCAGCTAGGTCTGCAATCCAACCGTGTAGCTCTTGTTGCTAACTCTGGTACTTACACTAATTTGTCTGGTAAGGAAGTTCATATTCCTGCTTACCTCATGGCTTCTTATGTTGCTGGTATTGCTTCTAGTTTACCTATTGGTACACCAGTTACTTATAAGCATCTTAACTTAGTAAGTTTAGATCAAAACTTTGATGGTGACGAACTGGACCAATTAGACGCTAATGGTGTTATCGCTATTGAAAACCAAGTACGTAGAAATACGTCCGGTGGATTTACTATTGTAGAAGACGTAACTACTTATAACTCTACTAACGAACCTACTAAGAATGTTGTTTCATTACAGGAAATTACAGACTTCTTATTTGATGACTTGCGTTATTACCTTGAAGACAACTTCATTGGTATGCCGGTACATCAAATTACAAGTGGTTTGATTAATACTTTTATTGAAGCATTCTTGAAACAACGTGTTTCTGATGGTATGTTAGCTAGTTATGATGCTACATCAATCCAAACAGTAATCAATGGTAATCAAGCTTATGTTTCATTCTCCTGTGCTCCATCACGTGGACTACGAACTATCTACGTTGCTGGTACTTATACTAACTTTGTATCAAGTGCTGGTGGTAATGGTGGTTCTAACTCTGATTACAGTGGAATTGAAGGGAACGGAATTAACCCAGACACGGAGACTGTGGCTGGGATTGAAGCCAACTCAAGAGTCCAGACTCACTATGCAGATATGTAATTTAGGATAAATAGAAGGGGATATTAAGTCCTTTTCTTTTTTTTTTCTTTTGACTTCTTTACTTTGTAGGGTTATTCTATGCTTAACTATGTAAGGTTAGGTGATGGGGAATGTCTAGGAAATTAACTAATGAAGAATTTCTTCAGAGGGCAACTAGAGCTTTAGGTTCCGATTACGCTATTTTGGATAAGTATGTTAACTCAACTACGAGAGTTAGGGTTAAGCATTTAAAATGTGGTCATATTAACTTAATGTTTCCTAGTAATATTTATAGGGGAGCTACTTGTCTTTATTGCTCAGATAAAGAAAAAGGAATCAAGTGTAGACTTACTACAGATGAATTTAGAGATAGGGTATATAATTTAGTAGGAAATGAATATTCTATTTTAGGTGAATATGTAGGTAGTAATACTAAAATTTTGATGAAACATAATAAGTGTGGGAATGAATATGAGGTATCACCTAGTGCTTTTTTGCGGGGTGCTAGATGTCCTCGATGCAAAGGGGGAGTTAGAAAAACACCTAAGCAGTTTGAACATGACTTCTATTATGTTGCAAAAGATGATTATAAATTATTAAGTGTATATAAAAATTCACATACAAAGGTCAAGGTTAAACATTTTTCTTGTGGGAATGTGTATATGGTTAGTCCTACTGCTTTCTTAGGAGGAGAAAGATGCCCTCGATGTTTTGGAAAGCATAGAAGGACACAGCAAGAATTTGAAGAGACTGTATGTAACTTAACTGATGGTGACTATACAGTATTGAGTAAATATAAAAATGCTAAGACTAAAGTTGTTTTTAAGCATAAAATATGTAGGAAGAGTTTTAGTATGATTCCTTATGATTTTATAGGTAGTGGTCACCGTTGCCCTTGGTGTTTTCAACATGGATCTAGTCACGGTAATTCTATGGTTGCTAAGGTATTGGATAAGTTAAGTATCGAGTATTGTAGAGAATTTAAGTTTGACGGGTGTAGAGATAAGCGTAGGCTTCCCTTTGATTTTTATTTACCAGACTATAATTTATGTATAGAATATGATGGTAAACAGCATTTTGATAGAGGTTCTAAATTTTATTCTACAGACTTAGTTAAACACGATAGAATAAAAGATCAATTTTGTTTAGATAATAATATTAATCTTTTAAGGATAAAATACACTTACGATACTTTATCAAGTATTAGCAAATTGGTATCGGAAACCCTAGATAAGATCGAGGCTCAAAACCATGTTCAGACTCATTATGCAGACTGATCTACAATAAAATAATTAATTAAATTATAACCCTGTATCATTAACTTGGTATGGGGTTTTTCATATATTAAATATTGACTGAAAGCGAGGATATAAAATGGCTAAAACAAAAGAAGAAATCTTAGCTGAAATGAAGAAAGCACAAGCACAACAACGTGAAGTGCGAGAACATACAGGGATAGCACCACGTGGTGGGGAAGCTCAACCTGTAGAAGAAAAACAATCTAAAGAAGAAAAGAAACAAGAGCCTGTTTCTGATGATGTAAGAATTAAACAGCTTGAAGAAAGACTTCAAGCTTTAAAACGGGATAAGGCAGATTTAAAAGACCAAGTAGAGAGTAAGCAACAAGTAAGTGATTATCAAAAGGAACAAGAGGCTTTGTCCTCTGTTATTCAAAATAACGATGACTACCATTTTGTTAAGAAGTATACAGTTTCTACTGCTAAAGGACAAAAGCGTGAATTTGTAGTTAAAATGCACGCACCTAGTGTAATGGAACAAGCTGAAATTCAACAGGAGTTTGTTGATCTTACTTCTGGGCGAGGTGCTGGTTTCTTGGCTGGTTTACAAGATCTATACTTAGCTATTGGCTATTTCCGTGTGGTTGGTGACAATGTACCTAACTGGTTTACTGATGTAGATAAGACGTATCGAGTAGATATTCTTTTAGATGTATTCCGTGATTACGAGGAATGGCTAGACTTTTTTCTGCAAGACCAGCTCCAGTAGAAAAGATATAAAAGAACATCCAGATTGGAATATCAATCTTTCTCCAGCCTTAAATCGCTTGGGTGGAATTGAAACTTTAGTTCGTTCTACGTCTGGTCGAAATATGTGGGCTATTATGAAGTTCTTTAAAGTGCTTCCTAATGACCCCCTATTAAAGTCTCTTACTTTTGCTCAGCGGGAATTTATTATTGCGTCTATGAATGAAGACGTAAAAGAAGCCGAACGTCAAGCTAAAGGTGAAAAAGAGGTATCTCGTGTAGAAGATAAGAGCTTTGAAAAGAAGTTCTACTCTAACGAAAATGTTGAGCTTCTTGAACAGGGTGACGACTTAGACGATATTTATAAGCAAACGCTTAAACTTAAGGCTAAAGAAGATGCTCGACAAGGTGTTAGTGAAAACTATGATGAGGTTCTTGATTTTAAGATTAAGCAAGCTATTGAAGAGCATGAATTGAAGCAACGTAATGCAGAAGCTCAAGTAGACGATAACTGGAGAAAATTAATAGAGAAGTCTAATAATTATGAATTTGATGATGAGTAGGTGAATTGATGTCACAATATACAGTAAAGCTTGATATTGGCGATGGTCGTTTTAAATCTCTTGCTAGTCAATTAAACAGATTAAATAAAGAAATTGATCGGGTCTATCAGCGAGGTCAAGATAATAACAATACTGTAAGTGACAAAGATCTAACTAACTTACAAAGTCATTTATCTGGTCTTGTACAAGCAATTAATGATAAAAAACAACAGGCTAATGAACAATTAGACCAAGCAAGACTTGTTAATTCTACAGACCAGATCAGTAAGTATTTAGACGAATTAAAAGAGTTGACAGACGCTAGTGAGGAGTCTAATCAACTCTTTTCTTCTTATAAGTTTAATCAAGTAAATAATTATAGAGTTACTTCGTCAAGAGCTTTTAGAACTAGTGATTTTGATAAGCTTAATTCCGACTTTCAACATGACTTAACTGATTTAAAAGATAGTGTAGGAAAATTAAGTAATCGAAGTAAGATACTAGAAAGGCGTTGGGATCGTGGTGTTCATAATGGGGCTGTTACCTATGAACGCTGGCAGAAATATCAAGATCAAAATCAAACGCAGTCTAATGAATATGATATTTATAGTAACCAATACCAAGAATTAAAAAATAGATATGATGGTCAGTTACAACAGTTGACTAAGGAACGAAATGTTCTTAATAATCGTATTCAATCTGGTAATGGTAGTAAGGAAGATATTACTAAACGTTCTGCACTAGATGAACAGATTGTTAAGATGAGGAAGGTAGACCAGACTTTAAATGATCTAGCTAATACACTTAATAATACCGGTGCTAGAATTAATCTTTCTAGTACTAAGTTACATGATAAACAGACTACAGAGACAGTCGTTCTTCCTGCTAAGGATTCGCTAAAAGGCTTTTTTAATACTCATAAGAGAATTTTTACTCGCTCTGCTATTGTCGGGGCTGTTGGTAGCACAATCCGTGCTTACAATACAGGAAATAATCTTATCCTAAATAACTTTGATAATGTTAAGTCAACTGCTTATGCTTCTGGTTTAGGAGAAAATAAAGTAGAGAATACTTTAGCAGACGCAGGTTATAGTATGGGTTATGGTTTAGATGAGATGGGAACATATCTTAATAACTATACCTCCGCTACAGGAAATGCTAATTTAAGTCAAAATCAGATTAAAGATGTAACTAAGTCTTGGGCTGGATTATCTCGCTATTCTGGTGCTAATGACTCTACTACACAGAATTTAGAATACGTAAGTGCTATGACTTCATTAGCAGGTACTAAGGAATTTAGTAGTTTAGCTAATGCAATTCAAAATGAGATTACTAATTCTAAAATGCAGGCTAAAGCTAATGAACAACAGCAGGCTTTGGCTAATATGTATCAAACAGCTTTTACCACTTCTGGTAGCACTTTAACTACTAGGGATCAAAAGGAACTTGCTGGTTTTCAAGGAATTATGGCTCAAACAGGTAAGTCTGAATTACAAGGGCAACAGGGAGCGCAAGCTTATGCTGGTTTGGTCTCAGCTTTTCAGCCTAGTAACGTAGCCTCTCTTAGATTGTTTACTGGTAATAATCCAGCCTACCAAACAAGAGAGGGTTATGCTCAGGCTATTTTTGATATGCAGGACGCTTCTAAGCATCCTTATAAATACAAAACTGCTATTGATAATCTTGTAAGAGGTGCTAAGACTCAAGCTCGTACTAAGAAAGGTGTCACTACTATTGCCTCTGCTAACCTTTATCAGTTATCAAAAGATAATGGTGGTAATCTTTCTCCACAACAAGCTAAAGACTTAGTAGAGCTTTACCAAAAAGGTAAGTTTACTAAGAAGAATGTTAATAAGATTATTAAAGGGAATGGTAAAGGTAATAAGGATAAGTATGATAAGACTGGTGCTAAAACAATTCAGCAACAGCAAAAGGCTATCCAAGAAAGCGAGATTAAAGCTTCTCATGCTTTGAACCATTTTACTCATAAGCTTAATTGGATAAATAAGACTTTCTGGGTAAGTAATCTTTTTTCTGGGGCAGGAACAGCTATGGGTGTATCTATGCTTGGTGATCTTGGTGTAGGCCTAATCTATGGTGGTTATGGTAAGAAAGGTTATCAGAAGTTAAAGGGTAGTATTAAGAGTAGGGGATTTAAAGATACTCTATCTGTTGTTAAAGGTAGAGGTAGTAATTTAAAAGATACTGTAATTTCAATTGTAAAACCCTCTAAGGCGGGTAATCATAATTCTAATGTATCTGGTACTAAAGCAAGTAAAGCCTCTAAAAATAGCCTTAAAATTAATTCTAGGGGTATCTCACGTTCTAAAGTTCCTATTAGGAGAGTAGGAAAAGTTGGCGCTTTAATCGGGGTAGGTATGGGAGCTTATGCACTATATGATAGCTATAAGAACGATAATAAAGCTCATGCTTCTACAGTCAACCCCACTAAGTCAGATAAAAAAGAAAGATCTAATAGTAAGAAAGAGCATAAAACCTCTAGTATGACTGTTAGTAAGTTAGCTAAGCAAGTTCAAAATAAATACAAGCGACTTCATAGGTCAGAGTGGCGTTTAATTGACTATCTTAATACTTACTGGGATATTTTCTTGCGTAAAGCTAAAGAGTCTGGTAGTAGTTCTAGCTCTAGTGATGATGTAGGTAGTGACTCAGGGGGAGATTCTGCTAAGCCTCCAGAAGAGTGGAAAGATGATATTAAAAAAGCCGCCAAAGCAATGGGGCATAGTGTATCAGACGAACAGGTTAATATGATTGTTTCCATGATTAAGGCTGAGTCTGGTGGAGATCCTACTATTACTCAGCAGATTAGTGATATTAACTCCGCTAATGGTCACCCGGCTCAAGGTCTGTTACAATATGTTCCTTCAACTTTTGAACATTATGCAGTTAAAGGTCATACTAATATTAAATCTGGTTATGACCAATTGCTTGCTTTGTTTAATGATTCTAATTGGGCTAGAGATATTCACTATGGTGGTGGATGGGGTCCTACTGGTAATCCTATTAAAACTAATGCTACTGGTGGTATTCGTTACCATGCTACTGGAGACACGTATAGTACACGTGTGGCCCGGTCTACTAGTAATCAATTTAGTATGAGTTTACAACACCCATTAGAATTACAAACGCTGTTTAGACAGAATATTAGAAAGTCTCAAAACTATATTAAAGTTCAGAGAAATCGTGGAAAAGTTAATGTTAATGTAAATATTAATCGTAGTCGAATTATTAATTTACAGCAGATTGTAGATCAAACAATTAATAATGAATTTAATCTTTGGTTGCAATCTAAAAAAACAGAACAATATGCAAGCTATTATAGTAATGAAGTTGGGTAGGTGATTAAGTGAGCAAGCAAGAAGATACAAATATTAAAGTTACGGCTGATGTTGATCCTGCCAAGGCTAGTCTTCGGGAAATTGAAGATTTAGTTAGTTCTACCCAACAAAAAATTAATCGGGTATTTAGTACTGTACAGGATAATAATGGTCAGATTAGTAATAAGCAGTTAGCTGGGGTTCAAAATGGTTTTGGACGATTAGACGAAGTTAAGTCTGCTTTAGATAACGCTCTTAATCAAGCTAAAGCAACTCAAAGCGGGCCTAAATTAGAGGAAAGTCTTAATACTTTAGCTCCTAAATTAGATTTAGTTGTTAATAGCTTAAGAGAGTTAAGATCTGGTAATAATAGTACTAAACTCGACTCTATCTTTAATGCTCGTACAACCACTTCTCGGGCATTTAGAGATGAGAGTGCTACTATTCGTGGGGAGCGGGGAGACTTTAGTCAACAAAATCTCCACTATGAAAGTTTAGCTAGAGAAAGTCGTTCTGATATTCATAACTTAGCTAGTTCTCTTAAACGTGAAATGGGAAATTTAGATGTTGGTAGAAAATCTGGTTATATTTCATATAATCGTTACCAACAATACAAAGCTTCCTCGGAATCTATTCAAGAGCGTTTGCATGATCAACGAGATCGTTTTAATTCTCCTACTGGTGATATTGCTCGTTTTGCTAGTTATTATCATAATTTACAAAGCCAAGCTGAAGAAGCTAATAGCGTTGCTTCTGCTCCGGGTGCAACTACTGAACAGGTTCGCTATGCTAGAGCTTTAGACGAACAGGTTAAACACCTAGAAAAGGTTAATGACCGGTTTAAGAAACAAGAAGAGGAACTAAGAACTGCTGAAAAAAATCTTGAGTCTTTTAACAATCGCTTAAATGATACTCAAGGTGTGACCATTGGCGATGACCCTAATTCATTTATGGGTCAGCTTAATAAGCGTAAGTATACTATTTTAAGGGGTGCTCTTTCTGCCGGAGGTGCTTCTATTGGTAGTGCTTATGCTCAAGGTAATAGTTTAAGGCTTTCTAGTTTTGATGATATTAAATCTACTGCTTACGCTAATGGTGGTAGAGATGGTGAAGTTCTTAATACTTTGGGTGACTACGGCTATAGATATGGTTATAATGGCGCAGAAATGGGTCAGTTTGCTAATGCTTATACATCTACTACTGGTAATGTAGGAAGCGTTAGAGACGTTGCTGGTGTTGCTCAGACGTGGGCTAGACAATCTCGTATTACAGGGGCTAATACACAGAGTACTTTAGGGTTAGAGCAGACTGTTGGTAATAGTGCTAACTTAAATTCTAGTCAAATGAGTAGTGTTGGTAATGCAATTACTAATTCTATTATTAATTCTGGTATGAGTGCTAAGGCTACTGAACAGCAACAAGGGTTGTCTATGTTGATCCAAAACGCAAGTAATCAAGGTCTTACTGCTCGTGATGAAAAGAACTTAGCAGGTTTCCAAGGTTCTATTGCTAGTGGTGGGGCACAGTTCCAAGGTACACAAGGTGCTCAGAATACTATGCAGTTAGCTCAAGGACTAGGTAACTATAATAACCCAATGATGAGGCAACTTTTTGCTCAGTCGAATCCTAGTCGTTATACGGGTGTAGAAGGTTCTGCTAATATGGTTTTTGATATGCAGAATTTTCAAAAACAGCCTTGGAAGATGAAAGGTATTTTACAAAATGCTGAAAACAGTTATGGTAGTCGTAGGATTGCGGCTTCCAACTTGAGTCTTGCTACGGGTGTACCTGCTGAGACTGTTGAGCAGTGGATTAAACTTGCAGACTCAGGTAAGCTAGATAAGAAACATATTGATAAATTAGAAAAATCATCTAACGCTAGTAAAAAAGGTGGAACAGCAGATCAGAATTATGATAATACAGGTGCTTCGCAACTTCAAAAGTATAATTCTGCATTAGCTGATTCTGCTATGAAAGCTAGCCAAGCTTTAGACGGTTTACGTGGTATTATTGCTAAAGCTTATAAAGCTGGTGGTGGTTTTTCTCCATTAGTCTCTGGTTTTGCTGGTGCTATTGGTGCCGGTGCAGGAAATCTTATGAGTATCTACGCTCTTGATAAACTAAGAGGTAGGGGTGGCTCTGGAGGTGCTGGCGGTGCAGGAGCTGGTATTTTAGATAGTATCTTTAAGAGAGGAAAGTCACCTGTAGAAAAAGAAGCTGAGAAAGTAACTGCAAAGGCTGGAGAGCAGGCTGTTAAAACAGGTGCTAAGTCAGTTTCCCGTTCAGGTATTAGGGCTACTGCTTCTGGTATTTTAAAGTCTAGTAAATTAAGAGGTTTAGTTCGTGGTGCTAAGGCTGGATTACCGGGTGTTGGTGATTTAGTTTTTGGTGGTTTAGACTTAGCCACCTCTGTTGCAACTACTAAGAAAGGTACTAAAGCCCGTAGAAAAGCTGTTGGGTCTAGTTTAGGGTCATCTGCTGGTAGTGTTGCTGGGGGTGTTGTCGGCGGATTAATTGGTTCAATTTTCCCCGGTGCTGGTACTGCTGTTGGTGCTGTAGCTGGTAGTGTGGCCGGTGGTTGGCTAGGTGATAAGTTTGGTGGTTTCCTTGGGGGTAAGGTAGGTAAATCTAAGGATAAGGCTATTAATAAAGCTAAAGGGCAATCACTTAGAGGTGCTCGTAAAACTGCAAGTAAGTATAATAAGTCTGGTGGAATTTTAAGAGGGATTGTTAAGAATGGTAAGCGTTTCTTACCGGGGGTTGCTCTTGGTGTTGCTGGACTAGGTTTAATGGACGACTTTTTCGGAGGTAAAGCTAAGGCTTCCTCTAAGAAGAACAGTGAAAAATCAGAAGCATGGCGTATTTTACGTGGTTACGATAAAATGCTTGATCATGCTATGCGAGTAGTTCAATCTGCTAAATCTATTAAAAATGGTGGCGATTCTAGTTCCAAGAAAGATGGGGACGACTCTGATATATCTGGAACTTCTGGTGAGGGAGAAAAGGCTATTCGGAGTGTTGCTAAGGCGATTGGTAAAAAGCTTGGAGTAGACCCTAAACTCGTTTATGCACAGTTGATGCATGAAACCGGCGGTGGTACTCACATGGCTGGTAAAAACAATTATGGTGGAATTGTTTATGCTGGTCAAAAAGGCGCAAAGGCTGGCTCACATCAACCAGACGGTAGTGGTAATTATGCGGACTTTGATAGTTTAGACGACTTTGCTAATGCTTATGCTTCTACTCTACAAAAGATGGGTATTAACAGTAGTATTAAGTCTGTTAATGACTGGGCTAATCAATTACATAGCAAAGGGTACTTTACCACTTCACCTGCTGAGTATGCTGGGGGAATGGATAGATTTGCTAAGCAGTATGCTACAGGTGGTATTCGTCAATATGCCTCTGGTAGTCCTTTAATCACAGACCATCCATCTACTAATAATGGTAGTGACGTTTATGGTGAAGCTGGAACAGAAGCTTATGTTCCATTGAATGCAGGTCACTACTTTAGTGGACTTTCTACTTTAGACGACTTAGCTGGTATTTTTGGTAAAAAGGTAGTTAATCCGGGAGTTTCTGAGTCTAATGGTAAATCAACTACTATTAATCCAAGTTATAATATTAATCTTACTATCAATGGTGGAACTGATGACCCAGATACATTAGCTCAAACAGTAGCTAATAAGGTAAGAGAAATGTTAAGTCAGTATGATAGTCAACAGGCAATGAGTAATCAACAAACATTCTTTGCTAATGAAACTTCTGGACTTCTAGTTTAAATGAAGTTATAATTCAACTGAACATTTATTAATACACACCCAAAAATCCTCTATGTTTCAGACGTGCATAGGGGATTTTGCTTTATATTAAAACTAAATAAAGAGGTGAAAATATTGCCAAAAATAGATATTGGTGCTTATCGACAAGTAGCAAGTAAGAAGAAGAAACCTTTTCATGTTGATTCTAAATCTGCTGGTCAAGCATTAGATCATAAACAGATTAAATCACATATTGACGTAGGCGCTTATGGTGGAGTATCAGACGCTTATAAGAATAAAGGTCATAAGTCTGGATCTTCCAAAGGTGGAGATGATAGCGATATTTCAAAGGCTGATGAAAATTATAAACAGATAATGCAGGAGTCTTTGAATTTAAAAAGAGATCCTACTCCTCGCTATCCTACTCATATAGATCACCGTCCGGGGGATATTGCTAAGTATGGTTCAATTTCAACGTCTGGTTATTTACAAGTAACAGTAGCAACTATCTCCGGTACCTATCCTTTAGTACCTCGTTCTGTTTCTCATCAAATTCCAGATGATACACAAGATAAATTAATTGCTGATCTAATTTCAGTTCAAGTGCAAAATGATATGCAAAATGATATTCCAACCTTGACTATGATTTTAGGTAATAGTCATGATTGGTCTTCACTGTTTGCTGTTAATGACTTAATTAGAGTAGACTATATCTTGCCCGATCCTCAGTATCGTCAATTTGATAAATGTATTTATACGGGGTTGATTTCTAATCTAACTCGTAACGCTAATTATAATGGAGCACAAGAAACCTATACGGTTGTAGGTCAGGGTATGGCTAAGATTATGAGTAATATTCAGTTATCTACTTTTTCTGATTTACAATCCAATCTTAATGGTTATCAATTGCTCCCCGATGATGAAAAGACTGGAATTGGTTTTAAACAACATACTTCTGCTAATATTATTAAGCAGATTATTAATCGGTTTGTTTTACAAAATCAAGGTGGGGTAAACACCTATGATTATTTAAACGGTCAAGGTGGTAGAGATATTACTGATCGGGCTACTCCAGTTAAAGCAGGTGTAGTTAATGACTTTATGGGACAACCAATGACACAAGATCAGTATCAGGCTTATCTTGATTCTTTGCCAGATAAAAATGGTAATACCGCTGATGGATCAGACCAAGATTCGGACACAGATCAGACAGGAAAGAATGATAATCCAGAAACTAATAATCAAGTTAATTGGTTAAATATTCCTATGCAAGTATCGGAAGACGGGGAGCTACCAATTCAGAACTTAATGGAGTTTTACATCTATGAGAACTTAGATGAGTCTTATCCAGATGCAGGACCTAGTAATCCATTTTTGAATTATAATGGTTCTATTTTACAATTTATTAAAGACGTTTCTGCTAAGCCTTTTAATGAAATGTACTGGACTCATGATCGTGGACTAGCTACCTTCAATTATCGTCCTACACCATTTGATCCTGAAAACTGGATGGGACTACCTGTAAACGAAATTGCTCCCGGTGATATTATGAGTGTTAATATCCAAAATAATGACCAAGAGCAGGCTTCGATCTTTAAGCTTACGCCTACACAAGGTATGGGGATAGATCAGTATGACGGTGGTTTTACAGGAAACATGGCACCTTTGACTAATATGGATCTTATCCATCGTTATGGTTATAAGTTAATGAATGTACAGGTTGATTATTTTAATGGTAATAAGCAAGAAGACCCGCTTTCACAAGTACAGGCAGGAACTACTAATGCTGATAGTGAAGCTATGAAAGGCTGGACGCAAGAAGAAGCTATGTTGCATAAGCCTTATTACACATCTGTAGTTGACGCTTTCTATTATACAAGTGGTCGTAAGGCTAATGGTGAAGATATTTCAATTCCTAAAGAAGCCGGTGGTTCGGCTCAATATAATGCAGTAAATGAAGCTCTTAAAGCTTCTGGTAATGCTTATGATTTTGCTCGTTCTGTTTCAGGATTAGGTATTAGCCAAGAAGACGCTAATACGCTCTGGACTATGCGTAATCATTTTAATCGTACTAGTTACCTTAGTGTTATGATGCCTAATTACACACCTACTAATACTGCTATTTCTAAGAATTCTAAATACTTAAAGAGCTATGACCGAATGGCTAAAGATCCCGAAAAAGCGGCCGGTGAGCTAATTGACGAGATGGGCTATACAATAGGGCCGGAGCAGGCTTGGGAGATTGTACAGTCTGCACTTGCTAATGGTGGTAAACCTAGTGAAGCTGATTACGATAGAATTATGAATTCGGTTCCTTTTGATCAAGGACACGATGGCGTTAATGGTTCCCCAGATAGTGGTCAGCAATCTGTACCTTTCTTATTTTTAAGGTATACTCAAAAATTATTTGATTGGTATGCTGATAATGCTAAGTTTTATTCTGGTACAATTACTTTAGGATCGCTTTCTACACCAATGGTAGATTGGATTGGTGAACGGGTAATGTTTTATGATGATCCCTCTGGTGTTTGGTGGGAATTTTACTGCGAGGGTGTAACTACTAGCTGGAGTTATGCGAATGGACTACAGGTTACTTTAAATGTAACCCGTGGTGTTCCTTTAAGATCCGAAATGGATGATTTCTACCGTAGATTTACTGAGCCATGGAGTTTTAAGGGTAAGTTTACTCGTTTCCTAGGTGGTTACTTTGGTGAACAGAATCTTGCTACTGCTATTTCTAATGCAAGTAAAGATAGTGGTGGAGATAGTGGGGGAACATCTAATAATGATATAGTTAAGTTTGCTCAACAGGTTAAAACAAAGGGTTGGACTTATTCACAACCTAATAGGTCCGACTTCGGGTCTATCGGTAGCCCGAAGGAAAATGGGCACGCAGACTGTAGTTCTTTTAGTTGGTATTGTGCTAAATCATGTGGTTATTCGGTTGGTGATACACCATTTACTACATTTTCATGTAAGTCTATTTTGGAACCTATTGATTCAAAAGATGCAAAAGCAGGAGATATGGTAGTTAATGATGCTAACCCTCACATGGGTATTCTTGAAGAAGATTGGCATGGTGGTGATACTAAAGTTATTGATATGAACGCTACTGAAAACATTGCAGAAGAGCCATACTCACAGGGATTTGGTACTGATACTGCTACTTGGTGGGGTAGACCTAAGAAATAGAGGAATTAAATTCTCTATTTTTTTTTTTGCCTAGTTTTGTAGCTAAGTTGTGATATAATAATTTTAGTTTAAAATTGAAAGAAGTTGTTGCTAATCAAGGTTAAGTGGGGAAAGTGGTTACTAGCTGGATTAACTATTGCCTTTTTAGGTGCTTTATCAACTACAGCCTATGCAGATACTCAAAATGTACAAGATAATGCTAATGTGTTATCAGCAAAGACTGAACGATATATTGATAAGGTTAATACTGATGATATGGCTAAGATTAAAGGTCATCCACAAATTGCTGTAATTACTGAAAAGCATGTAAGTAGTAAGTATGATGATATAGAAGATCAGGCACAGGCGCTTTTCAATAAGTATAAGTTTGGTCGTTCTGGTTATGATAATGGTGTGTTATTTTTAATTGCTACTAAAGATCATAAATTTAGAATGCAAACTGGTTATGGAATTGAAAGCGTGTTGCCAGACGCTTATTTATATAAGTTATTAACTCCAGATGTTAAAAAGGATTTTAAACAAGATGATTTTAATGCTGGGGTAATGACAGTAGTTAAGCGTGCTTCTGCTAAAATCATTAAAGACCAGAAGAATTTAAGATCTGCTAATAAAGTAGAACAGCATAATAAGAATAAGATATGGTTAGCTATTATTTTTAGTATTCTAGCTTTAGGTATTGTGTGGTTCATTATTGCAATTTGTGTTTGGAGTGACGATAGCGGATCTGGTTCTGGAGGTTTATTCTCTGGTTCTGGGTCTAGTTCCGATTCTGGTTTTTCTAGCGGGGGAGACTTCGGCGGTTTCGGTGGCTTTTCCGGTGGCGGTGGTGCTACCGGTGGTTGGTAATAGAAAGGGGTATTGTAATGAATAATAAGTTTGGTTATCCTACAGACAGTACATGGAAACAAAATTATGTAAATACATTTTTAATTGAACATCCAGATCTTAGGGCTGATTTTGTTAGGCTTCCTTTAGATACTCAATATACAATGGCTATGAGTTATCAGGAGCATGTAGGTGAATATTCCAATACTTTATTAGATGACGAAGACGAGGAATTAACCCCGCATGTAAATAAGTCTAGTTATTCTAGTTCTTCTTATGGTTATTATAATGATCCTTTGTCAGATCCTTATGATGATTTTGGTACTTTTAGTCCAGATTCATTTGACTCCTTTGGTGGAGATGGGGGTTTATCTGGTGGTGGAGGAGCAGACGGAAGTTGGTAAAGTGAGGTTTAAACATGAAAAAGTCTAATATTATTTTATGGAGTGTAATTGGTGTAGTTGTCATTATTGGTCTTTGGTTTGTAGGAATTAGCAATTATATTAATAACCAAAAGCAAGATTGTGAACAACAATGGAGTCAAGTTGAAAACGTTATGCAAAGACGCTATGACTTAATCCCTAATCTTACGGCTAGTGTAAAAGGATCAATGAAACAAGAACAAAAGGTTTTTGGTGATATTGCCAAAGCCCGTGAAGCTTATAATTCTGCTAATACTCCTAAAGAAAAGATGAAAGCTGATAGTCAACTTAATCAATCTACTGGTGTATTAATTAACGTAATCCATGAACGTTATCCTAAGTTAGAGTCTAATAAAAATGTTCAAGTATTAATGACTCAATTAGAAGGAACAGAAAATCGTATTGCTACAGAACGTCAAAACTACATTAGTGATGTTCGTGCTTATAATCAATTGATTGTTAATTTTCCTTCCTCAATTGTAGCTAATATGAAAGGTGCTAAACCTATTTCTTACTACCAAGCTGATAAGAATGCTCAGACAGCGCCTAAGGTTAACTTAGATAATTAGCTATATAAAAAGAAAAAAAAAACAAACTCTTTATACTGAATAAAAAAGTATAAGGAGTTTTTATTATGCTTGAATATCATAATCAAGATTTTAATACACCTAGACAAACTACTATAGGAGGTCAATTAAAGTCATTAGGTGATAAGTTTAGAAAAGTTGCTAACTTAGATAAGAATAATACTTTAACTTTAAATGATATGGATGGGTTGATGGATCATGTAACTATTCTTACTAACCCTAATATGTTTAAGAACACTAAGGACTTTTCTAATTTATCTGGGACTGGTAATGATAATAAATGGGGTAATTTTGGGTCTGTAGGTACTATAGTTCCTTCAGGGGAAAGATTATATAATAATAAAGATATTAAGACTGGTGTTTACCATTTTTATACAACTCCAGATGGTTACCCATGGGTTCAGGGCCTTAGATATTATGGTTATCTCCCTCTTAAGAAAGGCAATGTATATACAATTAGCTTTTATTTATGTTATCAAGAGTTTTCAGGTTTTTATGAAGGACACCCAGATACATGGAATGACGGTTGGATCGAATATCCTTTTTGCTTTTATGGGGTTTATACGACTAATAAGAATGATGGACAGCCATTAATTCAAGTAAATAAAATTAACAAAGATTGGAGACAATATTGCTTAAGTTTTGTTGCTCCTGTAGATGCTGATCCTAATACTGATCTTCAATGGTGGTTTCAATCATATACCAATACTAGGTTATATCCCGGTGGTTCGCTTTATATTGCTAATGTGAAAATGGAAGAGGGCGATTTAGCTACTCCTTATTGTGAATAGTGTTGATAGAAGTTGATCTATATGGTATTATATTGATGGCGAGTTGGTGCGCCAGTCCTTTTTAAGGGAGTTATTTTAACTCTCTTTTTTATTTTATCTTTTTGTACAAAAGTAGTTGAATATTTAACTAAAAGTGTTATACTTAAAACATAAGTTAAGGAAAGGAAGTATAATAATGAAGAAAGGTACTACATCAGATTTAGTAGAAGATATTAATAAGAAATATGATCCAGAAACAATTAAGAAAACTTTGGTTAAGTTTCAGCAGTTACAGGAATTAGGTTGGGAAATCATTATTGACCCTATGGAGAATGAGGCTTATAGTATTAAAACTGATGATGAAACGAAAATTGTTTACCATCCTTATGTATATCCACCTGAACGGCATGGTGAAGATTATGTTTTAGACCTTGATACTCCTTTTGATTCCTACTATAGCTATTTGCAATGTTTGATTGATACTGTTAAGGCTGTATCTAAAATAGATAATCATTATAATTGTCCTTATTGTTCCATGATTAATGGCGAGGGTAAGAAGATAGGAATAAATGAAGGTAGCTATATGAGGTATAAGACTGACGACGATATTATAAGATTGATTATTTATAGGGGTAGTCTTATTGAACCAGAGGAGGTACAAGATATTGATTCTAAATATTGCATGTTTTGTGGGAGAAAATTATCATGAGTAAACAAAAGCCAAGAAGCATTGAGGACGTAAAATTTAATCAAAAAGATGTAGAAGAATTTTTTTAATTCCATCCATACGGACGCTTTAGTAGATAGTATTAAGATGTCTTATAAACCAACTTTTAAAGTTAAGATTATAGAAGAAGTTCCTAGTTGTGCTCCTACATGGGAAGATATAGAAAAAGGTAACATTACCCATCTTTATACTTTGGAAGAAGAAGTTAATGAATTTATTAAAGATAAGGATGTAGTTAGTGTTCAATACTGTTCTTATCCAAAGAAAAGTGTTTTGATTACGTATAAGGAGTATGATAATGAAGAAGCATAATCTTTATATGAAGATTGTATTTACCCTAATGGCTTTGTGTATCTTTATTGGGTTTAGTATTATATTATTTTGTAATAACTTTACAGTAGGTTTTTGCATTGAGTTCTTAGCTTTATTAATACTATTTATTGCAGTTATCTGGGATTCTTAAGGAGAAAGATTAATGGTTATTAATGGCTATAGTTTGATTATTGGTATCGTTATTGGTCTGGTTATTTTATTTATTACTATCTTTGCTTCCTCGGATCGTAATAGAATTAATCTTGACCCTATAAGGGTTAAGATTGAGCCTAAAGAGGTTAATTTACCTGAGAATCAATCATCTAATGATATAGACTCAATAAAAGCTGAAATAAGTAAATTGTGGGATGTTCTTTCGAGTCTAGATCAAAAGAGTGAAAAGTTCTTTGACAACTATAGTGATAGATTAGTAAATATTGAACAGCGTATAGGTACTGATTTAGAGAATGATGATCCTCGTAGACATCTGCGGGTTAATGGGTTTAATCGTCCTGTTGTTTATGTTGTTAAATATATTTATGCTGATGCTTATGGATCATATGATGAAGTAGATGTTTTTGCTAATGAAGAAGATGCTATAGAGTTTGTTCAGAAATTAAAAGACTCTAATCTTGGTGTAAGCGATGTTTCAATTAGTCCTAGAATGGTTTATCTTGATAAAGATAAAACACTAGATAATGTGGATAATCTTTAATAAAGGTTGACAATCCAGTGTGTATGTTTTATAATAATAATGTTCCTTAATTCAGTAAGGATCTTGAGAATTGTTGGTGTATAAGCAACTTGATAGCTATAATTATATTTTTACTGTCCAATTAGTAATTTCATAATTGATTTCACCGACTATTTCAAACTTTGATCTGAATTCTTTGTTTGTTTTTCTTTGGCAGGGTTTGTCCCTGTTTTTTTTTTTTACTTTAGCTATTGTATTTTAATTATTGTGTGCTATACTAGAGTCATGGTTATGTTAATGAATTATTTAGTTTGACTGGCAGAGACTCGATAATTGTTCTACATTACCTCCTTTATTAAAATTAGTTGATAAAAAGAGTGCTTATCCGATCGGGTAGGTGCTCTTTTTGTTTTGTATATTGTAGATCATACCTGATGAAGTTATAATTAACTTGTATAGGAGGTTTTAAAATGAGTAGAAGAAAAACAATAGAAGAATTTAAGCAGGAAGTTTACAATTTAGTAGGTAACGAGTACACAGTAAAGTCTAATACATATGTTAATGCTCATACCAAGTTATTAATGGAGCATAATAAGTGTGGTAGGGTTTATTCAGTTTCGCCTCATAATTTTCTAGCAGGCAAACGCTGTCCCTACTGTTCAGCGAATCATCATAGAGCAACTCAAACATTTGAGCAGTTGATTAAAATTAAAACTAATAATCAATGGTACTTAGATCCACTTACTCCTTATCAAGGTAATACGGTTAAGGTGCGCTTGATTCATCGTAGTTGTAACCACTCTTATTTAATCACACCTAAGTCTTTTAAGCAGAATGGGATTCATTGTTCGATCTGTGAAAGTTTAGAAAGAGAGAATCACAGGTATCAATTAAAACGTGAGCAGGAGAAGCATTTAATTAATGGTTTGTCTATTGCACAGATTAAACAAAGAAAGGCTTTAGCTAGTAAAAGGAGAAAGTCTACAAGTCAATTTAAGAAGGAAGTCTATGATCTTACGGATGGGGAGTACAAAGTTATTGGAAAATATACAGGTAGTAGTAATCCTATTAAAATTAAGCATATGACTTGTGGTCGTGTGTATAGTGTTAGACCTGACCATTTTTTACGTGGTAATAGATGTAGATGTGAGCATATATCAAGAGGAGAATCTCTAGTAAAGAGTTGGTTAGTTCGTACTAATATTAGTTTTATTTATGGATATATACTTCCCAATAAACTGCATTTTGACTTTTATCTTCCTGAATCTAATTCGGCTATAGAGTATGATGGTATTCAGCATTTTAAACCTCGAAGTTATTTTGGTGGAGATGAAGCTTTTAGAAAGCAGGTACATAATGATAGAAAAAAAGATCAATATTGTAGAGAGCATAATATTAAATTAATTAGAATTCCATATACTGTAACTACCTATAGAGAGATAAAAAGAGTATTAGAAAAGTATATTAATTAGGTGCCTATTAAATTAGACACCTCTTTTTGTTTGAGTCTATATTAATTAATGACCACTAAGATATATCTTAATATTATTTGTTTTCTAATTAGAAAGGAGTTGTCGATAATTGGCAACTGTAGCCGGACAAACGGTTAAGTATTAGCTGTTTCAAAATTTCCTCTAAACGGGTATAGCTAAATAAATAGTAGTAATAAAAGAGAATAAGCTAGTAAGAAAGACTAAGCCCTGTAATCTACTAGGGGTAGAGTTGACCAACCGTTCTAAAATAAAAGACTAACGACTAAAGTTCTAATAATTTATTAGATAAGAGCCTTATGGTGTAATGAGGAAGACTCTTATTAAAGAGTAAGATATAGTCTAATTTTATATTAAAATATAAATATAATTTTTGTAATACTGGTAACCGAATTTATATCATGGCTAAGAACCACTTGATTGCACGTGCTCAAAGTTTGACAGCTAACAGAAGTTACGGTACCGAAGGAGTATACGAAATCGGATCCATTAACTAGCATAGTGGTGATTAACAGTAATGTTAATTTAAAAATTCTACTAAACGGGTAAAGCTGAATAACTGAATTAAATAAGCTAGTAAGAAAGACTAAACCTAGAAGTAGGCAGAGTTGACCAACCGTTCTAAAATAAATGACTAACGATTAAGTTCTTATTAAGTTAAGGTAATGTAGAACCTCTTATAAAGAGGAAGATATAATCTAATCTACTTGGAAATAAGTAGTTAATATAATGTATGCCACGTGAACACGTATACCTCAAATATACGGGTTCTCTTACACTAGAAAGATTTCGTATGGTGCGAGATAACCTTGCTTCTAAACAAATGGATATAGCCCATCTGGGAGAAGACATTTTGCAAGCTGATGTTTTAACTATTTCTGTAATGGATAGTGTTACTAAAATGGTGGCCGAAGCGTTTTATGGATGTAGTGCCTCCAGTTACAATACCAGCTATAGAGCTTCGCAAATTGTGTCTGAATCTATTGAGTTTCTATACCTCAGCTCTTCAGCGGGTTCACAATCATAATTCTTATAGGATGTATTAAATCTATTAAATAGTTAAAAGTGATAACGTATACTTTAGTTTAATTCGACTAACGGTATACGTTATTTTATATAGTTTATTTCTTTTTATAGGATGTACTCTTGAATAATGAATTAATAGAAGGTATAATTATATAAGAAAGAAGGGGTATCATTGAAAAAATTAACTTTTGACGAATTTAATTATAGGGCACAACGTATGCTAGGTTCTAGTTATGTTTTTTATCCTCCTTATAAGGATATGAAGACACCTGTTAAGTATAAACATTTAGTTTGTGGTACTACTGGAACTTTAATTCCCGATAATATTTTTAGAGGTAAAGCAAAATGCAAGCACTGTAGTATGAGGAAAAGATCTAATAGTCGTATGTTAACAGACGAAGAGTTTAAGAATAGACTACATAAAGTTCGCCCTAATGATGATATTATTTTACTTGAGCCTATACATGGTATTTTTAAGAAGACAAAAGCGAAGTGTCTTGTATGTGGCTATGGCTCAAAGGGTGAATGGACGCCCCTTCCAGTTAATCTATTAAAAGGCAAAGGGTGTCCTAATTGTGCAGGAAATGCTCCTAAAACACCTAATAAAGTAATTAAAGAGGTTAAAGATTTAGGAAAAGGCAAATATGAATTATTAGGAACTAAGAGAACTAAAAAGGAAGGATTGTGGTTACATTTACTACATAGAGAATGTGGAAATGAATATTGGGTTAGAGACTATAGCTTTATACATGGTTATCGTTGTAAATTTTGTGCTAATAAGGCAACAGGTGACAGATGTAGATTATCCTTAGACGAAGTTAAACAACGTATTTCAAAGGTTGCTGACGGTCGTTATACATACGTAAGTGGTGATTATAAAAATAATCAAAGCCCTATTTATGTAAGACATAGTGCATGTGGTACTGTGTTTAAGACTACATGGGGACAACTTAGCGCTAATAGGGGTTTGTGTCCTAATTGTGGTTCTTCTAATGGTGAACAGGCAATTATGAATTATTTAGCCAACCATAAGCTTAGTTACTCTTATGGTTATTTAATTCCAGATTTAATAGATAAGAAAAATCTTCATTTTGATTTTTGGCTACCTCAATTCAATACTGCTGTTGAGTATGATGGTCAACAGCACTTTAAGCCTATTGACTTATTCGGAGGTAAAGAGCGCTATGAACTGCAAAAGAAACACGATAGGATGAAAGATAACTATTGTAAGAAAAATGGTATTAACTTAATTAGGATTAAATATAATGAAAATATTAAGGATACGTTAGATTATTATCTTTTACCTTTAGTAGATAAGTCTAGTGACGTTGAATTTAGAAAGGTAGATAGCAGTGAGTTAGACGAACTAATGATTAAATACCATTATTTACATCGTAGAGTTACTACTTCTTATTGCTATGGTTTATATTATAGGGGAAGTTTAGCAGGTATGGTAACATATACCAGACCTAGAATTAGTCTTGCTCAGTCTATTTCGCCTTTAGCCACTAAAGACAATACCCTAGAATTATCCCGACTATACATTAAAGACGAGGTAAGTCAAAACTTAAAGAATATTACGTCTAAGTTTGTTTCGTGGACTTTAAGACAGTTAAAGCAAGAACAAGATGGTAATTGGTTTATTATTTCTTTTGCTGATCAAGGTATGCACCATACAGGAGCAATTTATCAAGCTACTAACTTTTTATACTGTGGAACTACTAAACATCGTGAATATTCTTGGAATGGTTATGGTAAGCATGGTGGCGTGTGGGAGAAAGGGCATTATTATAGATATATGATAATTAGTCCTATCAAGTATCGTTATATCATGTTCTTAGGTTCAAAAATATTTAAGAAGCAAGCTCGTAAGACCTTAAAGTTTGATATTGAACCTTACCCTAAACAAGATAGTGTTCATTACTCAGTAGGTGATACAGAAGAACGCTTGATTAGAGATCGAAAAACTGGTAAGATTTGGAAAGAATCTAAATTAGCTAAACATTTAAAGAAAGATAAAGAGGTATAATAATGGGGTTAGTTTTATCTTTAGCTAAAGGTTTTATAGACCTTAGAACACAACCAGAAATTTACTTAGGTCTGGATAATGACAGAGAGAAAATCTTTAGTCTTACAGGAGAAGATACCTGGAGTACAAAAAAGCTGGACTCCGCAGATAGAGTAAGCTTAGCTTATCATTACCCACCATTTCTTGATGATTTGTTTAATTTTATCCAGAGTAATAACGCCCCTATGGGAAAAGAAGTTACTAATATTATTAATAATTATCTAGGGCTTACGTCTTATTTAATGGACTTTCTGTACAGTAAGCAGGACGAATTAGAAACTATCCTAGACTATAGTGAAGAAAACAGTGAGACCTATTCAGACGCTATACGAGAATTTAATAATAACAATGGAGCTATTGAGGAGCTGGAAGACCTAAGACGGGGGTGTATTAAGTATAATAAACATCATAAAGCTAAGAAAATGTTACCAATGTTTTACTTTACAGATTAACAATTAAATAAAAGAAGTTTCTTCTTTTTTAGTATTTATCATTGACAGCCTAACTAATCTATTGTATTATAATAGTTGTAAAGGAGCTGTTGAACATGAGAAGAAAAACTGATAAAGAATATCGACAAGAATTACATAATCTTGTAGGTGATGAGTATACGGTATTAGATCCTTATCAAAAAGGAATAGTTAAAATTCATATCAAACATAATAAATGTGGTCATGTGTTATATGTTTATCCTCTGAGTTTTTATCAAAGACCTCATTGTCCCTATTGCAGTGGTCGTCCACGTTATACGCCAGCAGAGTATCGACAATACGTAAAGGAACTGACTAATAATGAATATGAAGTGTTAGACGACTACACAAAGAATCGTACACCAATTCGTTATAAGCATAAGAAGTGCGGAACTGTCTTTAAGACTCTTCCTAGCGTCTTTGGAGTAGGGACTGCTCGTTGTCCTGTATGTGCTATTAAAATCCGCTCTAAGAAGCAAACATTAACTACTGAGGAATTTAAGAAACGGGTTAGAGATTTACCTCACGGAGAAGAATTTGAAGTCTTATCTGAATACAAAGGTTATCATCAACGTGTTACATTTAAACATAAGAAGTGTGGAACCGTATGGATGGCTACTCCAGCTAGTTTTATGACTAGTAAACATAAGTGTCCGGTATGTGCAATTAACGCCACTAGAAAGGTTAAGTAAATATGGAAAAAGTAATTAAAAACTATTTAGACAATGTAGATAAAGTAGAAGAAGAGTTAGCTAAAAAGAAGAAATTATTAAATAAGTTTGATAATATTTTCGATCTATTTAATTTCTTGTATGTAGGTAATCTTACTAAGGACTTATCCTTATATGATCCTAGCCATGACTCCTTAGTTTTAGACGATGGTTTGTTTAATGATAATGAAAAGGCAATGAGAGAGGCTTTGGGAGCTGAATTTAAGAAAAGGTTAGAAAGTATCGGAATTAAGAATGTAGGAGTAGATGACTATAGTTGGAGATTAGGATTTCATATTCCCTCTCCTTATCCTAATGATATTGTAATTGAGTCTTTAACTCCTAACCATAACGTGAAATTAAAGTATTATACGGATGTTAATTCTTTAGATCAGTTGTCGAGAGTAGACGAAATTAATCTTGGTCTAGTACTAAAATATTTTAATCCTATGGCTAATACGGGTCGCTATAAGTGGGACTTAAAGGGTATAATTGCTCAATCAGTTTATAATACTATAGACGAATTTTGGCTAGATAATACCTATAATAACTTATCTTTAAATAGAGATTACTTAATTCAATGTATAGATCTATTTCGTGGTATGTGTGAAGATTTAGATTATTATGATTATTATGATTTTAATGATTTTTATGGTTTATTGCATGGTTTAAATGATATTAAGACTTATACTAAGCGGGGTGAACGTAAGAAGATTAAACAACTGCTTACTAATCGTAGATATATTTTAAATGAGATGTTTAAATCTAAATACTTCTATTACGATCGAAAGCTTAATCAATTTAAGCGGGATATTGATCATGCAGAGATATGGAGCAATACTATTGATCTTCGTAAGTCTACAGAAGATTACTACCGTGGTATCTTTACAGGGCTTTTTAATAAGAAGGTTAATATCCACTGGTCTGTTAAAAATTATGATGACGACTATGTAAAACTTAAATAGAATATTTCCTCTTTCAGAACTACATTAAAGATAGAATAAAAGTAAGTTTGCTATATAATGTAGGATAATGAAAGGGGGATTTTTTGTGGGTCAAAAGATCAATATACCCTCACAAAATCAACCGTTTAGAAAGCAGTCTTCTTTAGGTGGAGATGTTAGCTTTCGGAATTTAAACGGAACAAATGATAATTCATTTATTACTTTAGCTAAGGTAACAAAAGTTTATTATAAACAAGGTAAATTAGATTTTAAATTAACTAATACTGTTTCTATTGTACAAGAGCAGGGTGGAGATGGTTCGGGTTCCGCCCCTATCCCTGTTGACTTCTTTGGGCGTAAACCAGATGGTCAAGTTTTTGGTCATTACCGTCCGGTTAAGGTTGGAGACCTTATTGCAATTGCTTATATTAATGGACATCGTTCTAACCCAATTGTAATTGGTGTCTACCCCGACTCGGCCCCAGACTATGAAATGATTTCACCTTCTATGTTCGAGACTGGTGATGATAATGATTCTGGAATTGCTGAAACTGGATTAGCTGAGCAAAAGGTTTATCCGTCAATGCAAACTAGCTACCGTTCTGGTTCTGGTACGATTGCAGAAGCATTAAATGGTCATTCGTTTTTAATTTTAGACGATGAAACAGCTAATCAGTATGATCAGCTCTGGACTGATTATGAATCTGTTGGTTTCTTTAATCATGACGGAGAAACAACTAATCCATTAAAAGAAGAAGCTGGTAGCTGGTTATTGGTTCATGAGGATAATCCAGACGGCGATGGTGACGATCATCGTACTCGTTTTTATGTTAGTCCTAAAGGTGATATTCAAATTGTTCTTATGGGTTCCAATTCAGAGGGTGACGTTTCTGTATTAGAGGGTTCTCGTAAAGATGGGTTTACTCTTAAGCACTATAATGACTTATCCTCTATTAAGTCTGGTGATAAGGGACAAGATGTCTACAATCCTGACTTTGATGTAGCTAAAAAGTATGTAGAACTTAATATCGGTAAAGATCAATCCATTCTTATGCAGGCTGTAGATCAAGGCTTTTCTGGTGGTAATACTAGTCTTACTGTTAAATCAGATGGTGTTTATTTAAATGATAAGCCACTAAATGCAAGTATTACTGACTCTGTAAGGGAGCACAGTAAAGAAGTAGCAGACGCTATTTCTAAAGACCTAACTACTACTAAAGAGTGGGAGGATTTTGATAAGCGAGTTATCCAAGCAGGTAAAGACGCTAAAGACGCAGGCGATAAAGCTAAGCAAGCCGGTGAAGATGCCAAGCAAGCTGGTCTTAGTGCAGAAAAAGCTGGAGAAGATGCTAAAAAGATTGGTGAAGATATTAAACGCCATATTATTTATTATGCTTCTGCTTTTCCACAAGGAGATCATTATATTCCGGGTAAGTATTTAGCAATTAATACTGAAACTTACATTGCTAATGGTATTATTAAATCTGCAATGATTGAAGACGGGGCTATTGATAACGCTAAAATTGCATACGAAGCGGTTGGTAGCTCACAGATTGAAGACTTGGCTGTTACCCGGGGTAAATTAGCTTATATGGCTGTTGGGACTGCTCAAATTGAAGACCTTGCAGTTTCTGACGAAAAAGTTGATCACCTTTCCTTTAACCACATGGAGGGGGAGTTATTAGACGCTCATAAGATTAGAGTTCGTAATCTTGAGGGTGATAGTATTTCTGCTAAGACTCTTACTGCTGATAAATTAATTATTGGTGAATTAGGAGATATTACAGATAAGCTAGGTACGATTGCAGACGGTAAGATTATTGTTAAAGGTAATGGCAAAAATTCAGGGGTTAATATTGAGGGGTTGGACGCAGATAATCCAGACGCTTATACTCCCAGCAAGAAAGCTGTTTTAATTAACATTGTACGGGCAATTAAGTCTAGTGCAGAAGCTAGTTTAGACTATGCTAAACAAGTAGGGTTAAGCAATGATCCAGTCGCAAAAGACTTGCAAACGAAGTATAACTCATTAGTAAATGGATTAGCTCCATTATTTCAAGATATGACTGCTACTACTACATTTGATCATAATATTGTAGAAAAGCTTACAGTAGATTGTAATAATGCGATCGACAAATTCCAAAACTTGGCTAATAGCCAATTAAACCGGAAAATTGGTCAAACAGCAGATAGCAAGAATTCCGTTTACCAAGGTTATGAACAACCCGCTAACCCACAGATTAATGACATTTGGTTCCAAAAGAATGCAGACGGAACTTATCAAATTAGGGTTTATGATGGTGGTTCTTGGATCAGTCCCGGTATGCAGGATATTAAAGCTGTACAAGAGTCATTACAAAACTTACCTCGTTCCTATTATCAAGCTTCTGCTCCTACTGGAACAATTGCGTCTGGTAGTACTTGGTATAAGCTAGAACGTAGTGCAGATGGTAGCTATACTTATACTCCATATAAGTGGGAGAATAAGCAATGGGTTAAAATGCTATCTAGTGATCAAGTAGTAGCTTCTCGTGATATTGAAAGCTTACAAAATGACTTAAGGAGAACTAATGGGACTCTTGTTGAATTAGATAATAAGTTAAAAGCTGATAACGAGAATGTTCAGGCAGATTACAATGGTAAAATAGAGGCTGTAAATAAGGTTGTTACTGATAATAAGACGGCTACTGATAAAGCTTTAAATGATAATCTTAATACTGCTAAAGGGTATGCAGACACTAAGGCAAATGATGCCTTGACTGATGCACAAACTTACGCAGAGAGTAAAGCCAATAGCGCCTTAGCTAATGCGCAACAATATGCTGATGGTAAAGCCAATAGCGCCTTAGCCAATGCACAAACTTATGCTGATGGTAAAGCTAATGGTGCTTTAGCTAGTGCTACTAAGTATGTAGATACACAATTAAAGATTAGTAAAGAGGGGCTAGAGTCTCAGATTCTAGGTACTGGTGGAGGTGTAAACCTCGCCTTAACTTCTGATAGTGATTGGACTGTTCCAGCTTCTAATGCCTATATTGGTGACTCTAATAAGTGTATTGAGCTTTCTCGTTATGTATTAGATAGTGATACCTTTAGTAAGGGTGATACTATTACTTATTCAGTCCATTTAAGTTTCAGTGGTATTAAGGGTAATAATCCTACTATGATTCTTCAGTCTGTTCTTTCTAATAATGATTGGAATCATGCTGTTTATCCTCAATGTAATATTAATAGTATTACTCAGAATAGTAATTATGAGGTTACCCTTAAAGGAACTGCTACCTTAGATCCATTCCCTACAGCTCTAGGTACTTATATTTTACAAATTAGATTTGACCATATTACTGCTGGTACGATTAAGTTTTGTAAAGTTAAGATTGAAAAAGGTAGTGTTGCTACCCCTTACGTTGCTAGTGATACTAGTTATCGTTCTTTAATTAAAGCTACAGATAGGAAACTTGAAGGTGCTGTAATGAAAGGCACTGATTATGCAGGTATGATTATTACCCCTGAACATGGTTTTACTGCTGTTGCTAATAATATGAACTTTACTCTTAACAAAGATGCAGGGTTTGTTATTAATAATAAGAGTGACAATGTATTTAAAGTTGATCCGAATGGTAATTTAACTATGAAGGGTAATCTTGTTGCTGGTAATATTTCGGGGGTAAACTTTACTGGTAATAATCTTAATTTACAAGGTTCACTAAAAGTTACTGGTTTAATTGAATCCTATAATGGTAGTGTAGTAGTAGGCCCTAATGGTATTACTGTTAGAGACGGTGGCCTGAAGATTGTTAATAGTAAAGGTGAGACTACTACCATGATTAAAGACGATGGTACCTTTACTACTAATAAGGGATTCTTTAGTGGATCTATTACTGGTAGTAATATTGTTCTAAACGGTAATGATGGCTCTAAAATCTCTGCTAGTGGTGGTGCTTTTAGCGTAGATGGTTTTGGTAATGTTACTGCAAACTCAATTAAAATTACTGGTAATCGTAAGGATGACGTATCTAATCAAGCCCTGATAAAGGGGGCTAGTATTACAGACGGTAATATTATTAAAGGTAATTTAATCGAGGGTAATAATATTATTGGTAACCGGATTCAATCATCTGAATTTATGACTTCTACTCGTGAGTACTCTAATGGATCTTACTATCCAATTTCTGGGTCTATCTATACGCCGTCATTCCTTATTGAAGATTCTGGTAATATTAGTGTACATACTGTCTTTCCTCAAGACTTTTCTACCATTGCTCGGATTGGATCTAATAAAGGGGTTGATGGTCCCTATGTGAACATTACTCATGAAGCATTTGACCGTAATACTTTGTCTGGATCTTTCGGGTATGGTAAAGGTTATGAATATCCAATCCCTTATCTATATGGTCATCAAGGGGGAATGGTAGAGTATCCTGTTAATTCTAATGAATTAAGTATTGTCTATATGAATGATATTAGTAAGTCTGAATATAATGGTTATGGATTATATGACGGATATAAATATACTGAGATAGCAACAATTAATGATATTGTACAAAAGTATAAGTCTAAGATAGGGCGAATTAAGTTTAACTTTGGTATTGTTTGTACCTATGGTAGCTATGATACTTCGGATAATACTACAGTGGCTGGAGGCTATCATGACTTGTATGTTGTATTAACTACCGGAAGAATTAATGAAAACGATACCTACCATGTAGACTTTGATGGAAAAACTTTTAATAATGTAAAAAATAATATTAAAATTAAAATGACATCTAAGAAGGTTTTAACTGGTGTTGGGGGATTGTCCTATTATAATTTGTATGCTGAATTATCGACTAAGGATTTAGATTTAGCTACTACTTATTATTTAGGAGTATTGCAAAAAGGATTTATAAAAGACTCCAGAGAGCCTCTAGCCAACCATACATGGAAGATTCAAATTGACGAGATGGCAATAATTCCAGAGGGCGATATTCTTGATGACCAAGGCTATTATGTTCCTACTGCGGGTGGAAGTTATCGAGACCTTGCAATATCGGCTAACGGATCAATTATTATCCATGAAGACAATATTGGAGTGCAGACTACCTCTGAATATAATAGTAGGTACCTTTCTTTTGCTGTAAGTACTGATGGACAGAGTCCAATGCCTTATTGGACTACTATAAATGCAGACGGTATTGGGTTCTCTATTGGTAATAATAATAGTTCTACTGATGGTAGTGGTAATCCTAATGGTTTAGCTACTCGACAATGTATTTATTTCTCGGGAGATACTAACCAAAATGGGATGTCAATGGATAATTTCGGTAATATACATGCTCAGGTAGGTGCTGGAATATGGAGAGTTTACAATAATCAGGGTGATGAGGTATTTAATGTACCGTTTGATCCTAATGGTGTGTTTAATTTTTATGTACCTAGAGTAAATAGAAATCAAGATCCCGGTCACAGATGGGGTGGACTAAAGATAGGTTGGGTTTATTTTGATCAAGATCAGTATCGTTGGGCTGAAACTGTTCCTGCTATTTATAATACCGGCGGTAGAGTAAAGGGAATCGCTATGTATGACCAGTTTATTATCACTTTTATGGATGGTTGGTGTTACCAATTATCTTCTTGGTGGAATCATGGTGTACCTAGAGGAGTTGATAGCTCAAATGGTGAAGCACAAGGGACAAATACAGATGTAGGCCATAGAGGTGTCTAAAATTTGTTGGCTTTGTGTTATAATAAAAATATCATATAGATGGAGGAAGATTTAAGTGTCTAAGTTATTAATTAATAAAAGTGTTGAAGAACACCAAGAGTTAGACGATAATAACCAAGTGCAAAGTAAAAAAAGCATTACTTTAGACGGAACGGTTATTGACGAACAGACTGGAAATACTTTAATGAATATGCGTACTACGTTGTTAGGAGACGGTTCAACTCCCCAAACTCTTGTTTATGGGGGAGAAGATAGTATTGTTGGATTTAATGATGATGGTACTGTTCGTCTTGCTCCTGCTACTAAAGAAGAACGAGAGAAAAATTTAGTAAAATTTAGAGCTAGGGCGATTAAAGAACAAAAAGAATTATCCAAAGAAAATGGAATTGATCCTAGTGTTGTTAATAATTATGGAGACGAACTTAAGTAAGGCAAGTATATTAATTAATGAGTAAGTCTTGCACTAGAGCAATTGAGGTAACACTACTGCTCTTAAATTGGATATAGGAGAGATATAATATGAATAATAATCAAACAGAACAACAAAACAACCCTATGAATGTAGACGCTAATACTATTTTTGATGATTACCAGAAACAAGTATCTGAATTGGAATGGGATAGTAAAGTAAAGAAAGCCCAACTTAAAAATTATCAAAAGCTAGTTAATGACTTGCAACAGGAAAATAAGGACTTAAAAGCCCAATTAGCAAGTTTAACTAAGAAAGACGAAAAATTACCCAAGAATAAGAAATAATGTATATGGACGGATTAGATAGACAGCATGGGTTTGCTTGCCCTAAAGGACCAACAGGCCCTAAAGGAAATTATGAGTCAAATTCATACTACAAAGATTTTAATAACTTTGGTTCTCATACTTATATCTATGTTCCGGGGCATGGTTCTATGACACCGGAAGAATATTTTAGGACTTATAATAAAAATATTCTTAAGCGAAAAAGTTCTGAGGAAAATCTTATTAATTTAGATTCTAGGGATTTAGAAGATAACCCAACAATGGGACTGATTGAATGGAGAGAAAAGCAAGTGTTAAAAGATAAGCTAGAAGCTGAACAAGAACAGCTAGACGCTAAGGTTAAGAAGCTAGAAGCGTTTTTAACTGATAAAGAAAAGTTAAAAGACCTTAAGTTCAAACAAATTCAGTTATTGCACAAGCAACTTGCAGGAATGAAAACTTACTTAGAAGCATTAACGGAACGAATTAAGAACTTATAATAGTAAGGGCAGGTTAAACACCTGTCCTTTTTATATTAAAAGCAGTAAATATTAAGTAGGTGATATAATGGCAATGGCTGATGGTCGTTATTACCTAGATCGGTGTGCTTTTAGGGTACTAAATAGTGATGGTTCGCAACAAAATAGGTTTGACTTTTCAATCAATCCACAATCAATTCAAGAACAAACTCAAGCCCGTACTGCTTATATGAATACTAAGGATTGGGGGACAGTTCAAAATTTCGGTATGGGTCAAAAGTCAATTACTATTTCTGGTACTACTGGTTGGCAACATGGTTTAGGTATAGATCAAGCATGGCAATTAAAATCTTTTTTAGATACATATTTAAATAATTACCCCACTGGAACAGAGGATAATCACCCTGTTTTAGTTTTTGACAATTATACTGATAACTATTCTTATAAAGTAGCAATTTCACCCTCTGGTTATCAATTTAGTCAAGATGTTTCACAGGCGATTCTTGTTAAATATACAATTAATATGATTGTTATTGGTAATACAGATCAAGCCTCCGCCAGTGATCGTACTAGTACTTTAATTGGTAGACCGGGTGAAGGTGGGATGACAGACGGTAATATGAGTAATGCTACTAGCTCTGCAATCGCTGATTTAAGAAGGGATATAAGATAATGGCAGATAAGAATAATTATTTTGATCCTATTACGTTAGACGAATATTTTCTGTATTCCTTACCGGATATTACGTCTGACAATAGGTTAATCATTCCTGAATTACAATTAAAGACTTTTAATGGCTTAGCTAATCAACCTCAATTACAGGTATCAGAATTAACTAAAATGTTTCAGTATTATACATTATCCTATTTACCAATTTTCTTTGGTAAAACACCAGCAGACAGGTCTTTTACTAATAAGCTTGCTCATACAAAGATGTTTTCTTATAAGCCGGGAGCTTATAAATTATTAAATGCTGTCTATCTTGAAATTAGGTCTTTAACTTGGCACTTAGATAATGCACCAGATTTAATTCAATATATTAGCAAAAAAGATATTCTTCGTATTCGTTATAATTTAAGAGTAATGGCCGACTGGTGTGGAGATTACACAGAGTATGTAGATTTTATCCCTAAGTTAAGACAATTAGAAGTTGACTTAGGATTTATTGAAAATAAGCTTAATTATATTGTTAATCATTATGGTTACACTAAGTAAGGTGGTGAGATTTTGAGTGTTTATAAACATTACGTAATTCAAGAGGGAGACACAATTCAAACTATCGCGTTTAAGCTCTATCGAGATATGGAGCAATGGCACATGTTGGTTAACCTTAATCATTTAGAGTATCCATATATTGTAGATACTCCGCAAGAGAAGATGGGAAATCCAGAACATCTATTAACTCGTGGGGATCGAATGTTGTTGCCTAATGACCAAGATACATGGCAAAGAGCAAGTGAAAATAAGATTATCGAGTCTAATACTGCTCATTATCAGCCAGCTTACTATGATACGGTTATGGGAATGGATCTTGCTCTAAATGTTAACACAGACGGCCATATGGACGAAGCGTTTGGAATTTTAGACTCAGATGGTTACCAACCTAATACAGTAACCGGAACAGATAATCTAAAGCAGAGTTTAATTTTAAGAATCCTAACTCGTAAGGGGACACTTTTATTTCACCCTGAATATGGCTCTCTCTTGCCTGATATGCTTGGCAAGCAAATGAATAGGCAATTACTCATGGACGCTAAAAATGAGCTTAGGCGCACGCTCACGTCTGATCCACGAGTAAAGAAAGCAACAGTGACTTCTGCTAAGATGTCTTATACTTCGATGTTTTTAACGGCAGATATTACACCAATTGGTTCAAGAGAAGCGTTTAATCTTTATCTTTATCAATCAGAAAATGGAGAAATTTCAATCAGATAGGAAGTGAATAGGTTTGGCAATTGATACTTCAGCAGATACAACTCAAATAGATAAAAATGGTTTTGCTTTTAGGAAAGCTAGTCAAATTATTCAGTCTGAAATTGACCAAGTAAGAACACATACTGATTTAATTAATGACTTTAGTACTGGTTCTATTACTCGTACTTTAATTGAAGCCGAAGCTATTGAAATTGAAAAACTTTATTATTACACATTAGAGAATTTACAAAAGTCGATTGATGACGCTGTAACTTCTGCTTTTGGCTTCACACATAAAAGTGCTACCTATGCTTTTGGTGATGTTTTTATTCGGCTTAATGGAACATTACAACAAGATCTAGTAGTAGATCGAGGAACACGTTTTTATTCTACTAATCCTAATTATGAACAGGTATATAGAACAATGGTTCCCTATCGAGTACCCAAAGGTTCGAAGTCCTTTACTATTCCGGTTTACTGTACAGTAATTGGTTCTTATGGTAATATTCCAGATCGAATAATTGATCGTACAACTGATATTGGTGGAATTGCAGAAGTTTATAACCCAGAAGCATTTAACACTGGTGAAGACGAGGAAAACCCACAGCAGGCTAAAGTTCGTTTTAGACAAATGATTCAATCTTTAGCAAGAGGTACTAATCAATCCTTAAAATACATTGCAGAAAGCGTATCTGGGGTTGCGGGTGCTAATGTTTATGAATCTACATATGGGGCGGTGGTAGTTTATGCTCATGACGCTAATGGTAATCTAAGTGATGATCTTAAACAACAGATTGCTGATCGGTTAGTAGATTATAAACCCGCAGGTATTAAAGTCATGGTTTATCCAACTCATAAATCCGTAGTTGCTCTTGATATTACGGTTAGGGTAGACAATTCTGATCTACAAACAAATGATTTTCTTGCTTTGATTAAACAGAATCTAGCTAACTATATTAATTCCCTTACAGTGGGTGAGCCTCTTTATAAAGCTAATATTATTCAAAAAGTAATGGATACAGATGACTTAGGATTACTTGATACAACAGTAGATGTTAAGGTTTATCCAGATCGAGAAATGTTAAATAACCCCGGAATTAGTGATGATACAATCATTAATGTAAAGGGTGCAGAAGTAAGACAACCTTATCTTAGACCTACTGATATTACGCAAGAGGGTACTTACGGTATTTTAGGTCGTAAGTCTAATAAACTTGCTGAACAGGATGGCGTTAGTTGGAAAGACTCAATCGTAAAAGATAAACAACCAGAACAGGACGAAATTACCCAAGGTTTAGATATTGATGACGTATATAGAACTAATTCTAATGAAATCTTACGTTTAGCTATTTGTAATATTAAATTTAAGCAAGAGGGTAATGAAGCAGACCCTACTATTTTAATTAATGATAAAGCCCCTCAAGATGATTCTCTACCAAGTGTTTTAGTTAATGGAATTGGTAAATAGGAGGTGTAGGTTATGAGTATTGCTAATAACTTACATCCTTTATGGAAAGGCGCATTAAGAGGATATAGTAAGCCAACTGGTGAAGTTAATGATGCCTTGATTAATGCTTTACAATATGAGGTAGATCGGGCAGAAGCCAGTATGTATTCGACTAAGATTGATTCTTATTTAGATACAGCTAGGGGTGTTTGGTTAGACTATTGGGGTAGCTGGTTAGGATTACAGCGTCTTAGTGGTGAAAATGATTATACCTATCGTGAGAAGTTAAAACATCACGTTTTGCATAGTCGGAGTACTACTAATAGTATTAGAGAGGCTCTAGCTAATTATTTACACACTAATGTAGGTAATATTTATATTTATGAACCTTATCGTGATATGTTTATCTGGAATTCTAGTAAATGGAATACTTATAAATTTTATCCATCTACTTACTACCGTTATGCAGTGATTGATGTTCAGATTGACTCACCTATTAATAGTATTGCTAGTGAGATTATTAATCTATTTAGACCTGCTGGGGTTATCTGGGTTATTACTTCTTTAGTTAACGTATTAAATACTAAAGCACCAATTATTGATTTTACGGCTTATGATAAATATAGCTTTATTACAGAGGATATTGACTATATAGGTTTTACTGAAAGAGATGCTAATTATATTCTTCCTAATTTTGATCGAACTATTCATGTAACCGATCCGTTTATTTATAATGATAGTCTTTTGAATGGTGGAAAAGAATATTATACCCCCGGTGGTTTTCATAATATGGCTTGGCTAGGTAAGGTCTTAAAAGATTATCAGCCTAACCTAAATTTAGACACTGGTCAATCTAAGTCATTTGTAGAGAGGTTACCTTTACAAGATTATAATGCGATGTCAAGAATTGATAGCCTATCTAAGGACTTTGAATATAATTCTTTAGGCATTGGGGGTGGAATTGATTTTTATACTTTCCTAGGTGGTAATCTAACCGGCGGAACCCCTAAGCAAGCAGTTCTTAATAAGTTAGATAAATTCCCTATTAAGACACTTGCTACTTATATGAAAGTTAAAGGGTTAGGTAACAAGCAAACAATCCACCCTTATGTATATGATTTCATTAATAATATGTGGGTAAAGTTTTCTGATTATGAATTAAGCTCTAAGTATAAATTATATAAGCTTAGCTTTAACACATTAAAACCATATCTTAATAACAATGGAATTATGTATGTAAAGTTTATGTTTGATACTCAGTCCCCTATCTCAGTTGATTACTTCGGTTTCGACTATGAAGACGATAGTGTTGGTGTAATGAGAATGGGATCAACTGATGGTCAATTTAAGATGGGTGCATATACACAAGATAGATATGATGATTAAGAGACAGGATAATTCCTGTCTTTTTAATTTCAACTATATTAATTAAAGACAATAGAGACTTTCTATTATAATTAGAAAGAATAAATTAAAGGAGCAATATAAATGGTTGTTAAATTTACACAAGCCTATATGACAACAGATTATCCAGACGAAAATGGTAATTACTACTACCCAGTATTTGTACCAGAAAATGCTCATGTACAATTACCGATTGTTACTTCGATGCCAGACGCTAGTTTAGGTAATCGGGGTATTCGTTATGATTGGAATACAAATAGTTGGACTGTATCTAGTGATGATCCACTAATTAAGAAGATTAATACTTTAGAAGCACAATTAAATGGATTGGTTCCAGCTTCTAAAGACGATAACAATACTAATCCTAATAATATTCCGGTAGATCCAAACCAAGCTCAATCTGCTTCTTCTGCTAGTTCTGCTGATAGCTCATCTACTGCACCCGCAAGTTCCGCTGGTGGTTCTCTATCTAATATGATGGATATGTTTAATGGAGTGAATCATGCCCCAGCTAGTGCGGGAGACCAAGCTCAGCCCGCTACTGCTGACTCTAACGTTGCTGAACAAGAAGATAAGGCAGAGTCTAGTACAGCAATTAATTCAGTAAATCCAGATACACCAGATCCAACAAAGGAAAGTGATAAGTAATGAGAGCTGAGTTTTACGATAATTATTGGTATAACCAGATGTGTGCTGGATATGAACAGGGAGTATTTAAGGAAGAATGGTATATTGATAAAGCAGTAGATTTTGGCTGGATTGATGAAAAAGAAGCTCAAGTCTTACATAAGAAATACTTTACAAAACCTGCTGATATTATCATTCCTAATCCTCCTGCTTCTGTTCAGCTCTATGTATCAACTACGAGTGTAGAAGTTAGAGGTGAATAGGATTGGCGATTGAAACAAATACAGGACACGTATTACAAGCAATCGACTTTAGTCAAAAGCGAGACTTGTATTTTGTGTTAGGTCGAGATAGGGATTGGCCTGATCCTTCTAGTCCTAGCCCCGAAAGTGCTAGTACTACAATGATTGAAAATCCTTTAGCAGTGGTTAAAGTTGATCGGTTAGTATTATGCTATCAAACAGATGAACACGTCCCAGATAGTGCTACTGACGGTGACGACTTTGTTATTTATAGAGGTAATAAATGGAAAACCATTAGATCAGACCAAGTATTAAGTAATAATCAAGTGCTTCAACCCGCTAATTATGTTTGTTTAATTGGTACTTTAGATGTTGCTAAACTCCCTATGTTTAGCTTTACCCAGATTGGTGTTTCCGAAGAAGTAGCAATTGCAGATAATGCACCATCTAAACATGAAGCTCAAAAACAAAATGTTATTAATTGGGGCAATATGTATTTCTATGAAAATAGACCTATGGAAACATACGGTAATACACAACGGAAAATATTGAAGTACATGATTCGCTTTTAAATTAAAGTTTGATTAGAAAGGAATGATAAAAGTATATGGCAGGTACAATAGACGATAGTCAACAACCTTATGGAAATCACTTTAATCTTTCTAAAAGATTTTCTAAGGTTTTATTTCGGCCCGGAAGACCCGCCTTCTCCAGCGAGTTGCTCGAATTGCAATCTATCCAAAATAACCAACTGGAAATGCTAGGAGACTCTCTTTTCCAAGAGGGGGCTATTATCTCTGGGATGGAAATTATTCCAAAACCAGACCGAACGACAGCAGATACTAAGATGCCAAACTCATTCTCAGTATCTAGTCTGTTTGCTAATAATTCTAAATATTCGACTGGTGGTTATGTTCGAGACGGTAGAATTACTGTAACAACAGAAGGTAATTTACCTACTGATGTTCCTTCTATTGACTTTACTGGTAATGTAACTAATGGTTTAGGCGCAGTAGTAAGTTTTACTATTAGTAAGAATTCTGGTAATCTAAACAAGATTAACTTAGTTGCAGATGATAGTAAAGTTGACTTAATTAGCTGGACGGTAGATGGTAATACTATTAGCTCTAATATTTCAGACTTAACCAATGCTTCTGCTTTGGTCTTAACTAATGGAAACCAAGTTAACCTTAACGATGGTTCTCATAAATTTGTCGTTAAATATCGTACTAAAGCTTCTGGTTCTGTTAGCTTTAAGCTTGCTATTAATGCAGGTTATGATCCAACTTCTAATTCTACGGAGCTTAATATTGATAAGCTTTATATAGAAGACGGGAATGAAGCTACTGATTGGAAGATTAATTCTAAAGACTCAGGTACTGCTTCTGATACTGAACGAATTAAGGACTATACTGTAAGATCTGGTCGGGTTTACTTAAACGGTGCTGTACGGGAATTTGACCAACAAGACTTTTCTATTAAGGGAACTGGTCGAGAAGAAATCGGTTTAAGACTAGATGAAAATATCGTTACTGCAAGTGATGATCCATCTTTGCTTGACGATACTCCCGGTGCAGTAACTAAAGGTGAAGCTGGAGCAGATCGACTTCATTATAATGTTGTTCTTACTTACCAAGATGCTAGTGCTACACCGTTTGTCGTATTCCAAGATAACGTTCTTAATCAAAGAGCGATTAAACCAGACTACTCTAATTTGGAACCAATCTTAGCTAAACGAACTTATGACCAATCTGGTTCATTCCGTTCTTATGGTTTTGAAGCTCACTTAAGAAAAAACGCAGATCCATCTAAAGGTGCACAAGATCCAACAGATGCAAACAAGATTTTGCTTGATATTGATGCTGGACAAGCTTATGTACAAGGTTATAGTATTTCTACTTCTGAACCTACTACAATTAAACTTGACGTTGCTAACCAATTAGGTACTGCAACTAATGAAGGCTTCTATTACCGTGGTGATGGCTCAACTTACCAATTAATTAATCAACCGGTCCGAAAGGTTGCTGGGGTTACTTATACGTCACGAGAAACTATTAATCATGCACGTGGGGCAGGTAGTGACGTTAAGGATAACTTCACTAGCAAGAATGTTACTTATATTCGTAAGATTTGGAATACTGCAAAAGAATTTGAAGAAGGAAAAGATTTTACCTATGTGGGAAATACTATTTATTGGGGTGTTGACCTTAAGGGTAATCCTCTTCCGAATGCTAATGACTTGCCTACCCCCGGACAGGGCTATAACATTACTTATGATTATTCTATTAATGCTAAAGAGGGTACGGACTATCGAGTAGTAGTACAAGATGGCGTTACTTCTATTGATATTGATAACATGAAAGGTGCTAAGCCAGTCGCTAGTTCAACAGTTAATGTTACCTATAGCTACTTTACTGCTCGGATTGATATGATTAGAATTACAATGGACCAAGCAAATCCATTTAAAGTGATTAAAGGGCAACCCGGACCACTTAATTCTATTACTCCACCAGTAGTAAATGACCCATTGACTCTTGAGCTTGGTTATGTATATATTGAGCCTAATTCACATAATGCAGTCTTTACCATGCAAACTATTACTCGGATTACTTTTGAATCCTTGCAACAATGGGGACATCGTTTAGATAATGCAGAATATAATATGGCTCTTAACTATATGCAATCTGATGTTAAGCGTTCAGAAGATCCAGTAGTATTAAAAGACGCTTTTGCTGATAGTTTTGCTACTATTGCTAACCGTGACGATACTAATAGTAATGTTGCTTACGATTTCGAGAATGGTGAAATTTCTATTCCAGCACAAGCTAAAGCTGATTTATCACCTAACATGAATAAGGCTCTTTCTAATATCTCATTACATGGTCATTTAGTTCGCCCACCTTATCATGAAGTAGAAGCTCTTAGTCAATCTATTGCCACTGGTGTAATTAATATTAATGAGTTTAACATTTTCTCTGCTAATGGTAATTTAACGATTGATCCTGCTATTGATAATTGGATGGACACTAAAACCACCACTGATTTTAAGCGTGTTGATAAAGGTACTATTAACATGAATAAGTGGTGGAGGCATATGAGTGATACTAGCATGGGCTGGTATAATGATGGTCGTACTGCACAACAACACGCTATTGATCAAGCGGGTCAAGAATTGATGCGCTATGGGGGTCTTAACGGGGTTGTTGATACTGGTTCTGGTAATACCTTGGGCCAAACAGGTTGGATGATTGGTGACGGTGGTACTTCTACTACTGACTCATTAATTGAGTACATGAGAAGTAAGAAGATTACCTTTAAAGCCACTAACTTTAGGCCTTTAACAGATGGTTACACGATTACGATTGATGGTACCCCAGTCCAAGAACCTACTCCAGAAAACGATAGTTACAAAGGAGCTAAGGCGGGAACCTTTAAGACTGATACCAAGGGTGAAATCCACGGTACTTTTGTAATCCCGGGCGGAACAATTCGTTGTGGTACTCGGGTAGTTAAGATTGTTAATAACAGTGGTGACGTGGCTTCTACTAATTACACTGCTAATGGTACTCTTAGAACTACTACTAATGTTATTGAAAAACAAACTTATACTGTTAACCTTTGGGACCCGTTGGCTCAATCATTCTACTTACAAGAAACTAGACAATTATCATCTATTGACTTGTATTTTATGACTAAGCCTGCTGGTGCTAATAGTAATGAAACTCATAGACCACAACTAATCGTTCAAATTAGGGAATTAGGAGATACTCAATACCCTAACCGAGTAGTTAGAGCGGAACAATACCTTGACCCAGAAGAAATTCATACAAGTAATGACGGTAGTGTTGCAACTCGGATTACTTTCGATGACCCAGTTACGCTTAAAGCTAATGAGGGTTATGCTGTTGTTCTTATTTCAGATAGTAATGAATATACTGTCTTTAAGGCAACTAAGGGTGAAACCGTTATGAGTGCTGGTAAGTCTGAAACTGGTTATAATACCAATTACCAAGCTATTTATAATGATGACCCACAAGCTACCGGTCAAAACTTTACTATTACATCCACTGTATCTGCTAATGTTGGTGATGTTTTAGGTAAAGCGCCTAACTCAAATGGTGACTTATTCATTTCTAACAACGGTATGACTTGGACCGCTGATGGTGCTTCTAGTTTGAAATTTAGAGTTAATGTAGCTGAATTCTTAGATAATGGTCAAGTTGTCTTTGATCCTATTATTATGTCTGACTTTAACCAATCTGCTAATACTGTTTGGGATAAAGAGACTGATATGGGGCCTAATATGGATTACAAAGAAACAACCCCTAATACTTATCTTTCGTCTATTGACCGCTTAGCTACTTTAACTAACTTCTTAACTTACCAAAACACTGCTATGCACTGGTATATTAAGTTAATTCAGCAATCAGATATTAACTTAGACGGTAGTAATAATCTTACCTCAGTCTTAAATAATGCACAGTGGAAGCCTTTAGTTGTTAATAACGATAATAAGGTTGTTACTGTTCCGGGAACTACTACTACAACTGTTCCTAAGATTACAACAAGTAATGATCCACAACAGTTGGATGGTGAATTAGCTCTGTTCCAAAACACCTACGCTATTCAATTAATGGCAGAATTTACTACAGATAGATATATTGCTCCTATCTTAACTACTGAGTCATTAAGTTTAGCTTCTATCCTTACTGGTACTAAAGCTCATTATGAATCTATTAACTTAGACGAATCAGGCGATGCCGCATTCAACAAAGTTAAAATTCAATATGACGCTTATATTCCTAATCCGGGAGCAGAAGAGTCTTATGTACTACCTATGTATTCAGTAGATGGTGGTAATACTTGGTACAACTTCCCAGAAAATGGTGGTAAGAGTACAACGTTAAATAAGGACGCTACTAGCGGTTCTAAACCAACTTCAACTAAACAGGTTAGCCCTTACTTTACTCGTTATATCTTTCAAGCCACTGTTCCTAATGCTACAGATCAAAATCATTTAGCTACTCAGTTTAAGGTCCGTCTTAACTTGCACGCGTCTAGTAATTTTAGAAGCCCCAAGGTAAGAAAGCTGAGCGGAGTATTTAAGTATGACGTATAGCCTTTTGTTGGATGACGTTATACACAATTAAATAATAAATTAGAAAGTACTTAGTTTAGTGACTAGGTACTTTTTATTTACCCTAAATATCCTATATTAGAACTAGCACAGATTAGATTTACCTAATAAGCAGAGAGGAAGAATAGAATGCACGATTTACTGATGGCAATTGCAATCGCATTAATTCCAGTTGTAATGGGCTGGATCGGTCAACAATTGATTAACAATCACAAGCTAGGTGAACAGGTTTACAAAGTTGAAAACCTAGTTAGTATGGCAGTTGTAGAAGCTGAAAAGCTAGGTTTAACAAAACAGCTTACTGGTAATGAACAGTTCCAATATGCTCTTAATTTTGTTAATAGCCAGCTTAAGGCTTTAGGAATTACTGACGTTGACGAAAGTTTGATTAAAGCACAAATTGAACGTTCTTGGTTCACCCAAAAAGAACACCTAGAACAGGTTTATGGGGAGACAAACCAGCCTACTACACCAACTGATTCTCAGCAACTAAAAAGTGACAGTGCAACAGTGGAAAAGCCAACTCCAGCAGTACCAGAACAAGGAAAAGAGAATATCCAAGCAAGTCAACCAGCTACTAGCCAAGTACCTGAAAATGGCGGAAAGTAGAGACAATAATCAAGGTAAATCTACTATGCAGGTAGACAATGATACAATCTTTAACTTGTTAATGGATCTGCAATCATCTAATGCGTCTATTCAAACTGAGATTAAGTCATTAAATGATAAGATAGATCAATCTAATCGTAAGTTTGATGAGTTAAAACGAGACTTTAATAGTCGTATTGATGATGTGGAAGACGATTCTGCTAAGGCACAGGATAAGGCACAAGAAGCCCTAGAGAAGAGTAAGCAACTAGAAAAGGATAACCAGCAAAAGAACAATACATGGACTTTGATCTGGTTGCCTATTTTAATTGCTTTTATTCCGACAATTTTAGGACACATCCACTTGCAATAAAGAGGGGTATATTTCTTACCTCTCTTTTTTATTTTACTTTTTTGTACAAAAGTAGTTGAATATTTAACTAAAAGTGT
>OOAW01000022.1_pt1 | contig 188952 bp, 186 predicted proteins | sample 1671861 | NCBI WGS metagenome assembly OOAW01 (sample SAMN06348200, study PRJEB24527) | human gut metagenome | reverse complement strand
CAGGTCTTGCGGCTGGACAGCAGGTCGGGAATGGAGCGGTTGCGCTCCGTGTGCCGGATCTTGGCGTTGCGTTCGTTCTGGCTTTCAACAAAGGCCGTGTAGTGGGTTTCGTAGAACTGCCGTTCCACATCCGAGAAGGTCGCTGCCAGATCATCCGGGTCGGGCGGCGCAAGAGCCGAACGAAAACCGTGAAAGCAGTCCCAGTAGATGTTGCCCTTGGCTCGTTCAGGGTCGATGTGCTCACTGTTGGCAAGGTTGAAACTGCGGTCATTGTGCTTGGGGTTGTAAGTGCCGTGTGCTCCGGCTCGTCCGTTGTGTCGTGTCAGTTTCAGATAGACATCCCTCTTTTCCTGTATTTTTTGTGTATGGCCACTCGTGCGATCAAATCACAGGAGTGATACAATTCTTCTAAGCAACGGGTCTCGCATTTCAAGACCGTGTCTTGAAATCTTCTCTCGGAATCGAGAGGTAGTCCTTTCAAAAAAGGATTTATGTGGTTGTCATACTGCAAAGAAAGTGGCCTATCGCTCCTTCCCTCAGTGGGAGATCATGGCGTTTGTCGCTTTCTGCTTAGAAGAGTTTGCTTTTGCTCTGCAAGAAAAGTATAACAGAGAAACTCATACTCGAACAGGAACTGTGAGTTCCTAATTTTCGGTGAAAGTAGGAAACATCGTTCCCATTTCTTGTTGCATCGCTATTCTTTCTTTGCGGAAAATCACTAAGATGCTGCATCTCTGCAATTATTATAGCACCTGAAATCACTAAAGTCGTGGGCTTCGTAGGCCTATTATTGGCCCCCTAAGTGAACCTGTTTTGATTACTTTTTCCTGATTTTAGTATAAGGTTTAGTGGGGGCTTCTTTCATTTCAACAGCTTGCCGGGAGAGAACGCAGCAGCGGAGCTGCTGGATCTGCCGCCGTTTTGCGCCAGATAATACCCAGTAGGATATGACGCACAGCGTCATATCACTGGGCAAGGCGTTCCCCCTTGACTCCCTTCAAAGGGCTGCGGTCTCGCCTGTCGGCTCGGTCGGTGCTTCAAAATACCTGCGGCCTTTTGAGGTCGCCACTGGCGACCCGCACCTCTGCACTCTTGCTCCGGGCAAACTGTCCTGAACGGACAGCTCGTCCGGCTTTTTCAGTTGGCCAAAATGACCAACTGATTCTGTTACGGGTAAAATCAAGTGCCGGGTGGCGGCACCTGATTTTCAACAGACCTTGAGACGGTACGAAAAACGATGTGCTCATTTTGAGCACTTGCAGCATCCGTAACACGTTTTCGATAGACTTTTTGCCGACAGGCATTGCTGCAATAGCGGGCATCTGCACGTTTGGGTGTGAATTTTTCACCGCAGCACTGGCATACTAAATCCTGACGGCGCATTTGGCGGTATTCCCGCTGCCGCCGATTGTTGGCCTGATTGCCGCACCAGTAGCTGTGACAGTATTTCTTGGTGTAGATGGTGGTGTAGAACACCCGACCGCAGCCGCCGCAGATAAGTTTGCGGACGGCGTATCCTCCGGCGGTAAAACCCGTTTCCTCATACGATTCTTTCAAATAATCCTGATTGTTCTGCTCCCATTCTTCGTTTGTCATATACATGGAGATGACCCTCCTTTCACTGGCGTTACAGAAAAACAATGTGGTCAATTTGACCACATTGTTTTCTGGTAACTGAGGAATCAACGTTTAGCCGTTCTCCCTGCATGGATTTCCTGCCCCCTTTCCGGCGGCGTTTTCCGGCTCGCTTTTGCGAGGTCATCGCCGGGTATCCCATGCAGACGGTCATGCGGTTTTCAAGGTTCGGCGCTGGATTTGGCAATAAAAAAATCGCCACACAACAACCTGAACCTGACCATCCCTTCCGGGATAGCCTTGGTTCGGATTTGCTATGTAGCGATAGAAAGTTAAAAACTTGCTCCGGCTCCTTTGGGAGCCGAGCTGGAACTCTAAGTAAATATGTTATATTAAATTGTTGGGATAGACTACCACAAAAATCGCAGTGTGTCAACAAAAAATTTTGAAAACGGGCTACTTTCGGCAGCTTGCAAGAAAAAGTGATGGAAACTTTGGTAAAAAGAGAGGGTTGGATAGCTCGTTCTGTTTGCAACGGAATGCAAACTCGGAACTTTTCCGAGCAGAAAAACAACCGTCCGCTTCAAGTTGAGCTTGAAAACGGACGATCATTCTTGCAAAGTGATTTTCAAATTTGGGAAGCGTTTTGAGAGGTCTCATAGTGCTAGCAAGAGGTTATACAAAGACCATTTTTGCGTTGCCAAACACTTGTTGGGAAAGTCAAAACCTTGAACTGCATCGGCATGATGCAGGCTATGTGATGGCATCAAAGAATTATTTTTCCAAAGCTGCAGCCTCAGAATTTTTTATTTTCCATTTTTGCATATTGTTTTCCACAAGATGATCCTTGCATCTTACGGTTATTGCAGTACCTTATTCATCAGCTCTTGATAGCTGTCCACATGGTCGTATGTCACAAGACCATCTGACAATTTTGCGAAGAGCTTCTTGGCGCAGTCGATCTTGGACTTCTCGATTGGGCGCAAGTTCAGGCTTTCCATCGTGCCTTTGGTTTCTGCTACAAAATAGATGTGTTTCACCTTGCCCTCATGGAACACGATTGCCCAGTCCGGGGAGTAGTGTCCAACCGGGGTCGGAATATAGAAGCCTTTCGGCAGTTTTGCATAGATAAAGACTTCCTCTGCACCGTCCAGATTTTCCGCAAACTTCCGTTCCACGCTCTTTTCCGCTGTGCCATCGGTGAAAACGTAATCCTGAATCGCCTTTTGTGCCTTGTAAGCCTTATCCATCGTCAGAGCGTGTTTCTCTGCCGTAAAGATACTGCTGTCGTAGCTGCCTTCAATCGTATCATAGGTGATATGCTCCACGATCATGGTAGCTTTCTGCTCCTTGACCAGCCGGATCACCTTTGCGATAAATTCTTCCGGGTTGTTCTGGTACATCGCAAAGGTTGTCGGCTTGATGCCCTGCAAAATCCGTGCAACGGTATGCCGGGTCAGCGTTGTGCCCTCTGCAATTTTGCCGATCAGGTCATACGCAACCTGACCTGCGTAGTCATGTTCTAATTTTTTTGTTCTGCTCTTGGCATCGCTGAAGCTGCTGCCTTCTCGCACCATATCGGCACTCAGGACATCTTTCTGCCCGGCATAGGTAACGGTATATTGCAGGCGACTGACGTACAGTTCCCTGTCGATGTGTACGATTGCTTTCTGAATCAATTCCTCAGAATCAAAATCCACCGTATAGGCGTATTTGTGGTTGATCGTCTGCCAGAGCTTCTGGAACTCTGCCTTTTCAAACCGGTCGTTCAGCGGATTTTCCAGCACTTTCGGCTTGTTGCCATCCTCAAACATAGACTTGAGCATACTGTCATCATAAATTGCCTGCACAAGCGTGTGCACGCCCTCTTCAATGGGTTTCAGTGTTTCCGGCACCGGTGCAAGTGTTCCGGTCTGCACATCGTCCCGGTAGTCCTGCGTGACGTTATCCTGCTCATCCACATAGTTATTGCGGACAAGATACTGATAAATTGCCCGTGCCTGACGGTCATCCACTTTGACAATTTTGCCATCCAACCTGATGGTCTTGCCGGTGAAATATGCAATGTCTGCCTTGCGGGGGCGATCATACAGCACTGCTTCGGTCTGCTTTTGCAGTCCGTCTACAAATCCTGCATAGCTCTCGCTGGCAATAACGGTCAGGACGTTGATATCCTGCACCTTATCTCCCAGCACTTCCGCATCCATGCGGTTTCCGTCCTTATTCACGCACAGACGCAGACCACGGCCTACTTCCTGCCGCTTCTGCGTGGTGCTGTCGCTGTGCTTCAGGGTGCAGATTTGGAACACATTCGGGTTATCCCAGCCTTCCCGCAGGGCAGAGTGGGAGAAGATGAACCGGGTCGGCTCTTCAAAGGACAGCAGACGTTCCTTATTTTTCAGGATCAGGTCATAGGCAGAAATGTCATCCGACATATCTGAGCCACGCTTGACCGAACTGTTGACGCTGTGACCTTTCTTGTCGATGCTGAAATAGCCCTTGTGGACATCATGCACATCGGTTGAATCCAGATAGGCTGTATAAGCAGGGTCGAACAGGGTGCGATGCTCATTCAGAACCGAAAGATACTCCTGCTCAAAAATCTTGCCGTACTCGCCCAGCAGCTCGTTTCCGTCTTCATCGTACTGGCGGTATTTTGCCACTTCGTCGATGAAGAACAGCGAAAGCGTCTTGATGCCCAGTTTGAAAAGTTCCTGCTCTTTTTCAAAGTGCGAAAGGATCGTTTCATGAATCTGTACCCGGCGCATATCGTTTTCGGAAACGTCGCCGGTAACATCACCTTTGCGGATGGTATCGCCGTTCGTAAAAGTCACAACACCCGTGATCGGGTCGATTTCCGACACTACGAAGCCCTTGTACTGCTCCATTTCCCCGGATTTATAATAGAGATTATCGCCCACATCCAGCATATGGAACTCTCGCTTCGTGCCGTTCTGGTGGCTGACCTCCATCTCCACTTTTGCTCGTGGCGGATTCTTCGGGGAGATGATGATGCTTTCCAGATACAGATACTTGTCCGTACCACGAAGATTTTTGACCTCAAAGCCTTTGACTTCGATTTTCTTGACCAGTCGCTTATTGTAAGCGTCCAGCGCATCCAGAACGTAAATCAGATTATGCTGCTTGGCGTGGGTAGCAGAGTAATTCAGTGTGAAAAGTGGATTGAACTTTTTCAGGGCTTTCTGAGTGGCAGAGTCCTCTTTGCCCATCTTCTGCGGTTCGTCCAGAATCAGGATCGGGCGGTTGGCGGCAATCACATCAATCGGGCGGCGGGAACCGAACTCGTCCCGCTTGGTGTAGATAATACGCGCCGCAGCATCTCCCTTGCGGCCTTCCACGTTCTTGTCCTCGTTCATGGAGGCGGCAAACGCCTGTGTGTTGATGATCATAACATTGATCCCGGAGTTGCTGGAGAACGAATCCAGCTGATTCAGGTTGCTGCTGTTGTAGATAAAGAACCGTGCCTTTTTGCCGTAGCACTCCATAAAGTGATCGGCGGTGATCTCAAAGGATTTTTTCACGCCTTCACGGATGGCGATACTCGGCACAACAACGATAAATTTGCTCCAACCATACCGCTTGTTCAGCTCGAACATGGTCTTGATGTAAACATAGGTCTTGCCTGTGCCGGTTTCCATCTCAATATCCAGAGAACACCTGCCCAGCGGTGCCACCAACTTGTCCGACTGATGGATGTTTGCTTCTGCTTGCAACGCGCGGATGTTCTGAAGCAGCTCCTGGTCGGTCAGTTGGAGTGCTTCGTTCTTAAAACCGGAATCGTTGATTAAATCCTGCAATTCCACCTGTGTTGCATCGTCCCCGTTGGAAACAAGGCTCAGCTGCTGCGGCTGTGCGGACAGACTTCCCATATCCCGCAGGTAAGACACACCTGCATTATAGGGCTGACCCTGAAAGACCCGTGCCACCGCATCCACAGCATCCGTCTGGTACTGCTGAATCTTAAAACTAAACTTCATCTTTGTGGTTTACCTCCTGCTCCAGCATCAGGAACCGGTCAAAATCGCTCTCATATAGGCGATCCTGAATGACACGATACTTTTCGTATTCGGTTTCTGCATGGAGTTTGGCCTGTTCTGCGCTGATTTTACCGGGGCCTGTCAGCAGTTCATTGCCGTTGAACTCCAGAAAACCGTCCAGCCGCTTTGCCCAGTCCTCCATGCTCATGGGGATCTTGCGCTCGGCCTGCAACTCGGCATAATCCAGATAGAGCGACACGATGCGTTCCAGATAATTCATTTCCTCTTTGCTCAGGTAGTTTTTGGCCACCGTCACATCCGCTTTCAGGATTTTCCCATCCGGCGCATTTTCCCATGTGGTAAGCCCCATGTGCTCCTTGTTGGCATCGGCACGCTCCACAATCAGTTCTGCCGCCGTGTGGCGATGCACAGCATAGTGCATCTTATTCTGAACCGTCTGGAAGAACAGGCGGGTCGTCTTGGCGTCCTTGTCGTAATCAAACGCTGTTGCGTATAAATCCGTCACTTTCTGATAGAACTTGCGCTCCGACAGGCGAATTTCCCGAATCTGCTGCAACTGCCGCTCGAAATATTCATCCGTAAACATGTGACCTTTTTTCAGGCGGTCAACATCCATTGTCCAGCCCTGAATCGTATGGTCTTTCACGATCTGACCCGCCCATTTGCGGAACTGCACAGCACGCTGATTATTCACCTTAAAGCCGACTGCAATAATCATTTGAAGATTGTAATGATCCTGCTTGCGGCTGATCTGCCGGTCACCTTCGGTTTGAACTGTCAAGTATTTCTTGACAGTTGCCTCCGGAGCGAGTTCCCCATCCGCATAAATGCGCTTGATATGCTGTGAGATCGTCTGTTTGGACACATCATATAAGGTTGCCATCATCTTTTGCGTCAGCCAGATGTTTTCATCCTCATAGCGCATTTCATAGCTGGTATCACTGTCTCCGATAGAAGCCACGAAGGTCAAATATTCTGCCGCAGAGCTGTGAATTGCCTGTTCTTTATTCTTTTTTTCGGGCATTGTAGTCTGCCTTTCTTATCGTATTTTGATGCTCGACTGTTTAACGATATCCGGAGACATATTTTTAGATTTCAAGAGTTCCTGAAGTCCAATCTTGGTAAGTTCAGATGTAACAAACGGGCTGATCGTAATTTCTTCTATAACATCCGCAACGGGGAATTTTTTCAGTTCAAGCTGTGGGCGAATTGTATTTCCGACCAGCGTAAACTCTTTGGTCGCCTTTTCGCCCAAGTACTGATCTTCAAATGGAATGCCAAAGCGATATTCATGCTCAAAAGAAAAGTCTGGAGACTTAATTCTCAAGCAATATTGCAAGACGTCATCATAAATCATCTGTTCATTATGAAGCACCAACCAAAGTTTTATAACAGTATCCATATCTTGTCCGGCATTATAGCTGACAGGACCCTTTATTAAATTTGTAAAACCGTTTTTCAAATTATCATCACGGAGTGAATAGAGAAACTCATTCAATTTTTGACTATTAAATTTTATAGAGCAACCATCTTTGGCATACATCCGCCACATGGCAAGATCATCGTAGTTTTGTGACAGGGAAAGAATATAGTAATTCAGGTCGCACATATTCCATTGCAGATACGGCAGATCTTCACCAATCCCTTTGAGCCGTTCAACTTTTCCTTGCTCAATGTTTTCGATTGCAGTCAAAAGCTTTTGCACAAACTCATTTTCAGCCATGGGTTGAAGAAGTGCTTTCAACCAGTGTGTCGCATAAGAAAGCTCCTGCGTATCATTCAAAAATCGATAGTCTGTCAAACGAATTGTTTCATTCTGCAAAATAGCGAAAAGTGACGCCAGTGATGTATAGTGATAAAGGTCAATGTCCTCGTATTGGATTTTTTCTGCCATCTCACAACACCTTTCTTACTGTATCCGGGCTATAAGTTTCAAAAATCTGATCAAAGTTCGTTGCAACACTGTCGTTTGCCATGGAGCTGTCACGGAACACGGCATAGTAGGGCTTCATCTGGGCAATGGCCTTGACAGTCTCCTCCGTCACATCATGGTCAAAGCACGCCAACAGGAACCCATCTGCCACGTTGAACACCTTTTTGCCCGCAATCTCTTTCACCTCAATGGGGCTGGACAGCAGTACGCCCAAATCCAGCATCACCTGGAACAGCAAGTCCTCCGGGGTACGGTCTTCCTTCACGTTGTCCACCAACGAGAACAGATCCTGCTGACCGACTTCATCCGGTGTGTAGTACACAGGCTTCATGTTGCTTTCGTCCAGACGCAGGCAGCGGAAACCGATGTCTAAATCAGCCGAAGCCGTCAAACCGGCATCCTCTTTGATTTTCCGGCCAGCCCGGCGGATACGTTCCTTGCCGATTTCACAGATGTTCTTATAGCCTGCCTTGTAGGCTTCGCTCTTCTCGTCCGTCTTTTCCGGCAACTGCACCATGATAAATTTACGGTGTCCACCATCTTCAGCGTTCAGTTTCATCACAGCATGGGCAGTTGTGGCAGAACCGGAGAAGAAATCGAGACAAATAAAATCAGGCTCAGAAGTGATTTTTAACATTCGTTCCAGAAGTTTTGTCGGTTTGGGTGTATCAAAAGGCACCGTTTCTGGAAATAGCGCTTTTAATTCTTTCTTCCCATCTTGACTATGACCTACATCTTCATACTTCCAGATAGTTTGACACGCAACACCCTGTTTAACCTCTGTCAAAAATTTTTTTATCGCAGGAACGTTGTTTCCATTCTCGCCAAACCAAATACGGTTATCCGCAATCATCTCAGCCATCACTTTTTCCGTGTACAGCCAACAACGTCCACTTGTAAGATGATGTTCTTTTCCATTAGGCGCTTTTAACACATAGAATTGACTTTTCGTACCATGCCCACCTTGAGCAGTTGAATCAACTGCCTTCCATGGTCCCCTAGGATCATTGTCCCGATTTGTATATCGTGCGTTCATCTCATCCGTTCGTTCCAAAAGCTGCGGATGCCAAATCATTTTATTTTTTGCATATACCAAAATAAAATCATGATTTTCAGAAAACCACTGTACAGCATTTTGAGGACTGTAACGCTTTTCCCAAATCACGGTATTCACAAAATTGCATTCGCCAAAAATGTCATCGCATATTTTTTTGAGATTTCCTTGCTCACTATCATCAATGCTAATAAAAACAACCCCATCATCTGCAAGCAAATCTTTTGCAATTTTCAGGCGTGGATAAATCATATTGAGCCAGTCTGTATGGAAACGACCATTGCTCTCGGTATTCGTCACAAGGCGATTGCCTTCTTCATCATACTGACCGCTATTATCCATATAGTCCGCCGCACTCTGGGCAAAATTGTCCTCATAGACAAAATCATTGCCGGTGTTGTACGGCGGGTCAATGTAGATCATCTTGACTTTGCCTAAATAGGTTTCCTGCAAGAGCTTCAGCACTTCCAGATTGTCGCCCTCGATGTAGAGATTCTCACTGTCAAAGCCGCCGGGTGTGCCATCCTTGCCAACACTGTCGGCCACCACCGGACGCAGCGTTGCCGTGATGGGCGCATTTGCCGCCAGCATTGCCTTTTTCTTGTCCGGCCATGTGAACTGATAGCGCTCCTCCCTGCCCTCTACAATGGAGTCGGAAAGCTCCTGCCGCAGAACGTCAAAGTCAATGGCGTGTTCTACTTTGCCGTCACGTTTTACCTCGGTAATTGCATTGGGGAACAGCTTACCAATCAGCTCAATGTTGCGCTGTACTCCGTCAAGGCTGTGCATTTTTAGGGTGTCCATTGTTTTCCTCCATTTTTCGCACTTTTCTTCCATACATCAAATCATAATAACGTCCCGATAACTCCTGATTGATGTTTGCAGTCAATTTTGGTTTGGTATAGGAATATTTACAGGTTGAAATCACTTTTCCCCGTTCGTCAATCTGAGTCGGAAGTTCTTGTGTTTCCTTTTCAATCAAATAATTTTGCAATTCATTCAAAAAGTCATTTATTACACGTTCATTTTTGCCGCTTCCGTCCAAGTACCATCGAAACTGCCATACATGATTTGATACTGCTACGTTAAAATCCAGAATTGGCTTGTAAATCGAGTAGTAGATATACTTGCGACTACCACAAATTTTTTCAAAGACAAAATCAAAACTTCCGTAGTCCATATCCCAAGAAGTCTTATCCAAATCGGCATATTCAAGATAAAACTGTATTTTCTGGTCTACGGTCATGTTTTCTTGATACTTATTCAAAAAAGATAGTAATTGCCGTGTATCATAAGAAAATTTCTCCAAGCAAATCTGCCTTTCATGATTGTACGACACAGTTGAAGTAACTATAGTTAAAGCAGCTCCTCCTAAAATTCCAATAAGAACATTGACCCAAAAATCCTTACTACTGGATACGCAATAAAAATTAAGCCAAAATGCGCTTATAAATGAGAGAACTGTTATGATGGTCGATATAATTATCAGTTTTCTGTTTACTCTCATACTCGTTCTAACTCGCCAGTTAAGGTTTTCATCTGTTGCACCATTTCAAATTTTTTCCTCGGCTGCTTTTCCTTACGGATTTTGGCTTCCAGTGCCGCAATCTGCTTTTCCAACAGTTCTCGCTGCTTCTGCTGCTCGACGCAGTCTTTCAGGGATGTGCTTTCTCCTGCACCAAGCGCATCACCCGCGATCTGCCGGACAAAGTTCTCGTATACAGCATCCAGCGTAAGTCCATCCAGATGCACCGGCAGGTCGTCCTCGTCCAGCCAGTCCGTAGAATAATAGCGATCAACCTTAAAGGCTGTCTTGCCCGCCGCAGCCTCCTTGTAGCCGATGACAGCACGATACTTGCCCTCGTATTCCAGCAAAAAGAGGATGTGATACGGAATTTCCCGGTCGATCTGGCGCAGCACACTCTCGTCCAGCTCCGGGGCAGACAGCCGTACCTCGAACACCTCGATCTCCGTCACCTGCTCCCCAGCCGCCAGATTCAGGGTGGTGGCAGCAATCTTATTGCGCCAGTAGATGGTCCTGATCTGCTCGACAAAGGCTCTCTTCATAGCCGGGGTAACGGCAATGTTCTCATAGAACTTCTGCTTCGGGATGCGTTTATTGAACTCGGTAGATACAGGCAAACCAAGCATAATTTTCTCCCATCAAGAGTGACCCTGTTCTGCAAGAACCTCTGTCCACTGTTTCTCATCAGAAGTAGCTCCAAACCGATCAACAATCACAATTTGTATATTCTCTTTCTTTCTGACTTTCAGTTTCTGAGCAATCTCTTTTGAAGTTCCGCTCAATGTCACAATTATGAGTTTTCTATCGTCCACATCAACAAGTGTACGAAGTATACCGTTTATATGCTCATCATCCTGTCCGAATCCAAATCCAACAATTACAATGGCATCGGATTCTTTCCATGCCCTGTACGTATCGACATACTCACTCGACATTTCAATTGATGTGATTGGTTTGGTTCCACTCTGTGTAAAAATCAATGGAACGAGAATATGGTTTTCCTGCGTTGAAAGTTTATCTTTTTCACCGATTCTGTTAAGATACGGGTCATACCACAGCTCCGTACTACCATTCAGAAAAACAACATTCTCCTTCAGAAGATCTACGATAAAATGGTTGTAATTTGTTGTTGCAATCGCAGAAACTTCAAATTTTTCTGCATCAAGTGCTTCCCTCAACATTTGATAATATCCACGACGAACTGAAAAATCAATGTCTTTAGCCGCACCAGAAATGTAATCTCTTACATTGAGCAAGAAAATACAAATTTTGCAGAATTTTGCCCAATCGGAAGCAGGGCTATACAAGTAATGCCAGTTAGCATCAATCAGCGACTTATAATCAAGTACCGAAGCGTAAATGGATTCCAAAATATTATGTGCAAACTGAAGAATAATAGTTTCATCATCTATGCCATTAAATTCTGGCTTATCCAAAAGATATTCCATTCCACTAAGACCAGACGAAGAATAGTTCAATTGAATAATTTCTCCGATATCATCAAAAATATCAATTTCATCATCCTTTTTGGAAAAAACGCTATCGTTAATTTTGTGTGATAATGCTTCACCTAGCGCACCAATTTGAAATTGAATAATAGAGAGCAGAATCTTCCCAAGCTTTTTTCTTGTTTCAGCGGAAAAGACATCTTTTTTCTTATAAAGCATAAGAAGAGCGGAAAAATACGAACTGTTGAACAATTCATTTCCAGCTGCAAGTTCCGGAATAAACGCAATATTTTGTCCCAAATGGATATCATCCACTTTTCTGTCAAGGATTTCTTCTATAATTCCGGTTACATTTGCACCCTTTTTGCGGTTCAAATTTTCTTCTTCAGCTCTTGCAACCTCGTCGAAACGATTGATTTTCTCAATAATTCTGGTCCTGTTATTTCCAATTGTATCTGTTATTATATTCTGAAATACAGAACGTCCAAAAGAACTAATATTTTTATTTCTGAAATCAGCCGGAAGCCACTGATATGCATAGTTTGTCGTAGTATCAACCGCTCCACGCATATCTTTGAACTCTTGCTTACTTTTTGATGAGTCATGTCTGAAAATATCCAGAGCAAATCTTCCACCCGAAGGAAGACCATATCCCATTTCGGCACCCGCTCCAAACAAAAAGCCGTATTTCATATTCTTCTCCTTTCAAATTTCATTCCACAACAAGGAAGCAGATCAATTCAAAATCATCCAGTCCGGACACCTGACTGAGCAATGCCGTTGTTCCGCCCGCAGAGAACAGGCTGTCGATGTCGCTTTCTTCTTTGACATCAATGATCGAGTCAATGGCTTCACTCAGCAATTCGGACATTTCTGCCATGTCCTTTCCATCATCTGTTTCCCGATTGAAGCGTTCGTACACCTCCTTAATTGGCTCAGACTTTCCACGGCACAACAGCCGGATATCATCCAGCATCTTTTTGGGGTTCAGATAGTCGCAGATGATCTGCCCATCCATGCCGATGTAAACCATGTAGAACGGATGGATTCGATTTCGATTGTCCACATTGACGCTGTTATTGATGTTTTTCAGCACGAAGATCACTCCCTCCGGCAGTTCATCCGTAGCCGGAACCACCGCATGAAGTCCACGGGGCTTCTTGTCCAGATCACCATTGTGTTTGATGTAATCCAGCAGGTCGAGCCGGAACTCGTTCAGGCCCAGATCCATAATGGAGATGCCGTCCGACATATCCTCGATGTCAACGACCTCTTCCTGCAAGCGTTTCAGCTGTGCCTTGCGGTACTCCAAATCGCCCTTTTCTTCGGGGTTGATAAGGTCATCATCGCCGGTGGAGGTCATAACGGTGATTTTCATGCGGGTCTCCACACGGGATTTCAGGTTGATGTAATCGTCCAGCGTCAGATCAGGCCAGAAGTTCACAAGCTGGATGTACTGGTTTCTGCTGCCGATACGGTCGATTCGTCCAAAACGCTGGATGATGCGTACCGGGTTCCAGTGAATGTCATAGTTGATCAGATAATCGCAGTCCTGCAAGTTCTGACCTTCAGAAATGCAGTCTGTCGCAATCAGCACATCAATTTCCGTGGCACTACCGGGCATCAGAACATCCCGGTCTTTGGAAATGGGAGAGAAGCAGGTCAGCACGTTGTTGAGTGTTGCCTTGAAGCCTTTGATCGTGGTACGTCCATCAATCGAGCCGGTAATTACAGCGGTATTCAGCCCATATTTCTGCTTTACAAACGCACTCACATTGTCAAAGAGGTATTCTGCCGTATCCGAAAATGCAGAAAAAATCAGCACTTTCTTGTTGCCGACATTGATCGGATGCTCAATTTTTTCAGACAGCAGCTGGAACAGTTCTTGCAGCTTTGCGTCATGCTGCGGCGTGATATCTGCCACCATAAAGGTCAGCAGCTCCAGAATTTCTGCATCTTTCCGAAGCTCCGTACGCCAGCTCTTCCAGTCCATATCCGCAAGGTCGATTTTGACTTTTTTGCCGACGGTGAAAAAGTCAGTGTTTTCATCGTCCATGTCAAAATCGTCTCCGGCCATGTCGTATATATCCAGATCAGCGTGGCCGAAGCGTTCAAACTGGTCAATGGACTGAATCGTACCATCAATCAGTTTCTTGATGCGCATCAGGGTCAGCTGGAACGAATGTACAGAGCTTTCCAGCCGTTTCAGCAGGTTGATACTCATCAACCGACAAATACCCTGCTCACGGCCTCTCTGGGTCAGATTCTCTCCCTTATTGTGCGTCAGCTCCTGATATTTCTGGATCTTACTTGCGAAGATGTAGTTGGAGGGCATATAGACGCACAAGCTCAGCTGAATCAGCTGCTCATAAATTTCGTTGTAGTTGATGGCATTATTCAGGTCTGTCAGACATGGCCGAACAGAGATCGGCTTCAACCGCTCTGGGAACTTTCCGATAGCATTGGTGTTGTAGTACTTCTCGATATGCTTCCGAGAACGTGCGATGGTAACACTGTCCAGCAGCTCGAAGAAGTCGAAATCCAATGTCCGCAGCAGCGCATCCGTGGTTCTCTCTTCTGGTTTCAGTTTGCTCCATGCGTTAAAGGCTTTCTGCGCCTGCTTAAAGATGTCTTCAATGCTCTTTGAGGTGTTCAGCCTTTCATCCAGATATTCGGAGTTCCCCTCATAGGCAAGGGCCAACTGATTTTTCAAGTCAACAAAGCGGTTGTTGACAGGCGTTGCCGAAAGCATCAGCACCTTGGTCTTGACTCCGGCATGGATCACCTTATCCATCAGCCGCTGGTAACGATTGTCCTGCGTCTTGCTGTGCGTACCGATGCCGTTGCGGAAGTTGTGCGATTCATCAATGACGACCAGATCGTAGTTGCCCCAGTTCAGGCGATCCAGATCGAGGCCATTCGATTTTCCGCTGCTTCTGGACAGGTCTGTGTGGAACAGGACGTCATAGTTCAGCCGATCCGATGCAATTGGGTTGTTCACATAGTTGTCCTTGTAGGTATTCCAGTTCTCTGCCAGCTTTTTGGGGCACAGCACAAGAACCGACTTGTTTCGATTCTCATAATACTTTACGACAGCCAGTGCGGTAAATGTCTTGCCAAGACCAACACTGTCCGCAAGGATGCAGCCGTTGTACTTTTCCAGCTTATTGATGATGGCAAGCACCGCATCCTTCTGGAAGTCGTACAGCAGACTCCAGATTTTGCTCTGCTTGAATCCGGTTGCCTCATTCGGCAGTTCGTCTTCTGAGATGTCGTCCAAAAACTCGCTGAACACATGATACAGCGTCATAAAGTAGATGAACTCCGGGGAATTTTCTGCATAAGCCGTGCTGATGTTTTCCAGAACCACATCTGTGACATCCTGCATTTTGTCCCGGTCGTTCCAAAGAGAATCGAACAACTTCATGTACTGCTGTGCGAACGGAGCCTCCATACAGTTGACCATGTTGTAGCTGTTATTTCCGCGTTCACAGCCAATATCGACCGTTGTAAAGCCGCCAATCGGCATATAAGCGGTCTGTGCTGCGCCGGAATCCACAGTCATAAAGCCAGCCATATTTTCACCGGTGGTGTTCGATTTGAACGTAGCCTTCCTTCTGATCCAGTCTGCACACTCCTTTGCGATGGCTCTCTGGGTCATCTCATTGCGCAGTTTGATTTCAAACTCTGTACCGTAAAGGCTCGTTTCACGAGAAATGCGGGGAATGTAGAACTCCCGCTTCTGCTTTTCAGCCTTTTCTTTCACAAACGTGGGGGATGTAAAAATAAATTCAAACTCGTCTATGGTTTCCAGCTGCTTCTTTAGCTCTTTGTAGGCATACATCGAAAAGCAGGCTGCCGCAATAGACACCCTGCTGCCTTTTTTGATTTCGACCCGCAAATCATCTCGAACGGTATTGGTGATGTTATCCAGAATTTTCATATCATCCACCGGCTTTATGCTTATCCGTATTTTTTATAGCCTTGACTATGAAAGCACTCTTACAAAACTCTATTTCTATTATACCACCCACTTTTTCCCCTGTAAACGAAAAAGCTGACGGTGTGTAGCGTGCAGCATCCATCAGCTTTTCGTGACACAAAAAATCGGCACCCGCTTTTTCAGCGAGTGCCGATTTTGTTACCCTATCATGCGCTTTGATTTTTGGCGTAAGTGGCGTAAGTTTGGCGTAAATCCGCTTTTGCGCGCTCCAAAAATCAAGGATTCATGCGGTTTTGGGGCTGTTATTAGTACATGCCGCCCATGTCACCGCCTGCAGCAGCGGGTGCAGCAGGGGGTTCCGGCAGATCAGCGACCAGGCTTTCGGTGGTCAGCACCATCTCAGCGACGGAGGCTGCGTTCTCCAGAGCGGAACGGGTGACCTTGGTGGGGTCAACGATGCCAGCAGCGATCATATCGTCCACAAAGACCTCGTTCTGAGCATCAAAGCCGTAGTTGGGCTTGTTGGCAGAGATAATCTTGTCGATGATGACACTGCCTTCCAGACCGGCATTCTTAGCGATCTGGCGCAGAGGAGCTTCCAGAGCCTTCAGAACGATCTTGGCACCGGTGCGCTCGTCGCCTTCCAGCGTGTCGCACAGCTCGCGCACAGCGGGGATCGCATTGATAGGAGCAGTACCGCCGCCGGCAACAACGCCTTCCTGAACAGCAGCCTTGGTTGCGTTCAGAGCATCCTCGATGCGCAGCTTCTTGTCCTTCATCTCAACTTCGGTAGCAGCGCCGACCTTGATGACGGCCACGCCGCCAGCCAGCTTTGCCAGACGCTCCTGCAGCTTTTCACGGTCGAAATCGCTGGTAGCGACCTCGATCTGGCTGCGAATCTGAGCGATGCGGGCTGCGATGGCATCCTTATCGCCTGCACCGCCAACGATGGTGGTGTTCTCCTTGGAGACCTTCACCTGACGGGCATGGCCCAGCATCTGGACGGTAGCATCCTTCAGCTCATAGCCCAGATCGGAGGAGACCACGGTGCCGCCGGTCAGGGTTGCGATATCCTGCAGCATTTCCTTGCGGCGGTCGCCAAAGCCGGGAGCCTTGACAGCGCAGACGTTCAGGGTGCCGCGCAGGCGGTTGACGATCAGAGTGGACAGAGCCTCGCCCTCGATATCCTCAGCCACGATCAGCAGCTTCATACCATTCTGCATGACCTGCTCCAGCAGGGGAACCAGATCCTGAATCACGCTGATCTTCTTATCGGTGATCAGGATAGCGGCATTGTCCAGATCAGCCACCATCTTGTCGGTATCGGTGACCATATACGGGGTGAGGTAGCCGCGGTCGAACTGCATGCCTTCCACGATCTCGTTGTAGGTCTCAGCGGTGGTCTTGTTCTCCTCAATGGTGATAACACCATCGGAGGTGACCTTCTCCATAGCCTCGGCGATCAGACGGCCGATCTCGGGGTCGCCTGCAGAAATAGTGCCGACGCGGGCGATATCGTTGCTGTCCTTCACCTTCTGGCTGTGAGCCTTGATGGTCTCAACAGCCTTGTCAACAGCCTTGCTCATGCCGCGGCGGATATCCATGGGGTTTGCACCGGCGGTGACATTCTTCATGCCCTCGGTGACCATGGCCTGTGCCAGAACGGTTGCGGTGGTGGTGCCATCGCCTGCTGCGTCGTTGGTCTTGGTAGCGACTTCACGCACCAGCTGTGCGCCCATGTTCTCGAACTCGTCCTTCAGCTCGATCTCCTTGGCAATGGTCACGCCATCGTTGGTGATGACCGGTGCACCGAACTTTTTGCTCAGCACCACATTGCGGCCCTTGGGGCCCAGGGTGATCTTAACGGTGTTTGCCAGGGTATCGATACCGGCACACAATGCCTTGCGGGCATCCTCGCCCTGCTTGATCTGCTTAGCCATAATCAAATCGCTCCTTTAAAGCTCAATTTTCAAATATCAGAGGGGAAACTGCTCAGTCCTCAACGACTGCCAGGATATCGCCCTGACGGACGATGGTGCACTCTTCGCCGTCCACCTTGACCTCGGTACCGGAGTACTTGCTGGTGAGGACCTTGTCGCCGACCTTCACAGTCATCTTGACTTCCTTGCCGTCCACAACGCCGCCGGGGCCGACAGCGATGACCTCAGCCACCTGGGGCTTTTCCTTAGCACTGCCGGTCAGGATCAGACCGCCCTTGGTGGTCTCCTCAACCTCAACAGCCTTAATGACAACACGGTCTGCAAGAGGAATGATCTTCATAGTTCTTGCCCTCCTATAGTAAAAATATAATTTAAAACTTTGCTGTGTCCAAAGGGCCTCGTGTCGGCTCTTTGGTTCTTTAGCACTCCATTTCTCTGAGTGCTAAGTGTATTGTACTCATCTTGACCCGAAAAATCAAGACCTTTTTTGCTTCTTTTTGTTAAGAATTTATGACAGATGAAAAAATCAGCCGTACAGCGAAAAAGAGACAGCTTTCTTCTTGGAGAAAAAAAGCTGTCTCTTCTTCTGGTTTTTCATGTTCGGTCTGCACTCTGTGCCGTCCTCTGCGCTGCAAAGCGCTCAAAAGCAGGCTTTGGCAGAAGGATGCGCCCTGCCAGCGGCTGTACCTGTACAGTGATCTGCTCCTTGGGTGCGCATTCGCCGTCTGCCGTGGCAACGATCGGCCCGCGGCCATCCGCAGCGCGCAGGCTCACCTGTTTTGCGCGGCGGTAAATGAAATACGGCTCTGCAGCCCTGACGAGCTGACCGTTCTGGAAGTGCTTGCCGCTCTTATACATTCCCAGCAGCTTTGCAATGGTCACGCGGCTCACCTTGCGGATGATATATACATCCAGCCAGCCATCGTCGGGCTGTGCTTCCGGCGCTGCACAGAAGCCGCCGCCATAGGTGCGGCCATTGCAGATGGCACACATCAGGCAGTCCACATCCAGCGTTTCACCATCGATGGTATACTCCACCCTGCGGCCAATGTGTCCGCACAGCTGTTCCACAATGGAAAGCACATAGGCCATCTCGCCGCCGCACAGCGGGATGCGCCGGAACTTCGGGATGCCGTAGGCAACCTGCGCATCCAGACCGGCAGCGCAGATGGTGGCCGAAAGGCCAAGGCTGGTCTGCATCAGATCGATGCTCACCGGCCCACCGGCCAGCTGGGCATCCAGATCCAGAAACTCTTCCTTTGTCCCAAAGGTGCGCAGAAAATCGTTGCCGCTGCCAAAGGGCAGACAGCCCACGGCTGCATTTGCATAGCCATAGAGCCCGGTGAGCGCTTCGTTGAAGGTGCCGTCGCCGCCGGCAGTGAAGACCCGCAGTTCTTCCCCGCTCTGCCGGGCCTGCTGCGCAGCGGCATTGGCCAGCTCCCGGGCATGACCGGCGTGATTTGTGACCTGAATGGTATATTCTTCCGGCGCAAGCCCTGCACGCGCGGCGGCAGCATTGATCTGCTGCGGCAGCGTACGGGTGCAATCGGCCTTACCGGCAGTTGGGTTCAAAAGAAACAATGTGCGCATGGACTTCCTCCTGCAATTCTATTGCTTCTATGATAACAGAAAACCAAAAGGATGCAAGAGCCAATCTCACAATGTCCCTGCCCCGTACGCACAAAAAAGGAGCGGATGTCTCCGCCCGCCCCCTGCAGACAAAAAAATACCGCCCCGGGTCTTGTAACTCAGGGCGGTCCTTTTGAGCTTCAGATGCTTTACAGTGTTGCGGTTTCGTCCTCCCGCAGGACGATAGCACCATCCGCCGAGCAGTCCGCCGTCCAGTGCTGGCCCACGCAGGCCGTGCCGGATGCGATCTGATCCGCAAGTGCCTGCTCCACTGCCCTGTCCACTGCGCGGCGCAGTTCTCTGGCCCCGTAGGCAGAGCGGGCCTTTGCTGCCAGCGCCTGCCCTACCCGCGGTGTGTGATGCAGCTGGTAGCCGCTGCGGGCGGCACGCTGCTCCAGCTGGCACAGCATTTTTTCGGCAATGGCGCACAGGCTGTCGTCGGCCAGCGGACGGAATACGATCATCTCGTCCAGACGGCCTGCCAGCTCTGGCCGGAACCACTTTTTTGCCTCCTCAATGGCCTGCGCAGACTGCTTTTCAAACACGGCTTCGCTGCCCGCCGCAAAGCCCAGCGGCGTGCTCTGACCCGCCAAAAAACGTGCGCCGAGGTTTGAGGTGAGCAGTACGATGGTGTTGCGGAAATCCGCCTTGCGGCCCATGGCATCGGTCAGCTGGCCATCTTCCAGTATCTGCAAAAGGATGTTCTGAATGTCCGGGTGTGCCTTTTCGATCTCGTCAAACAGCACCACACTGTAAGGGCGGCGGCGCACTGCTTCGGTCAGCTGTCCGCCCTCGTCATGGCCCAGATAGCCCGGCGGCGCACCCAGCAGCCGGGCAGCGGTGTGCTGCTCCTGATACTCCGACATATCAAATTTGAGCAGGGCTTTTTCGCTGCCGAACCAGCTGACCGCCAGCGCCCGGGCAAGAGCCGTTTTGCCCACTCCCGTGGGACCAAGAAACAGCATGGCACCCATGGGCCGGCCCGGCTCGCCAAGACCGGTGCGGCTGCGCCGGATGGCACCTGCCACCGCAGCCACAGCCCGGCTCTGGCCCACGATCTCGGCGTTGAGACGTTCTTCCAGCTTGTCCAGCCGTTCCCGCTCCTGCTCACCTACCCGCTCCACCGGCACACCGCTGGCCTGCGCCACCACATGGGCGATATCGTCCGGCATCAGCGTGGGCTTTGACTGCTTTGCCTGCTCGGCCCGGATGCGTGCCGCCGCACAGGCTTCGTCCACAAGGTCGATGGCCTTATCCGGCAGAAAGCGCCCCGGCAGATACCGCACCGAAAGCTCCACCGCAGCCTGCAGCGCTTCCGGCGGAAGGCAGACATTGTGGTAGCTCTCATAGCGCGGCGCAAGCCCGCTGAGGATATCCAGCGCCTGCGCAGGCGTAGGCTCCTCTACCTGCACCTTGCCGAAACGGCGTTCCAGTGCTGCATCCTTCTGGATGTGGGTGCGGAACTCTTCGGTAGTGGTAGCGCCGATAATTTGTATCTCGCCCCGGGCCAGCACCGGTTTTAAGATGCTGGCTGCATCGATGGCACCCTCCGCTGCACCGGCGCCCACGATGGTGTGGAACTCGTCTACGAACAGGATGGAGCTGCCGTCCCGCACCAGCTCTTCCAGCAGGTTCTTGAACCGCTCCTCAAAGTCACCGCGGTATTTGGTGCCCGCCACAAGGCTGGCCATATCCAGTGCCAGCAGACGGCGGCCCTTGAGCGCACGGGGCACACGATCCGTGGCAATGCGCTGGGCCAGCCCTTCGGCAAGGGCGGTCTTGCCCACGCCCGGCTCCCCCACAAGGCAGGGGTTGTTCTTCTGACGGCGGCATAAGATCTCCACCATGCGGTCCAGCTCTGCTTCCCGGCAGAACACCGGGTCCAGTTCCCGTTCCGCAGCACGGCGGGTCAGATCCCGGCAGTACTTATCACTGGCGCGGCTGCCGCGCGGCGCACTGACCGTGGTCCGCATCTGATACGGCAGTACGAACTGCCCGGACAGCTGGCGACACTCCCGCACGGCATCTGTGAGCTGCACGCCCATGGATGCCAGCAGGATGCCTGCTGTGCAGCCGTCATCCTCCAGCATGGCGCAGAGCAGATGTTCCGGCTCGGCCCGGTTCAGGTGCGCGTTCTGTGCCCCGATGATGGCGTAATCCATGGTGCGCTTGAGGTCCGGCGCAAGAGCGTAGCGATCCAGATGCAAAGCCGGTGCGCGGCGGCTCTCGGCCAGCTGACGGCGCACCTCCGGTTCCCGGATCTGCTTACCCTCCAGAAACCGTGCTGCCGCCCCGTGATCCTGCTGCAGGATCGCCAGCAGCAGGTGGCCGGTATCGGCTTTTTCGCAGCCAAGGTTCCCGGCAAGCTCCACCGCACTGCGCAGCAGCTGATCCGACTCGTGCGAAAAGCCCTTGTACCCGCCAAAGCCAAGTTTTTCCCAAATACTCATTTGCCCGCTCCTTGCTGATGAAATTCGTTTTCACAAGAAGTATAGCCCCGAAGCACAGAAAAAAAACATCTCTTTCTGTCGGGATGGGAAAACAAAAAGGAGATACCCGCAGGCATCTCCCCTTCGCTGTTTGATTTTTTCAGTCCATTTCGGCCAGAGCCTTTTTCAGGTTCTTGGCGATCTGATCCGGGCAGCTGGTATTGCGGAAACCGCAGAGCGTGCCCTCCATGCGGTCGATCACATCTTCGGCCTTCATGCCCTTGACCAGACGGCAGATGCCCTTCAGGTTGCCGTTGCAGCCGCCAATGACCTCCATGGACGCAATGGTGTGGTCATCGTTCAGCACAAAGTTGGTCTGCTTGGAACAGGTGCCGCTGTTCGGGAAGCTGAATTCCTTGCTCATAGTTCAAAATCCTCTCTTTTTGACAGAAATCCCGACGAAGATCGTCTGTTTCTATTATAGAGCAGCGTGCCGGAATGTCAATGTGACCGGGTCACACATCAATACCGCGGCGCTTGTGGGCCAGCTCCAGAATGCGTGCCACCTGATCGTCTGCCGTGGTACAGGTACCCACCGGGTGCGGCACCTTATGGTTTGCACCGTGAAAGTCCGTACCGCCGGTATGGATCAGCCCATACTGCTCACACAGAGCAGCACACTCGGCCCTGTCCTCCGGGCTGTTGCGGGGGTGCTCCACCTCAATGCCATCGATGATACCCTCTTTGGCAAGCTGACGCACCAGCGGCATGCTCTTGTAAACGGTCGGGTGTGCAAACACCAGCACCGCACCGGCAGCTTTCGCCGTGGCGATCACTTCCTGCACCGAGGGATATTTTACCTGATGCAGCACCACACCGCGCGGCTCCCAGCCAAAGAGATAACTGTACAGCTTGCCGTACACAGCATCGCACAGCCCCAGCTGGTGCAGCGCTTCCATAATGCCGCTTTTGAACAGCACACCGCTGTCCTTTGCGTATTCCAGCGCCTGTTCCGTGCGGAACTGCGGGTACAGCGCTTCGATCTCCTTTGCGCTTTGCAGGCCGCACTCGTTGCGGCGCTGTCGCAGGATGTCGCAGTGCTCCTTCAGTTCCCGGCTTTCCGGGTCCGGGAAGTAGCACAGCAGGTGCACGCGATGCTTATGCTCATGGTCATAGCCGGTCAGCTCGGTGGCCGGGAGCAGGCGCACGCCGTCCTGCACAGGGTGCTCATTGCAGTAGTTTACGCTGAGCAGGGTGTCGTGGTCAGAAATGGCCATGGTGTCCAGCCCCGCACGCGCCGCCATGAGCGGCAGGCGGTGGATGGGCACAGAGCCATCGGAACAGGTGGAATGGTTGTGAAGATCGCCGGGCATGGAAAATAAACCTCCCAAGAAAGCCAGAGAAAGGCTTCCCCCAAAGAGGAAGCCTTCTATCATATCAGTGCTTATAGAAATTGATCAGGCAGCCGTCGGCCAGGATCTTGCGCTCGTCGGCGGTCAGCGGAGCCATGTACAGGCTGAACTCTTTTGCGGTGTCGCCCAGCACATAGGCCTTGATGTTCTGCAGGTCGCCCTTGAGGGCCTCGCGGACGTTGGGGATGAACACATAATCGCCCAGACCGAAGGGCGTTGCGCCCACCAGCTGCAGCGGCAGCATGCCCCAGTTGATGAGGTTGGAGCGGTAGCGCTTGGTGGCGTACTCGGTAACGATGTTGGCACCGGCCCCCAGCACACGCTGGCAGCTGGCCGCCTGCTCACGGGCAGAACCATCGCCGGGCTTGACGGCAAAGATGGTGGATGCGATCTGCACATCGTTCCAAGTCAGGTTTTCGCAACCGGGCACCTTGTGCAGCTGGGCCAGCACCTCGGCGCTGCCCTCGCCTGCACGGCGGGCCTTTTCTTCGGCCTGCACGGCCTTGGCACGGCCCACATACTCCGGGTCCTTGCGGCTGAGGGTGAACTCGGCCAAGCCCAGAGGATTGGAACGGTAAGACGAAGTCTCACCGGAGGGGATCAGCTCGTCGGTGGTGGTGACAGGGTCGGTGATGTAAGATGCCACCTTCAGCAGCAGGTTATCGCCCAGCGGTGCAATTTCGGGCCAGTCCTTGATGTTGGGGCCAAGCTTGAGCAGGGCATCGTAATCGCCCTTGCCAAAGCCCTGATACACGCGGGTATCGTAGCTGGAAGGATCGTACTGATACTCCGGCACGGTGGGATCATAGTCGATATCGGTAGCCGGGGTCAGAATGCCGCCGTTGGCCGTGGTGGCCGCAATGCTGCGGGCATCCATCAGTGCCACGCCGGAAAGCTGGCCGTTGCCGGGCTTGGAGCCTTCGCGGCTGGGGAAGTTGCGGGTGGTATGGCGGATAGACAGCGCGCCGTTGGCGGGCACGTCGCCTGCGCCGAAGCAGGGGCCGCAGAACGCAGTGCGGACGGTGGCACCGCTGGCCATCAGGTCGTGGATGACTCCGGTGCGCACCAGTTCCATCATGATGGGCTGGCTGCCGGGATACACGCTCAGGGCGTAGTCACCGCAGCCGCCGGTGTGGCCCTTGAGGATGGAGGCAGCTTCATAAATGCTGTCGTACAGACCGCCTGCGCAGCCTGCGATCACGCCCTGATCCACACGCAGTTTACCGTTCTCGATCTTGCTGCACAGGTCAAGGCTGACATCCTTGCGGCCGATCAGCTTCTGCACATCCTGCTCGCAGGCATGGAGAATATCCTCAAGGTTTGCGTTCAGCTCTTCAATGGTAAATGCATTGGAGGGATGCATGGGCAGTGCGATCATGGGGCGGATGGCAGAAAGGTCTACCTCTACCACACCGTCGTAATAAGCAAGGTCGGCCGGAGCCAGCTTCTTATAGTCGGCGGCACGGCCATGCACCGCAAGGAATTTCTGCGTCGTTTCGTCGGTTTCCCAGATGGAGGACAGGCAGGTGGTCTCGGTGGTCATGGCATCGATGGCGTTGCGGGTATCCTGACGCAGGGACGCAACGCCGGGGCCGACAAACTCCATCACCTTGTTTTTGACATAGCCGCTCTTGAACAGCTTGCCCACCAGCGCAATGGCCACATCGTGCGGGCCGCAGCCTGCAGGCAGAGAGCCGGTGAGATAAATTGCAACAACACCCGGACGGGCCACATCGTAGGTGCGGCCCAGCAGCTGCTTTGCCAGCTCGCCGCCGCCCTCACCAATGGCCATGGTGCCCAGAGCACCGTAGCGGGTGTGGGAGTCCGAGCCAAGGATCATCTTGCCGCAGCCCGCAAACTTTTCGCGCATGTACTGGTGGATGACCGCCAGATGCGGGGGCACAAAAATGCCGCCGTATTTTTTGGCGGCGGACAGGCCGAAGCGGTGGTCGTCCTCATTGATGGTGCCGCCCACGGCGCAAAGGCTGTTGTGGCAGTTGGTGAGCACATACGGAATGGGGAATCTCTCCAGACCGGACGCACGGGCCGTCTGGATGATGCCCACAAAGGTGATGTCATGGCTGGCCATGGCATCGAACTTGATCTTCAGGTTTTCGGCATCGCCGCTGGTGTTGTGGGCCTGCAGAATGCTGTAGGCCATGGTGCCGGTCTTTGCGTTCTCGATGGCTGCGGCATCAAAGCCCTTTGCTGCCAGTGCGGCGCTTGCTTCGCCGTCTGCAGGCACCCATTCACCGCGGGCATAGTATGCGCCGCCGGTGCTGCACTTGATCATATCCAACATCTCGATTCGCCTCTCTTTTTGTATTTCCCGCCCGCCCTATCTTGCGGGCACTGCCCCAGCAGAGCGGTACGCTGCCCGCTCTGCCCTCTTCTGCCGCGCTGCCAAAGCACGCGGCTACGGCCCGGAAAACCGTATCTGAAGGTTATTATACCATGAAACCACGGAAAGAAAAAGCACTTTTTACAAATGAATCGTGAATGGAGGATGAAGAGACGGGCTCTGTGCTTTTTCTTGACAAAGAAGCCATTCTATTGTATTATTATTAGCGTTGTATGCCGCTGTGGTGAAATTGGCAGACACGAGGGACTTAAAATCCCTTTCTGGAGACAGAGTACGGGTTCGACCCCCGTCGGCGGCATAAAAAGACCCCCCAAGCTTACGCTTGAGGGGCTTTTTATTTTGCTTATTTTACACCTTGCCGCCGTGCAGCTCTGCATACATCTTGGAACGGCACTCGGCCACAGCCGGGGTCATGTTCACATAATGCTTATGCGGGCACTCCAGACGCAGCTCGCTCTCCCAGGTCTCCTCGGTGAGCTGCTTTGCAATGTAGGCCTTCTTCTCTGCGATCGAAGGCAGCTCAATGGCCAGCTGACCATTCAGCACATGCGGCACCAGCAGCTTTTTGACCTTGGTGGGGGTAATGGTGACGGTGCGCTCGATGGCATCGGAGTCCAGATTGACCATCGTGACGGGCTTGCCCGCCTCGATGACTTCATCATCCATGGCGATCAGGTCACACTGGGCCTGACCATTTTCATCGTAGAGGCGCCACGGCATCTTCTTGCCCGGAATGATGGCCTTGCTGGCGGAATCCGAACACTTCATCTTGGGAGTGTAGCTGCCATCCGGCTGCTTGACCGCCACCAGCTTGTACACACCGCCGAACACGGGGTCGGAAGCAGAGGTGATCAGGTTTTCGCCCACGCCGTAGGAGTCAAAATGAGCGTGCTCATACAGCTCCATGTTGGCGATCTTCTTTTCGTCCAGACCATTGGAAGCCACCAGCTTGATGTAAGGCTTACCGGCCGCATCCAGTGCCTTGCGCAGGCGCTTGGAGCCGCGGGCCAGGTCGCCGGAGTCGATACGGGCGCTCTTGACGCGGCGGTTCGGGTCGTTGGGGTATTTCTCGATGAGGTAATCGTCCAGTTTAATGAGGTTGGGCAGACCGCTCTCCATGATATTATAGGTGTCCAGCAGCAGACTGACCGAATCCGGGTAGGTATCGGCAAAGGCCTTGAAGGCATCAAACTCCGTGGGGAAGAACTCGATGAAGCTGTGCGCTACGGTGCCCACAGCCTTGACCTCCGCGCCGAACTTCATCTCGGCCAAACAGTTGGCAGTGCCCACGCAGCCGCCCAGAACAGCAGCATATGCACCATCGTTGCCAGCGCTTTCGCCCTGCGCACGGCGGGTGCCGAATTCCATCACGCTGCGGGGCGTGTGGGTGTTCAGGCCGGTGACGCGGGTAGCCTTGGTGGCGATCAGACTGTGGAAGTTCATGGTCTGCAGCAGGTAGGTCTCGATCAGAATTGCGCCCACGAGATCGCACTCGATGCGCACCATCTGCACATGCGGGTATGCCACCGTGCCCTCGGGCAGAGCGTACATGTCGCCCTTCCACTGATAGGTGCGCAGATACTCGCAGAATTCCTCACTCATGCCCTTGGTGCGCAGCCACCAGATATCCTGTGCATTGAAATGATAATTCAGCAGAAAACGGGTCAGCTTGCGCTGGCCGGCACTGATGGAGTAACCCTGATTATCCGGGTTCTTGCGGAAGAACATATCGAACACCAGCGTGGTGTCCTTGAATCCGTGCAGGAACAGGCAGTTTGCCATTGTAAATTCATAAAAATCCACGACCATTGCGGGGTTGTCGTAGTCCTCATCTGGAATATAAGGCACAACCTTGATTTCGTCCATGAATAGTATCCTCTCTTCTTTACACCCGGCAAAGGCTCCTTGCTGTCCCCTGCCGTTCTGACCTGTGGGAAGGTTTGCGCGCCTGCCTGTCTTGACAGTGCGTTTCTATCATGATATCACCAAACGCAGAGCGGTGCAAGCATTTTTGGAAAATCCCGGTCAATTTCCGGTAAGAAAAAGCCGCCCATACACAAACAGCACGGGCGGCTTTCAGAACAAACGTGTTAACCGTTGATGATATTGGGGGTAGCATTCTTCAGCACAACGTCGTGGCTGCCGCCCTCAACGATGGAGGTAGAGGAAACCACGGTCAGCTTTGCTTTCTGCTGCAGCTCCGGGATGGACAGAGCGCCGCAGTTGCACATGGTGCTCTTGACCTTGTACAGAGTGGTCTGCACACCGTCAGCCAGAGGACCGGCATAGGGCACGTAGCTGTCCACGCCTTCCTCAAAGCTCAGCTTGCTGGAACCGCCCAGATCGTAGCGCTGCCAGTTGCGGGCACGGTTGGAGCCTTCGCCCCAGTACTCCTTCATATACTGGCCGTTGATGCGCACCTTATTCGTGGGGCTTTCGTCAAAGCGGGCAAAGTAGCGGCCCAGCATCACAAAATCCGCACCCATGGCCAGTGCCAGCGTGATGTGGTAATCGTGGACGATGCCGCCGTCGGAGCAGATGGGCACGTAGATGCCGGTCTCCTTATAGTACTCATCGCGGGCCTTTGCCACCTCGATGACAGCGGTAGCCTGACCACGGCCAATGCCCTTGGTCTCGCGGGTGATGCAGATAGAACCGCCGCCAATGCCGATTTTCACGAAGTCTGCACCAGCCTCGGCCAGGAAGCGGAAGCCCTCGGCATCCACAACGTTGCCTGCGCCCACCTTGACGGTATCGCCGTAGTGCTCACGGATCCAGCCGATGGTGCGGCTCTGCCACTCGGAGTAACCCTCGGAAGAGTCGATGCACAGCACATCCACACCGGCATCCACCAGTGCGGGCACGCGCTCAGCGTAATCGCGGGTGTTGATGCCGGCGCCCACCACATAGCTCTTGTTCTTATCCAGCAGTTCGTTGGCGTTCTTCTTGTGGGAGTCGTAGTCCTTGCGGAACACCATATACTTCAGGTTGCCCTCGGCATCCACCAGAGGCAGGGTGTTGATCTTGTTATCCCAGATGATGTTGTTGCAGTCGTGCAGGGAGGTGTTCTCCGGTGCAGTGACCAGCTTTTCAATGGGAGTCATAAAGGTGGTGACAGGGGCATCATCCGGGGTGTGGTTGATGCGGTAGTCACGAGATGCAACAATGCCCAGCAGCTTGCCGCTCGGAGTGCCATCGGCAGTGATGGCAATGGTGGAGTGGCCGGTGCGCGCCTTCAGCTCCAGCACATCGTGCAGGGTGGCAGTGGAGGCCAGATTGGAATCGGACACGACATAACCGGCCTTGAAGCTCTTGACGCGGCGCACCATGGCGGCCTCGTTCTCAATGCTCTGAGAGCCGTAGATGAAGGACACGCCGCCCTGACGGGCCAGTGCAATGGCCAGCTTATCGCCAGAGACCGCCTGCATGATAGCGCTGATCATGGGAATATTCATCTGCAGGGGGCACTCCTCCTCGCCCTTGCGGTACTTGACCAGCGGGGTCTTGAGGCTGACAGCCGTGGGGATATTCTCTGCAGAGGAATAGCCGGGGATCAGCAGATATTCACCGAAAGTGCGGGAAGGTTCTTTATAGAAATAAGCCATGTTCAAACTCCTTTTCTCTTAACGCATCAACATCAATCGGATTCATGTTTGCAACCTATAAATTGATTGTATATACTGTACCACAAAGCCAGCCGGAATACAAACCCCCGCCGCGCCAAACTTTGTAAATGTCCTTTGCAGAAAAACAGGCAAATTGCCCACCAAAATGGCGTAAGGTCATACTTTCCCGCATGAGAAGCCGGTTTTTGCGTGATTTATGGATGCAAAAAAGCTCGTCCAGAACGGACGAGCTTTTTTGCACACGAAGCGGGATACCGCCTGTGCGGCACATGGATCACGACTGTGAAGGAGAACAGCCGGAGGAGGAGAACCTGTGCCCGATATCCCAAAAAACAAGAAGAAAAAGATTTCACACTCAGCAGGGCTTGTGCCCTTGCTGTAACCATATTGTAACTCTTTTGAAACCAATTTGCAATAGCTTTTCTGTAATTTCTTTGTAATAATTTTTGAACTTTTTGTGGACACATATAAAACCCCTGCCAGAAAATTTCCGGCAAGGGCTTTGCAGATCATTCTTTATTTTCTTAATAGCACTTTTTGCAAGCAGTGAAGCCTTCCGCTTTTGCTTTCGACAATGTAACCTTTTCCGGGTCTTTCATATTGCTGCAGGTAGACTTGCTGTGATATTTTTTGCCGCCGTGCGTTGGGATCCAGACCATCTGCTCCGTCTTTTTGCCGGCAGAAATGGTCTGAACGGCTGCAGTGGACGGCTTGCAGGCCGCAGTCTGTACACTGGCGGCAGATGCCGCCGGGCACAGCAGACTGAAGCACAGTACCAGAACGGCCGCAAGGACTCGGAGATGTTTTTTCATTTGTTTTATCCTCCTTTGGACAATCAGAAGATCCCTCTAATAAAAGAGTACTCCCTGTTCCTCAGAGGATGCAATTCTCAAAATGCGCCGTTTTTTTCTGCACGGGTGATGCTTTTTGCATTGCTCGCTTATTTTCAGCTAAAAGCGGCACAGCGGTTCTCTTGAGAAATCAACGATTTACACGTTTGTCTTTCCCACCTCCAGATAGCACTCAAAGCTGGTCTGGCCGTTGTGCTTTCCGACCACATACCAGCCATCCGCCGAAGGAGCATAAAACACCTCTGCCGTTTCTCCCATCGGGATCTCGCGGTGGTAGTTGATAGACGCAAATGTCACGGGGCCTTTGCGCATCACTTCCAGCGGCAGCGCATCGCAGACAAGGTCCAGATAGAATGCGTTGTTCAAATGGCCGTTCAGATCGCACTGGGAATAACGCGCCGTCCACTCCCCTGCGCTGGTCAGACCATCCTTGCACTTGTGCAGCTGCAAAGGCAGCTCATCCTCCACCGTATCGTTCCAGAAATTCTCCACCGTCCAGCCCGGCTCCCGCAGGATACGGCCCTCGGCAAGGCTTGCCACGATCCAGCGGCAGTCCACCATAGCCACCTCTTTGCCCTCGGCATCGGTCAGGGTGGTGATGCGTTTGACCGAACCGTGTTTGCTGACCTGCGCCCGGGAGGTAAGGGTCAGCGTTTCGGCACGCTGGGGCACACGGTCAAATTTCAGGGCCTGCTTGCCCACCAGAAAGGTCACACCGCGATCTTTGAAGAACTGGTCATCCATACCAAAGGCGCGGGCGTGGTCTGTCGAAATCTGCTCCACATAGCGCAGCAGGGCGCTGGGCTTGAGCAGGCTGCGGAAGTCGGCATCTGCGTTCATGACTGTCATGGTCTCGGTGTAAAAGAACTGTTCCATGGTTTTTCCTTTCTATAAAAAGAGACCACTGCACGTTGTTCTGTGCAGCAGCCTCCTTTGCGTTTAATACTGATTGCGGTTGCGCCTGCGGACCTTGCGCCAGATGTTGAAGCAGGCCAGCGCTACCATGGCTGCCAGCAGCGCAAGGAACAGCAGACTGCTGCCACCCTCGTCGTAACTCTTCATTTCGCTCCACTTCACGTCCAGCTCGCTGTTCACATCGTCGCTCAGGGAAGTGAACACCTTTTCCTTGGCGGCTTTCTCTTCGGACGGATAAGCGATCTCGCTCTCCTTCAGATCCTCGTCCAGCACCTCCCACACATCCTGCATGGGGGTGGTGTAGCCGATGTACTCGGCGTTTGCCTTGCCGATATCCGTCTCGCACATGAAATTGATGAACATCTCTGCAGCTTCCTGATGCTCACTGGCAGCAGGAATGGCCATGCAGTCCACAGACAGCACGCTGCCCTCCTCCGGGAACACCCATGCAAGGTCGGGATTGTCGTCGATCATGGTGATGGCATCGCCGGAGTAGTACACACCGACGGCTGCCTCGCCGCCTATCATCTTATCAAAGATCTCATCCATGACGTAGGCCTGCACCAGCGGTTTCTGAGCCTTCAGCTCTTCCACCACCTCATCCACCTCTTCGGTGGACTGCGGGTTGATATCGTGGCCGCTCTTAAAAGCAGCAATGGCGTAGGCATCGCGGCTGTTGTTGAACATCAGGATATTGCCTGCGTACTGCTCGTCCCACAGGTCGGCCCAGCTGGTGGGCGCTTTGTCCACCATGGTGGTGTTATAAATGATGCCGGTGGTGCAGAGCATGTAGGGCACGGTGTAGGCATTCTGCGGATCGTAATCCGGATCCACGTATTCCTGATTGATCTTTTTGAAGTTCGGGATATTGTCGTAGTTCAGAGGCTTGAGCATCCCCTCGGCGATCATTTTTGCCACCATGTAATCCGACGGAATGACCACATCGTAGTTGGCTGCGCCGGACTTGAGCTTTGCGTACATGGACTCGTTGGAGTCGAAGGTGGTGTAGTTCACCTTGATGCCGGTGAGCTTTTCAAAGGCCGCCACCACGTCCACGCTGTCGTCCGAGCCGTTGGAGATGTACTCGCCCCAGTTATAGACATTGATGGCCACGTTCTGGCCCTTGAAGCGGGTCCAGTCGTAATCGTCCGACACCGAGACATCCTCGGTCACCTCAATGGTGCCGGCGGCAAAGGCGGGCATTGCACAGCAGACCGCCATTGCCAGCGCCAGCAGCAACACAGCAAAACGTTTCATCACACGCCCTCCCCTCTCAGCGCCTTCTGGTCGCGGCGGTAGCTGCGGCTCTCCATTGCGTTGGAGATCAGAATGATGCACAGAATGACCACGAACATGATGGTGGACAGCGCATAGATCTCCGGGCTGACCTTTTTACGGGTCATGGAGTAGATGGCGATGGGCAGTGTTTCCACCGTGCCGCAGTTGAAATAGGAGATCATGAAGTCGTCGATGGAATAGGTCAGACAGATGAGGAATGCCGACAGGATGGCCGGGCTGATCTCCGGCAGGATGACCTTGACGAAGGCCTGCTTGGGGTCGCAGCCAAGGTCGAGCGCTGCCTCATACAGCTTGATATCCAATTGCTTGAGCTTGGGTGTGACGTTGAAGATGACATACGGCACATTGAACGCGATATGCGCAATGAGCAGCGTCGGGAAGCCCATGATGGTATCCGGCAGCCAGGAGACACCCCCGGCAAAGCGCTGGTAGGCCACGAACAGCAGCATGAGCGAGATGCCGGTGATGATCTCCGGGTTGACCACCGGGATATAGGTGATGTTGGTGACGACAAGGCGGCTCCCGCGGCCCATGGACGCAATGCCCAGACTTGCCGCTGTACCCAGCACAGTGGCAATGACCGCAGAGATCAGAGCCACTTCCAGCGAGACCAGCAGCGCATGCAGGATGGATGAGTTGTGCAGCAGGCTGGAGTACCACTTGAGGGTAAAGCCGGTGAAGAGCGAATAGCCCTTGGACTGGTTGAAGCTGAATACGATCATGTATGCAATGGGCAGGTACATGAAGCAGAAAAACAGCACGATATAGACGCGCTGCATCAGGCGCAGATGTTTCGTTTTCATCAGGACACGCCCTCCATTTCATCTTCATCAAAGCTGGAGGTGAAGCTCATGCACAGCAGCACAATGATCATCAGCACAAGGCTCATGGCAGAACCCACGTTCAGGTTGTAGCTGTTGCCAAGGAACTGCATCTCGATCAGATCGCCAATGAGCAGGTTGGAGCCGCCGCCCAGCATACGGCTGATAACAAAGGTGGACACCGCCGGGACGAACACCATGGTGATGCCGGTGCTGATGCCGGGCACGCTCATGGGAATGAGCACCCGGAGAAGGGTCTTGGTGGTGGAAGCACCCAGATCCTGCGCAGCTTCCACCAGGCTCTGGTCGATCTTGGTCATGCTGGTGTACAGCGGCAGGATCATATAGGGCACATAGTTATACACCATGCCCAGCACCACCGCACCGGAGGTGTTGAGTATATTGAAGGGACCAAGGCCGAACACGCCCAGAACAGCGTTCACCGGGCCGTTGATGCTGAGCAGGCCCATCCATGCGTAGGTGCGCAGCAGAAAGTTCATCCACATGGGCAGCATGACCAGCATGAGCATGATGTGCTGCTTGTTCACCCGCAGGCGGGAAAGAAAATAGCCCACCGGGAACGCAATGACCAGACAAATGACCGTGGCAATGAGGGCCAGCAGCAGGCTGCGGGCAAACACCGAGCCGTAGCCGCTGATGGAGGTGAGGTTATCCAGCGTGAAAGCTCCGTTTGCATCAGTAAATGCATAGTACACCACGATGATCAAAGGCACCACTGTGAACAGCGTCATCCATACAAAGTACGGATAGGCCAGCTTTTTATCGTAAATCTTCATCATTGCGGCTCACCCCTCTGAACGCGCCATAATGTGGATCTCGTTGGGGCCGATGCGCATACCAATGGTCTCACCGGGGGTGCAGGCGCGGGTGGAATGGATCAGCCATTCGCGGCCCTCGCACTCCACATGCATCTCAAAGTGGACACCCTTGAAGATGACATCGTTCACAACGCCGACAAGCTGGCCTTCCACAGGAGAGACCACCTCGATATCCTCGGGGCGCACCACTACCTGCACGCTCTGCTCGCGGGCAAAGCCGCGGTCCACACAGGGGAAGTCCACGCCGGAGAAGGACACCAGAAAATCCCGGTGCATCACGCCGTCCACGATGTTGGAATCGCCAATGAAGTCTGCAACAAAGGCATTCTTCGGCTCATTGTAAATATCCTCCGGCGTGCCGATCTGCTGCACCTTGCCGCCGTTCATGACCACGACGGTATCGGACATGGTAAGGGCTTCCTCCTGATCGTGGGTAACATAAATAAAGGTAATGTTCATTTCGCGCTGCAGGCGCTTCAGCTCCAGCTGCATCTCCTTGCGCAGCTTGAGGTCCAGTGCGCCAAGGGGTTCATCCAGCAGAAGGATCTCCGGCTCGTTCACCAGACTGCGGGCGATGGCCACGCGCTGCTGCTGGCCGCCGGACATCTGGCTGATGCTGCGGCGCTCGAAGCCTTTCAGGCCAACAACTTCCAGCATGTTGCGCACCTTGCGGCGGATGGTCTCTTCGTCCATCTTTTTGAGCCGCAGACCGAAGGCCACGTTCTCGAACACGTTCAGGTGCGGGAACAGTGCGTATTTCTGAAAAACGGTGTTCACCGGGCGCTTATAGGGCGGCACGCCGGTAATGTCCTCACCTTTCAGCAGCACTTTGCCGGAATTGGGTTCCAGAAAACCTGCGATCAGACGCAGGGTGGTGGTTTTGCCGCAGCCGGAAGGGCCCAGCAGCGTTACGAACTCTTTGTCATGGATGTCGAGGTTCAGCCCATCCAGAATGCGCTGACCGTCAAATTCCACTACGATATCCCGCAGTGAAACGATCACCGAGTTGTCCATTTTTTACTTTATCCTCCTTGTAACTCAGATACGAAAAAAGACAGGGCCATGCCCAATCCCTCGTACCAGGGCGACCCAGCCCCGCACAACATCCATGACGACCGGAGAACCTGCAAAAGCAGGCTCTTATATTGTGCAGTTATTCTGCCCTGTCTCGTCTATCTTAATCAATCTTTGCTGAAATGTCAATCACTCTGCCAATGTTTGCCGAAGCTTTACACGCCGCAACAAAAAAACATGCGCCGCAGCGGGCTTTCCGCATACGGCGCACAAAGGTTTTTATTCAGCTTTTAAGGCAGCGGCCGTTATCAGAAGGGCCTGCACAGTGTCAAGGTCAACCGCATAGACGGAACTGTCCCCCTCCACCATCATCCAGCAGCCGTCTGCATTTTCGGCGTAGTGGAGGGTCACGGTCCCATCGGCAGAGGCGGCCCGCACCGTTGCAAGCGGTGCAGCAAAGCCATAGGCCGAAGGGGCGGCATCCGAGATTTGTGCGGTCACATAGCCTGCCAGAGCAGAGAGGATGCTCTGCACCTTGCTGTCGTCCAGATCGGCAGAGGGTTCATCGGCCAGCCGCCACACGGTCTGATAGGTGGTGGAATCGGCCGCACTTTCCGAGGAATCGCTCTCCGCTTCCGCAGGCTCAGAGACTGCATTCAGTGCAAGGGTGCCGCTGCCCGTCGTAATGGAAACACTTTCCAGCGCGGAGGCTGTCAGTCCCGCCGGGTTGAACGCGCTAAAAAGGTCCGCTTTGGTCAGCTCAAAGCAGGCCGCCTTGTTGCCAGAAACGGTGTACACGGCATTGTCCCCTGCCTTCTGCACGTACAGATCTCCTGTGACCGGGTTCTCGGTGCCAAAGACAAAGGTGTTCGTCTCGCCTGCCGCCGTCACCGTGACCGTAACAGCCGGATCGGCAAGGCCGTAGTCCTCGCCGGGCTGAGCCGTGAGCTGACGTTTGGCGTTCAGGGATGCCAGCGCCGTGACCATGGTATTGCAGGCAGATGCATCCAGATGATAGTCCGGGTCATCCGCCAGCGTCCAGCTGCCGGAATCGTAATTTAGGGTAAGCGTTTCGCCGCCATAGGCATACCGGATGCTGGTCACATCGCCTGCCGCAAAAGAAGAAAGCAAGATGCTGCCCTCTGCGGCGGCGCTGGAAGCAGCTTCTTCTGCGGCATTGCTGCGGCTGACAAACCACAGCAGCCCGCCCAGCACAAGCACCAGCACCAGAAGCACCGCAAGGGTGCGCTGTTTTGTTTTCATGGCAGTGCCCCCTTACCTGCGGCGGCGCAGCAGCACCTCCACAGCACCTGCAATGAGCACTGCTGCGGGCAGCACGAATACGAACACCATGCCCAGCGTCATGGATGCGGAAGCCGGGACCGTGATGGGTGCAGCTTCCAGTGCTTTGGTGTCGATGAGCAGGCTCTGCCCTACCAGCGAAGCGGCACAGCCCTGCAGGAAGGTCAGGTTGCCCGGGATGGACTGGTACACCTGCTCGTTGTCCATGTTGGGGCAACCGATCCAGATCACCTCGGCACCGGTGGAGTCATTGCGCGCCCATACGGCCAGCGAGAACGGGCCGTCGGTATCGCCGGCTTCCTTTGCGGAAGAAGAGCTGGCATCAAAGTCCTGCTTGCTGTAGGCATCCTCGGTGGTATACAGCAGCGGTTCCGCCGTCACATCGTCTGTCTCGGTAATGGTGATGCCCTGTGCCACCGAGAGCATCACATGGGTGCTCTGATTCACGCCGTCCAGCGCGGTGCTTTCGTCGGCGGCCGCGTAGTCCGGGAACAGCGAGTACGGGTAGCCGTACAGCGCGTGGCCCGCATCGCCCTCCACCACAAGGCCCGGCTCACGCGCAAGGCCGAACTGTGCCATCACTGCATCCAGATCGGGCGTTTCGGTGTAGCCGCTGGTGGTCAGCAGCACCTTGCCGCCGTTTTCCAGATAGGCCTGCAGCTGCGCGATCTCATCCACAAGGCCGTCCGCTGCAAAATCCGAAGCGGGGTCGCTGATGATGAGCAGATCACAGTCCTCCGGAATGGTGCCGGTGAGCAGATTCAGCGGCTGGGCATTGATATTCTGCGCCTTGAGCGCCTCGGTCAGCGAGGAGGTAAGCGCCTGCTCACCGTGGTTGGTGGTGTAGTAGGCATGACTTTCTGCTGCGGCAGTCAGCTTGTAGATGGCAGAGCTGATCTGCTTTTCGCCGCCAAAGGTCACGTTGGCAGCGCCGGTGGTGTAGTAATCGGAGTAATCGTACTCGTAAAGTTCGGCGGCGTTCAGCACTTCGCTGTTCTCACCGCTGACCACGATCAGACTGCCGGTGGATGCATTCTCTGCGCCGTACTGCGCTGCAAAGATCGGGTAAAGCGCCGGGTCCTTCTGCTCCCAGTGGAAGTGACCGCTCTCGTCGGCGTAGTGATCCAGCAGCTTGGTGATAATGGCATCCTCGCTGCCGGTCTCACAGAGATAATAAACGGTCACGTCCTGATCCAGGCTCTGCATCAGCTGCCTGGAGCTGTCGCCCAGCGTGTACATTTTGGCGGCAGAGAGGTCGAACTCGGTGTATTTTTTCGGGATGGCCCCCACCAGCAGATTGATCAGCACGGCCAACACGATGGCTGCTGCCAGAATGGCCGTGGAGTACAGCCCATTGCGGAACACCTTGCCGTTTGCGGAGGAAGAAAATTTGAAATTTTTCATGTTGTTCCCCTCCCCTCAGTTCCAGCGGCGCTTTTCCAGCCCCTGCGCCGTGAAGAACAAAAACAGCATGGTCACGGTCAGGTAGTACACCAGCGTCGGGATGGAAAAGCTGTTGTTGACAAACTCTTCAAACGGCGTGAACAGGCACAGCCCGCTGAGCACCGCGCTGAACGCTTCGGTCAGCCAGCTGCTCTGCAGCAGGAACAGTGCCGTCAGCACCACACAGCAGCCCGCAAAGGTCAGGCAGCCCAGCGTAAAGCTGCGGGTACGCAGGCCTGCCACCACACTGAGCACTGCCGCAATGGCGGTGAACAGGGCCAGCGCCACTGCGCTGCCTGCGGTGAACATGCTGCGCAGGCTGGGCATCATGTAGGCCAGCAGCAGTGCGGCAACACCTGCCACCGCAGCAATGATCTGATTCTCGGTCAGGCTGGAAAGAAACACGCCAATGGCAATGGCGGCGCAGCCCATGAGATAATAGCACAGCAGAGCGGCCAAGTTTGCCAGCGTGGCCGTGCCGGTGGCACCCAGTGCGGCCAGTACAAGGATCATGACCGCATCGGCAAGGCACGGCAGTGCAAAGATGACGCACAGGGCAAAGAATTTGCCCAGCACGATCTCCCACACAGACACCGGGCTGGTAAGCAGCAGCTGATCGGTGCGGGTGCGGCGTTCCTCTGCAAAGGAGCGCATGGTGAGCACCGGGATATACAAAAGCAGCACAAACGTGGTGCGGTAAAGCGTGTAATAGCCAAAATCCGTCAGGCCGTAGCCCAGATTCAGGGCAACAAAATAGATGGCCGTTGCCGCCAGCATAAAGGCGGTGAGCACGTAGCCGATCATGCCATGAAAGCTGCTGCGGATTTCGCGTTTGAAAATGGCGATCATTCCGTTTTCTCCTCCCCTTCATCCGATGGTGTTTCAGACTCGTTTTCGGTCAGTGCAAGGAACACTTCCTCCAGCGTCCTGTTTTCCGCTGCCAGCGCCAGCACCGTGCATCCGGCCTGCGAAAGGGCGCGGGACACCTCGGCGCGGCGGTCAGAAGCATCGGCACTTTCTGCGGTAAAGGTCACCTGTCCGTCGGCCTCGGATTCGATCTCCACCTTGCGGATGCCCGGAATGGAGCCGACTGCTTTCAGCACGGTCTGCCCCCCGCCCAGAGCGGTAGCGCGCAGACGGCTGCCGGGATTCAGCTTTTCGGCCAGCTGTTCCGGCGCACCCACCGCCACCAGATGCCCCTTGGAAAGGATCAGTACCTGACTGCACACCGCCTGCACCTCGCTGAGGATGTGGCTGGACAGGATGACCGTGTGGCTTTTCCCCAGCTCCCGGATCAGTCTGCGGATCTCGATGACCTGTGCAGGGTCAAGGCCCACGGTAGGCTCGTCCAGAATGATGAGCTGCGGCGCGCCCAGCAGTGCCTGCGCAATGCCCACGCGCTGGCGGTAGCCCTTGGACAGACTGCGGATGAGCCGGGGCAGCACCTCTTCCAGCCCGGTGCGGCGGGCAGCTTTGCGCACCTGTTCTTTGCGGTCGGCCTTCTTTTTGATGCCTTTCAGCTCTGCAGCAAAATCCAGATATTCCTGCACCGTCATTTCCGGGTAGAGCGGCGGCTGCTCGGGCAGATAGCCCACACAGGCCTTGGCCTGCTGGGCCTGCTCCGGCAGGCTGAAGCCCGCCACCTTCACTTCACCGGAGGTGGGGGCAAGGTAGCCGGTGAGGATATTCATGATCGTGGATTTGCCCGCGCCGTTTGGGCCGAGCAGGCCGAAGATCTGGCCGTCGCCCACCGTAAAGGACAAATCTTCAATGGCAGGGTGCGTGCCATACTTTTTGCTCAGATGCGATACTTCGATCACAGCAAACGCTCCTTTTTCATCTAGTTCAATGCTGGTATATTTTAGACCGAAAATGTGTAAAAATTAAGACAATCCTGTGGCGGGATGCAAAAAGAATTCTTAAGAATGATTCAGGCCGCCCTTTCATATGCCAAAAAGGCAGCAAAAAAGCACCGTCTCCCAAAGGAAACGGTGCTCAGAAAACCATAATTACTTACGGCCGAAACGCTTGTTGAAGCGCTCAACACGTCCGCCGGAGTCAACCAGCTTCTGCTTGCCAGTGTAGAAAGGATGGCACTTGGAGCAAACTTCGACGTGGATCTCAGGCTTGGTGGAACGAGTCTTAATGACGTTGCCGCATGCGCAGGTGATGGTGCAGTCAACGTAGTTCGGATGGATACCCTGTTTCATTCTTTTCACCTCATTTCTGGTTCTGACTTATTGGGGCCATATTATAAATGTATGTGCCCATCACAACCTTCAATATTGGCTACCCCGTCGAGCGGCCTTGGAAACGATTGCCTTACTATTATAGCACGATTCCGACAGAATGCAAGAGGGAAAATAAAGTTTTTAGCATACAAAAAGTCCCCTGCACTTTCATGCAGAGGACTTTAACGGTTTTACCTTACGCCGTCAGGCCATCAGTGGATGAACACAGGACCCAGCGGGTTGGTGATGGGGCTGACGTAGCCGCCCAGCAGCTTGGGGATCGCCAGGCTGATGTCGGGCACGAAGGTCAGCAGCAGCAGTGCAACGAACATGCACAGGTAGAACGGCAGGGTCGCCTTGACGACCTTTTCCATCGGGCGCTTTGCAACGGCAGAGCCGATGAACAGCACAGCACCGACAGGAGGAGTCAGCAGACCGATGCCGCAGTTCAGAACCACGATGATACCGAACTGGATGGGATCGATACCGATGGAGGTTGCGATGGGCAGCAGGATGGGAGTAGCGATCAGGATGATGGGAGCCATATCCATGATGCAGCCCAGAACCAAGATGATCAGGTCGATCAGCAGAGCGATGATGTAGGGGTTATCGGTGACGCTGGTAATGGCATTTGCAGCCAGATCCGGCACATGCAGCATGGTCAGGCAGTTGCCGAAGACTGCAGAGGTAGCGATCAGGATCAGCACGATGGACAGAGTGTTCACGCACTCATCCAGTGCATGCCAGACGCCCTTCCAGTCCAGACCCTTGTAGACGAACACCGACACGAACAGAGAGTAGACAACTGCAATAGCTGCAGACTCGGTAGCGGTGAACACACCGCCAACAACGCCGAACACAACGATAATAACAGCGGCCAGTGCCCAGATGGAAGTGCCCAGCTGCTTAACAAAGGCCTTGATGCTGAACGGAGAGCCCTTGGGGTAATTCTCCTTGACCGAGATGATGTAGGAACCGATCATCAGGACGATGGCCAGCAGAGCACCGGGCAGATAACCTGCCAGGAACAGGCTGCCGACCGAGATGCCGCCGGCAGTGGTGGCATAAATGACCATGTTGTGGCTCGGAGGAACCAGCAGACCCTCGCAGGAGGAGGTGATGGTAACAGCAGTGGAGAAGTCGGCATCGTAGCCCTGATCGACCATCATGGGGATCATGATGGAGCCGATGGAAGCGGTATCTGCAGATGCAGAACCGGAAATACCGCCGAAGAAGTAGGAAGCAACGATGTTGACCATTGCCATGCCGCCGCGCATCCAGCCCACGCAGGCATCAGCCAGAGCGATCAGCTTTTCAGAAATGCCGCCGGAGCCCATGAGCACACCCATGGTGATGAAGAACGGCACGGCCATCAGGCTGAAGGAAGAGATGCCCTTGACCATCAGACGGCAGACATCGGTCAGTGCCTGACCCTGCACCATCATGCACAGCACGCTGGAAAGACCAACGGCGTATGCAATGGGGAAACGCAGGAAGATCATTACAAAGAAGCTGACAAGAAGGACAATGATTGCCAGTGTCTGAACTGTCATATTACACTTCCTCCTTTACAAAAATGCTCTTGATGTGGTTGTACAGTGCCTCGATCTCGAAGATGATCATGGCAACACCGGCCAGCGGCACCGGGAAGTACATCCAGAAGCGGCTCAGCCAGGGCATGGACACGTAGAAGCCGCGGCCGCCCAGAGTGGTGGCATAGTTCCAGCCGACCACCATCATGATGACACCCAGAATGCACACGGCAAGATCGGCCAGAATATCCAGCACCTTGACGGCGATTTTGGGCAGATACACGTCAAACGCAGTCATGCGGATATGAGCACCGCGGCGGATGGCCAGAGCAGCACTCAGCACGGCCATGTAGCTCATACAGGTCAGCACAACCTCTTCCGACCATGCCGGGTCCGGGATGAACGAGACGTAACGACCGATGACCGACATGGTAGTGATGAGGATATCTGCGATCAGCAGCAGCTTGCAGATAAACAGGACCACTTTGTAGGTGATGTCGTACGCCGGCTTGATCTTATCCAAAGTGGTAAAGATTTTCGGCATATGAATTCCTCCATATAAAAAGCCCGGCAGGTCTGCGGGCGTATCCCGTAGTCCCCCGCCGGGCTATATACTATCTCAGAACAGGAAAGGCTTTTTCAATTATGCCTTCATGTCCAGCAGCTGCTGATACAGCTCAGCCTGATCGGAGGTGTTCTCGCTGATGACCTTCTGGCAAGCTTCCTGCCAAGGTGCCTTATCGGGAACATCCACGACATTGCAGCCGGAGCTCTTCAGCTCATCCAGAACCTTGTTCTCAGCGGTCTCGGACAGGTCTGCGTTGAAGGCCTGCGTATCAGCACCGGCCTCCATGATGGCAGCCTGCTGGTTCTCGGTCAGCTTGCCCCATGCGTTATCGGTGATAACAGCCTGAATAGCGCCCAGAGTGTGGCCGTCCAGGATCAGGTTGTTGGCAACCTCGGGGAATGCATTGGACTTGTAGTTTGCGATGGGCTGCTCAGCACCATCCACAACGCCGGTCTGCAGTGCGCTGTACAGCTCACCGAAGGAAACGACGGTGGGGTTAGCGCCCAGACCCTCGACCATGCCGTTCATAACGGGGTCGTTGGACACGCGCAGCTTCAGGCCCTTGAAATCATCGATGCCGGAGACCGGGTTGACCGTGAAGAAGTGACGGAAGCCCTCTTCGCCGTAGAAGACACCACGAACGGGCAGGCCCAGCTCCTGAGGCTCGTTCAGGAACTCAGGTGCCAGATCGCTGTTGGCGAAGTTCCAGAAGTGTGCGCGGTTCTCGAAGGTGAAGGGGATGGACAGCAGCTTGGACTTGTTGCAGCCGTAGCTGGTCAGTGCGAAAGCGGAGATACGGCTCATATCGATGGAGGTAGAACCGCCCAGAATTGCATCCAGAACGTCGTTCTCAGAACCCAGAACGCCGGAAGCCTGCACGTCGATGACGACGGAACCGCCGGTCAGCTCCTCGACCTTCTCCTTGAAGTGAGTAGCGGTCTGACCAACGATGGTATCCAGCGGGTTGACCTCGGCGTAGACCAGAGTCACCTTGGGATCGTTTGCAGCAGCAGTAGCATCACCAGCAGCAGAAGCTGCGGTGGAAGAAGCTGCGGTAGAGGTGGAAGCAGCAGAATTGCTGGAGCCACCACATGCGGTCAGAGCCAGAGCAGCGGCGGAAACACCGGCTGCTGCCAGAAAGCTGCGACGAGTGATCTTTTTCATAATAAATCGTCCTCCTTAAATCTCCCGAACGGCCCGGTCTGCACAGGACCCGCATACCGTTCATTTACTGTACACACTTTAGCAAATTTTTTTAAACGAAACAAGGGCTTTCAAAAAATGTCCTGCTTTTTGAAAGAATGTCAGAATTTCTTTTGTGAAAAATGCCAAGTGCTTTACTTTTTGTTTGTGCACCTTCGCCTAACAGATGGATACATTTCTGTATTCCAGATAGAAGCAAAGCGCTGGATGCCCTTCCCTTTGGGGTCCAGAGCACACAGCACTTTGCCGGTTCTTTATTCTGTTTTCCTGATTTCTTTGCCCATCTTTTCCGGGCTTTGCTGTGGGGCTTATGCCTGCCGGATGCGGGCGATCAATTCGCCCTGCTGGGCGAACCGATCATACATCGGCTGCACAGCAGCACGGAACCTTGCCTTTTCTTCTTCGTCCAGCTCTGTCACCTCAATGCCTGCTGCACGCAGATCACTTTCCGATTCCGCCTCCTGCTGCGCCCAGAGCCTGCGCTCCACCTTGGCGCTCTCCCGGGCACACAGGCGGATGATCTCCGGGTAGCGCTCGTCCAGTGCGGCCAGTTTTTCCATCACAGCAGGGCTTGCAAGCTGCACCTCCGGCACGCGGGTGTGCTCATCCTTTAAAAAGTAAGGTGCCACCTCGTAGTGACCCATGGCTTCGTAGCTGGGCCAGTTGTTCTCTGCGCCATCGATCTCACCGTTGTGCAGGGCGGCATACACCTTGCTGTACACCACCTTTACCGGCTTTGCGCCGAGGTCGGTGATCATTTCGCTCATCATGTCCGATTCCTGCACGCGGATGGTCAGGCCCTGCAGATCTGCAAGGCCTGTCACCTTCTGCCGGGTGTAGATGCTGCGCACACCGGCATCAAACCATGACAGTCCCGTCAGCTCCAGCGACTCCAGCGTGGAGAGGAACTCGTCGCCGATGGTCCCATCCAGCACCCGCCACATCTGGTCGGCATCGGTATAAAGATACGGAAGCTGCAAAACGCTCAGCGCCGGCTCGTACTCTGCCAGCTGGCTGAGGGACACGCGGGAGAAGTCAATGCCGCCAAACTGCATCTGCTGGATCACGCTCTGCTCCGCGCCCAGTTCTCCCCCGCTGTACACCAGCACTTTCACGCGGCCATCGGTGCGCTGAGCCACAAGATCCGCAAAGGCCAGCGCCGCCTGCGTAGTAGGATAATCCTCCGGCTGGTTCTCCGCATAGCGCAGGATCAGTTCCGCCCCCTGCTCGTCCTGCACCGGCTGGTGGCCGCAGCCGGCCATTGGCAGGGTCAGCACCGCCGCGCCGAACAGGGCGGTGAGCATCTGACGGCGGGTCACAGGCGGGCCTCCCGTGCAGCCTTGGCCGCTTCCCTGCGGTACTGGGTAGGCGTCATGCCGGTGCGTTTTTTAAAGGTGCGGGCAAAATAGCTGGAATCCTCGTAGCCCACCATGGAAGCCACCTCTGCTGCCGAACGGAACGGGTCGGTGAGCAGCTCCTTGGCAGCGTTGATACGCAGTTCGGTCAGGCAGTCCAGAAAGTTCATCTTCTGGTACTTCTTGAACTGTGCCGAGAGATATGCCGGGCTGATATGCAGGATCTCGCTCACACTGTCCAGCGAGAGGTCGAACATATAGTTATCCTCCATATACTTGCGCACATGGGCCATGACCAGTGCATTGCGGTCGTTCTCCCCTGCTTCGGCGGCATCGCTCTCCGGATCAGCTTCCGGCTCCGGTTCCACCGGAGCCAGCTCTGCAAGGCGGCGGCCCGCCTCGATCTGACGGATGGCCTTGCGGATGGAAGCTTCCACTTCGTCCGGGTTCACCGGCTTGAGCAGATAATCGCAGGCACCCAGATGCATGGCCTCGTGGGCGTACTGGAACAGACTGTAGGCCGTAACAAAGATCACCTTGCACTCCGGGCGCTGTTCCAGCACGGCGCGGGCTGCATCCAGACCGTTCATACCGGGCATCTCAATGTCCATCAGGATCAGGTCTGCGCCCCACAGCACCGCCGTATCCGCTGCCTTGCGGCCGTTCTCGGCAGTCTCGATGGTCACTTCGTGCTCAAAGCGGCGGGCCACGATGTCCGCCAGCGTTTCCCGTTCCAGTGCTTCATCATCCGCGATCAACAGACGAATCATTCCTCAAACTCCTCCTCATTCTCCACCAATGGCAGATACAGCACCACCGCCGTACCGCGTCCCGGATGGGACCGTATCACAAAGCGGCTGTTCCGATCCAGCAGACGCAGGCGGGCCGCAACATTATAAATGCCGATATGCTCCCAGCGCTCACCGGGCTGGCTGAGCGCCCCGCGCAGCTGTCGTAATTGATCCAGCTGGATGCCCACGCCGTTATCCACCACGCGGATGCACAGCAGTCCCTTCTCCCGCAGAGGGTTCACGCGGATGCGCACCACACCGCCCTCCTCTTTGGGGCAGATGCCGTGCTTGAAGGCATTTTCCACGATGGGCTGTAAAATAAAGGACGGCACCATGGTCTCGGTAAGATCCAGCGAATCGGAAATGCGCCACTCCATACGCACCCGCTCACCAAAGCGGACATGGTAGATGGAGTAATATTCATCCACGATGCGCACCTCACGGGAGAGCGGCACCTGTTCATCGTTGCTCATCAGGCTGTAGCGCAGCAGGTGCGAAAGCGCCATGATGAGCGCCTGCGTACGGTAGGCCGTCTCGGTACCGGCGGTCTGCTGGATCACATTCAGGGTGTTGAACAGAAAGTGCGGGTCGATCTGGCTGCGCAGCTGCTGCAGCCGGCTGCGCTCCATGCGGTTCTGCAGCTCCAGTGCTTCGGTCTTCTGGCGGTGCAGCTCCCGCTCGATCTCGTTTTTCTCCTGCAGGGTGGTCACCTGCTGGGCCATGGAGTGCTTCATGATGTTGAAGGACTCGGCCAGCTGAGCGATCTCCGGCTGCTTGGGCAGCGGGATGTCCGGGGTGTCGAACTCACTTTTGCCAATGGCGCGGGAGGCTGCGATCATCTGCTGCACCGGCGTGAGCAGACGCATGACCATCAAACCGGTAACGCAGCCCAGCGCCACGCACAGCGCCACCACCACCGTCTGCAGCATGGTGATGCGCTCGTTCAGGGCCGAGATGGTGGTGTAGGTAGTCTGGGAATCCTGAATGGCGGTTTCCAGCAATTGCAGGGTGTACTGGCTCAGGTAATCGCCGCAGGGCACCACCTTTGCATAATACAGCTGGGAAGCTGCGGCATCGTTGCCGCTGAGCAGGTCGTTTTCCAGCTCATCCAGCAGGCCGGTGTAGGTCTGATAGACCGTATCCACTGCGCTGTAGAGCACCCGCTGCTCATCGCTGACGCTTTCCAGACTGTCCAGGCTGGTACCGATGCGCCAGAGCCATGCGTTGCAGGTGGACGATGCCGACTGCAGCCGGTCAATGATCTCCTCCGGCTCGCTGTTCTCCCAGCGGTAGTTCTCCAGCACGGAAATAGAGCTTTCCACACCGCCCTGAAAGCGGCTGATGGCGTTGAAGCAGCCCATCTGCGCGTCCTGTACTGCCTGCACTGCTCTGGACTGGTAGCCATTGAGCGTGAGCTGCATGGCAAAGGCCGCAAAAAATGCTGCCAGACACAAGCCCATGCGCTGCTTGAGGGTGATCTGCCGCTTGCGGTGCTGCAAAGCCTGCCGCCTCCTTTCGTTTGGTAACGATTTATTGTACCACGCTTTGGGCCGGATTGGCAAGGTTTGCATGTTTTTCTCTTGCCTAAACCGCGCAATTGTGGTACGATGCCTGTAAATACAAAGGAGGCGACTTTATGTCCCAGACCATCTCCGTTTCCACCACCATGGGTGAGCAGGGCTTCCGCGATTTTGCCGTGTTCGATGCATTCCATCACCGCAAAGCATGGCTGCGTCCCGCTGTTTTTGCCGCCATCATGCTGGCTTTTGCCGCCGTCTGCCTTTCGCAGCTGGGCAAGCGCCCGGGTGCCGGGCTGCTGGCTGCTGTGCTTGCCATTGTGGGCATCGGCCTGCCGGTGAGCTACTTTTACTCGTTCTTCCGCAGCGTTTCCCGGCAGATCAAACAGATGCACCTGCCGCGGGCCTTCTACCGTGTGGAGCTGGCCGACACCGGCATTGCTGTGTGGATGTACGGCCAGCAGGACAAGCCCGAACCCACCAGCCGCCACGCATGGGACAGCTTTTACTGCGCCTACCGCACGGACAATGCGGTGTACCTCTACGTAGAAAAAGAGAAAGCTTACTTACTGAACGACCGCATGGAAGTGGTGTGGAAGTTTTTGGCCGGCATCCTGCCCAAAGAAAAGCTGCACGACTGCAGAAAAGGTTAAACCCCAAAAATATGCACACGCAAAAAAGAACTGCTGACATTTCGTTCAGCAGTTCTTTTCTTTTATAAAGACCCACGCTGCGGCAAAGCAAAGCGCAGCGTGGGTGCGAAGATAGCTTATGTTATTGCGTCAGTCGATCAGCGGGCAAGCGTATACTTGTGCAGGGTCTTGCGCACAGCGCCGGGGCCTGCAAACAGCTCCTTGGCCATTGCCTCGATCTTCTCGCCCAGACCAACGGCATACAGATCCACGCCGAACACGTCAACACGGCTGTACAGCTTCTTCAGGCAGCTGAAGTCCTGCTCGCCTTCCTTGACCTCCAGCGGAGCCACGATGGCCTGCAGCTCAGCCAGCAGCGGATCGGTGGAAGGCTCAAAGGCCTGACCGTTGTCATCGATGCCCTTCAGGTAGCGGGCGTAGCCTGCCAGCACCAGCGGGATCAGGATCAGGTTGCTCTTGTCCAGACCGCGTGCCTCGTAGGCCTTGATGGTCTCACCAAAGCGGATGGCCAGCTTCTGGGAGGTATCGGTAGCGATACGCTGGGGAGCATCCGGCATGAAGGGGTTGGGCAGACGGCGGTTGATGACAGCGCCGATGAACTCGTAGGGGTTCAGCACGCCGGGATCAACGACCACAGGCATGGCCTCGATATAGCCGATCTTCTGGATGAAGGCACGCAGGTCTTCATCGGCCATCTCGGCGGAGATGAGGGTGTAGCCCAGCATGCAGCCATAGATGGACATGGCAGTGTGCAGCGGGTTCAGGCAGGTGCACACCTTCATCTTCTCGATCTTGTCCACGGTCTCGCGGTCGCAGTACAGCACACCGCCCAGCTCCAGCGGAGGACGGCCATTGGTGTAGTGATCCTCGATGCACAGGTACTGGGTCTCTTCGGCGTTGACGAAGGGAGCAGTGAAGGTGTGCTTCTCGGTGACGATGGTGTAGTTATCCTCAAAGCCGTCGTCGGCCAGCATCTGCTGGACCTTGGCATCCGGGCGCGGGGTGATCTTGTCGATCATGCTCCACGGGAAGGTGATCTTGGTCTCGTCCTGCACATAGGCCAGGAACTCGGCGGGCACCAGACCCTGCTCCACCCACTTGGCAGCATAGGCGTGGACAGCGTTCTTGACCTTATCGCCGTTGTGGGAGCAGTTATCCATGCTCTGAACGGTCAGGGGCAGCTTGCCGGCCTTGAAGCGCTCGTACAGCAGAGCAGTGACCTTGCCCATGGCCAGCACGGGGGTCAGGCCGCGCTCCAGATCAGCAGGAGCAACGCCGTAGCCCTTCTCAGTGATGGTGAAGGAGATCATCTGCAGGCTGGGGTTCTGGAAGATCTCCACCAGACGTGCCCAGTCCTCGCCGAAGGAGTAGTCAGCCTTCAGGCTCTCGGTAACGGAAGCCACCACCTTCTTCTCGATCTCGCCGGTGGACTTCAGGCAGACCAGCAGGCTCATATTGTCGTAGGGACGATAAGCCTTGTCGATGATCTCGTAGTCAAAGCTCTCGGCCACGATGACACCGCGGTCATACTTGCCGGTGTTCAGCGCATCGTTCAGGATGGCAGCCGGGAACGCACGGAAGATATTGCCTGCGCCGAAGTGCACCCAGGTGGGTTCGGCGTGGGTCTTTGCCTTGACAGCCTCGATATCGAATTTGGGCAGCTCATAACCCTTCTCTGCCCACTCGGCGGACAGATTGCCGTTTTTGATCTCAGACAGCTTCATATTTATCAGCCCTTCTTTTTCTCTTCATCCAGACGATCCAGCAGATCCCAGACACCCAGCATGTACTGAACGCCCAGAGCACGGTCATACTTGCCGTAACCGGGACGGCAGTTGCCGGGGCCTTCCTCCCACAGCTGACGGCCGTGGTCGGGACGGATGTAGCCCTCAAAGCCGCAGTCATGGTAAGCACGCAGCACCTCGATGATGCCGGTCTCGCCGCAGCAGTCGCGGTGAGCAGCCTCGGAGAAGTCGCCGTTGGGGAAGTGGTGGATGTTGCGGATGTGACCAAAGGCAATGCGGTCGCAGTGCTTGCGCACGATCTCGGCACAGTTGTTGTTGGGGTTTGCGTTCAGGCTGCCGGTACACAGGGTCAGGCAGTTGTACGGATCATCCACCATGCTCAGGAAGCGGTCGATGCTCTCAGCATCCACCAGCAGACGGGGCAGGCCGAAGATATCCCAAGGGGGATCATCCTGATGGATAGCCATTTTGATGCCGCACTCATGGCAGGTGGGCATCAGTGCTTCCAGGAAGTACTTCAGGTTTTCCCACAGCTTTTCCTTGGTGACAGGGGCGTAAGCCTTGAACAGCTCGTCCAGCTTTGCCATACGCTCCGGCTCCCAGCCGGGGAAGGTCATGTTATACTTCTCAGTGAAGGACATGATGTACTCAGCCATAGCCTTGTAATCGCCCTTGATCTTATCCTTCTCATAGAACAGTGCAGTGGAGCCGTCGCCCACGGGGTGGAACAGATCGGTACGGGTCCAGTCGAACACCGGCATGAAGTTGTAGCAGATGACCTTGACACCGAACTTGGACAGATTGCGGATGCACTGCTTGTAGTTCTCGATGTACTTGTCACGGGTGGGCAGGCCGATCTTGATGTCATCGTGGACATTGACCGACTCGACCACGTCCATGTCGAAGCCGTAGGCGTGGATCTGATCAGCTACCTTCTGGATCTCGTCGATCTCCCAGATCTCGCCGGGCATCTTGTCGTGCAACGCCCAGACGATGCTGGTCACGCCGGGGATCTGCTTGATGTCGCTCAGGCTGATGGGATCGTTGCCCTCGCCATACCAGCGCCAACCCATTTTCATAGGCATAGGAAAATCCTCCTGTTTTATATTTTCTGCTTTGCATTTTCCACGCAGCCGTGTGCCGCGCTCTTGTACTTATATTCTAGTATATCAGTTGCGTTTTTTCAATGGTCGCTTTGCCGGTTTTTAATGTTTCTTCTTGTATACTTTAGACAAAAAGAACAAAAATCCGTCGGACATCACCCGCCCGACGGATTTTTACACGATCCAAAATGCCGGTTTCAGCGTTTCAGCTTCTGCCGGATGGACGGAGCCAGCACATCCTTGAAATATTCAAAGGTGTCCAATTCCAGAATGGCAGAGCCTGTCAGATAAATGCCCAGACCAACCACCACCTGAATGATCACCGTCAGCAGATCCGGCAGGTGCAGGAAAATGACCAGATACATGCACAGGCCCGCGCCCGCTGCCAGCAGCAGGGTCGGCAGGATATCACGCATCTGTTCCAGATAGCCATAGCCGATCAGCTTTTTGTTGAGCTGTGCATCCAGGATCTGGGTCACAACATTCGTGATCAGCATACCATATGCAATGGCCTCGACGCTGACACGGAATGTTGCCAGCAGAAGAAGGATGCACACCCCTTCGTTCAAAAGCTGACATTTCAGGTAAAGATCGCTGCGGCCCACCGCCTTGGCTGCATTCAGGTTTGCCGTGATGATCGGCCAGCACACATACCCCAGACAGAACACCCTGAGGAACAGCACACAGGGCAGCCACTTCTCGGTGAGGATCAGGCGCACCAGCGGTTCGGCACAGAACGCAGTGCTCATCATCACCGGCGCAATAATATAGGTACAGGTCTTGATGGAGCGGCGGGTCATGTTCTTGACCTGCGCACGGTCATCCTGCAGTGAGGACATGACCGGGAACAAAACGCTCTCAATGGAAGTATCCACGCTTGACGCGATATTATAAGTCAGGTTATCGCCCTGATTGTAATACGCCAGATCCGCCGAGGTGTACATCTTGCCGATGATCAGGCTGCGCAGGTTGTTGTAGATGACGCTGCTCAGCGACGAGGCCAGCAGCTTCCAGCCATAAGAGAGCAGCCCTTTCAGGTGCTGCCACGAAAACTCCATCTTAGGCCGCCAGGAGGACAGCTTCCACAACACCAGCGTGTCCACCGTGATATTGGATACCTGCTGCACCACCAGCGCCCAGACTCCAAAGCCCATATAGGCAAGGCCCAGGCCCAGGACCGTGGATACGATCGCGCCCGCAAAGGCGGAATAGAAAAAATACTGGAACTTCATATTCCGGGTCACATGCGCCTGCTGGATCGTTTTGATGCCGCAGACCGCCACTGTCAGGCTGATGCCGCGAAAGATCGGGGTCATGCTGGGGTCATTGTAGAAAGCAGCCAGATACGGTGCCGCCACGAACATTCCCCCATACAGCACAAAGCTGATCACAATGCTGAAAAAGAACGCCGACGAGTAATCCAGCTCGTCCACTTCCTTCTTCTGCACCAGCGCGGTGCCAATGCCGCAGTCCAGCAGGACATACATGATATTGTTGAACACCGTCACCAGTGCCACCTTGCCGTAATCATCGGGTGTAAGGATGCGCGCCAGAAGGATGGACACCACCGCTGAGATCAGCTGCACACCGCACCGCTCTGCAAAGCGCCAGAAAAAACCGTTTACAATAACATTTTCTTTTTTCTCGTTCATTCCTGCGTCCACTCAAATTCCTTTCAAAAAACCGGTCGGGCTGCACCCTGCGCAGAAATGCATTTCCGCCGTATCCTTATCATCTTCTTCCCTGCTGCCAAAACAACTGAGCAGAGATAGTTAGTTATATAGTATCACACCCATCCATGCATTTCAACCAACATATTCTTAAGAAATGACGGCCCGAAAATTTCATTTAAAAAGAGAAAAAGCGCTTGACTATCTGCCGGGAACGTGGTAATATATTCAAGCAGTCCGCATCACGGTCTTTCACCTCAGAGATTTCAGGGCTGCGAAAACAATACGGTATGCGAGGGTGGCGGAACTGGCAGACGCGCACGTTTGAGGTGCGTGTGGTTTATCCTTGGGGGTTCGAGTCCCCTCCCTCGCACCAAAAACCAGTACACATTGTGTGCTGGTTTTTCTTTTTGTGCGAGGGAGGGGACCTCGAACAAGGCGGCGGCGCACAGCGCCGCAAGCAAAGCCACAGTGCAACAACGACGACCGCAGCCTGCGGCTGAAACAGGGAGGAGTTGTTGGGGCCGCGTTCTGATTTTTCAAAGCCCTGCCAAGGGGCTGCGGAAAAATCAGCTAACGCAACCCGTTGCTGTTGCTTAGCCTGCGGGTCCCAATCAATAGGAATGTCTATCAGGGGTGTACTCATTTTGTACCGGTTTCTTTTTGTGCGAGGGAGCAGACCTCGAACAACACTATTTATTCTATAAAAGAAGGCGCGATGAATTCTGAGAACTCATCGCGTTTTTTCTCTTATGCGGGTAGTGGGGGTCGAACAACAAAAAATGATTGAGTAACGTCAAAAACATATCTGCAACGCGTCTAAGCACTTGCTAAAAAGGTAGTGGGGTTGGTTTGTAGCCCATGTATTTTGCTACGTTTACAAAAAAGAGTGTTACCAAAACTGTTACCATAGTCAGGCCTGTGCCTTTTTGAATGCCGCGGTGGTAGCGGCAGCAAGATCTTCCCTCTGACCGTCAAGCTCGTGCCGATACACTCCGGCAGTGTCCATGTTCTTGCTGTGACCGACCAGCATCTTCAGCTGGCTGTCGGTTAATACGCCGGATTCAATGCTGACGAAAGTGTGCCGCATCTCATACAGCGTGACCTGAGGCTCAATGCCATTGTCACGCTGGTACTTCTTCCAGCGCTTGAATAAAGCTCTCTGGTTCGGGATCTGGAACAAAGGGGTGGTATAGTTCAGCGGGATATCGGAAGCCTTCAGCAAGGCCACCTGCGCTTCGTAGGCCTCATGGGCTTCCTCGCCCATGTCAAATGAGCGAATGGCGTTTTCGTTCTTGCCGGTGGTTTCCTCATCCAACCGGTTGATGCTGCGGCGCAGATTGACCGTGTTCCCTTTGATGTCACCATACCAGAGCCCCACAAGTTCACCCGGGCGTACACCTGTAGCAACTGCAAACCGGTAGGCATAGATATACTCGTCAAAGACCAGCTTGCCATAGTAAAGGCGGGTGTCCACATCAAACAGAACTTTCAAAGCGGTCGGCTGTAAAATCTTTTTCTTCCCCATGCGGGCATTCTTCGGGATAGACAGCTCAGGGAACATCGTACTGTACCTGTTCCGGCGGCACCATTTCAAAAAGCTGATCTCCGTTGAGCGGATCGTCATAATGGTCTTGCGGCTCAAAGGCTTGTCGCTTGACCTACGCTGACGCTCCTTTTTAAGGCATCGCTTTTTGAAAGACATATTGATGGCTTTTTGCAGATCGCCTTCGGTCAGCTCGTCAATGCGGATGTCCCCACAGACAGGCAGAATATAGTAATCTCCGTATTTCTTGCACTGCTCAACATAGGATGTGCCGCAGGTGAGCTTCAGTTCTTCTACCCACTGGGCATAGAGGGCAGCTACCTTCTTCTTGCCGTCCCGGATGCTATCGTCAAGCCAGGCATCGGCCTTTGCGTTGGCTTCCCGCTGGCCGGTGCGGCCAGGCGTGCTGCTGTAAAACCGTTTGCGGGTGCCGTTCTTCTGCACCGCGATACACCAGCGGTTTTCCTTCTCGACCCAAAACGCCGTGTTGACCCGTTTTTTCATAAAATCCACCTCCATACACAAGGGTACACTTTGACAAGCCTGCCCGGAGGTGGTATCATAGTCTGTGCAGAGGTTCGCCAAAATCTACTGTACAGAGCCGTGACGCCTTCGGGCAAGCGGTTCGGAAACCTCCTTCGGTGCTGGTAACACCGGGGGAGGTTTTTTTATTTGTTTGTGCAAATCAAAATTATGCTATACTTTAGCATAATTTTGATGTATAATGAACGTGAACGAATCTTTTCATTCATACACAGAAAGAAAGGTGCTATCATGTCAGAGCGTCAGAATGCCGTCGAACTTTATCTTGACGAAAAAGACTTCAAAATGAAGTTGAACGGTGTTGAAGTCCATCGCGTCAAAGGCTTCTCCATCCAGTGCGATGCGGGCCATCCCCTCGCAGATATGACGCTGAACATTTCGGTGGACAAACTGAAACTCGGTTAATGGAGTTTACTCCACACATCCAGCGCCTTGTCAATGCCGCGTTCGACAGCCGTTTCGCCGTACTCGATAGCCTTCGGAAACAGATCGCAGGCACCCATCATGTAAAGGTCGATATAGCCATCATCACGCAGTTCCGCAAGCGCCTCTCTCACGTCATCCCACGGAATCCCCGGCAATGCAGCCGACACATCTTCTGATGCAAAGTATTTTGCCTGAGACTTCGGCAAGGTTTTGCGGCGCTCCGTGTATGCACGATAAAGTTTCAGCAAGACCTTTTCGGTATCTTTTGTCATCCCGTATTTTCTCCTTCTGCGCCCTCGGTGTTCGCAGCACCGGGGGCTTTTTTGTTTAGTTCACATCAGTTATTCAAAGCCTTTGCGCGCACAGTCGGGCTTGCTGCCTTGAACAGATCATATGCGTTCAAGACATCCGTAATTGCCTGACGCTCTTCGGGGGTGACTGTGTGGTCGATGCTGCCACCATCGCCGCTGTATCGGATAATGATTTCATCAGCGCTCAAAATATTCTTAAACCACTGGATATCTTCATCATCGCCCATAAAAGATGTCAGTTCCCAGTACTGCTTTCCATCATAGCCACGATCCACATCCGTCCAATCAATCGTGTAGGTATATTTATACTCGCCCGCGCGAATCGTAATCGTGTCCAAGTACACATATTTGTTGCCGCTACACAGAACCATGAAAAACATTGACGGATCATTGGTGCTGCCATTTACAAAGAAGGGCAGTATATAGCTTTTGCCTTGATTGCTCAGTCGGTCTTCCGTGGGTGACACATAGCTTCTTGCGTCCTCGACCTTATCGTAACTGATTTTCAGCTTTGCAAGAGCGTCTTTCAGTCCCAGCACCTGCTGGGCTTCTGCCAACACCGCAAAGTTACTGACCTGCGCCTTGCTTGCATCGTCCAATTCGTTATAAGCATTTACAGCAGCCACAATTGCCGGGCGGCGGGCAGTCGTGACGGTTCCGATTTGGTTGATCAGGCTTTCCACCTGCGCTACCGTCGCAGTATTGCATTCTTCAAGAGCGGCTGTGCTCATATATTCTGCTGGGCTGACAGCCATTGCCGGCGCTGCCACAGATAAAAGCGTTGCGGCAATGCACAGTGCTGCAGCGGTCTTTTTCATAGTTTTCTTCATACATAACACTCCTTCGCTATATAGACTAGAATGACTCCGATAATCCAAAATCACCCCACCCAGTGCGTCCAGCCTACGGCCTTGCCCTCAATGTGCACCTCTTCCAGCTGGGAGCCAGTATAGATCATAGGCGCATAGGCCGGGTTTGCAGGCATCAGGGTCAGCGTGCCGGGGTTGTAATATACCCGCTTGAGGGTGGCTTCACCATCAATGCGCACCGCTGCGATCTCGCCGTTCTCCACCTCCGGCTGGATGCGGATATACACCACGTCTTTATCGTGAATGCCGGCATCCACCATGCTGTCACCGTGGCAGGTCAGGGAAAAATCGCACCGGATGTTCTCCGGAACGTCCACCATTTTTTCAATGTTCTGCTCTGCCGTGATGGGTTCCCCGCAGGCAATGCTGCCGATCAGCGGGATCTTCTTCATCTTTGGCATTGGTTCAAAGCCCGGCGGGATGGTGGGCTTCTTGGGCGCTAGTACAATCGGGTCAGCAATCTTAATATCTGTACGTCCGTACAGATAATTCATATCCACATTAAACAGGTCAGCGATTGCTTCCATGGTTTCAAACCCCGGCTCCCGCTCCCCACGTTCATACATGTTTACACTACTCTTAGACAAATCCAGCTCATCCGCAAGCCGTTGCTGTGACCAGCCTTTTTCACGGCGCAGCGATTTTAGCCGCTCTGCAAAAGTTGCCATCAGGCCACCTCCCTATATTATTACAATCAAATAATAGCACATATCGTGCACAAGTTCAAGCACAAAAAGTGTACTATTCTTTTGCGCACATTTTGTGCACTCTGCGAATAGATTTATTTTCTGGTTTTGAGTACAATAGGTGCACGGAAAGGAGGTGACCCAATCAGATGGACGGTAAGACCATCGGCCACAAGCTGCGCGCATTGCGCGGCGAAATGGACGCAAAAACCGTTGCTGATGCGCTTGGAATCAGCACTTCGGCGCTTTTTATGTATGAGCGCGGCGAACGCATTCCCCGCGACCAGATCAAAAAGCGCATTGCTCAGTATTTCGGCCAGAGTGTCGAAGAAATTTTTTTCGCAGAATGAGCACATATTGTGCGCAATTCAAAAGGAGGTGAAAAGCATGAAAAAGTCCGATTCTGCCGAAAAGATTGCACAGGAGCTGTTGGAACAGCTGAAGGGCCGCGACCTGCTGTTCGCAGAAGCAATGGATGTTGCAAAAGAACTTGAACACCAGATTACTTTGGAATGCAAAACCAGAACGCTGTAACAAAAAAAGCCAATCCCGCACTGCAATGCAGGACTGGCAAACGTCACACCATCAATCGTACTTTACGCCGTTGACAATGCAACCCGGATGGAGAACCGCCGTGTCGGGGATGCCCAGCGGGCACACTACAGTTCCGTAGATATCCAGCTGGCCACGAACTTGAATTACGGGTGCATCCAGCGTTCCACGGATTTCGGCTGTAGCTCCCTCTTTGACCAGAAGATCACCATGCATGATACCATTCACCGCAAATTTTGCTGGTTCCATTACAATTACCGAGCCAGTCAAAATTCCCTGAATATCTGCATTGCCGTATTTGCCCGAAACAACAAGATCGTCTGTCTGCACACCGGAAACGACGTAATTATGGTTGACTTCCACCATTCTGCTCACCTCCTTCCTGTTTTCTTATTTTACCGCAGGAACGAGGTGCACACAAGGAGGTGAACCACATGAACAACAACAAAAAGCCCAGCCGTAAGCGCGACTGGACTCCCAGGACGACAACCAAGATTCTGATTGCTACGATTTGTATGCAGCTTGTCACCCTCGTCGCTCTGATCATCCGAATCGTCCGGGATTTCATCTGACAATCGCGATGATGGCCGCGACCATAGAGACAAAAGCGATCAGCAGTGACGCAACAGTGAGCCAGCGGTTCACTCGGTTTTCTTTCGCCTGTTCTTTCTGGTCGGCTTCGTATCGTTCCACAAACTTGTGCAGATCTTCAGACGATCGCACCTGTGCATTTTCCACGATGCGTTTCGAGCCTTGAGATGCTGCCACCGTTTTTGCCGTGTTGGCATTGCCGCCAAGAATCACCTTGCCCCCATCGCGGATCGCATCTTCCAGTTCCGACATTATTCTCACCTCCCTTCTGTCTCTCTATTCTACCGCAGAAGGGAGCCACCCACAAGGAGGTACATCTTCACCATGAACGACTTGACCACATTCACTAATCCCGAGTTCGGGCAGGTGCGCACCGTCGAGATCGACGGCACACCGTGGCTCGTCGGCAAGGACGTTGCCGTGGCGCTTGGGTACAAGAATCCCCAGCGTGCTATCCGCGACCATGTTGACGCCGAGGACAAAGGGGTGACCAAAACAGTCACCCCCTCCGGTGAGCAGGAAATGCTCATTATCAACGAAAGCGGCCTGTACAGCCTGATTTTGTCCAGCAAGATGCCCAAGGCCAAGGCCTTCAAGCGCTGGGTGACCAGCGAGGTGCTGCCTGCCATCCGCAAGAACGGCGCTTACGAGAGCTTTCAGGCACAGCAGCACATTGAGCAGTTGGAAGCCACCAACACCCGGCTGAACGCCGCCATTCAGGCAGTAGGCAGCGCAAAAGCAGAGCTGGCCGACGTCATCAATCTGCGCAACGACTTCATCAAGCACCGCGACAACTACAAAGCCCGGTATATGCAGGCCAAGACCGATTACGGCAAGATCTGCGACAGTCTGCGGCAGGCGGAAGGCCTTGTGGCCAAGGCACAAGCCGATCTTGACAGCCGCATCGACCAGCTGAGCATCATCGCCTTTGGCCTTCCCGGCTTCGACGAGATCATGAACGCAGTTATCGGCACCGTGCTGCCCGCCGAAAAGAAGGAGGAATAAAATGTTGAACGCATCAACCATTCGCGGCACCTTCCGGCAGATCCCATACTGGAAGCTGCGGGGACGGTTCCACAGCTGTGGCTACCGCGATCAGGAAGTGGCCGAGTACATCGGCATTGGCCGGGACACCATGAGCGGCAGGATGCAGGGGCACAACCCGTGGACAAGCACGGAGATCACTGCAATGTGCGAGCTGCTGGGTATCCGGCAGAATGAAATCGGGGAGTATTTCTTCCCGCGTGTCGAGGAAGGAGAATCCACATGAGCAAACAGTACACCCTTGCATCCGAGCGGGCCGACGCACCCACCGGATGCGCATACGTGGCACCGACGTTCTGGAACAAGTGGTTCCGCTGGGATGGAAGCCGGGCATCCGGCTGCTACCAGCTGGGCGGGCAGGTCAAGGACGAAAACCACACCGGCCTGCAGATTTTTTCAGATGGCGAATGGCACCCGGTCGTTGGATGGACATTGGACAACTGCGGCCCCGCAACTGACTATCAGGAGGTAGGAGCATGAAGCTTGAAAGTGAATACGTTCTGCGGTCTGCCGCTATTTTGGCGCATTCAGCGCTTGATGATGCCAGTGCCGTAAACTCTGCGCTTCAATATGGCGGGACGCCCGACCAGATGGCTGCCGTAAAGAAAACTGCTCAGGCGGCCGATGATGCAATCGATCATGTGCAGAACCTTCTCTATATTTTAGCTAATTTGGAGGGCATATCCTTATGAAAATCAAATCCGGCGTGTGGTACTGGCTGGCCGTGGCCAGCGGGGCCGTGGGCCTGCTGTATGGCCTGGGTCTGGAGGGCAGCTTCCAGACCGGCGGCACCGTTTCGGATGCCGACTTCATCACGGCCATGGTGCTGATCCTGCTGGCGATCTTCTTTATGCGGCTGGGCTTCTACGCCGCCGATCAGGAGAAAAAGCGGAGCAAGAAGGTGCACCAGCAGCCCCGCAACACCGTGAAGAGCGGCAGGAAGGCGGGCTGACACCACCCATGAATAAAGGAAAGCACTTTACCCGCGTTTGTTTGGACTGCGGCAAGGTGATGGAAAATGTTGCTGGCAACCTGCGCTTTTGCGCTTCCTGCCGCAGAGAGCGCCACAACCAATATTGCAGGGATTACAGGGCGCGCAATGAAAAACCTGCCCGCGTCATGTGGTACACCGTCTGGGACGCAAAGACCGGCGATCTGCTGGCATCCGGCACGTCCGAGATGTGTGCCCGGCGGCTGGGCTACAAGAGCGCGAACAGCTTTGCGTCTGCCGTCAGCCATGGGCTCAGCGGCAGCCATCGAACTTACAAGTACACATTTGCGCGGGAACGTATCGACCGCAGCGAGGTGGACAGCCTGCCGCCGGTACGCACTATACGAAAAAAGCCCGCCGGTGCGCCAACACCGACGAGCTGCAAGGGATGATGAGTTTGAACGACTTCATCACCCCGATGATATCACAAAATCGGAGGTTTTACAATGAAAGGAATTTTGATCGAACCGGGCAAAGAGCCGGTAGTCACCACCCTGCCGGACACGCTGCAGGGCATCGAAGCACTGCTGCGGTGCCCCTGTGAGCAGAAAGTCCTGCCACGCACCCCGGCAGTGCTGGTGTACGGCATCATGGGCAGAGACCTGAACCGTATCTATCGCGGCCAGCATATCTACGGCCCTATCCTCTGCTACGGCTGGAAGGGCAACAACATCCAGCACATGAGCAAGGATGTGCAGGCCGAGATGCTGGATCGCCTCAAGGACACGGAGGTGCGGGTATGACGGACTACATCATCAGTTTCAAGCTTTCCAACGAGACGGTTTATGCCTGTTACCGCGGCCGTTTCTGGCGCTGGAACGGCAGCATTTGGAAAGAAAGCCACCTCATGACGCAGAAATTCGAGCGGGCCAAGGCAGCAGACAAGAAGCTGACCCCGCAGGAATTCCTGTCTAACGGCGCGGAGTTCGCCCCGTTGGATGAGTACGAAATCGACTGCGCAATGCTGGACGCGTTGGAAAATGCCAAGCCCTGCAAGAACGCCCCCATCGAACCGATGGAAGAACACCCTACCCCATCCACGCAGTGTTTGGATGCTGCCACTGCTGCGGAAAGTCAAACTGCGGCATCCCCGACAGCGCCGGAGGGGTCAAGCCCTACGACGGAGACGGCAGATGCTGCCAGCGGCTCCGATGCTCCGGGCAATGCAACCGGAAAGAATGCTGCACTATCCGCCACCTCCGGCAGCTCTTTGAGTAATCCCGCCGCGCCCACCTTTGACTTTGGTGCAGACGACCAGACAAACACCCTACTGTTGCAGGACGCGCAGACCTTCATCACCGGCAACATGGCCCGCATTATGGCCGCAAAGCACGCCCACGATCTGACCGCAAACCACTATCAGGGCAGCTGGGGCAAGTGGTGCACCGCTGTCGGTATCAGCCGGGACACCGGTGACAACATGGTGAGAGTTGCCGAACAGTTCGGCAACATCCAGCTGGAAGGCAAGTCCATTCTGGACGTTCAGCCCCTGAAGCTGCTGTATGCAGCGGCCAAGCCCAGCACCCCGGAGGTAGTCAAGCAGGCCGTTTTTACCGGCGACATCACTACTTACAAAGAGTATCAGGAACTCATGGCCCAGCTCAAGGCCGAAAAAGAGCGCGCCGACTCCGCCGAAAAGTCCGCTCAGAACGCCCGCAAGGAAAATGCCTATTTCAAGGAGCTGGTGAAAAGCGCCGAAGCCCAGACCCATAAGGATGCGGAAAAGCGGGAAGAAGCAGAAAGCCGCTATGAATCCGCTCTTGCCGACATCCGCGGCCTGAAAGAACAGAACGCCGAGCTTCAGCAGAGCTACCACGATGCAGACGAGGGTCGCATTGCTGCCCGGCTCCAGTGCCAGAAGGCCGAAGGCGAGCGCGACAAGGCCGAAGCCCGGGCCAAGAACGCCGAGGGCCAGCTTTCCGGCTCTCGGCAGGTGGCCGAAGCAGCAAAGCTCCGGGCGGATAAGCTGCAGGAAGAAAATGCGGCCCTGAAAAAGCAGCCCATCGCCGCCGTGGTGGACGAGGAGGAAGTGGAACGCCGGGCAAACCAGCGGGCCCACGACATCGCCGAGGACTTAGCCGCCGAGATGACCGCCGACCTACAGGCACGGCTGGAACAGGTCTCTTCCGGCAGCGAACAGGACGCCCGCGATGCCTACGACAGCATCATTCTGGCCGGGCGCTCCATCACAAGCATCGTTCAGTCCGCTAAAATGCAGTTCCGCAAATTGCCGAACGACCAGCGTGAGACCGCGATCAACCAGTTCGTTCACACACTCGCATCCGCTCAAGGGGAGGTATCCGCATGTCTGTAAAGATCACGGCTCTGGAAGCCGAAAACGTCAAACGCATCAAGGCCGTTGCACTCACGCCGTCGCCCACTGGCCTCACCATCGTGGGCGGCAACAACAATCAGGGCAAGACCAGCGTGCTGGACGCTCTGGCATGGGCCCTCGGCGGCGACCGTTTCCGCCCGGACGCTGCCCAGCGGGACGGGGCCGTGGCTCCGGCGCATCTGAAGGTCAAGCTTTCCAACGGTGTGGTGGTGGAACGCAAGGGCAAAAATGCCAGTCTGACCGTCACTGACCCCACCGGGCGGCGTAGCGGGCAGCAGTTGCTCAACGCCTTTGTGGAGCCGCTGGCGCTGGACTTGCCCCGCTTCATGGAAGCCACCGACAAGGAAAAGGCCGATATCCTGCTGCGGATCATCGGCATCAGCACTGAGCTGCACACCCGTGACATGGAGATCAAGGCCCTGTACGACAAGCGCACCTTCACCGGCCAGCTGGCCGCGCAGAAAAAGCACTTTGCCGAGGAGCTGATCTCCTACCCGGATGCACCGGAAAAGCCGGTCAGCGCGTCCGACCTCATCCGCCAGCAGCAGGAAATCCTTGCCCGCAACGGCGAGAATCAGCGCAAGCGCCAGCAGTTCCATGAGCTGGCCCGCCAGCGGGATGAAGCACTGGAAGAAATGCACCGTCTGGATGAGCGCATCGCCGAATTGACTGCACAGAGGGAAGAAGTAAGCAAGAAGCACACGCTGCTGTTCACGCAGGCCATGGATGCCAGTAAAACGGCGGAACAGCTGCAGGACGAATCCACTGCCGAACTGGAAGCATCCATCCGGGATATCGAGGAGACCAACCGCAAAGTCCGCGCCAATCTGGAAAAATCCCGCGCCGAGGACGAAGCCGCCCAGTATGACAGTGAATATAAGCGCCTGACCGAAGCCATCGCGCAGAAGCGGGCCGACCGTATGGCCCTGCTGAACGGTGCCGACCTGCCCCTGCCGGGCCTTGGCGTAGAGGACGGTGCCCTTACTTATAACGGTAAGCACTGGCGGGACATGTCCGGCAGCGACCAGCTGCGGGTGGCCGCTGCCATCGTACGCCGCCTGAACCCGGATTGCGGTTTCGTGCTGCTGGACAAGCTGGAACAGATGGACATGACCACCCTGCAGGAGTTTTCCGCATGGCTGGAAGCAGAGCACCTGCAGGCCATTGCCACCCGGGTCTCCACTGGCAGCGAGTGCCAGATCATCATTGAGGACGGCATGGTGAAGGATGCCGAAACCACCCTGCCGCCCGTCACCGAAAAGCCCCAGCAGAAAAGCTGGACGAAAGGAGCGTTCTAAATGAGCAAGTATGCAGTCACTGCCGGGGTGCAGGATTCCCCGGTCAAGACCGTGCTGTACGGTCCGGAGGGCATCGGCAAAAGCACCTTTGCATCCCATTTCCCGAATCCTGTTTTCATCGATACCGAGGGCGGCACCAAGCGGCTGAACGTCAAGCGCCTGCCCCAGCCCACCAGCTGGGCCATGCTGCTGGATGAGGTGGCCGAGGTACGCAAGGGCAGTGTCCCCTGCGGCACGCTGGTCATTGATACCGCCGACTGGGCTGAACGCCTGTGCATTCAGGCCGTGTGTGCCAAAGCCAAGGTGAACGGCATCGAAGATTTCGGCTACGGCAAAGGCTACACCTATGTTAAGGAAGAGTTCGGCAAGCTGCTGGACGCGCTGGAAGAGGTGCTGCAGGCCGGGCACAACGTGGTGGTGCTGGCCCATGCCGCTATTACCAAATTTGAGCAGCCGGATGCCGTGGGCAACTACGACCGCTGGAGCATGAAAACTTCCAAACAGGTGGCCCCGCTGCTGCGCGAGTGGTGCGATATGCTGCTGTTTGCCAACTACAAGACCGTTGTGGAAAAGGTGGGCGACGGCAAGAACGCCAAGAGCAAGGCCAGCGGCGGCAGGCGTGTACTGTACACCGCGCATCACCCCTGCTGGGATGCAAAAAACCGCTTTGACCTGCCGGAGGAAGTACCCTTTGACTATGCCAGCATTGCCGCCTGCATCCCCGGCGCAATGTCTGCACAGGCACCAAAACCGGAACCGCAGCCGCGTTCCCAGCCGGAAGCCGACATCCTGCCCAGCCCGCAGCAGGAAGCAAAGCCGGTGGCTCAGCCGCAGCCCGCACCGCTGCAGGAAAGCTCCGAGAAAAATGTTCTGCTCAGTCTGGGCGTGCCCGAAAAGCTGGCCGCTCTGATGAGCGCCAACAAGGTCAGCTGTGAAGAACTGCAGGGCGTTGTGGGCAAACGGGGCTATTTCCCGGAGGATATGCCCATCAAGGACTACCCCGCTGACTTTGTGGAGGGCTGTCTGATCGCCGCATGGCCGCAGGTGTTCCAGATGGTGCTGGATAACCGTGATATCCCGTTTTAACAGGCTCCCTCAAGGAGGGAGCTGGCACGTGTAAGCGTGACTGAAGGAGTTTTATAATAAAGGAGTAATTACTTATGAACGAAATGAACACCACCGACCGCGCCCTGAGCTGGGACGACGAATTTACCAACGAGCAGCAGGAGTTCGTGCTCCTGCCCGAGGGCGAGTATGCCTTTGAGGTCACCGGCATGGAGCGTGCCCGCTTTGAGGGCAGCGCCAAGCTGCCGCCCTGCTCCATGGCAAAGCTGACCCTGAAGATCTTCGGCGGGGCCAAGGGCGACACCACCGTGACCCACCGCCTGTATCTCCACACCAAAACGCAGGGCCTGCTGGGCGCTTTCTTTGAGAGCATCGGTCAGTGCAAGCGCGGCGAGACCTTCCGCCCCCGCTGGAACGAGGTCGTGGGTGCCAAAGGCATCTGCAAACTGGGTGTCCACGAGTACACCAAGCAGAGCGGCCCCCACGCGGGTGAGACCGGCCAGAGCAACGAGGTGGCGCGCTTCCTGCCGCCGCCGGAACCCAAGGCCGCACCCACTCAGGGCTGGACGCAGGGGGCATTCTGATGGGGCAGGAACTGAGACCCTACCAGCAGCAGGCCCGCGACCACATTCATGCCGAGTGGGAGAACGGCCACACCCGCACCCTGTTGGTGCTACCTACCGGCACCGGCAAGACCATCGTGTTTGCATCGGTAGCTGCCGATCAGGTGCGCGCCGGTGACCGGGTGCTCATTCTGGCCCATCGCGGTGAGCTGCTGGAACAGGCAGCGGACAAGCTGCAGCGTTCCACCGGCCTTGTCAGCGCGGTGGAAAAGGCAGATGCCACCTGTCTGAATACATGGTTCCGCGTTGTCGTGGGCAGCGTGCAGACCCTGCAGCGCACCGCCCGGCTGGAACGCTTTCCTCATGATTACTTTGGCACTATCATCATCGACGAAGCGCACCACGCCATCACCGACGGCTACCGCCGCATCCTGGACTATTTCGGGGATGCAAAGGTGCTGGGTGTGACCGCCACACCGGACCGCGGCGACATGCGCAATCTGGGCGAGGTGTTCGACAGCCTTGCCTTTGAGTATAAGCTGACCGATGCCATCAAGGAGGGTTATCTGTGCAGGATCATGGCCCAGACCATCCCCCTGAAGCTGGACATTTCTTCTGTCACCATGAGCGGCGGGGACTACGCCGTGGGAGACCTCGGCACGGCGCTGGACCCCTATCTGGAACAGATCGCCGCCGAGATGGCCCAGCGCTGCAAAGGCCGCAAAACGGTGGTGTTCCTGCCCCTCATCAAGACCAGCCAGAAATTCCGCGACCTGCTGAACTCCCATGGATTCCGTGCCGCCGAGGTCAACGGCCAGAGCACCGACCGCAAGGAAGTGCTGGCCGATTTCGATGCAGGCAAATACAACGTGCTGTGTAACTCCATGCTGCTCACCGAGGGCTGGGACTGCCCCAGCGTGGACTGCGTTGTGGTACTGCGGCCCACCAAGGTGCGCAGCCTGTACAGTCAGATGGTAGGGCGCGGCACCCGGCTCTCCCCGGGCAAGAGCGATCTGCTTTTGCTGGATTTTTTGTGGATGACCGACAAGCACGAGCTCTGCCGCCCGGCGGATCTGGTCTGTGAGGATCGCGCCGTGGCCCGGCAGATGACCGAAAATCTGGCCCAGACCGGATGCCCGGAGGACATCGAGGAAGCAGCCGTGCAGGCCAGCGAGGACGTGGTGGCCCAGCGGGAAGAAGCACTTGCAAAACAGCTGGAAGAACAGCGCCGCAAAAAAGCCCGTCTCGTGGACCCGCTGCAGTACGAAATGAGCATTCAGGCTGAAGACCTTGCCGGATATGTGCCGGCCTTTGGCTGGGAAGCAGGCCCGCCCACCGAACAGCAGGCCGCCGCGCTGGAAAAGCTTGGCATCCTGCCGGACGCGGTGGAATCCGCAGGCAAGGCTTCCCTGCTGCTGGACCGGTTGAACAAGCGCCGCGCTGAAGGCTTGACCACACCCAAGCAGATCCGCGTGCTGGAACGTTACGGTTTCCAGAGCGTGGGCACATGGAGCTTCGATGCAGCCAAACACATGATCGACCGCATTGCGGCAGGCGGCTGGCGCGGCGTGCCCAAGGGCGTGAACCCAAAGACTTACACTCCTGCACAGGAGCCGCCCACATCAGACATTGACTTCGGATGGTAACGCGAATGGAACATGAAAATGAACTCAAGGAAGCATTGGACTTCGTATCCCCGTCCGCCCTGACCTATGACGAATGGCTCATGGTGGGCATGGCACTGAAGGATGCTGGTCTGCCCGTTACCATCTGGGAACAGTGGAGCACACGCGATGCGGGCCGCTATCATAAGGGCGAGTGCGTCAGGAAATGGGAAAGCTTTCACGGCGGCGGGGCCAGCCCCGTCACCGCAAGCAGCATTTTCCAACTGGCCTACTCCCACGGATGGAGCGGCCCCGCAGGCCACGCTCTGGACTGGAACGATGATATTTCTGCCGGCACCAGCACACAAAACGAAGGCCGCGTGGTAGACCCGCGCTGGGTGGAAGCCCACGAGCTGACTTTGCCCGCAGAGTGGCACCCCGCCGACCAGCTCAAGCGCTACCTGCAAGCCCTGTTTGAGCCGGATGAATATGTGGCCTATGTGACCGAAAGCTTTATGGCCGCCGACCGCCGCCGCCCTGCAAAAGGCAGCTGGACCCGCACCGCAGGGCAGCTCATCACCGAGCTGGATGCCTGCGGCGGCGACCTCGGCAAGGTGGTGGGCGACTGTGATCCTGAAGTAGGTGCATGGATCTGCTTCAACCCTGTGGACGGCACCGGACGCAAGGATGCCAATATTACTGCCTACCGCTACGCCCTCGTGGAGTGTGACAACATGGAACTGGGCAAGCAGCAGGCCATCATCAAGCAGCTGGAACTGCCCTGTGCGGCGCTGGTCTACTCCGGCGGCAAGAGCGTCCACGCCATCGTGAAGGTGGATGCCCCGGACTACGCCGAGTACCGCAGGCGGGTGGATTATCTCTATTCCGCCTGCCAGAAAAACGGCCTGACCATCGACCAGCAGAACCGCAACCCTTCCCGCCTTTCCCGGATGCCCGGCATCCCGCGCGGGGACAAGAAACAGGTGCTGCTTGAGACCAACATCGGCAAAAGCTGCTGGGACGAATGGCGGGACTGGCTGGAAGCCGAGACCGACGAGCTGCCGGACACCGAGAACCTTGCCGCCGACTGGGCCAGCCTGCCGCCGCTGGCCGACCCGCTCATCTTCGGGGTGCTGCGCAAGGGGCACAAGATGCTGCTGGCAGGCCCCAGCAAGGCCGGCAAGAGCTTCGCCCTCATCGAGCTGTGCATCGCCATCGCCGAGGGCGGGTCGTGGCTGGGGCAGTTCAGCTGTGCGCAGGGCAAGGTGCTGTACATCAATCTGGAGCTTGACCGGGCATCCTGTCTGCACCGCTTCAAAGACGTTTACACCGCCCTCGGCCTTGCGCCGGAGAACCTTGCAAACATCGACATCTGGAACCTGCGCGGCGCGTCCGTGCCCATGGACAAGCTGGCCCCCAAACTCATCCGCCGGGCAAAGAAAAAAGGGTACACTGCCGTCATCCTCGACCCCATCTATAAAGTCATCACCGGCGACGAGAACAGCGCCGACCAGATGGCAAAGTTCTGCAACCAGTTCGACCTGGTCTGCCGGGAGCTGGACTGCGCCGTCATCTACTGCCATCACCACAGCAAAGGTGCCCAAGGCGGCAAGCGCAGCATGGACCGTGCATCCGGCTCCGGCGTGTTCGCCCGCGACCCGGATGCCATGCTGGACATGACCGAGCTCACCCCCACCGATGCCATCCGGGAGCAGCTGCATAACAAAGCAGCCTGCCGCGTAATCAAGGCCATGTTGGACAAACGCGGTCATGCGGATGCCTACGGCTTGGATGATACCCTCAGCCGCCACCGGATGCTGACCATCGCAAAGGAAAAACTGGGCCTTGCAGATCTGCGGGCCATCGATGCCGAGGTCGCGGCTGCCGAGAAAAAGGCAGACGGCATGACCGCATGGCGCATCGAGGGCACCCTGCGCGAGTTTGCCCGCTTCGACCCGGTGAACCTCTGGTTCGACTACCCTGTGCACAAGCCGGACAGCGGCCTGCTGGAGGACCTGCAGCCGGACAGCGATTTCAAAACGCTGGGCAGCCGCGGTGCCGCCAAGCGCTGGGGCGATAAAGGCAAGGTGACCAAGGACAAAAAGGCCGAACTGGACACCGCCTTTGAAGCCTGCATGATGGATGGCGAAGTTACCGTCTATGCGCTGGCTGAATACATGGATCTGAAGCCCCGCACCATCAAGACGCGGCTGAAAGACGACGGACGTTTCTGGATCGACGGCGAAAAAGTCGGTCGCAAGGAACCCGGCAGCGCAGGCTAAACAAGCTGTAATAAGTTCAATTACAAGCTGTTGTAAAAATGCAGAAATAGCCGCTATTTTGCACGACACGAAAAACTGCAATTTTGCAGTTATAGCCGCTATGACTGCAGATTTTGCAGTGCAAAATAGCCTATATATAATAGCTAAAACTGCAACTGCAATTGTGATGGGGTCTCCCGAAGGATGGGGCGACCACAGCCCCCATCCATTCGGGGACCCTCCCCATCACGTTGGCGCTAAAACCCGAAAAAAAGAAAAAATGAGGTGAACCCCATGTACATGCAATTCTTTCTCCCCATGCAGCCGCCCACCACCACCCACAACGCAAAGCAGCTGCACGCTTACATGAAGGGCGGGCAGCCGCACGCGGTGCTCCACGACAGCCCGGAGCTGAAACAGACCCGTGCCAAGCTCCACGCCCATCTGGCACCCCACGCGCCGGAAAAGCCCATCCCCGCAGGCCGTCCGGTGCGTCTGCTGGTCAAGTGGTGCTTCCCTGCCGAGGGCCGCAAAAGCGGCGCGTGGCGCACCTCAAAGCCGGACACCGACAATCTGGAAAAGGCCCTCAAGGACGAAATGACCCGCCTGCACTTCTGGGCCGATGACGCACAGGTGTGCAGCGAGATCGTAGAAAAATTCTGGTCGGACCCCTGCGGCGTGTTCGTCCGGGTGGAGGAACTGTAAATGACCTACGAAGAAAAAAAGGCATGGCTCTGGCGGTTCCGGACGGCCAAGCGGTTTGAGCTGCTCAAACTTGACGAGCTGGCCACGCTGCAGACCGATGCCACCCACACCACCCAGCGCTTTTCCCCCGTGCCGGGCGGCAACGGCGACGGACAGGCTCTGCCCCGCAGTGTGGAACGCATCGACGAGGCCCGCCGGGCCGCTGAGGCGCAGTCTGCCGTGTGCGACGCCATCCGGGCCGAGATCATGGAGGTGTTCCGCCAGCTGGACGACGAGGTGGATTTCATGATCCTGTTCCGGCGGTACATCCTGCTGGAGGACTGGCCGGACATCGCAGTCATCGTCCGCATTTCTCGCAGCCAGATGTTCCAGCGCCACAGCGCGGCCATCAAAAGACTGGATATCAAAAGTCAGGACTGAACCGGAGCGAACCGGACTTGATAATACTGTCAACCCCTGCTAAAATTTAAAATGCCAGAGCCCGCAGGAAAGACTTACTCCCTTCATCCCTGCGGGCTTTGTTCTGCCCGGCTGACACAGAGGATCACCTTTCCCGACCAACAGCCTGAATGTACCAGCCGGGCGTTTTTTTGAATATCCCGCCGTTCGGATCTTCCGGGCGGCTTTTTGATTTTACGGCAAGAGAGGTGGTGACGTGGCCAACGAAGAAAATCTCATCCCGTTCAATGAACGAACGGAGAGCGAACAGAGACAGATCGCCCAGAAGGGCGGCATTGCTTCCGGTGCGGCCCGCCGCCGCAAGCGCAGCATGAAAGAAGCCGCCGACTACTATCTCAGCCTGCCGGAGACCGACCGCCGCCGGGTGAATGCCCTGCTGCGGGATGAGGTGGACAATGAGGACATCGACAATCAGATGTCGGTGGTCATGGGCATTACTGAAGCCGCCAAGCGCGGTGATGCCCGTGCCGCCGGGGTGCTGCTGAAGATGCTGGGCGAGGAGACCGTGCAGGAGGACCCGGCGGCGGATGCACTGGAAGCGGCTCGCAAGCTGCTGGGAGGTGTGGACAGTGCCATTGACTGAGTTTCAGCAGGAGTTCCTTCGCAATTGCTCCCACCGCTGGAACGTCAAGACTGGGGCCACCCGCTCCGGCAAGACCTATCTGGACTGCGCTGTTACCATCCCCAAGCGCATCTGCGCGGCCCGGGACGAGGGCCTTTGCGTCATGCTGGGCAACACCCTCGGCACGCTGGAACGCAACGTGCTGGAGCCCATGCGGGCCCTCTGGGGTCCGGAGCTTGTGGGCGTGGTGCGCACCTCAGCGTCCGGCAATATCGTGCAGCTGTTCGGCCGCAAAGTGTACGTGCTGGGTGCCGACAACAAAAAGCACATTGCCCGCATTCAGGGCGCAGCCTTCGAGTACGCCTATGGGGACGAGATCACCACATGGGACGAAGGTGTATTTCAGATGCTGAAAAGCCGTCTGTCCTGTCCGCACAGCCATTTTGACGGCATCTGCAACCCGGATAATCCCCAGCACTGGTTCAAGCAGTTTCTGGACAGCGACGCGGACATCTACTGTCAGGCCTACACCATCGACGACAACCCCACTCTGCCGCCGGAGTTCGTGGCTCAGCTGAAAAAGGAGTACGCGGGCACGGTCTACTATAACCGCTTTATCCTCGGCCAGTGGGCTGCAGCGGGCGGTATCATCTACCGGCCCTTTGCGGACAGCATTGCCGCCGGGGATGGGCGTTTCCTCTGGCCTGCGGACAAACCCTGCCGCCCGTGGCGTATCCACATCGGGGTGGACTTCGGCGGCAACGGCTCCCGGCACGCATTCGTGGCCACTGGCATTCTGCCCTACTACGCGGGGGTCGTGGGGCTGGCATCCGCCCGCATCGACCCGAAGAATCAGGATGCAGACTTCCTCGCCGCGCAGCTCATCGATTTCTGCACCGCCGTGTTCGCACGATATGGCGAGATCCACTATCTTTTCTGCGACAGTGCCGAGCAGACCCTCATCAACCACATCCGCACCCGGCTGCGTGCCTCCCGCCTGAGCTGGCTGGCCGACCGGGTCAACAACTCCGCCAAGATCCAGATCATCGACCGCATCCGCCTGACGTCCATCCTGATGGGCGGCGGGCGCTTTTGGTATCTGCCGGAAGCCGCCACCCTGCGGGACGCCCTTGCCAGCGCCCTGTGGAGCCAGAAGCACCCCGGCGTGGATGAACGTCTGGACGACGGCACCACCGACATTGACACCCTCGATGCCTTCGAGTACACCATCGAACGCGATTACAGGAGACTGACTGCAAGATGAACGTTGCCGCTTTTATTGAATACCTGAACAAAACCAGAAATCTGCGGCTGGATGCAGACTACTACGGCAATATCGAAATCTGGCGGCAGTGGTGGAAGGGCGACGTGCCCGACATCCACGACCAGAAAGAGGACGCCCCGGACGGCAGCGTCATTTCGCGGCGTCTGGCTTCCCTGCGGATGCCGAAGCACGTCTGCGAGGACTGGGCAAACCTGCTGCTCAACGACAAGACCACTCTCCAGATCGGCGATGCATCCACCTCTGCCTATCTGCTGGGCAGCGATGAACAGCAGACCGGGGGCCTTTTGCGGCAGCTGCATTTCTGGGAGAACGCAAACCGGCTGGTGGAGCAGGCCTACTGGTCGGGCACCGGCGCTTTTGTGATGAGCGTGGAGAACCTGACGGTGGATGCCTCCGGCAACGCTCTGCCTTCGCCGCAGGGGAGCATCCGGCTGGACTACGACCCAGCCTGCTGCATCCTGCCCATCAGCGTGGAGCGCGGCGTTGTGACCGAAGCGGCCTTTGTGTCCGAGTGCATGATGGGCGGCAAGCCTGCCGTCTACCTGCAGACCCACACGGTCAGGAACGGCAGCCGCACCATCACCAACGAATGGTTTGAGGTGACGGACGATATCTCCGGCACGCCGAAATTCGCGAAGGCCAAGACCCCGCCGGGCATGGTGGAGAGCATCACGGTCAGCGGCTCACCGGCATGGTTCAGCCTGTTCAGCCCGGCGGCTGCCAAGAACATCGACGGCGGCATGGGGCTGGGCATGAGCATCTTCTCCGAGGCGCTGGACGCGGCACAGATGGTGGACTACGCCTTCGACAACTACCGGCAGGACATCCGCCTCGGCGGCAAGAAGATCTTCTATGACCGCTCCCTGTGCCGCAAGTGGGTGGACAAGGAAGGCACCGAGCACGCCGTGCCGCCGGATGCCGTCCACCGGCAGGTCTTCTACGAGCTGCCCACGCCGGAAGGCGGCATCGACCAGCCCGCTGCATGGCGGGAGTATAACCCCGACCTGCGCACCGCTTCCAACCATCAGGCGGTGCAGGACGCGCTGGACATGATGAGCTTCAAGTGCAAACTGGGCTGCCACCGCTATAAGTTCGATCAGGGCACCGTGACCACCGCCACCGAGTACACCGGCAGCCGTCAGGATCTGGTGCAGAACGCCAACAAGAACCAGATCCCCATTGAAACGGCGCTGATTGGCATTCTGCGGGCCATCCTGTGGGCGGCAAAGAACCTGCTGGGCGCACCGGTGGACCCGGACACCAGCATTTCCGTCAACTGGGACGACAGCTACATCGTCAGCGAGCAGGAACGCACAAACCAGCTGCGGGAGGACGCCATTGCGGGCCTTGTGCCCCGCTGCCGGTATCTCGCTGCCCGGTACAGCCTGAGCGAGGACGAGGCCCACCAGTGGACAGCAGAAGCCAAGGCAGACAGCCACACTGACGAAGCCCTCACCTTCGGGGGTGCCTGATGCTGCCGCCGAGCTATCTTGACCGGATGCCGGATGCCTTTGTGCAGCTCTGGCAGCAGGTCGAAGAGCAGATCCTGCAGGACGTTGCCCGGCGCATCGGCAAGATGGACAAAGTGACTGCTGCTGCAAACTGGCAACTGTGGCGCTACCAGCAGACCGAAGCGCTGCGCAATGATGTGGTCAAGCTGCTGGCAAAGTACAGCGGCAAGAGCGAAACGGCCATCCGCAAGCTGCTTTTGCAGGCCGCCACCGAAGCCATGGAGCGGGAAGATGCGATCTATTACCACTACGACATGGAGCCGACCCCCTTTGAAGAGAGCGCCGCCCTGAACAATTTGCTGGATGCCGGTGCGCGGCAGACTTGCGGCACGTGGCAGAACATCACCGCCACCACGGCAAACACCGTCACAGGGGCCTTTGAACGCACACTGGACGCTGCATGGCTCAAAGTGAGCACCGGTGCCTTCGACTACAAAACCGCCGTCAAGCAGGCCGTGGACAGCCTTGCAGACGAAATGCCCATGGTCACATACCCCAGCGGGCATAAGGACAGCATCGAGGTGGCCGCGCGGCGTGCCGTGCTCACCGGTGTGAACCAGACGACTGGCAAGCTGCAGGTGGCCCGCGCCGACGAGATGGGCGTGGCGTTCTTCGAGACCACCGCCCACGGCGGGGCACGACCTTCTCATGCAGAGTGGCAGGGACGGCGCTTCCACCGGGGCGGCGCGGTGGACTACAAGGGCAGGCACTACCCGGATTTTGAAGCTGCCACCGGCTATGGTACCGGCGCAGGCCTTTGCGGCTGGAACTGCCGCCACACCTTTTTCGCGGTGTTCCCAGAACTTGGCGACCCGCCCCAATGGACACAGGAACAGCTGCAGGAGCTGAACGCCCGGAATATCGAGTACAACGGCAAAAAGTACACCGCCTACGAGATATCCCAGATGCAGCGTGCCCGGGAGCGGAACGTCCGCCGCTGGAAAAAGCGGTATCTGGCCGAGGATGCTGCGGGGCTGGACGCCACCGACAGCGCTGTGCGCCTGAAAGCGGCCCGCCAGAGCCTTGCAGAGTTTGCACAGGCCACCGGTGGCCGTGTGGACAGCGCCCGTGTCAGCGTGCCGAAGTTCGGCAGGAGCGAAGCCAGTAGGGCAAGTGCAAAATCTCAGGCGCATCACACCGACTGGCTCAAGTCTATCAATGCGCAGAGTACCAGCCTGAATACCGTTGCAAAATATTATGATGCACGGTATAATAATACCGAAGAATATCGGTTGCTGATGCAATATGCCAACAGCGTAAAAAGTGGCTGGCTTTCGCCGCTTGCAGGTTTTGACCTGTACAAGAGTACGCACGAGCGCATCCAGACCGAGCTTGTGGGCAAGACTACTGCGGATGGTACTGTTATTACTGGACATACCGCCCATTTCATGGAGCGTATGTTCGGCACATTGGTCGACCCCGATAAGTTAAAATATGACCTTAAAATCATCCGGCGAAGCGGTGTTGGCTATGAAGCCATGCGTGATACCGTTTTGAATCCTGAGCGCATCAACCCTGTAAAAACGGATTCAAGAGGAAAGCGAAGCGTGCGCCTTATTGGCAAAGCGATCGTCACGATAAACCCAGACACGGGACAGCTGATTCAGCTGAATCCAAGGAGTGAGCAAAAATGACCTTTTGTTTTGAAGATTTAGATACTGATTCCAAGGAGTTTTTGAAGAAGCATGTTCCCAGCGCTGTAAACTGCAGGAGTCTGGACGAGCTTCTTTTGGAGCTTGATGATTTCATCACATCGACCTTTGACGAAAATGACGAGCCGACAGCTCTTTCTCGTGAGGGCGAAGCAGTGTACGACAGAATCTACTGTTGCACGCCGTAATTCATAACATCAACTGAACCACGATGCACACGCACCGTGGTTTTCTTTTACCCATTTTTCAGGAGGTACACTATGGTTACTACGGTTCTTGTTGTTTTGATGATCCTTGCCCTGCTTGAGATCGTTCTGCTGAACGGTGCCCGGCTGTTCTTCATGATCGTATCTGCCATTCAGAACGCGCAGGACGACAAATACACGCCGCACCCGCACCCCAAAAAGTAACACCGGATAAAACACCCCTGTTTTAGTCGATATCAAGCACGATGCAGTTTGCACCGTGCTTTTTTCATGCCGTTTTAGCTCATGTCGGAAGAGCGCCGGTCTCCAAAACCGGAAGCGGCAGGTTCGAGCCCTGCAAACGGTGCCATGCGGCGGGCGGCGCGTACCCCGCCCAAGACCGAATACTGACAGAGAACAGTGTAAAAAACTGAGGTCTCACACACGAAAGGAGTTTCCACCATGAAGCGTGAAGACGTGAAGAACAAGATCCCCGGCATCACCGACGAGCAGCTCAACTGGATCATGCAGGAGAACGGCGCAGACATCAACCGGGAGAAGTCTGCCGCCACGGCTCTGCAGGCCCAGCTGGACAACGCAAACGCCCAGCTCAAGACCGCACAGGACGGCCTGAAAGCCTTTGACGGCGTGGACGTGGCAGGCCTGCAGGAGCAGGTCACCAAGCTGAAGGCCGACATGAAGGCGCAGGCCGAGGGCTTTGCCTTTGATAACGCCCTGAATGCCGCCATCATGAGCAAGAAGGGCCGCAGCGTCAAGGCAGTGCGTGCTTTGCTGGATCTGGACGCCCTGAAGGGCTCTGCCGACCGCAGCACCGACATTGCCAAGGCGCTGGACGAAGCCGCCAAGGCGAACCCGTGGGCGTTCGGCGAGGACGGCGCAGCCGGTGTGGCTGTGGTCTCCACCGGTGCCGAGCACGGTGCCCCTCCTGCCAACGACAGCGATGGTGTGGAAGCCGCTTTCAAATCCCTGAACCCTGAACTGAACCTGTAACAACGAAAGGAGATTTCTATGGCACATGCAAGTCAGGAGCGTTACTCCGCTCTGGTGGATGCAAAGCTGCGTGCGACTCTGGTCACCCGCGACAATACCATCTTCAACAACCGCTATGAGGGCAGCCCCAAGGCCGGTAAGGTCAAGATCCCTGTCCGCGACACCGAGGTGGCCGTCAAGGCCTACGACAAGGCAAACGGCGTGGATGCCGATGCCGGCACCACCACCTATCTGGATCTGGACATCGACAACGACGAGGCCGTGAACGAGATCATCGACGGCTTTGACGCTGCATCCGTGCCCGACGACATCACCGCCGAGCGTCTGGACAGCGCAGGCTACTCCATGGCTCTGTCCATCGACAAGAAGTCCATCGAGGCGCTGCAGGGCGCTGAGGGTTCCAACATCAGCGCCACCAAGACCGCCTGCACCGTTTCCACCGCCTACAAGGAGGCTCTGGCTGCAAAGCGCACCCTGAGCCGCAACGGCGTGCCGCAGGCCGGCCGCTGGATGATCGTCAGCCCCGAGTATCTGGAGATCCTCATGCAGGACGACCGCTTCATCAAGCAGGGCGATCTGTCCCAGCAGCTGGTGCAGACCGGCGCAGTGGGTCAGATCGCGGGCTTTGCGGTGTACGAGTCCAACAACATGGATTTCGAGAACACCACCCGCGTGGCCAGCAAGAAAACCACCACCGAGTTCATCTGCGGCCACCCCAACTGGTGCCACCGCGTCATGGAGTGGCAGACCCCGGTGCACCTGCAGGATCTGGGCGGCTCCGGCAAGTACATCGGCGCATCCGCTGTGCAGGGGCGCAAGGTGTACGGCATCAAGGTGTCCAAGCCCAAGACCCTGTACATCAAGCGCATCGAGGCGTAAGGCCATGCTCTACTGCACCTATGACCAGTATGCGGCGGCGGGCGGCACGGTGCCGGAAACGGCGTTCGGCGTGCTGTGCAGCCGGGCTTCCCGCATGATCGATGCCGCCACCTTTGGCCGGGCGGAACACCACGCCGCAGGGTGCGAGGCCTGCCGGGAAGCATTGGCGGACGCCTGCGCCCAGATCGTCGGCCTGCTGGCCGCTGCGTCTGCGGCGGGCGCTGTGCCGGGCGCTGCCAGCGTCTCCAACGACGGCTACAGCGTCACCTTTGGCAGCAATGCCAGTGTGACCGCGGCCACCCGGCAGGAAGCCTATGAGATCATCCGCACCGCGCTGGGCAGTGACCCGCACGATTTGCTGTACAGGGGGATTTTGTGATGCAGACAGCCATTACTGTGGTGAACCTCATCCACGACACTGCCACCGAGACCGACAGGCCGGTTTGCTGGGTGTTCCCGGGGTGCAGCTGGCGGGAATGCCGCTCCACCTCCGGCTCCGGCACCGCCAAGGACCCGGAGCGCACCACCCACATCCGCATCCCGGCCAGCGTGTGCACGGCGGACTATCTGCCCTATGCCCAGTGGGCGGCGCTGTCTGCGGCGGAAAAGGCCAAGCACTGGACCCTGAAACGCGGCTGGAAGCTGGTGCAGGGCGCGGTGGCTGCCTTGACCGCCGAAGAGTACGCCCACCTCGAAAAAACGCACCAGTGCTGCACAGCGGCGGCTGTCTCGGACGACCGGGAACCGCTGCTGCCGCACTGGCACGTGGAAGGGAGCTGAGAACATGAGCGAGATCATTCCCTTTGGCCCCGCTGCGCCGTCGGCCAAACCGGTCTTTGAGCCGCCTGATGGTTGGAAATACCGGACAGACGGCGTGCAGATGGAGTTGAAATGGCGGCCGGATTTTGGAGCCGAAAAGACTGCCGCCCTGCAAAAGGCACAATATGCCCTTGCACAGGAAGCTGCCAAGCTGATTGACAGCTATGTGCCGTTCGATACCGGCACGCTGAAGAACAGCGTCAATCTTGCCAGCAAGTACGACGAGGGCTTGCTGGTCTATAACACGCCCTACGCCCGCAGGCAGTATTACCTGCACGAACAGGGCACTTGCCTGCATGGCGAGACCGGCCTGCGCGGCTCTTACTGGGGCCAGCGGGCACTGGCAGATATCGGTGCGCACCTTGCTCTTTACGGCGCGCGTGCCGTCACGACATTCTGGGGAGGGATGGGAAACTTATGAGCGAGACCATAAAGCCCACCATTGCCGCCCTGCGGGCATGGCTCAAGACCTGCCCGCTGATTGCCGACGAGCAGGAAGCCACCGGTGCAGCATTCCGCATTGCCGGACTGGAAGAAGAATCCACCGCCTTTTCCATCGAGGACAGCCCCGGTGATCCCATCATCACCGAGTACATCTCCGGCTGGGAAATGGCGAAGAATTACCTCTTCCTCAGCCGCCGTGAGTACAGCGAGATGGATGCCGTCAGCATCCAGAACAGCGGCTTTTTCGAGCAGCTTACAGAATGGGTCATGCAGCAGGATGCCCGCCATAACCTGCCCGACCTCTCGGCCTGCGGCGGGGGCAAGACCCCTACCGGCATTGCCGTGACGAACAGCGGCTACATCGTCACAAACAGCGCGGGCAGCTGTAAGATGCAGCTGCAAATGCGTCTGACCTACTACATGCCCAAACGAAAGGAGTCTTGATATGACTGTATCTGAAGCCATTACCAAGTCCGGCATCACGCCCAGCGCGTCGTATACCGGCATTGAGACGGCGAACGATTTTGTGTTGGCGTTCCAGATCGAGAGCACCCAGACCAAGGAAAGCCAGTGGGTGGTTTGCGCCGACCATGTGAAGGAGCATTCCGGCTCCCTGAACGCCACCACCGAGGATTCCCAGTACATCCGCACCGGCAACGTCACCGAAAAGACCGGCACCCAGCGCACCCTTGCCATCAACGGCGACCGCTGCGTGGGCGATGATTTCCAGGATTTTGTGCTGAGCCACAAGATTGTGTACGGTACCGGCAGCGATATCGTCGTGCCGTACATCTATTTCAGCCTGCGCACCGGCAAGGGCGAGAAAGGCAGCGCTGCCATCATCGTCACCAGCGACGTGGGCGGTGCGGCCGGTTCCAAGGCCACCTTTGCCTGCGACGTGAAGGCCATCGGCACGCCGGACGAGTTTGACTACAACCCCGCCACCCAGTCCGCTGAGCCTGCCAAGGCCGTCAAGGCCGTCAAGGGCTGATTTTTTTCAAACACAGTCCCCGCTCCACACCGGAACGGGGATCTTTTATGCCGTGATTAGTTTTCTCCGGGGCAGAACCGGGGCACGGCTCAACTGAAAGGAGCCAGAACATGGTTATTTGTGGACAGGAATTTGAATTTTCCCTGATGAACGCCAACGACCTTGACCGCTTTGAGGACGCCAACGAGCGGATGCAGCGCAGGAGCGCCGAGGAAGCAGAGCAGTTCCAGCGCGGCGGCGTCCGTCTGGGCGACCATGCACGTGCACAGGCACGCATTGCCATGGACTGCATCGACGAGATCCTCGGTGCAGGCGCATCCGACCGTCTGGGGCTTAACGAAAACTACATGGCCCCCATCTATGACGTGATCGAGGAACTGGGCAATGCCTTTGCCGCCGAGAAGCAGCGCTATGCCGCAAAGCCTTCCCAGCCCATGAACCGGGAGCAGCGCCGGGCACAGGCCAAAAAGGGCAAGCACAATCCGCCTGTAAGCTATCCCGCACCGCCTGCCTCCCGGATGGTGGAGCGGGTGGATGCGCAGGTATCCGCAAAGCAGAAAACCGAGCAGCTGATCGATGCCCGGCAGGCTATGAATGCCCTGCGGGATGATCCTGATGCCATGCAGCAGCTGGCGGCATACGCACTGCAGATCGCCGCAGAGCGCCATGTCTGATCTGCTGCTGGACGAGTTGCCCACCCGGTGGCATGGATACGAGATCATCCCGGATTTCCGGCCCATGGTCTGGCTGGTCAACACCTATGTGCGCGGCCAGACTGGAGATGATCCCATCGGTTTTGCGGTCAGCGCCCTCTGGCGTTTTTACAAAGACCCACACTGTTTTCTGAACGACCCTCAGAAGATCATCGACGCCTACGGGTACATGATCGAGTTTTATAAGGCGGGCGAAAAAGCAGCCGAAAGCGCCGCAGCTGAAAGCAGTACCGCTCCCTCTTCCGGTCTTGCCTTCGACTACCAGTGCGATGCCGGTTACATCGTGGCGGCATTCCAGCAGGCCTACGGCATCGACCTGACCAAGGAGCGGGTGCACTGGTTCCGGTTCCGGGCGCTGTTCGCCGCCCTGCCGGAGGAGACCCTCATGGCAAAGATCATGGGCTGGCGCACCATGGACCTGTCCGAGTACGAGGGCAGTATGCGCGACCGCTACGCCGACCTGCAGGAGCGCTTTGCCCTGCCTGCTGAGCTGAGAGGGGGTGCCGCCCGTGTCGTTTCGGTCGAAGAGCATGACGCTGCGTTCCTTGCGCGGTTCCGGCACTAGCCGCGCCCCGGTGCCCTGCCCATACTGCGGGCGGGCGCTGCCGGTGTGGGCAGAAAATGCCGCATCCGCCCATGGCCTGTGGGTAAAATGCAAAAATCCCGCCTGTAAGCGGGAGGTAGAGATCAAGTTATAACAGCCTGTGCCCTTGTGCCCGCGCTCCGAATGAGAGGTGGACACAGTGGCAGATTTCAGCATCACCGGCGAAGTAAGGCTGAACAGCGACCCGGCAGAAAAAAGCACCAGTAAGTGGACGATAGCCGCCGGGCAGATGATCGCGGACTTTGCAAAACAGGCTTCGTCCAAGCTGGCCGAGGTGGTCAAAAGCGGTGTGGATTACAACGCCACCATGGAAAGCTACCTGACCAACTTTAAGGTCATGCTGGGCAGCGAGGAAGCCGCCGCAACGAAGCTTTCCGAAATTCGCAAAATGGCGGCATCCACGCCCTTCTCGCTGGATGACCTGACCAGCGGCACCCAGACCCTGCTGCAGTTCGGCATCGCGGCAGACGACACCACCGGTGTGCTTCAGCGGCTGGGTGATATCTCGCTGGGCAACGCCGAGAAGCTGCAGACCCTGACCCGCGCCTACGGCAAGATGTCCTCGGCGCAGAAGGTCACGCTGGAAAACGTCAACATGATGATCGATGCGGGTTTCAACCCGCTGAACCAGATCTGTGATGCCACCGGCGAGAGCATGTCCGACCTGTACAAGCGCATTTCGGACGGCAAGGTCAGCTTCAGCGAGCTGGAAGCAGCGGTGGAAGCCGCCACCAGTCAGGGCGGGCAGTTCTACAACGGTATGCTGGAAGCCAGCCAGACCTTCAACGGCAGGCTGTCCACCCTGACCGATAACACGAAGGCTCTGCTGGGGGCACTGTCCGATTCGCTCTATTCGTCGCTGTCCGACCTGCTTCCGGTCGCAAACGATGTTGTTCTGGAACTGACGGATGCATTCACAGAGGGCGGTGTCCCTGCCATGTTGGACACCGCTGCCGAGCTGTTGGACAATTTTGCCGACGGACTGATACAGAAGATACCCGATGCTGTATCTGCTGTTTCTGACCTTCTGACTGAGCTGCTTAATTATCTGGCAGATCATCAGGATGATATTTTTGACACCGGTGTCCAGCTGCTGGAAAATCTCATCATCGGTATCACGGACAGTCTGCCCAACCTCATTACATCAGCGGCCAACCTCATTGCACGGTTTGCTGCCGCGCTCATCTCACATCTGCCGGACATCCTCAAGTGCGGTGCAGCTATGCTGACCACGCTGGTGGACGGTATCATCCGCAGCATCGAAAATCTGGCCGAAGCAGCCCTCGCCTGCATCGCAAAGCTGGTGGGTGTCTGGGACGGAAACATGGACGAGTTCGGCCATATTGGTGAGAACATCGTTCAGGGCATCATCAACGGCATTGCAGGCGTGTGGGGCAAGCTCACCTCGTGGGTGTCCGGCCTGATTGCCAACCTCGTTGGAACGGCCAGCAATGCCGCCACCACCGGCATCGCGTCCGGCGCTGCTTCTGCGGTGGCATCAGCCTACAACGGCAAAGAAATGAACCGTGACCAGCGGCATCAGGACGCACTGGCAGGCAAGGGCATCAGCAACAAGAGCTGGACTGAGCGCCAGAACGAAGCAAAGGCCGCAGCGGCCGAAAGCCAGAAAGCCGCCTCCACCATCTCCCAGTCCGCAGGCAAAGCCGCATCTGCTGTCAGCACCTCCGGCAAAAAGGCCAGCGCCAGCACCAAAGCCGTCACTGCGTCCGTAGTCAAGTCCATCTCCGACACGACCACTACCGTGAAAGACGGCATCACCCGCACGGTGGAGACGGTCAACGAGACCCTTTCCAACGGCAAACAGCAGCAGAAACAGACCATCACCGAGACTTCCCGCCAGATGGTGGGCGGTGTGCTGAAGGACATCAAAACCATCACAGAGGTGGCTGCGGACGGTACCAAGACCGTCAAGCAGACCATGGAGACAGTGCGGGAGACCGCTAAGACGGTCACCTCCACCTTCGAGACTCTGGCAGACGGGGTCAAGACCACCACCCAGACCGTCACCGAGACCCTGACCGACGGCACCGAGACCCAGAAACAGGTCATCACCGAGGTCTACGACGACGTGGTGGACGGTGCCCTCGTGACCATCGAGCGGGTCAAGACCATCGCCGCAGACGGCACCGTGCAGGTAGCCGAGACCACCAAGAAATCCGCTGCAGACACCTTTGACGGCCTGTGGAAGGAGCTGCAGACCGAAGCAGATACCGGCGTGCTGGGCACCTTCGATGATCTGTACACCGCCGTCAAGAATCAGGACTGGCTGAGCATCGGCAAGTGGGTGGCAAGCACCATCTACGGCGGTCTGACTGCCGACCAGAAAAAGCAGGTCAATGATTTTGCCCTTGGCATCGTGACTAAGCTCAACAAAGCGCTGGGCGGTGCCCGCGATCAGCTGGTGCAGGGAGCTATCGACCTTGGCGGGCAGATCGTGAACGGCCTGACCGGCGGCTTCTCTGAGGTCTGGCAGCAGGCGCAGGGCCTCGGCTCCACCCTGATAGAGATCTTCGGCGGGCTAAAAACACCGCTGAGCAATGCGGCCCTTGCCATCAGTCAGGGCCTGAGCGGCGGTCTGCTGTCCAGCTTCCCCACCATTTTTGCGGGCGTGGCCACCATGGTAGGCACTATCGGCGCAGCGTTTGAGGGAATGCTGACCGCCATTTCTGCCGCGCTGAGCGCGACTGTTTTCGGCATCCCGATGGGCCTGATCGTGGCAGCGGCAGCGGTCGCGCTGGGCGTTGCCATTGCGGCCATCGTGGGCAGCATGGGCGGCTCCAAAAAGAACGTAAGCCACGGCGGCGGTTCCTCTGGCGGCGGTTCGTCCGGCTCCGGCGGCATGGGCAGCGTGGACATCACCACCGGCACCGGTAGTCTGGAAGATGCCATCAACGCCAACACCAAGGCGCTAGAAAAGACCAACTCTGCCCTTGCCGATATGATCCGGCAGGCGGGGGCGCTGGTGCTTTCCGACAACATGCGTCTGGGCAGCACCGTGGCTGCATCCGGCACAGCACAGGTGGTGTCCGCCGCCCGCAGCTACCACCGCGAGGGCGATACCACCATCAACCAGTACATCTACTCGAAGGCCCAGACCGCCGCCGACCTTGCCCGGGAGACCCGGTGGGAGGCCGACAAGGCCCGCCGCCAGCGCCGATGAAAGGAGGACACTGTGCTTTTTAAGGATCATCTCAAGATCGTGACAGATGCCGGTGCCGTCCTGCATCTGGGCTGGGACTACGATACACCTTACCTTCTCGACCCGCTGAACGGGGTGGATGTGGACCTGCAGACCGCGCAGGGCATCCATCAGATCGGGGCAACCGTGGAGGGGCAGAGCGTCTCCGGCGTGTCCCGCACCCTCGATGTGGTGTTCTGGGGCGCGTATGCGCTGGACAATGCCCGGGCGTTCAGCAAAAAGCTGCCCTACTTCACCAAGGGCACCCTGTACTTTGGCGACCACTATTTCACCCGGTTCGTGCTGCAGAAAACGCCCTACTTTTCCAGCTACACGCCGCAGCCGCGCTGTTCGCTCATGCTCTACAGCGAAAAGCCCTTCTGGTACGATTTGAACGCCGTCAGCAGCGTGCTGGGCGGGTACGAGCCTGCCTTCCGCTTTCCTGTCTGCTACGACAGCCACATCTACGGCATCAAGCGGGACGGCACGGCGGCAGTGCTGCGTAACGATGGCAGCTTACCGGTGCCCTTCACGGCCACCCTGCGGTGCGACATGCCGGTGACACACCCCAAGGTGGTGGACCTGCAGACCGGGGCCTTCATCGGCTTTGATCTGACCCTGAACGCCGGGGACAAGCTGGAAATCTACCGCAGCACATCCGACCGGCTGGCCTGCACCCTGACCCGGGCAGGCGTGACCGAGAACATCTTCTCCAAGCTGGACGAGGACAGCACCCTCACCGAGCTGCAGCCCGGCGATAACGTGCTGAGTATGCAGGCCGAGAACGGCTCCGGCTACCTGCAGGCATCCGTGAGCTTTTACCCGATGGAGGCGGGCATCCTGCCCGAACCGCTATGAGAATAGACGTTTTGGACGCAGAGACCCTTGCCCGCGTGGGCTGGGTGGATGTGTGGGTGTCTTTTTACTGGGACAGCCCCTATTACTCCGAGGGCAGCTTTACGCTGGAAGTGCGCCCCACCGCCGAGAACCTGCAGCTTTTGCAGGAGGGCCGCTGGCTGGTGCGCAGCGACGAAAGCCCCCGCATCCCCATGCGCATCTGCTCCCGCGCCAACCAGAACGAGGACGCAAACCTTGTGGTGTCCGGCTACCCGGCAACATGGCTGCTGACCAAGCGGGTGTCTGCGGTGAGCATCAAGAACCAGAACGCCGAAGCCGCCATGCGCAGCCTTGTGAGCGCCGCAAAGCCGTGGCCCCGTTTGGAGCTGGGCACCGAGTACAGCTTTGACACCACCTTTGAAAAGCAGACCTCCGGCGGTACGGTGTTCGACTACTGCAAGACCATCGGGCAGGCCTGTGATCTGGGGTTCCGCATCGTGCTGGACGGCAAGGGCAGCAAGAAAAAGCTACTCTTCGAGTGTTTCCGGCCCACCTTCGACCCGAACCGCCGATACAGCCCCCAGTGGGGCAATCTGCTGAATGCCGGGTGGAGCTTTGCCGACACCGACTACGCCAACGTGGCCCTTGTGCAGGGCGCTGGCGAAGGTGACGAGCGCGCCACCGTCTGGGTGGGCGATGTAAACGCCACCGGCGCTGATCGGCGGGAAATGTACATCGATGCCCGGGACATCCAGCCGGATGAGGACAAAAACGAGACCAACACCAGCCAGAGCTATCTGGAAAAGCTGGCTGACCGGGGCGGCGAAAAGCTGCTGGGCCAGCTGCGCACTGGCAGCATCGAGTTTGACGTGGACGATGATACCCTGCATGTGGGCGATGTGCTGAGCGCCAGCCTGCCTCAGCTGGGCTACACCGCCATGGTGCGGGTAGCCGACATCATCACCCAGAGCGAGGACAGCGGCACCACCCGCACCATCCGGCTGGGCACCCCCAGCTGGCACAAAACCTAAAGGAGGACGTATGGTAGATATCATTACTTATCCCGAAAACGGCATCACCTACGACGCCGACGACGCTTCCGGCTACCTCGCCACCCGGCTGAGCGGCGTGTACAGCGCCGAGGAGGATTTTGCCGTCACAGCACAGGGCGGCCTGAGCGTGCAGGTGAGCGCCGGTCAGGCTTGGGTGCGCCCGGCGCGGTTCAAGGGCCGCAGCATCATCATGGAGCAGCCCACCACTGTGGTGCTCACCGAAGCGGACCCTGTGCGCAGCCGCATTGACCGCATCGTGCTGCGCTATGATGCCGCCGCCAAAAAGACCCGCCTGCAGGTGCTGGAAGGTGTCCCGAATTCTGCCGGGCCTGCTGCCCCGGCCATCACCCGCACCGAGCTGATCTACGACCTCTGCCTTGCCGAGATCAAGCGCCCTGCAGGCTCCACCGCCGTTACCGCCGCCGACATCTACGACACGCGTGCAGATGAGACCGTCTGCGGCGTGATGCGGGATGGCGTGACCGGCATCCCCGCCGCGCAGCTCATCCAGCGGCTTCAGGCCGACATCGAGGCCGTGGAAAAAGGCAGCTTTTACAGTAAGGCTGAGGTGGACTCGCTGTTGAAAAGCTTGAAAAGCGTGGACCCTTACCCCGTGGGCAGTATTTTTCAAACAGTCAGTAGTGCCAGTCCCGCCGCCCTTTTCGGCGGCACATGGCAGGAGATTGCGCAGAATCGTGTTCTGATGGGGGCGTCCTATTCCCACGCAGCAGGCACCACCGTGGAGGCCGGACTGCCGAACATCACAGGCTCTTTTGTCGCGGATGTAAAAAAGGGTGAACATAAGGTATCCGGCGCATTCACTGCCGGCAACGTGATCGCATCTACGGGCGAATACAATTCCTTTTCTGATGTATATAAGTTCAGTCTGGATGCATCCAAGTCTAATGCCATCTACGGCCGCAGCGCCACCGTGCAGCCTGCCGCCTACTATGTGCACATCTGGCGGCGCGTGGCCTGAGAAAGGAGGTTTTGAACGATGATCCCTGTGACATTTGACACTGTGGCAACATTGCAGTTTGGCAGTGAGGGTCACCCGACCAGTCTGCACTTTGCCATCCCGGAAGAGTGGAAAACCTGCAAAATCAGACTCCACCTGCGGCGCAGCGACGGTAGCTTTGTGCCCCCGATGCAGCTGGACGAAAATGGGTGCGTAAAAGTAGACCGCCGTGACTCCGGAAAGACCGGCGGACAGTGGATGCTGTCGGCTGAAAGTCCTGACGGAAAAGTATCTTACTCGCGAATCGGCAAATATGTGACCCCCATGGAGGTGACACAATGAAGATCCTTGACGAGACCGGCGCGGTCGTGGAAAACCCCGACCTGACCCTTGGCTATCTGACCACCAGCACCGAAGAAGTCACCCACCCAGCCGTAGAGGGCGTGGAGGAGAAGTGGCACTGGGAGACCGTGACCGAGTATCCGAACGGTGGCAAGGACGTGCAGAAGGTCGTTGACCGCCCCGGAGTACAGGCACAGGAGGAATGGGTGGAACAGGTGCCCATCCAGAAGTACATCCGCTATACCGCCGAAGAGCTGGCGGCGCAGGAGCAGGCGAAGAAAGATGCCGAAGCGCGAGCCAAGTTGCCTGAAACGGTGGTGGCGTTGCAAAAAGAAAACGAGATGCTCAAGCAATGCTTGCTTGAAATGAGCGAGATTGTCTATGCATAAAATCACACAAAACTTAGAAAGGATTGCACTTATGATGGCTAAACTATGGGCACAGGAGATCATGTTCGCAGAGACCGCGGAGGAGGCAAAGGCTCTGTATGAGCGCTGCCCCCGCCTGCTGAAGGAGAAGGTGAAAGCAATTCTTATCAAGAGCGGCTTTGAGGAAATCGTACAGTAAGGACGCTGAGGACAAGGCAGATCAGTAGCTGGAAGAGAACGTGAAAATCGGGGCCTGACCCCGTGAAAGGACGTGATACATATGGCAATCAAGCAGTACAGCCTGAAAGCAGACGGCGCAAAACAGCTCTCCCCCGCGTTCCGCGTGCGGGAGTTCCGCTGCCGCGACGGCACCGACACCATCCTCATTGACGAGGGTCTTGTGGTGCTGCTGCAGTGCATCCGGGAGCACTTCGGCAAGCCCGTGACCATCACCAGCGGCTACCGCACCGCCAGCCACAACACCAAGGTGGGCGGCTCCAGATCCAGCCAGCACCTGCTGGGCCGGGCCGCAGACATTCAGGTGCAGGACACCGACCCGCTGGCTGTGGCCGCCTACGCTGAAAGCCTGATGCCCGGCTGGGGCGGCGTGGGCCGCTACCCGGTCAAGGCAGGCCGGGCAAAGGGCTGGGTGCACGTGGACACCCGCCCGAACAAGAGCCGGTGGACGCTGTGAGGGGGGTGACGTTTTGAAAGATTATTTCTGCATGGCCGTGGGTGCGCTGGGCGCTGCGTTTGCCAGCCTGTTTGGCGGGTGGGACGCAGCGCTGCATACGCTCATCATCTTTATGGCCATCGACTACATCACCGGGCTGATCGTGGCAGGAGTGTTCCATGCAAGCCCCAAGACCAAAAGCGGTACGCTGGAAAGCCGCGCAGGCTGGAAGGGCCTGTGCCGCAAGGGCGAAACACTGCTGATCGTGCTGGTGGCCTGCAGGCTGGATGCCGTGATGGGTTCCACCTTTGTGCGGGATGCCGTTGTGATCGGCTTTATCTGCAACGAGACCATTTCCATCATTGAAAACGCGGGCTTGATGGGACTGCCGATCCCGGCAGCGATCACCAAGGCCGTGGACATTTTAAAGCAGCGCTCGGAAACCGAGCAGAAAGGATAAGCTCTTATGAATGAATTTCTGAAAGTCGCTCTTACTGCCTGCATCCCTGCATTGACCGTCATTTTCGGCTGGGGCCTGAACAAAGGTGTCAGCATTGCAAACGGCTACATCAACAACAAGTTTGCGCAGACCTGTCTCCAGAATGCCGCCAACGCGGTGTTCAACGCCGTCCAGTATGTCAACCAGACCTACGTTGATGCCCTGAAGGAACAGGACAAGTTCGACGAGGCTGCGCAGCGCATTGCCTACAACCGCGCACTGACCGCAGCAAAGAAAGCCCTGACGCAGGAGACCATCACCTTCATTAAGGAGACCTTTGGCGACCTCGACAGCTACCTGAAGCCGATGATCGAAGCACAGGTGCGCAGCCAGAAGACCTCTATGTGATGTTTCTGTAGCGCCAACAAAATCATAGTATAGCAGCAGCCCCGGGGAGCCTGACGGTTCCTCGGGGCTGTTTTTGTTTGGCGTGTTTCGACGCTTTACGACGTATATCGACGTAATTGGTAAATTTTAAGTATTTTTCGGTTAGAGTTGACGCATAGAAAGGATGTGTCAACTATGATCGTTTCCGAATTGTCCACTCAGGTCAATGATTTGCTGCGCCCGATGGGCATCACACGCAATCTGAGCGCCTACAGTATCCTGTGCCAGTGTCTTGAGCTGGTCTGTGAGCAGGAAGACCGCCTGCAGGCCGTGGAGAAAGATATCTATACCCCTATCGCCGACCGCAGAAGATGTGAGCCAAAAGCGATTCAAAGCGCTGTCCGCCGGGCAGCTAAAGGTGCATGGCTCACAAACCCGGAGTATGTGCAGCAGCTGGCAGGCTATCCGCTGACCGGTGCGCCCAGCGCGGTGCAGTTCATTGAAATGCTGTATAATGCGCTGGTGAGAGCAGTCTGAAAACTTAATAGTGTTACCAAAAGTGTTACCATGATAAGAAAAAACACGCTGGTTCTGTACGAATCAACGTGCTTTTCTTTGTATGCGGGTAGTGGGGGTCGAACCCACACGCCTTGCGGCACAGGAACCTAAATCCTGCGCGTCTGCCAATTCCACCATACCCGCGTATTCTTCTATTCTGCAGCTGCGGCCAAACCGCCTTAATATAGTATCAGTTCCGGCGGCAAAAGTCAATCACTGCATTGATATTTCCGCCCTTCACAGCGCATACTATCGCCGGACGATCGTATCATTTTCCATGGCGGAAAGGGGCTTTTTGCCGATGCGCAGATCAAAACTACGCCGCGCTGGCAGCATTGCGGCAACTTATCTTCTGGTGGCCGCGCTGGCGGTGCTGGGCTGGCTGTGGCACAGCCTGCCTGCTGAAATTTTGCTGGAACCCGGCCAGACCCTTACCCTGCCCCGTTTTGCCTATGTGCAGCCGCTGCGCACCGCTGGCTCCCGCAACGCGGCCAGCACGCAGGCTGCGGGCAGCTATCAGGCCACTTTGTCCATTGGCGGGTGGCTGCCCGTCAAGACTGTGCGCGCTCTGGTGGAAACACGTCCGGTGGTAACCGTGTGCGGTACGCCTTTCGGCGTTAAAATGTTCTCCGAGGGTGCGCTCATTGTGGGCTTTTCCGACCTGAACACCCCGGACGGCACCGCGAACCCCGCCAAGAAGGCCGGGCTGCGGCTGGGCGACCGGGTGGTGCGCATGGACGACACCCTGACCGAGACGAACGATGCCGTGCACGATGCTCTGGAAACGGCCGCAGGCGCGCCGGTGCAGGTGGTCTATATCCGCAATGGTGAGCAATTCCAGACCCGGCTGACCCCCGTGTGGGACAGCACCGCCGGGCAGTGGCGCGCCGGGATGTGGGTGCGGGATTCTTCCGCCGGGGTAGGCACCATGACCTTTGTGGACAATGCCGCCGGGGTGTTTGCCGGGCTTGGCCACCCCATCAGCGACAGCGACACCGGTGAGAGCGTGGCCCTGCGCAGCGGCGAGATCGTCCCCTGCCAGATCGTGGGGTGTACCAGCGGCACCGTGGGCAGCCCCGGTGAGCTGAAGGGCCGCTTTCTGAGCACCCATGCGCTTGGCAGCATCTGCATCAACAGCAAGACCGGGGTCTATGGCAGAACACGGGCTGCATTTTCCGGCCCGGAGCTGGAGATGGCTTTTGCGCAGGAGGTTGTGCCGGGCGATGCCGAGATCTGGACGACCGTGGACGGCGAGGTGCCCAAGGCATACCGCATCCGCATTGAAAAGGTAAACGACGCAGACCCCCACCGCAACATGATCCTGCGCGTGACCGACCGGCAGCTGCTTGCCAAAACCGGCGGCATCGTGCAGGGCATGAGCGGCAGTCCCATCCTGCAGAACGGCAGACTGGTGGGTGCAGTGACCCATGTGCTGGTAAACGACCCCACGCGGGGCTACGGCATTTTTGCTCAGACCATGCTCAAGCAGGCCCGCGCTGTTGAAAAAACAGACGATGCTGCGCAGCCATAAAGCTGATCTGCAAAAAAATTTGCGCATTTCGATTTTCTTTGCCAAAATTTACCAATATAAACCGTTGAAAGTTCTGGAAAATTATGGTAAAATCCATGGTGTTAAGGGAACTGCACACATTGGAGGAAACAACCATGGACAAAGTTAGATTTTTGATGTCGGATACTGGTGCCCCGTTCACTGCCGCCTGCCGCGAAGCGCTGGAGCAGAAGGGCGTGGACGTGACCGTTGTGGAAAAGGACGGCAACAAGGTCCTGCAGAAAATGCTCACCGTGCGCCCGCAGGTGGTCCTGCTGGATGCTTTTATGCCCGGTCTGGATGCCCTTGCGGTAAAGCAGCGCTACAATGCCGCCGGTGAGCGGCACACCTCCTTCTTCGTGACCGGTGCCTTCCAGAGCGAAGAGATGGTACAGGAGCTGCTGGACGAAGGCTTTGCCTACTACTTTGTAAAGCCCTTTGATGAGACCGTGCTTGCCGCACGGGTGCTCAAGGCGGCACTTGGCCCGGAAAAGCACATCCTGCACACCAGTGTGGACAGCGATGAGCTGACCGTTACCGAGATCCTGCATCAGATCGGCGTCCCTGCCCACATCAAGGGCTACCAGTTCCTGCGGGATGCCATCCTGCTCACCATGAACGAGCCGGAGTATATCAACGCCGTGACCAAGCGTCTGTACCCGGAAATCGCCAAGAAAAACGGCACCACCGCCAGCCGGGTGGAGCGCGCCATCCGCCACGCCATCGAGGTGGCATGGGACCGGGGCGATGTGGATACCCTCAACAGCTACTTCGGTTATACCATCCATAACCTGCGCGGAAAACCCACCAACTCGGAGTTCATTGCAATGATAGCTGATAAGATGCGGCTGGACAAACGGCAGAGAGTGGGCTGATTTTTTTCATAGAATCCGCCGTCGTTCATATTCTGATAAGAGCAAACCAAACAGACAAAGGAGGTTTTGCTCTTGAAGCTTGCAGAATATCTCGCACGGCGCAGGCGGGCCAGAGTTGCGGCCGTGATGCTGTTCGCCCTCATTATGGGGTTTGTATCTGCTGCGCCGCCGGTCGTCACCGGATGTCAGGCGCAGGATCTTACCCCGGCACCGGACACTTCGATGCTCTCCCCCGCCGTTTCGGCTCTGGCACAGGAGCAGCAGGAGCCTGCTGCCCAGCCGCTGCCGGAAAAGTGGGTCTGCCTGACCTTTGACGACGGCCCCAGCAAGACCACACCGGATGTGCTCAGCGCGCTGAACGCGGCCGGAGTGCACGCCACATTTTTTGTGGTGGCTACCGGTTACAACGAGAAGTATCTGCCCCTGCTCACCGAAGCGGTCAGCGCCGGGCACCAGATCGCGCTGCACTCTGCTTCCCACGAGTACAGCGATATCTACCGCAGCAGCGACGCTTATTGGGAGGACATTGCCCTTTTAAAGGAGCGCATTGCGCCCTATGTGGATGCCGAGAGCATCCGGTATCTACGGTTTCCGGGCGGCAGCACCAACACCGTCAGTCGGCGCTACGGCGGCAAAGGCCTGATGAAGCAGCTGAAAGCCGAAGTAGAGCAGAAAGGCTGGCATTGGGTGGACTGGAACGTGTGCGCCGAGGATGCCGTGGGCGGGCACCCAAGCGCGGGCACCATTTACCGCAATGTGGTGCACGAGACCGGGCAGCAGACGAACTGCATCGTATTGATGCACGATTCTTCCTCCACACACACCACCGCCGAAGCACTGCCGGACATTATCCGGTGGTATGCAGACAGCGGCTACACCTTTCTGACGGTGGCCGAAGCGCTGCCGCTGGGGTGATGCTCCTTACAGCCACTTTTCCATGCAGCGCCCCAGCAGCACCCCGCCGGATGCCAGCGCCGCCAGCCAGAGCCAGCCTGCACCGCCGGTGACTACCCACCCTGCCGCCATGATGGCGGCAAAGGTGCACACCGGCGGCAGCACGATACGCGCGATGCGCAGCAGCTTTTCCCGCCGGGAGGGAAGCCCGGTGTCAAGCTGCTCGGGATGCACGGCATCGCAGCAGATTTCATCCCGGTACTTGCCCGGGTTTCGGTAAGCTTTATACGGAATGCCATCCAGCGAAAACTCCGGGTACATTCCTTCTTTTGTCAGGCTGAGCTGCATCCCGTGTTCCTCTGCATACGCCTGCAAGGCCGCGGCAAACTCCTGCGGCGTGTTGATGCTGCCCTGCGGGATAAAGAAAAAGTGTTTCTGATGCTGCACCTGCGCCAGCGTGCGGTAATCCTGCACCCAGCCGCAGAAAAAGTTCTGCGGCTGCGCAGGGTCCTCCATCCGGGTCAGGCAGGCATCCACATCCAGCGACGCCGCAGACGGGTCCTGCCGGGCCAGTTCGGCGCAAAACCGCGCCGCCCCTTCCAGCTGCTTTGCGCGCTGTTCCAGTGCGGTCTGCTGCTCCCGCAGAATATTCCCCAGCGGTGCATCGCCCGCCAGCACGGACCGGATGACCGGAAGCGGCACATCCAGCATCCGCAGCATCCGGATGAACCGGAGAGTGCGGATGTCCTGTTCCGTGTAATCACGGTAGTCGTTGCCAGGCAGCCGGGCGGGATTCAGAAGTCCTTCTTTTTCATAGAAGCGGATATTGGGGGCAGACACCCCGCTCTGTTTCGAAGCCTGTTTGATGTTCATTTGCTTCACCTCCGCACTCACATTACACCTTAAAGACGGTTGAAGGTCAAGCTTTTTGCGCCAAAAATAAAATATCCGCAGTATTTCCGCTGGTCTTTGCAAACCGGGAAGCGCTGCGGATATTTTTTCAGGCACAGAACTTACTGCTCAGCCTGGCAGAACAGTGCAAAGGTGCGGTAAGCCATGTACAGGTCGGTCTTATGGATGACCTCGAAGGGCGAGTGCATGGACAGCACCGGCACGCCGATGTCCAGCACCGGGATGCCGCGGTTGGCCACGTACTTGGCAATGGTGCCGCCGCCGCCAAGGTCCAGACGGCCCAGCTCACCGATCTGCCATGCCACGCCGTTGGCATCCAGCAGGCGGGTGATATCCCCTACCAGCTCAGCGGAAGCATCGCTGGCAGAGCTCTTGCCGCGGCTGCCGGTGTACTTGAAGAAGGCCACGCCGCGGCCTGCGTAAGTACCGTTCTGCGGCTCGAAGGCATTTGCCCAGGAGGGGTCGTAGGCAGCGGTCACATCGGCGGAGAGACACACGCTGTTCTGGAAGGCAAGGATGTCGTCCTGACCAGCGGCGCGGCACAGCAGCTGCATAAAGTGGAATACATACATGCTCTGCATGCCGGTCACACCGTCAGAGCCGATCTCTTCCTTATCGGTCAGCACGCAGACGGTGGTGTGCACAGGATCTTTCGTCTCGATCTCGGCCATAAGGGCGGGGTATGCGTCCACCCGGTCATCGTTACCGTAGCCGCCCACCATGGAGCGGTCAAAGCCCACGTCCCGGGCCTTATGGGCGGGCACCACCTCGATCTCAGCGCGGGTGAAGTCCCGCTCGGTGATGCCGTACTTTTCGTGCAGCAGCATCAGGGTGTTCAGCTTGACGGCCTCCTTGATGTCGGCATCCTCCACAGCGTCGGAGCCGATGAGCACGTTCAGCTCTTCGGCCTTGATGCCCTCGCTGAGCTTGCGGTCGTTCTGCTCGGCACCCAGATGGGGCAGCAGGTCGGTGATGCAGAACACGGGGTCGTTCTCGTCCTCACCCACTGCAAAGGACACGCTGGAGCCATCGGCACGGGTGAACACGCCGTGGATGGCCAGCGGCATGGTGCCCCACTGGTACTTGCGGATGCCGCCGTAATAGTGGGTCTTGAAGTAGCTGAGGTGGTTTGCTTCGTACAGCGGGTTCGGGCGCAGGTCCAAACGGGGGCTGTCGATGTGGGCGATCACCAGACGGAAGCCCTCCTCAAACGATTTCCGGCCGATGGTAGCGGCCACCACCGCCTTGTGCTCCTGCACAAAGTAGATCTTCTGGCCGGGGGCATAGGTCTTTTTCGGCTCAAACTTTTCGTAACCGGCCTCCAGCAGCAGCTTTTCGCTGGCGGCGGCAGCTTCGCGCTCGGTCTTGGCAGCGTTCAGGAAGGCTTTGTAGCCTTCGGCAAATGCTGCAGCCTTCTCCTTCACGTCGGCGCTCTTGTCGGCAGCGTACTCCGGCTTGTAAAGCAGCTGTTCGGCAGCCTGCTTTGCGGTAAGTTTCTCGCTCATGTTCCTTATCTCCTCTCAGCTTTCTGCATAGATACGCTGATACCGCGCATAGCAGGAAGTGATCTTTTTTACGTAGTGGTTCATCTGGTTATAGGGAAAGCCCTGCAGCGTTTCGCCGTCTGCGGAGTGCTCTTCCATCTGTAAAAGAGCATCTACCGTGCCCCACCCGCTGTGATAAGCGGCAGCGGCAGTGGCAACATCGCCGTTGTAGCGCTCCATGCACAGGTGCAGGTAATAGCATCCGAACCGGATGCTGGTCTCCGGGTCGTAGAGATTTGCAAAGAGCAGTCCTTCGTCCGGTGCGATCTTGCTGCGCAGCCAGATAAAGGTCTCCTCGGTCATCTGCATCAGACCCCGGGCATCCACAGTGGAGGTGGCCTGCGGGTCAAAGCCGCTTTCGGTGCGGATGAAGGCATCCACCAGAAGCGGGTCAAGGCCGTAAGTCTCCGCCCACTGGTCCACCAGCACTTCGTACTTGCGGGGGTATAAAAGCCGTTCTGCCCTGCCCCACAAGTTGGGCACCAGCACAAACAGCAGGATCAGTGCCATGCCCAGCAGGAACAGCCTGCGGCTGCGCATTTTTTTGCGGCGGCGTGCCTTCTGGGCGCGGAGAGCGCGGCGGATGCGGGCCGTCTCCGGGTCGTACTGCGGTGCAGGATCTTGTTCGTTATATCGTTTGTTCAAAGTTCTTTTCCCGCACCTCCTTCTGCCAGAAGCTTTGTGCAGAGCTGCTCTGCCGCAGCCTGCAGATGTGCAAGGCTGGAATCGTTGCGCAGCACATAGTCTGCCTGCGCGGTGAGGGTGCTTTCCGGTGTCTGGGCGTTCAGGCGGCGGGCGGCCATCTCGGCCGAGATGCCGTCCCGGGCCACGATGCGGGCCACACTGGTCTCAAACGGTGCCGTGACCACGCACAGGCGGTCACACTCGGCCTGCGCCGCAGTCCCCACGATGACCGCGCCATCCAGCACGAACAGCGGTGCACCGGCATCCTGTGCTGCCTGCTTTGCCGCACGGATGCGGCGCACGATCTCCGGGTGGGTCAGGCTGTCCAGCGCCGCCTTGCCTTCCGGGGTGGCAAAGGCGCGGTCAGCCAGCAGGCGGCGGTCCAATGTGCCGTCTGCTTTTAAAATGTCTGCGCCGAACCGCTGGGCCAGCCGGGGCAGCAGCGGCGAGCCGGGCAGTAAAATCTCGCGGCTGATCTGGTCGGCATCGGCCAGCGGCACACCGTGGGCCGAAAACACCGCCGTGACCGTGGATTTGCCGCAGCCGCTGCGGCCCGTGATGCCAAGCGCGATCATAGCTTGATCACCCGGAAGGCCGCAGCACGGATCAGGCGGTTGTACACCGCCATGGAAAGGCCGTCCTTCTGCGGGCAGCGGGCGTAGACCACGGCATCGCCCTGCTCATCCAGCGCACGCAGGCAGCGGAAGATGTGCTTTGCCTGATCGGCACCGTCGCCCTCGCGGCCATACTCCACGCAGGGCACACCCAGCTTTTCCGCCTCGCCGGTAAAGCACAGGCAGCTGGGATTCTGCTCGGCGTGGGCATCCACATAGGCTTTGAACTGCTCAAAGGTGCCGTCCAGCAAGGTCACATCCGCCTTGGGTGCGTAGTGCTTGTACTTCATGCCGGGGCTGCGCACCACAGCACCCTCCGGCAGCTTTTCGAGGATGGCTTTGGACACTTCCACCTCTTCGCCGAGGGCACGCTCGAGGTCTTCCAGCGTGATGTGGCCCGGGCGGAACAGGGTGGGCTTTTCGCCCACCACCGACACCACAGTGCTTTCTACGCCCACGTCGCACTCGCCGCCGTCCAAAATCAGCGGCAGGCGGCCGTCCATATCGGTGAACACATCCTGCGCGTTGGTGGGGCTGGGCTTGCCGGAAAGATTGGCGCTGGGGGCAGCAAAGGCGCAGCCGCTCTTTTCAATGACGGCGCGGGCCACCGGGTGGCTGGGCATCCGGATGCCCACGGTGTCCAGACCGGCACAGCACTCCGCTGCCACCTCCGGGCCGCGGGGCATGATGATGGTGAGCGGGCCGGGGCAGAACGCAGCCATCAGCAGCTGGGCGCGCTCCGGCACCTCGCTGACAAGGCCGGGCAGCATTTCCGGTCCGGTGACGTGGACGATCAGGGGATTGTCCTGCGGGCGGCCCTTGGCCACAAAGATCTTCTTCACAGCCTCGCCGTTGCGGGCATCGGCAGCAATGCCGTAAACCGTCTCGGTGGGCAGGGCCACCAGCTCACCGTTCTGCAGCAGGGCAGCGGCTTTTTCAATGCTCTTTTCGTCCGATGCGGGCAAAATTTCAGTTTTCATTTCCATACGGATCATCGTTCTTTCTATCTGTAAAGTATTTATGCTTTTCAGCATTTATCGACAGGATATCGTTTTATTTTCAAAGCCGCATTTCAGCCCTGCTCGTTGAGCTTTTGCAGCTTTTCGGCCTGTTCGCGGGTGGCCAGTGCGTCGATCACCTCGTCCAGATTGCCGTCCATGATCTTGGAAAGATTGTGCACGGTCAGGCCGATGCGGTGATCGGTGCAGCGGTCCTGCGGGAAGTTGTAGGTGCGGATCTTTTCGCTGCGGTCTCCGGTGCCCACCTGCCCCTGACGGCTGGCGTTGATGGCATCCTGCTGCTGTTTCTGCTTCTGGGCCAGCAGGCGGCTGCGCAGGATCTCCAGCGCCTTGTCCTTGTTCTGGAACTGGCTGCGCTCGTTCTGGCATTCTACCACCATGCCGGTGGGGAGATGTGTCACACGGATGGCGCTGGAGGTTTTGTTGATGTGCTGACCGCCCGCGCCGGAGGAGCGGAAGGTGTCGATGCGCAGGTCCTTCATGTCCAGCGCAAAGTCCACCTCTTCGGCCTGCGGCATCACAGCTACCGTGGCCGTGGAGGTGTGGATGCGGCCCTGCGTCTCGGTCTCCGGCACGCGCTGCACGCGGTGCACACCGCTCTCGTACTTGAGGCGGTTGTAGGCCCCGGCACCGTCCACCGAAAAGATGGCCTCCTTCACGCCGCCCAGCTCCGTCTCGTTGAGGTTGAGCATTTCCAGCTGCCAGCCCCTGCTTTGCACATACATGGTGTACATGCGCAGCAGGCTGTGGGCAAACAGGGCAGCTTCCTCCCCTCCTGCGCCGCCGCGGATCTCCACAATGACATTTTTGCCATCGTTCACATCCTTGGGCAGCAGCAAAATTTTGAGATTATTTTCCAGCTTTTCCACATCTTGACTTTTTTCGCTGATTTCCTGCTGTATCATCTGCTTGAAGTCCGGGTCAAGTGCGCCCGGTTCTTCCAGCAGAGCTTTGGCCTGTGCCAGATGATCCTGTGCGGTCTGCCACGCGCGGTAGGCCTGCACCACAGGTTCTGCATCGTGGTACTCCCGCATCAGCCTGCGGAAAAGCGCAGGGTCTGCGGCGGTATCCGGCTGGTTCAGGCGGATGGAAAGCTCTTCAAAGCGGTGGCAGACAGCATCCATCTGGGTAAACATGTTCGGCATAATTCCGGCAGTTCTCCTTACAAACTCAGATTCATGTTCGTGCAGCCGAACGGCTCCGGGGCCTTTCCGCCCCGGGTGCGTGCTGCGCCGGGCGCTAGGCCTGCCCGGGTTTTACCACCTTTTTGATGTTCTTTTCAATTTTAGCACGCGGCAGCATCACCTCGCGCCCACAGCCGGTACACCGGATCTTAAAATCCATGCCGACGCGCAGCACCTCGAAGCTGGACGCTCCGCAGGGGTGCTTTTTGCGGGTGAGGATGGTATCGCCTACAGCAATGTCCATAGCTCTGCTTCTCCCTTCTGCCTGCCCAAAACAGCAGGCGGTGTGTGCGCAAAGCCCGGAGTGCCGGTTTGCTGCGCATACAGATATAGTATAATGCAAAGCCGCACAAAATGCAAATATCCGCCCATGCGGATGCATAAGTTTTAACAGAAAGGCCGCTGCCGTTCCAAGCACGGCCTAAAAAGCAGAGAAAGAGGAATGAAAGATGATGCAAGCTTACCGTACCGAAGGCAACTACCGTTCTGCTGCGCGCCTGTCCCCCGCTGAACTGCGCGCCGCCATGGCAAACCGCGAGATCCTGCAGGCCACTGCTCTGGCCTTTGATACCCAGCGCCAGCTGCGGTTCGAGATCGGCGGGGTGAGAGCCGTGATGCCCTTTGCCCAGTGCGCCGATGGTGCCGCAAACGGCACCGTGCGGGACATTGCGGTGCTGACGAGGGTGGGCCGCCCCACCTGCTTTGTGATCGAGGCGCTGGACACCGACGAGAACGGTCAGCCCTTCTACCGGCTCTCCCGCGCGCTGGCGCAGCAGATATGCAAGGCCGACTATCTGGACACCCTGCAGCCCGGCGATATCCTGCCCTGCACCGTGACCCATATCGAGCCGTTTGGCGCGTTCTGTGATGTGGGCTGCGGCATCAGTGCCCTGCTGCCCATCGACTGCATGTCGGTGAGCCGCATCTCCTCCCCCGCCGACCGGGTGAGCGTGGGCCAGCAGATCTTGTGCGCCGTCAAGAACCGGGATGTACAGGGCCGCTTTGTGCTGACCATCCGGGAACTGCTGGGCACATGGGAGGAAAATGCGGCCGGGTTCACCGTGGGTGAGACCGTAGTGGGCATCGTGCGCAGCGTGGAGGAATACGGCACCTTTATCGAGATCGCGCCCAACCTCGCGGGCCTTGCCGAGAGCTGCACCGACCTTGTGCCCGGGCAGGCGGTGAGCGTCTACATCAAGAACATCCTGCCGGAAAAAATGAAGATCAAGCTGGTGATCGTGAACCACGCCCTGAGCCAGCGCCACCGGTTCGAGCTGAAGTATTTCATCACCGAGGGCCATCTGGACCACTGGGTGTACTCCACGCCGGAAAGCCCCAAGCGCATTGAGACAGATTTTGCCGCTGCGGCTTGCAATCCGGCGTGAAAGCCTTTATACTATAAAAGAAAAGGAATGCAAGGGGGATGTATGGAACGATGGCCGCCAATGATGCTTTTACTGCCGGTGTACGTCCCGGCGGGTTGACCAGCAGCACCGAGATCCGGCTGCTGCTGTGCTATCTGGTCAAAAATGCCGGACCCATTGCCCGGCAGGAGATCGAAAACGCCCTGATGGAAGAAGCGCTGGTGAACTATTTCGAGATCGGCTCGTGTCTGGACGATATCACCAGGCAGCAGCTCGTCACCCTGACAAAGGGCAGCTATACCATTACCGAGAAGGGCCGCAAAGTGGCGCAGGAGCTTGCCTACGACCTGCCCCGCAGTGTGCGGGAGCGCGCTGTGGCCGCTGTGCTGCGCTGCCAGACATGGGCCCGCAAGGAAGCCAAGTACAGTGCCAGCATTACCGAAAAAGAGGACGGCCACTGCACCATCCGCTGCACGGTGAAAGGGCTGGACAGTGAGCTGTTCTGTCTGGACCTCGGCACACCGGACCGGCTGACCGCCGAGCTGGTAAAAAAGCAGTTCATCCTCAAGGGCAACGAGATCTACCAAATGCTCATCAATAAGCTGACCGAAGAAGAAAAGTGAACAAATAAAGAGGGAGGCACCCGCGCGGCGCTTCCCTCTTCTGTTTTGTAGCGGTCAGATCAGGATGCAGATGAGCCCGGTGCAGCCCTCATTGATGACCCGTTCCAGCGTTTCCTGCAGGCGGGTGCGGGCCTCCTGCGGCATGTGCAGCAGCTTGTTCTGCAGCCCTTCGTTCACCAGCTCGTGCAGGCTCTTGCCAAAGATGTTGGACTCCCACAGCTTTTCCGGGTCGTCCTCAAAGCCGGCCAGCAGGCTGCGGGCAAGGTCCTCGCTCTGCTTTTCGGTGCCCACGATGGGGCTGATCTCGGTGTGAATGGTAGCCTTCATCATCTGGATGGAGGGCGCGCAGGCTTCCAGCCGCACGCCGTAGTTCGTGCCCTGCCGCACGATCTGGGGCTGTTCCAGTTTCAGCTCGCTGACCGTGGGCATCACGATGCCATAGCCGGTGGCTTCCACCTGCTCAAGGGCGCTGCGCACCTTCTCGTACTCCCGTTTGGCCTTTGCCAGCTCCATGATGCAGGGCATCAGGCCCGCTTCGTCGCCAATGGCAAGGCCGGTCTGCTCGCTCAGCACCTGATAGAAAATTTCCGGCTTCAGCTCCACCGTGATGCGCACACTGCCGTTTGCAAGGTCGATGCCGCTGATGGCCGAGCGCTGCACCGCGTCACATTCCAGCGCAGGTGCGTCTGTTCCGGAGGGCACATCCTTCATGCGGGAGACCTTTGCCGCCAGCTGCATGGCCGCATCGTACACCTGCGTTTGCAGCCAGTGGCCGTTTTCCAGCATCGTGACCCAGCGCGGCAGGGCAAAATCCAGCTCCTGCACCGGGAACTCGTACAGAACCTGCCGCAGGATGCTGCCGAGTGCCTCCGCGTCCAGATCCACGCAGCTCACCGGCAGCACGGTGTGGTCGTAGTCCCGGGCCATGCCCTCGGCCAGCTGCTTCGTCTCCGGGGCATCCGGGTGGGTGCTGTTGAGCAGGATGATGTAGGGCTTGCCCAGCGCATCCAGTTCTTCCACGATGCGCTTCTCGGTTCTGGCATAGCCCTCCCGCGGGATGTCGCTCACAGAGCCGTCGGTGGTGACCACGATGCCGATGGTGGAATGTTCGCAGATCACCTTGCGGGTGCCGGTCTCGGCGGCAAGGTCGAAGGGCACCTCGTGGTCGAACCACGGGCTTTTGACCATGCGGGGCTTGTCGTTCTCCTCGTGGCCCATAGCCCCCTCCACCATGTAACCCACGCAGTCGATGAGCCGCACCCGGCACTCGCCGCCGCCCTCCAACTGCAGGGGCACGGCTGCTTCCGGGATGAATTTTGGTTCCGTGGTCATGATGGTGCGGCCCGCTGCCGACTGGGGCAGCTCGTCCCGGGCACGCTCCCGCGCAGCCGCCGGGCCGATGGCGGGCAGCACCAGCTGTTCCATGAAACGCTTGATAAAGGTGGATTTGCCGCTGCGCACCGGGCCAACCACCCCAATGTAGATATCTCCGCCGGTGCGTGCGCCGATCTCGCGGCAGATGCTCTTCTGTTCCTGATTTGCCAAATTGCTCTCCCCTTCCCGTTTGCGCTGTGCACCGGACAGGATTCCGGTCCGCTTGTTGTAATCGTATGTTGGGAAAAGGCCGGATATGACAAAAGGCTCCCATGCCAGCAGCACAGGAGCCTTTACAAACATTTTTACAATTACGGGGTCAGACGGTTGGGGCCGCGGAACAGGAACTCGGCGTCCTTGATGGTCAGGCCGCACAGCAGCATGGTCAGGCGGTCGATGCCCAGACCGAAACCACCGTGGGGCGGGCAGCCGTACTGGAAGAACTCCAGATAGAACTTGACATCATCGGCCAGACCCTTTTCCTCGGCCTGCTTCTTCAGCACCTCGTAGCGGTGCTCGCGCTGGGCACCGGTGGTGATCTCAACACCACGCCAGATCAGGTCGTAGCCCTGGGGCACACCGTTCTCGTCGCGCATGTGGTAGAACGCACGCTTCTCGGCAGAGTAATCGGTGATAAAGAGGAACTCGTGGCCGTAATGCTTCTTCACCCACTCATAGCTCAGGCGCTCGGCCTCAGTGGTCAGGTCGCCCTTCTCGCTCTCATCGACGGTGTAGCCGAACTCTTCTTCCAGACCCTTGTACAGGTCTGCCAGCTTGACCACCGGGAACGGAGTGGTGGGAACGATCACTTCCTGCCCGAACATCTCCTTGATCTGGTCGCCGTAGTTGTCCTTGACGGCCTGCAGACCGGCAGTCAGCAGCTCTTCTTCCATCTTCATCACGTCTTTATAGGAAGTGATGTAGCTGAACTCCAGATCGAAGCCGGAGAACTCGGTGGAGTGCTTGTTGGTGTAGCTCTTCTCGGCGCGGAACACAGGGCCGGTCTCGAAGATGCGCTCAAAGCCTGCAGCCATGGCCATCTGCTTGTAGAACTGAGGGCTTTGTGCCAGATAGGCGTTGCGGTCAAAGTAGTCCACCTTGAACACCTCAGAGCCGCTCTCGCTGGCAGCAGCGATCAGCTTGGGGGTGTGGATCTCGATGAAGTTACGGTCCAGCAGGAACTTGCGCATGGCGTTCACAAAGCAGCTCTGTGCCTTGAACATGAGCTGGTTCTCGTCGGTGCGCAGGTCGATCCAGCGGTAATCAATGCGCTGGTCGATGCTGGAGCGCTCCACAGCCTTCTTTTTCTTGGTGGCTGCGATCTCCTTGCGGACGATGGGCAGAGCGTTGGCGATGCTCTCGATCTCGATGCTCTCGGGGATCATCTCCACGCCGCCCATCTTGACGTAGTCGTTCTCCACCACCTTGCCGGTGACAGTAATGACGGAATCCGGGGTGAGCTGATCGATGGTATCCACCAGATCGGGGTGATCTTCCTTTTCCACCGTGATCTGCAGCTTGCCGGTAATATCCTTCAGCACGATAAAGGCCATATACTTGCTGTTGCGCAGGTTCTCGATAAAGCCCTGCACCTTGACCGTGCCGCCGATGGCCTTTTGAGCCTCGTTGATATAGGTGCGTTCCATAATACAGGAATCCTCCTTTGACGTCTTGTGTACTGTTTTATTATACGCTTTTCCGGGGATAAATCAAGAGATATGGCGATTTAGAATGGCCTCCGCTGCGCCCTGGCCATCTTCTGCGGAAGAATTATTTTTATTTTGTGTTTGTCGCGGCCTGCGGGCCGCTCCAAGCACCTTTTCACAAATCAGGACAAATCAGCAAAAAATGCAGTTTCTGGTCACAGCCCCTCCGTGAAAAAACAGTTCTGGAAAATCCGCAGATTTTCCAGAACTGCAAACATAAAATCTTTTTCCGCTGAAAATATTCGGGTTGCGGCACGCGGCGGCTATGTTTAATGGTTCTCTTTGCCTGTTTCTTCGTGCAGAGTGCCGGTGCCGCCCTCCACCACGCCGTCGTGCTTAAGCACCGCGGCAATGGTGCCAAAGAAGCATTTTACATCCAGCCCAAAGCTCAGATGCTCCACATACCAGCCGTCCAGCTTGGCCTTCTCGGCAATTTCCAGCTCGTCGCGGCCGTGGATCTGTGCCCAGCCGGTCAGGCCCGGGCGCACATCGTTTGCATGGTACTTGTCGCGCTCTGCCAGCAGATCATACTGGTTCCACAAAGCAGGCCGCGGGCCGATGACCGCCATATCACCTACAAAGATATTCCACAGCTGGGGCAGCTCGTCCAGACTGGTCTTGCGCAGGAAATGACCCATCCGGGTGATATACTGGTCCGGGTCGTGCAGCAGATGGGTGGGCATATCGTGGGGCGTGTCGATGCGCATGGTGCGGAACTTTAAAATGTAAAAGTGCTTTTTGCCAATGCCCACACGCTTCTGTTTGAAGAACACCGGGCCGGGCGAGTCCAGCTTGATGGCGACGGCCAGAATGAGAAAAAGCCAGGACAGGCAGATCATGCCGCACAGCGACAGCACCACCGCCAGCAGGCGCTTGATTCCATTGCGATACATGGGTTTCCTCCATTTTCCGATTCAAAGTAGCAGTTCCAGTATAACAGTATGGGCCGGAATTTGCAATTGCATCCGCCGCCTGCCGCCGATATTTTTATGCTTTGGCTGCGCTCTGCCGGTTTTGTGGCAAAAAAGTGCCGGTTTTGTCTCTTGTTTTGCAGCGTGGCCCGGGGTAAGATAAAGAAAATGAGAAGTCCAAGTCTCGCTTTCGCTCGACAGCCCCCTCGGAGATGGGGCCTTTGGCAAAACCTCTCACTTTGGGAGAGGTGGCACGCCGAAAGGCGTGACGGAGAGGGCAAGGATGCTACAAGGAGGTCCCCTATGATCCAGCGTTTCCGTTTTGGCCTGCCCCTGCCCACCGACAGTGTGGTGCAGGAGATCCCAGTTTCCGCCGGGCCGGTGCCCTTCCTCACAGCCGAAGAAGACGGCTGGGCCTACCGGATGGCTCCGGATGCCATCGTGTACGGTCTGGGCGAAATGCCCCGCGGCATCAACAAGCGCGGCTGGCACTACGTGACCAACAACACCGATGAAGCCCGCCACAGCGAGGATAAGCTTTCCTACTATGGTGCGCACAATTTTCTGCTCATTGACGGCGGCGCAGGCCGTGAATGCTTTGGTGTGTTCATCGATTTCCCGGGCAAAGTGCGTTACGATATCGGCTACACCGAATACGATGCCCTGCGCTTTACCACCGAAGAGCCGGACTATGAGCTTTACATCATTACCGGCGATGACCTGAACGCTATCAGCCGCCAGTTCCGGCAGCTCATCGGCCGCAGCTATATCCCGCCCAAGTGGGCCTTTGGTCTGGCGCAGAGCCGCTTTGGCTACAAGACCGCTGAGGACGTGCGGGAGGTGGCCCGCCAGTACAAAGAGAACGATCTGCCGCTGGATATGATCTGCATGGACATCGATTACATGCAGGACTACGCGGATTTTACCGTAAACAAGCAGCGCTTCCCGGACCTTGCCGCCCTGAGCGCCGAGCTGAAAGCACAGGGCATCCGGCTGGTGCCCATCATCGATGCGGGTGTGCGCATCGACCCGGAAAACCCCGTCTGTGCCGAGGGCCTTGCAAACGGTTTCTTCTGCACCAAAGCCGACGGCACCCCCTTTGTGGCGGCGGTGTGGCCCGGCAAGGCTTACTTTGCGGACTTCCTGCGCCCGGAGGTGCGGGAGTGGTTCGGCCGGCAGTACAAGGCACTGACCGACTGCGGCATCGAGGGCTTCTGGAATGATATGAACGAGCCTGCGCTGTTTTACTCACCCGAGCGGCTCAAGGCTTTCTTTGAGAGCATGGACGAACTGAGCCGGAAGGACAACATCGTGCAGGATGAATTCTTTGGTAAGGTGGTGGGCGGTGCGCTGGGCCTGATGAACGCCCCGGAGGACTACGCCAGCTTCTACCACGATGTGGACGGCCAGCGGGTGCGCCATGACAGGGTGCACAACCTCTACGGCGGCAATATGACCCGTGCGGCAGGCGAAGCCTTTGCCCGCCTGCGGCCCGGCAGACGCACGCTGCTCTACAGCCGTTCCAGCTTCATCGGCAGCCACCGCTACGGCGGCATCTGGCTGGGTGACAACGCTTCCACATGGGCACAGCTTCTGGCCAATATCCAGATGATGCCCAACGTGCAGCTGTGCGGCTTTCTTTATACCGGTGCCGACCTGTGCGGTTTTTCCTACGATACTACGCCTGATCTGGCTCTGCGCTGGCTGGAGTTCGGCCTGTTCACGCCGCTGATGCGCAACCACGCCACCGACGGCTCCCGGATGCAGGAATACTACCGCTTTGCGGATATGCTGCCTGCCCTGCGGAAGATGCTCCGGCTGCGGTATGCCCTGCTGCCCTACCTTTATAGTACCTTCATGAAGGCGGCATTGGAAAATACCAGTTACTTCCGGCCCTTGGGCTTTGATTTTCCTGCTGACCCGGATGCCCGCGAGGTGCAGGACCAGCTGCTGCTGGGCGAGGGTGTGATGGTAGCGCCTGTTTACACCCAGAACGCCAGCGGACGGCATGTCTACCTGCCGGAAGCAATGAAGCTCTACCGCATCCGCAGTGTGGACGACTACGACACCGAGCTTCTGCCCGCCGGGCACCACTACGTCCGCTGCGCACTGGACGAAGTGCTGCTGTTCATCCGCCCGGGCCATGCGGTGCCGGTGGCAAGACCCGCCAGCTGCACCGCCCAGCTGGACGAGACCAGCTTGACCCTGTGGGCCTGCCCGGACGAAAATGGCAGCGCCCGCTGCCGGATGTACACCGATGACGGCGAGACGAGCGATTTTGCCGCACCGGAGCACTGGAAGACGTTGGAAGCGTAAGCTTATTTTATCAGAAGACCGCTGCCCGACAGGACGGCGGTTTTTTTGTAGGATCTCACTTTTATCAGCTGCAAATTTTACGTTGAATTTCACAGCAGCATTTGTTATACTACAAATGAAGGGAGTTGATCTTATGCCGAACATCAAACCTATTTCTGACCTGCGGAATTACAACGAAGTCCTTCGCGATGTGGAAGCAGGATCGCCGGTTTTTCTTACCAAAAACGGCCGTGGAAAGTATGCCATTCTGGACATGGAAGATTATGAGAAAACGCAGGCTACCATCCGGCTTATGAATGAAATTGCAAAAGGACGGTGCTCTGGTGAGACGGAAAAGCTTTACACTCCGGAAGAAATGAGGGCGCATTTCCGCGCAAAAGCCAATGGAAAATAACCTCATTTATACAACTCGTTCCCGTCAGGACCTGGACGACATCTGGGATTATATCTCGTTCGACTTGCAAAATCTGCCTTCTGCAGAGCGCATTCTGAACCGCATCATGGATGCTGCTGAACAATTAAAGCTGTTCCCGGAAAGCGGTGCATTGCTTTCTTCCGTAGCTCCGCTGGATCATGAACTTTATTTGGATGAGCGCTTTCTCGTCAGCGGAAAGTATCTGATTTTTTATCATGCTTTTCGGAACGATATTTATATTGACCGCGTCCTCTACGGCGGGCGGGATTATCTGCGGGTTTTGTTCCGGGACGCTTTGCAGGAAGAATAAACTCTTCTGCCGTGCTTCAAGAAATGTTTTTGATCGTTTTATAAGCGGCACCGCCGGGAATTTGCATTTTTTCGGCGGTGCCACTTGTATTTTTCTGCGCCGCGCGTTATAATATGCCTTCGGTTCCCTTTATTTACGAAAAATTTACATCTCAGATGCTGTCCTCCTAAGCAGTGTGCAATGCTTCGGAAAACAGCTTCTCCGCGCAAACGATAAAAAGGAGGTACTTTTCTCATGGCTCAGACAAGCCGCTCCGCTGACCTTACCAGCGGCCCGATGCTCCAAAAGATCATCCTGTTCTCCATCCCACTGGCAGCTTCCAGCATTCTGCAGCTGCTGTTCAACGCTGCGGACGTAGTGGTCGTGGGCCGCTTTGCGGGCAGCACCGCACTGGCCGCCGTCGGCTCCAACGGCTCCCTCATCAACCTGCTGGTGAACCTGTTCGTAGGGCTTTCGCTGGGCGCAAACGTGGTGGCCGCCCGCTGCTTTGGCGCAAAGGATGACCACGGCGTACAGGACACGGTGCAGACCTCGGTGACGCTGGGCCTTGTCAGCGGCGTGCTGCTGGCTGTGGTGGGGTTCTTTGCAGCCCGGGGGCTGCTGGAGCTGATGAGCTGCCCGGAGGATGTGATCGACCTCTCTGCGCTGTACCTTAAAATTTATTTCATCGGGATGCCCATGACCATGCTGTACAACTTCAGCAGTGCGCTGCTGCGCGCCGTGGGCGACACCAAGCGCCCGCTGTACTGTCTGGCAGCAGCCGGCATCATCAACGTGGTGCTGAACCTTGTGTTCGTCATTGGCTTTTCCATGAGCGTGGCAGGCGTGGCGCTGGCTACCATCATCAGTCAGACCGTTTCCGCCTGCATGGTGACGCGGATGCTGATGAAGGAGGAGGGCGCGCTGCATCTGGATCTGCATCATCTGGGCTTCCACATGGGTGCCTTGAAGCAGATTTTGCTCATCGGCCTGCCTGCCGGTCTGCAGAGCACCGTGTTCAGCCTGTCCAACGTGGTCATCCAGTCGGCCATCAACTCCTTTGGTTCCACGGTGGTGGCAGGCAGTTCGGCCTCCGCCAATCTGGAGGGCTTCGTCTATACCGCCATGAACGCCTTTTCGCAGGCTGCCGTCACCTTTACCAGCCAGAACATGGGCGCGCGCAAGTACCAGAACCTGAACCGTGTTGTCCTCAACTGCCTGCTGTGCGCCATCGTCACCGGCGTGGTGCTGGGCGGCGGTGCGGTGCTGGCAGGCACCCAGCTGCTGCACTTCTACTCCTCGGATGCGGCGGTGATCGCTGCCGGATACGAGCGCCTGCGGGTGATCTGCGGCACCTACCTGCTGTGCGGCATCATGGATACGCTGGCCAGCAGCCTGCGCGGCCTTGGCTACAGCGTGCTGCCCATGGTGGTGAGCCTTGTGGGCAGCTGCCTGCTGCGGCTGGTGTGGATCGCCACCATCTTCCAGCTGAACCGCACACCGTTCATGCTGTACATCAGCTACCCCATCAGCTGGGTGCTGACGGCTGCCGTGCATCTGGCCTGCCTGCTGGTGGTGCGGCACAAGATGCGCCAGAGAGGTCAGACACTACAGGCGGCGTAAAGAGAAGCCCTGCGCCCTTGACAATCCCTGAAAAAAGCACTATACTACAAACAGAAAAGGCGCTGTCCGCAATGGTCAGCTCCTTGCCCGTTTAGTCAAGAAAAGATTGACCGCACGAGTTGGTAGCTGGGCGGTCAGTCTTTTTTGCTATCATCGGCTTTGTGCTTGGAAAACATTGTCATGACCTCAACGGCCAGACGGATCACGTCCACGATCAGACCCAACAGTGTGAGAATGAAGGTGAGCAGTGCGAGGGTTTCCAACAGAGTCACCGGATATCCCTCCCTTCGCCTTCAAGGCTCCGGGAAGTTTCATTTTGCAAAAAAGTTCCACTCCCGGAACCTCTGCTTCGTTCTATGTAGAAAGAGCAGCGATAACGGGCAGGAAGCATGACCACCTGCGCTTGCAGATAGCACCTTAACGCCACCCTTCGGGGTGGCGTTTTTAGTTTAACATACTTTTTGACGAATTACAACTTTTTACAGCTCCTTTGCCAGCAGGTAGCGGTCGTGGCCGCCATACATTTCCCGCCGGGAGACGATGGCAAAACCGGACGCAAGGGCGTTGTGCAGGCTGTACTGGTTCTGCGGGCTGACGGTAGCACCGATGTGGGTGATTTTTTTCGGGAAAAGCGGCAGCGCTGCTTCTAGCATGAGCCGTTGCAGGCCGTTGCCGCGAAAGTCTGCGTGGACGATGGCGCTGTCCGCATTGGCCCAGTGCTCCCACTCGGTGCGCGGCACATCCATGAAGGCCGCATAGTTGTGTGCGCTGCGCCCGCAGAAGCGCACGATGAGATACCCGCCAAGGCGGCTGCCCTGCCATGCGCCGATGCACAGGTCATTGCGGACATAGGCCGTGATGTTTTCCAGCGTGTCCGGCACGAACTGCTCCGGGTCCGGCATGGCGGCGCGCACCTCGTTTTGCAAGGCGTACACCGCCGGGGCCTGCTCCGGCGTGCAGCGGCGCAGCTGCATGGACACCGGCGGCTGCACCGGCTGGCCGCAGATCTTGTGCAGAAAAACTTTCATCTTGCGTTTCCCTCCAAAATAAAATCATACTTTTTCGCTGTTTCCAGTATAAATGCCGCTTTTATAAATGTCAATTTATGTTATAATAAAGTATAAAGGGGTCTGCGGCGTATGGCGTGGTCACAAAGGTGCCGTGCGGCGCAGGCTCCAAGTCCCGGCGGGGAGCATCCCCTGCCCGTGAACGGAGGAACCGAACCATGAAGGAATCTGCACTTACCTCTTCCAACCGATTGGGCGGTGCTGTGATCAGCGACCGCATCGTTGCCAGTCTGCTGGAAGAGCTGCGCACCGGGCGCTATGCCCGGGCCGACCGTCTGCCCGCCGAGGTAGATCTTGCCGCTGAGCTGGGCGTGAGCCGCACCGTCATCCGCGATGCTTTGAGCGAGATGGAGCGCGCAGGCTATGTGGAGCGCGTGCGCGGCATTGGCACGGTGGTGAACCGTACAGTGCTGAGCCTGCGCAGCCGGCTGGACCAGAAGCTGGAATACTACCCGCTGATCCGCAGCTTTGGCAGCTACCCCCACGCCGACGGCATTCAGGTATTTCCCATCCGTGCCGGTGAAGAGCTGGCCCGCGATCTGGAAATTGAGCCGGGCGACGACGTGATCTGCATCAAAAAGCGCATTCTGGCCGATACCACCCCGGTGATCTACTCCATCGACTACCTGCCCAGAGCACTGTTCGGTGCCAGAGACTACACCCGCATCGACCTGACCGGCGGCGTGTTCGATATTCTGGAACGGGAGTGCCACCAGCAGATCTCCTCCAACGTCGCCCACCTGAAGGCAAGCTGCGGCGATGATGCCATCCGCTCCGCCATGCGCCTTGCTCCGGGCGAGGCCATGCTGCTGCTGGACGAAGTGTGTTTCAATCGTTTGTGCCGCCCGGTGATGCGTTCGCTGAGCTACTACACAAACTTCTTTGATTTTTCCATTTTACGCAAGCTGCTCTAAACCAAAAAACTGACGGAGGTATGCACCCATGCGACATCTGATCGACCCGTTGGATTTTACCCAACAGGAAATCTCCACGCTGCTTGATCTGGCCGACCGCATCCATGACGACCCGGCCGCGTATCAGGAGGTGGCCCGGCATAAAAAGCTGGCTACCCTGTTCTACGAGCCTTCCACCCGCACCCGCCTCTCCTTTGAGGCAGCCATGCTGAACCTTGGCGGCCATGTGCTGGGCTTTCCCAGTGAGAACGTGTCCAGCGCAAGCAAGGGCGAAAGCGTTGCCGACACCATCCGCGTGGTGTCCTGCTATGCGGACATCGTGGCCATGCGCCACCCCAAAGAGGGCGCACCGCTGCGCGCTTCCCGCTACTCCCGCATCCCGGTGATCAACGCGGGCGACGGCGGCCACCAGCACCCCACCCAGACTCTGACGGATCTCATGACCATCCGCCGCCGCATGGGACGGCTGGATGACCTGACCATCGGCCTGTGCGGCGACCTGAAATTCGGCCGCACCGTGCACTCCCTCATCAAGACCATGGCCCGCTGCAAGAACATCCGGTTCGTGCTTATCAGCCCGGAAGAACTGCGCGTGCCGGACTACATCGTAAAGGACGTGCTGGAGGCCAACGGCATCCCCTACCAGGAGACCCGCAGTCTGGAGGAATCCATGTCGGAGTTGGACATCCTGTACATGACCCGCGTGCAGAAGGAGCGCTTCTTCAACGAGGAGGACTACATCCGCCTGAAGAACAGCTACATCCTCACCAAGGAAAAGATGGGCCTTGCAAAGCCGGATATGGCTGTGCTGCATCCCCTGCCCCGCGTCAACGAGATCGCACTGGACGTGGACGACGACCCGCGCGCCGCCTACTTTGAGCAGGTGCAGAACGGCGTGTATGTGCGTATGGCACTGATCATGACCCTGCTGGGCCTGCGCGACCCCAAGGCACCTAAGGAGGAAAACTGATATGCTGAACATCGATGAAATTCAGAACGGAATCGTGATCGACCACATCAAGGCAGGCACCGCCATTGGCCTGATGGACCTGCTGGGCATTGCGGGCAACCGCACCGCCAGCGTGGCGCTGATCCAGAATGCACGCAGCAGCAAGACCGCCAGCGGCCGCAAGGACATCATCAAGGTGGAGGGCGATGCTTCCTGGCTGAACCTGGATGTGCTGGCCTACCTTGACCCGGGCATCAGCGTGACCATCATTGAAAACGGCAAGGCCGTGCGCAAGGAAAAGCCGATGCCCCCCAAGCGCCTTGTGAACATTGTAAAATGCCGCAACCCCCGCTGCATCTCCTCCATTGAGGAAGAGTGCGACCAGATCTTTGAGCTGAGCTCCAACGGCAAATACCGCTGCATCTACTGCGAGCAGGAGCTGCAGGTAAAGCCGGAATAACGACACAGAAAAAGAGCTGCTGTATCAGGCAATTTTGCCGTACAGCAGCTCTTTTTTTGCAATAAAAAATCTGACGGAACTCTCACCGGCGCAAATGCCCTGTGCGGCAGATGCTCCATTCCCACAAGCAGCACCTGCCGGACAGAAATGCGACGTACCGAGTGACTTTATCAGCAGCAAACCCCAAAGTTCGCCGTTGAAAGCCCCGCCAGATGAGCTGCGCAGCGCATGAGGACTGCACAGCGAAGAGCAAAGGGAAAACAGAGCAGCTTAACACGCACCGCTGCCCGGATCACTGCACAGGGGGGCAAAGCTTCACCAGGTTTTCCTTTGGCCGCAAATCCGCCCTGCCCCGGCAGGAGGTCACCTTTACTGGCCTTAGTATAGCATTGTTGCGTGCCTGTTGCACAAAACATGTCATAAATTGTCGGTGCTCATGTCATGAACTGCGCACGGAATGGCGCAGGTAAACCGGAACCACCGGTCGCGGCAGCTCACGGTGTACTCGGCACCGTACTTGCGCAGCACGTCCTGCACGTTGGCAAGGCCCATGCCGTGGCCGCTCTCCTTTTTGGTGGTGCCGGGCAGCTTGCCCTCCTCCAGCAGCAGGTCTTCCTGCACGCGGTTGCGCACCGAGATCAGGTATTCTTCCGGCGTTTTGCGGATGCGCACATACACCTCCGGCGGCAGGGCCTGCGCTGCGGCGCGGGTGGCGTTGTCCAGAAGGTTGGAGAGCACGATGACCATATCCATGCTGTCGAAGGGCATCCGCTTGAGATCGCACAGGTCAAAGTAAATGTTCACGCCAACTTTTGCCGCTTCTTCGTATTTTTTGCTCAGAATGGAATCCAGCAGCGGGTTGTGGGTATCCATGATGGTGGTGCCCGCCGCCACCGTTTTGCTCACGCTGGCAATGTAGGCCTGTGCGCCTTTCAGATCTCCCTGATCCAGCAGGGCGGTAAGGGCTGTCATGTGGTTGGTGAACTCGTGGGTCAGGCGGCGCTGTTCCGTGTAGGAATCCAGCAGGGCTTCGGCACGCTGCTGTTCCAGCTGAGCACGGTAGCGGGAGTTCTGCCGCTGCACCACCTGATCGTTGAACATCTGCACGATGGCGATATGCACCAGCACCGCCACGCTCATGCCAAAGGTGAGCAGCATGGTCATCCGGGTAGCGGGCTGCTGGGTCCCTGTGACCATCAGCACGATGTTCAGCACCACAGCCACCCCGGGAAAAAAGGACATCACCAGCGCCTGCAGCGGCTGCAGAGCACACTTCTGGTTCCAGCTGTACAGGGAATGCGCAACTGCTGCACCCACGATAAGGTTCGCGGCGCACAGCGCGATCAGGCAGCCGGGGTGCTGCCATGCTTCGCCGGTGCGCACTCCTGTGAACCAGGAGTAGGTATAGTTGACCGTGTTCTCCACCAGCAGGCACATGGTGCCGTTGATCAGGCAGGCGGTGAGCTTATCGGCAAAGGTTCCGCCAAACAGCTGCGCCGTAACAAAAAGGTACAGCACATTGAGCAGGACGCTCTGCACATTGAAAAATGACATTCCTGTTGCGAGTGACAGGCCCAGCTGCCCCATACACAGCAGCTCTGCCCACAGAACCGGCCAGCGCAGTTTTCCCCTGCCCAGATAGGCCCACTCCACCAGAATAAAGGCGTTCCCCTGGACCAGACACACCAGATGCCCCAGCATCATTTCCGCAAATGCATCACTCATCCACATACTGCCCCTTCCATTCCAGATATGCGTTCTGAATGGCCGCATAGCCTGCGCGGCTCACGCTCAGCTCCACCCCGTTTTTCAGCAGGGCGCGGTAGCTGCGGATGCTGCGCACATATTTCATGTTCACCACATCGCTGCGGCTCACCTGCAAAAAGCCGTTCTCGTAGAGCATGGGCGGCAGGTCGGCGATCTTGCCGTAGTAGGTGCAGATGGGCCGGCGGGCAATGTCGCCGTAGACGTTGATCTGGCGCAGGTCGCTTTCCAGATAATAGATCTGATCCAGCGGAATTTCCGTTTCGGTGCGGTTGTGGTGCACCGTCAGGGTCTTGCGCTGGTCGGTCAGGGCGGCAAGCAGGTCGTCCAGACACTTGGGCAGGGTGCGCGCAATGTCCCGCTTGAGCAGGTAGCGGTAGGCGTTCACCGTGTAGCCTTCCAGCGCAAATTCCAGATAGGCCGAAACATACACCAGCATCAGGCCGGGGCTCTTCTGCTTGAGCTGACGGCCCAGCACCATGCCGTTTGCACCGGGCATGTCCACGTCCAGAAACGCCAGCTGATACAGCTCCAGCCCCGGCGTTGCAAGCACCTCGGCTGCGCTGGTGCAGACGGCGGTGTGCACCTGCACGCTGCGGGCGGTAAAGTAGACGGTGACATATTCTGCCATGCGCGCGCCGAACGCCGCATCGTCGTCACAGATCAGGATATGCATGGAAGGTTCCTTTCTGCCGCAAAAGGCCCCTCTTGCAGTAAGAGGGGCCAAAGTAACTATCAGAGAAATTTATCGTAGATGCCAAAGGCAAAGATGAACAGCACGATCACCGGCAGCACGCAGGTCAGGTAGCCGCGCATCCAGTCGTGCATCTTGAGGCCCTTGCCGGTGTTGACTTCCTTTTTATAATTGTCCCAGCCCCAGCCGTACTTGGTAACGCAGAACAGCAGGTACACCAAGCTGCCCAGCGGCAGGAACAGGTTGCTCACGAGGAAGTCCTCCAGATCCAGCACAGCGCCGCCGAACACGGCAAAGCCGTCCCATGCCCACACGTTGTAGCCCAGCACGCAGGGCAGCGAAAGCAGAGTGATGAGCACGAAGTTCACCAGACTGGACTTCTTGCGGCTGCAGCCGGTCAGCTCCATGCCGCAGCAGATGATGTTCTCGAACACGGCCAGCACGGTGGAAAGCGCTGCAAAGGCCATGAACAGGAAGAACAGGGAGCCCCACAACCGGCCCATGGCCATGTTGGCAAAGATGTTGGGCAGGGTAATGAAGATCAGGCTGGGGCCGCTGGTCTGGTCCACACCGTAGGTGAAGCAGGCCGGGAAGATGATGAGACCGGCGGTGATGGCCACGAAGGTATCCAGCACCACGATGCGGGCGGACTCGCCCAGCAGGGAGTGCTCCTTGCCGATGTAGCTGCCAAAGATGGACATTGCGCCAATGCCAAGGCTCAGGGTGAAGAAGGCCTGATTCATGGCGGACACCAGCGTGTTGACCACGCCCACCTCTTTCATGCGCCCGAAGTCGGGCACGAGGAAGAAGCTCAGGCCTTCCTTTGCGCCGGGCATGAACAGGCTGTTGACGGCCAGCACCACCATGATCACCAGCAGGGCGATCATCATGACCTTGGTCACGCGCTCAAGGCCGTTCTGCAGGCCCTTGGCGCATACAAAGATGCCCAGTGCCACCACGAACACCATCCAGAAGGTCATCACGCCGGGGTCTGCCAGCATTTCGGTAAACTTGCCGGCCACCTGATCGGCGTTCAGACCTGCCAGCTTACCGGTGGCGGTCATGTAGAAATAGTGCAGCATCCAGCCTGCCACGGTGGTGTAGAACATCATGAGCAGATAGCAGCCAATGAGGGTGAGGTAGCCGTGGATGTGCCACTTCTGGCCCGGCTTTTCCAGTGCCTGATAGGCGCGCACCGGGCTTTTGCGGGAAGCGCGGCCCACTGCAAACTCCATGGTCATGATGGGCAGGCCCAGAATGATGAGGAAGATCAGGTAGAACAGCACGAACGCGCCGCCGCCGCCCTGACCGGCAATATAAGGGAACTTCCACACGTTGCCAATGCCGATGGCACAGCCCGCTGAAAGCAGAATGAAGCCCAGCCGGGACTTCAGTTTTTCTCTTTCCATGATTCCAAACTCCTTGTTTTCCGTTCTGCTCTGCCCTGCCCTTTGCGGGGCCGGGCGAAGCGTTGCTTTTGTATTATAGCACAAATTTGGTCGAAGAACAGGGGCGCTTCAGCGAGATGAACTTTTGTTGTCAAAAGTATTCTTTGTCTTTCCCGCGTGCACAGCCCGTCCTGCCACAGGGCCGTACCGCAATTTTCGTTGCAGATGCGTCCGTTTTCGGTGTATTTGCGGCAGGCTGCAATTTTTCTCACCTGAAAGGTGAAGAGCTGACAGTTATTCATCTTTCCACCCAGCAGCAAAAAGGGGAGAAGCATCTTTGGACACTTCTCCCCTTTACAGGTGTATTTACTTGCGCTTCTTCGGGGCATTACCCTTGCCCACCGGGCCGCGGGGGCGGCGCTCGGCAGCCTTGGACTGCACTGCGGCGCTGCGGGTCTGGGCGCGGCCCTTGGCGGCAGCGGCACGCAGACCGTTGATCTCTGCCTTGGTCAGCTCACGGTAGGTGCCGGGCTTGAGCATTCCCAGCTTCACCACGCCCTCGGCATTGCGCTTCAGGCGCACCACCTCAAGGCCCACGGTCTCGCACATGCGGCGGATCTCGCGGTTCTTGCCCTCTTTCAGGGTCATTTCCATCACGGTGCGGCCCGGCTCGTCGGTGACAACATTGATGGCGCAGGGCATGGTCTTGGTGCCGTCGTCCAGCACAACGCCGCTGCTCAGCTTCAGGATCTGGCTTTCATCGGCGCGGGGCTGCACGGTGACGCGGTACAGCTTGGAGATGCCGCCCGACGGATGGGTGACGGCCTGCGCAAACGCGCCGTCGTTGGTCATGAGCAGCAGGCCCTCGCTGTCCTTATCCAGACGGCCCACCGGGTACAGGCGGGCGGGGATATCGCTCACCAGCTCCATCACGGTCTTGCGGCCCAGCTCGTCGCTGGCGGTGGTCACATAGCCGCGGGGCTTGTACAGGGCCAGATAGTACATCTGCTGATCCTTGCGGATATAGATGCGCTCGTCGTCCACGTGCAGCACATCGCGGTTGGGGTCCATCTTGTCGCCCACCTTGACGGGGTGGCCGTTGACCTTCACGCGGCCCTCGGCAATGATCTGCTCTGCCGCACGGCGGGAGCACAGACCCTGTTCAGCCATGATCTTTTGAATACGTTCTTCTGCCATAATAAAACTCCTTGTGCGCCTCCCGGCGCTCAAAACGCGCACCTCTCCCCTGCTTTGGGGTGCGGGTGCGCCTGTATCAAAACTGTGAGTTGGAAGCTCACAGTTACGGCGATGGTAGTCAGCGGGACGGAGTGTCCGGTGCCAAGCCCTCCACTTACTGCTCAGCAGGCTCTTCCTTCTTTTCGTCCTTCTTGATGAGGGCGGCAACCTTGTCCACCAGCTCCGGCAGCATGGTCAGGGCACGGTTGATGGTGTCGGCGTTGTCCGACAGCTGGATGGTGCGCACGCAGCCGTCCTTTACCACGAGGAAGGCCACCGGCTGAATGTTCACACCCGCACCGGAGCCGCCGCCGAACAGGTCCTTGTTGGCGGCGTTCTTGCCGTCAAAGTCGGTGCCGCCGGAGGCAAAGCCAAAGCTCACCTTGGAAACCGGCAGGATGGTGGTGCCGTCCTCGGTGATGATGGGCTTGCCAATGATGGTGTTGGAGTCCACCATCTGGTGGATCTTCTCCATGGTAACGTTCATCAGGCCCTGAATGGGATGCTCAGCCATAAAACAGCTCTCCTTTATCGGTTTGATTCGGGCAAAGGCCCGTTGTCTGCAGATCCGGATACACTTATAGTGTACCACATTATAGGAAGATGTCCAATACTTTTTTGCGCCAGAACTCGTACAGCACCCGCACCGCCGCAAGGACGATGAACAGTGCCTGTGCGCTCACCCGGCAGGACACCCGGTCCTCCACGGTGGGCTGCCCGCTGCCAAAGTCCGGCAGGATGCGCAGCTCATCGAACTGCAGCCAGAGAAAGCGGTCCAGCACGCCCAGCACCGGGTACAGCCACGCCTGCAGCTTGCCGTAGCTGCGGGCAGCGGCGGCGGGGTCCTCCCCGCGCACACCAAGGCGCACCTGTATTTTTGTGATGCGCAGCACACCGAACACAGCTTTGGTCAAAGTGCCCGCACCTTTGAGCATGGTGCAGAGGATCTCCAGCGTGATCTTTGCTTTTTTGCGCGGCTGGGCGGGCTCGTTTGCCTTGGCGGCAGCGGCGGCGGCCTTTTTGCGGGCCTTCTCCTCTGCCTTTTTCCGCTTGCGCTCGGCCCGCCATGCGGCAAACTTTGCCTTGACCTTGCCAAAGCCCCTGGGCGGCTCCGGGTTTTCCGGTGCGGGCGGCGGCTCCGGCTTCGGGTACTGGAACACCGGGAAGGTGATGCCCAGCGCACCGGCCTTTACGGTGAGCACGCCGTGCTCCCAGCACAGGTCTGCGCAGAAGGGGCACAGCAGCAACAGCACCAGTAAGATCAGCACCACCAGCAGCAGAATGCCGATCACCCGGAGGATGAACAGCAGCACTGCGCCCAGCGCGGCGAGGAATGCTCCCATGCGTTACCCCTCACTTTCTGTCGGTGATGCGTTCGTTTCCGTTTCCTGCCCATGCACCGGCGGCAGGTCGGCCAGAGAAGAAAGGCCGAACACCCGCAAAAAGGTGTCGGTGGTACGGAAGCTCACCGGCCTGCCCGGCAGGTCAAGGCGTCCGGCTTCCTCAATGAGGCCCTTTTCCAGCAGGCCCGACACGCTGGACGAGGAATCCACGCCGCGCACCTGCTCGATGAAGGCGCGGGACACCGGCTGGTTGTAGGCGATCACGGTCAGGGTCTCCATGGCGGCGGGGCCAAGGGGCACTGCGCGGCGGCTGTCCAGCAGGCGGCGGATACAGTCGGCCCACTCGGTCTTGGTGGCAAGCTGCCAGCGGGTGTTCAGGTGCAGCAGGAACAGGCCGCTGTCCTCCCGGGCGTAGCGCTCCCGCAGGGCTTCCAGCGCGGCTTCCACGCTGAGCTGCGGCAGCTGCACCGCCTGGGCCAGCTTGTCGGCACCAATGGGGTCGCCGCTGGCAAACAGCATGGCTTCCACGGCTGCACGGATCTGTTTCTGGTTCATTCCTTCTCCTTATCACGTTGGATGCGGCCCCGCTGCATGGTCAGCCGGCCCTCGTCGTCCAGCTTTACGCGGCCGCCGCGCACCAGCTCCAGCAAGGCCAGAAAGGTGGCCACGTTGGTGCTGCGGGTCTGCTGACGGCTGAACAGCTGGCTTATTTTTGCCGCTGTACCGGCAATCAGGTGCCGCAGAATGTACACCACCCGGCTCGTCACCGACACCATGGGCGCTGTGACCAGCGGCTCGAACTGCTGCTGGGTAGGCTCCCGGCGCAGCTTGGTGCGGCCGGAAAGAACGGCCCAGTCATCCGCCAGCACCTGCGGCGCATGGTGCAGGTCGTAGGTGTTATCGAACTCCATCTCCATGGGCGGACGCACAAAAACCGGCGCAGCTTCGGCCTTTTGGCGCAAAAGCGCAGCCATGCGGCGGCACTGGTCGTACTCGATCAGCTGGCCGGTGAACTCCTGCTTCATGCGCTCGCCCTCTTCGCTGCGGGGCAAAAGCAGGTAGCTTTTCATCTCCACCAGCCGCGCGGCCATCTCGATGAAGGCGCTGGCGGCTTCCGGGTCCGGGTCGGCCCGCGCCACCGTGGCGGTGTACTGATCGATCAGCTCCAGAATGGGGATGTTGTGCAGGTCCATCTTATGTTTGGCCACAAGCGCCAGCAATAATTCCAGCGGGCCGTCAAAATCTTCCAGATGGAAGGTCAGTTCTTCTGCCACGCTCACACCACCGTCCCAAGGCCGGCATAGTAGATGGAATACGCGATCTTATCAATGTAGCCGGTGCCCTTGCCCAGCAGCTCCCACACAATGTTGTTCAGGTAGTACAGGGGGGTATCCAGTGCGCCGAACCACACTGCCGCCAGCAGGGCGATCATGATATAGCGCTCGTACTTCATCAGGCCAAAGTAGATGCGCCGGGGCAGCAGCACCAACAGGATGCGGCTGCCGTCCAGCGGCGGCACCGGGATCAAGTTGAACACGGCAAGGCTCACGTTCATCAGCACAAGGTACTGCAGGAACATGGCAATGTAGATGGTGGCATCGTTCACCGGTGCCCAGTAGTACATGAGCTTCCACACCACCATGCCCACATAGGCAAGGATCATGTTTGCCGCAGGGCCAGCCAGCGCGGTGAGGGCCATGCCCCACTTGGGGTTTTTGAAATTGCGGGGGTCGGTGGAGACGGGCTTTGCCCAGCCCACGCCCGCAAACACCATGCACAGCGTGCCCAGCAGGTCAAAGTGGGCAAGGGGGTTCAGAGAAAGCCGCCCCTGCCGCTTTGCGGTGTCGTCGCCCAGCAGCCATGCCGCCAGCGCGTGGCCGCACTCGTGGAAGGGGATGGCCACCAGCGCCACCAGCGCGCGGATGAGATAATAGATGCCCTGAGAGGTCATTCGATATTCCTGCCTTTTTTCAGTATACCATATATAATACTATTTTTTGAGGTTTTAGACAAGGGGGTATTACTCCTTCCACCGCTAACGCGGTCCCCCTGTTCCCCCTTTTGTCACTTACGTGACATCTTCCCCCGGCCGGGGGAAGTCTTTCTCGCGGAGGGAGGCCTTGGCATACCGGAAAGCTTTTCCTCTTCGCCAGAGGCTCTCCCTTTGGGAGAGCTGTCGAACAAAGTGAGACTGAGAGGGCGAGCATGCTTGCCTGTTTTCCAAAAAACCGCAATATTTTTTGAAAAAAGGCTTGCATTTTGCCCGGCAATCTGCTATAATAGTCAAGCTGATTATTTTGATTCCTTACTTCACTGCAGGAGGTGCAAGTACCATGGCTAAATGTGAATGCTGCGGCAAGGGTGTTGCCTTTGGTATCAAGGTTTCTCACTCTCATCGTCGTTCCAACCGTACCTGGAAGCCGAATGTCCGTCGTGTCAAGGCGGTCGTTGAGGGTTCTCCCAAGTACGTCTACGCATGCTCCCGTTGCCTGCGCGCTGGCAAAGTTACCCGCGCTGTCTAATTTGGTGTATGTGGCCGGTCACTTTGTCGAGTGGCCGGCTTTTTTTGTTGCTGTAAGGAGGCAAAACACATGGCTCTGCCCAATGATCCCATCATGCTGCTGAGCGTGGTGAACCTGAAGCTGCGTGATTTTTACAAAAACCTCGATGCTCTGTGCGAAGACATGGATGCCGACAAGGCCGACCTTTGCGCAAAGCTCCGGGCCGTGGGCTACGAGTACGATGCCCAGCGCAACCAGTTCGTGTGATATTTCCAGAGAAAGCTTTCTTTTGATCGCTAACGACCGGCACCGACGTGCAGCGACTACGCCCGGGCCGGTGAATATAGAAACAAGGAGTGCTTGATTTATGATCCAGGGTACCTATTACAAAGAGTGGAGCAGCGTGCTGAACCGCGAGATGGAGTTCAAGGTATACGGCAGCGCCGGTGTGCCGGTGCTGGCCCTGCCTGCCCGCGGCGGCCGCTTTTATGATTGGGAGAACAACGGCATGCCCGATGCCATTGCCCCGCTGCTGAACGAGGGCAAGGTGCAGCTGTTCTGCGCCGACAGCATTGACGGCGAGGCCGTACTGAACGGCGACATCCCGGTGCGCCGCCGCGCCGAGATGGAGGAAAAGTACTTCGTCTACCTTACCGCCGAGCTGGCTCCCCGGGTGCTGGCCCTGAACGGTACCGCAAAGGATGCCAAGCTGTGGTGTGTGGGCATCGACCTTGGCGCTGTGCACGCCGTCAACTGCCGCCTGCGCCGTCCCAAGCTCTTTGCCGGTGCCATCGGCCTTTCCGGCATCTACGATCTGGCCCGCTTCTGGGGCAGTGAAGCCGACGATCTGGTGCTGCGCTGCTCTCCCCTGCAGTATCTGGCCGAGAACGGCATCGCCGACAAGCTGGCTCTGGCCAAGGCCGAGGAGAACAGCCTGATGCTCTGCGCCGGTCAGGGTGCCTACGAGGACGATGCCAAAGCCGACACGCAGGCGCTGGCCGATGTGCTGGCCGCACAGGGCCTGCCCGCCCACCTCGAGGTCTGGGGCGGCGATGTCTCCCACGAGTGGTACTGGTGGGGCAAGATGCTGGGCCTGTTTGTGCCGCGGATTCTGGAGAAGTAAAAGTGATTTGATAGAGGGAAGGCATTTGCAGTGCCTTCCCTCTTTTTGTTTGTATTTTTCAATTCCCTACTTGATTTATCGGGTTTGCTGTGCTATACTCATGCTGTAAGATGTATACCCCCTATGGGTAAAGGAGATATTTTATGGACAACGAGAAAAAGCCCTGCTGCTGTTGCGGCACGCCCGCCCAGCCCGAAGCTGCCACGGCTCCGGTCGGTGACGCATCCGCTGTGCCCACCGAAAGCGTCACCCCCTCCTGCTGCCGCCACAAAGACCGCAGCCCGGAGGAACACAAGGCCCTGCTGAACCGGCTCAGCCGCATCGAGGGGCAGGTGCGCGGCATCCGCGGCATGCTGGAAAAGGATGCCTACTGCGTGGACATCCTTGTGCAGGTGGCGGCGGCGAACTCGGCGCTGAACAGCTTTTCCAAAGAGCTGCTGGCCCAGCACATTTCCACCTGCGTGGCGGACGACCTGCGTGCGGGCAGCGAGGCAAAGCTGGACGAGCTGGTGAATCTGCTGCCCAAGCTCATGAAATAAGAAGCCCTTTCCCGTGCATACTCAACGTAGGAGTGATATTTTATGGAACAATACAACGTTACCGGCATGAGCTGCGCAGCCTGCTCCGCCCGGGTGGAGAAGGCCGTGAGCAAGGTGCCCGGCGTTGCCAGCTGTTCGGTGAGCCTGCTGACCAACTCCATGGGTGTGGAGGGCACCGCCAGCTCTGCCGAGATCATCAAGGCCGTGCAGGATGCCGGTTACGGTGCCAGCCCCAAGCGTGCGGGCGCGGCGGCTGCCAGCTCCACCAGTGCCGACCTTGACGCGCTGGCCGACCACGAGACCCCCAAGCTCAAGCGGCGGCTCATTGCGTCGCTGGGCTTTCTGCTGGTGCTGATGTACTTCTCCATGGGCCACATGATGTGGGGCTGGCCCCTGCCCCGCTGGTTCGACGGCAACCACATCGCCATGGGCCTTGTGCAGCTGCTGCTGGCGGGCATCGTCATGGTCATCAACCAGAAGTTCTTCATCAACGGCTTCAAGGGGCTCCTCCACGGCTCGCCCAACATGGACACGCTGGTGGCCATGGGTTCCATGGCAAGCTTTGTGTGGAGCACCTACGCCCTGTTCGCCATGACCCGCGCGCAGGTGGACGGCAACAGCGAGCTGGTCATGCATTATATGATGGAGTTCTACTTCGAGTCCGCTGCCATGATCTTGACCCTCATCACGGTGGGCAAGATGCTGGAGGCCCGCTCCAAGGGCAAGACCACCGACGCGCTCAAGAGCCTGATGAAGCTTGCCCCCAAGACTGCCACCCTGCTGCGGGACGGTGCCGAAGTGACCGTGCCCATCGAGCAGGTGCAGAAGGAGGACATCTTTGTGGTGCGCCCGGGCGAGAACATCCCCGTGGACGGCATCGTGCTGGAAGGCACCAGCGCCGTGAACGAGAGCGCCCTGACCGGCGAGAGCATCCCCGTGGACAAGGCTGCGGGCGATAAGGTGAGCGCTGCCACCACCAACCAGTCCGGTTTCCTGCAGTGCCGGGCCACCCGCGTGGGCGAGGACACCACCCTTGCCCAGATCATCCGGATGGTCAGCGATGCCGCCGCCACCAAGGCTCCCATTGCAAAAATCGCCGATACGGTGTCCGGTTTCTTCGTGCCTGCGGTCATTACCATTGCGGTGGTCACCACCATCGTGTGGCTGCTGCTGGGCCGGGAGCTGGGCTATGCACTGGCCCGCGGCATCTCCGTGCTGGTCATCAGCTGCCCCTGTGCGCTGGGTCTGGCAACGCCGGTGGCCATCATGGTGGGCAACGGTCTGGGTGCAAAGAACGGCATCCTGTTCAAGACCGCCGCTTCGCTGGAAGCTGCAGGCCGCACCCAGATCGTGGCGCTGGACAAAACCGGCACCATCACCAGCGGTGAACCAAAAGTGACCGACATTCTGCCCGCCGAGGGCGTTTCCGAGGCGGAGCTGCTCACCCTTGCCGCCGCACTGGAGCGCAAGAGCGAGCACCCGCTGGCAAAGGCCGTACTGGCCTGCACCGACGCGCAGAAGCTCACCGCCCCCGAGGTATCCGGCTTTGCCGCCCTGCCGGGCAACGGTCTGGCCGCAAAGCTGGACGGCGTGGAGATCTTTGGCGGCAATGCGTCCTTTATCGGCACCAAAGTCACCGTGCCCGCACAGCTGCAGGAGAAGGCCGCAGCCCTTTCCGCACAGGGCAAAACGCCCCTGTTCTTCGGCGGAGCAGGCCGTCTGCTGGGCATCATCGCGGTGGCCGATACCATCAAGGAGGACAGCCCCCGCGCCATCCGGGAGCTGCAGGCCATGGGCATCCGCGTGGTGATGCTCACCGGTGACAACCAGCGCACCGCTGCTGCCATTGGCAGGCAGGCCGGTGTGGACGAGGTGATCGCAGGTGTGCTGCCCGACGGCAAGGAAGCGGTCATCCGCCAGCTGCAGGCATCCGGCAAGGTGGCCATGGTGGGCGACGGCATCAACGATGCCCCGGCCCTGACCCGTGCCGACACCGGCATCGCCATCGGCGCAGGCACCGACGTTGCCATCGACGCGGCGGACGTGGTGCTGATGAACTCCAAGCTGTCGGACGTGCCCGCCGCCATCCGCCTGAGCCGCGCTGCCCTGCGCAACATCCACGAAAACCTGTTCTGGGCGTTCATCTACAACATCATCGGCATCCCGCTGGCCGCAGGCGTGTTCATCCCCTTCGGCCTGACGCTGAACCCCATGTTCGGTGCTGCTGCCATGAGCCTTTCCAGTTTCTGCGTGGTAAGCAACGCCCTGCGCCTGAACCTGTTCGACGTGCACAGCACAAAGCACGATCGTGCGGCAAAAAATGCTGCTTCCCTGCCCGCTGTCTCCGCACAGCCCGCAGCGGTTGCAAATAAAGAGAGTACCAAGGAGGACACTGCTATGAAAAAGACCCTGAAAGTGGAAGGCATGATGTGCGGCCACTGCGAAGCCCGCGTGAAGAAGGCTCTGGAAGCCCTGCCCGAGGTGGACGAGGCCGTGGTGAGCCACGAGGCCGGCACCGCCATCGTCACCCTGAACGCCGAGGTCGCCGACGACGTGCTGAAGAAGGCCGTTGAGGATCAGGACTACCCTGTGACCGGCATCCAGTAAACCGCCGCTGAATACGGAAAGGCCGCTGCATGTGAACCGTGCAGCGGCCTTTTGCATTGGGTTCTTATTGTATTTCGTCAGAAAGTATGTTAAACTAAAAATGCCGCCTGAAAAGGCGGTGATTAGGTGCTGTCTGCAAGCGCAGGTGGTCATGCTTCCTGCCCTGTATCGCTGCTCTTTCTACATGGAATGAAGCAGAGGTTCCGGGAGGAAACTTTTTTGGAAGTACCCTGCCCGGAGCCTTGAAGGCGAAGGGAGGGATATCAATGAGCCTGATGGAGCTTTTCACTCTGCTCACGGTCATTCTCATGCTGTTGAGTCTGATCCTTGATGCAGTTCGCCTGACCGTTGAGGTCTTGGAGAAGTTTTCTCAGCGCAAATGTGATGACAACAAAAAAGATTGACTGCCACAGCCTTCCAACTCCGTGCAGTCAATCTTGATTGTAAAGGTAGGAAGCTGACCATTGCGGACAGCACCTTTTCTATTTGTAGTATAGTTATTTTTTGCCGTTTTGTCAAGAGAAGGTGCCCGCCTTCTCTTTTTCTTTCCCCATTTTCCTGTGCATTTTCGCCCCGGAAGCTGTGGCTTTTTGCGCAAAAACTATTTGTTGACACGTTGTTTTTTCAGAGTTATACTTATAGCAACAACATTTGGTTTTGTTTCCAGTTATAAACCACAGCGAAAGGAGAAATGTATTTTGGGAGTATCCATTCAGGACCGCACAGACTTTCTGAACATGCTGGATGCCTGCAGGACCGAGCAGCAGCTGTTCAGCCGCCTGACCTTTGCGGTAATGTTCCACCAGACCGACCCGGCTGCACGGGAAGACCTGCTGGACGACGTGCGCGGCGCAGCCTGCAACATGCAGCTGCCCGCCGTCAATTACAAGATCGATCAATGGCTCAACACCTGCAAGCAGGCGTGGCAGGCCGACCCCGCAGCCTTTATGGCAGCCGTGAACGCGGACGCAAAGCAGCGCAAGCTTGCGCTGGAGGGCAGCGCGGCGCAGCCCGGCCTGCTGGCCGATGTGCCCATGCAGAGCGTGGCGTGGCTGGTGCCGCAGCTGCTGCCGCTGGGCGAAGTGTCGCTGCTGGGTGCCGACGGCGGCACCGGCAAGGGCATCTGGCAGGCACAGCTCATTGCCTATGTGACGGCGGGCAAGACCTCCGGCTTTTTTCCGCTGCCGCCGCAGCACACCGGCAAGGTGCTGCTGCTTGCGGGCGAGGACGACCCCGGCAAGGTGCTCAAGGCCCGTCTGCTGGCGGCCGGGGCCGACATGAACCGGGTGCTGGTGCTGACCGCCGACGACTACTTTGGCAAGACCGGCCAGCCCCTTACCCTCAAGGATCAGGCACTGGCGGATTTTGCCGCCAAGGCCGGGCCGCTGCTGCTCATCGTGGACCCGCTGCAGAGCTTTCTGCCCGCCGATGTGGAGATGGCAAGCCGCAACCAGATGCGCAGTGCCCTGCTGCCGCTGCGCGCCATTGCCGCAAAGCAGGGCTGCGCGGTGCTCATCGTGATGCACTCCAACAAAAAGCAGGGCGTTTCCGGCCGCGCACGTCTGGCCGACAGCTCGGATATCTGGGACATGGCCCGCAGCGTGCTGATGATGGGCCGCGCCAAGAACGACGGCAAAATTTATCTCAGCCACGAGAAAAACAGCTACGCCCGCCCCCAGCAGACGGTGCTGCTGCACATCGACGATGTGGAGGTGGAGGGCGTAAAGACCGCGCGGGCCGTGTTTGACGGCTACACCGACAAGAAGGATGCCGACTTCATTGAGGAGCGGCGGGTGCGCACGGCGGAGACCCGGCAGGACACCCGCAGCGCCATCCTGAACGTTCTGTCCGAGAGCCGCCTTGGGTCGATGCCCAGCAACGAGCTGCGCGCCGCCGTCCTGCGGGAGATCGGGTGCAGCGACAGTACATACAACCGTGTGTACAGTGAGCTCACGAAGTCCAGCCAAATCGCAAAGCAAGCGATACGTGGAAAAGATGGCAGGAATCGCTGGTATACCTGCTACTGTGGAGAAACATCTGACAAAGTTCCATTTTAAATACTGATCTACGTTATAAATTTGATGTTTGTCAGCTTGACAAAGTTCGGATATTTGACAAAGTTGGAACTTTCTCAGAACAATGGAACTTTCTCACCTTGACAAAGTTACTTTTCAATCGTTGTATCGTTTAAAAGTTTAAACTTGCTCAGATAACGCTCCTACAGTAGCACCTGATAAAGTTTCCTGAAGCCAAGGGCTGTGGGCTGGCAGCTTTCTCCGCGAACAGCGACGGGTTGCGGCACCCAGCAGCCGCGTCGCATTCGCTTGCGTCTCGCTGGCCGCGGCCCCAACGGCAACTTCCTGTTTCCGCCATTGGCGGCGGTCGTTGCAGTTGCAGAACCCACGGTTCCGCCCCTGTGCTTACGCACGGGGCCCCACTTCCCGGACATTCGCTGGAGAAACTCCCAGCCCACAGCCCAGCCCATACCTTAGCTCCTCGCCAGCTCCTCCACCGTGATGCAGCACACGGCAAAGGCCAGCAGGGCGCAGTCCAGCGGGACACGGCGCAGCACCACCACCCGTTCGGTCAGGGTGGTAAAGGTCTGCACGGCCTGCACCGGCACGGTGCTGCCCAGCCAGAACAGCGCCACCGAAAGCGGCAGATGCACTGCCCGCGCTGCCAGCAAAGGCCGCAGCGAGATCTCGGCCGGGCAGATGGTGCGCACCTGCAAAAGCACCGACACCCCCTGCACACTGAGCGCCGCGCAGCACAGCGTGCTGGCCCACAACCCGGTGCGGGCGGCCTGATCGCAGCCGGAACACACTTCCAGCAGCATGGCGGGCAGCGCCGCCCACGGCTGTGGCAGCAATGCCCCGCACCCTGCCGCCAGCAGCCGGAAGTACAGCACAAAGCCGCAGAGCTTCAGGTAGGTCACTGCCGCCTGCGCGATCACCGCGTCCAGTGCGGGCAGCGGAATGGTTTCCCCCTGCGCGGGTGGAGCCTGCCCGGCCCCGCCCTGCATCCGGCACAGCAGCGCCGCCGTGAGGTATCCCGCCAGCAGCTGGGCCGCGAACAGCTGCACCCCCACCGCGCGGCTGCCCAGCATCTGCTGCCCTACTGTGAGGATGACAAAGGACGGCCCGCTGCACACACAGGCGGGCAGCAGCGCCGAGGCCTGCCGGGAAGTGAGCTGACCGGTGCGCACGGCTTCGGACGCAGCCACCGCCGCCGGTGCAAAGCCCCCCAAGGCCCCAATGAGCAGCACGCCGCCCGCGCCCTTTGCCCGGATGCCCATGAGCCGCGCCGCAGGCCGGAACACAAAGCCCAGCCACTGCCCGGCCCCGCAGCCTGCCGCCAGCGCCGATACGATGAGGAACGGAAACAGCGATACCAGCAGCGGCCCGCCGCACAGCCGCAGCCCCGCCTGCAGGGCATCGGCACAGCGCTGCGGCGCGGCAAACACCAGAAACGCCGTGTACCCTGCCAGCGCCAGCAGCACGCCCCGCCGGAAATTCCAGCTTCGATTCATAACTCAGCCCTCCGCATCCATATATATGTAGCAGCGCGCCGCGGGCAGAACTGCGGGATGGGAGGGAATGGGATGTGTGCCAAGCGCAAAAAGCGGCTTTTGCTGCAAAGCTGGCTGGCCCTGCTGTTCCGTCAGCCGCCGCAGGGCTTTTACCACGCCCCTGCCGTCTACCTGAGCGGGGGCCGCATGGAGGTGGAGCACTTTTGCCGCATTCTGGCCTACAGCCCCGACCGGCTGTGCCTGCAGATGCCCCATGGCCGGTTGACCATCTACGGCGACGGGCTGAAGATCGTCACCCTTACCGCCAGCCGCCTGACCCTGCGGGGGCGGTTCGTGCGCACGGACTTTGCGGATGACTAGGAGGTGCCCATGGAACCGGTAAGCCTTTGGGCCGCGGTGGAGTTCACCGCATGCAATGGCAGCACCGAAGCCCTGCTTACCGCTGCCGCCCGGGCCGGGCTGCATCCCTACGGGGTAACGGCCCTGCCGGGAGGATTTGGCGGGCGGTGCGCCGCGTGGCAGTACCCGCGCCTTGCCGCGCTGGCCCGCAAGCACCGGGTGCGGCTGCGCATCCGCCGGAAGCTGGGGCTGTATTTCTGCCTGCGCCCCTTGCTGCGCCGGGCCGGGCTTTGGGCGGGGCTGGCGGTGTTTGTGCCGCTGCTGCTCTTTGCACAGCAGTTCGTCTGGTATGCGGACACCTCTTCCCTCACCACCGGACAGGCTGCGCGGGCCTGCGCCGTCCTGCGGGAAGCGGGCCTGCAGCCCGGTGCGGCTGTGACCGAGGCAAAGCTCACCGCCGGGGAGTACGCCCTTTTGCACAGCGGCGAGTTCTCCTGGGCCAGCCTGAATTTTGCCAAAGGGCGGCTGGTGGTGGAAGCCGCCGCGGCCAGGCCCAAGCCGGACATTGCCGCCGGAACGCTGCACGGCATCCGGGCCAGATGCAGCGGCACTGTTCTGCGCACGAACCTTACCAGCGGCACCATGCTGGTGCAGCCGGGCCAGCAGGTGGAAGCCGGGCAGGGCCTCATTGGCACAGCCCGCGCCGAGCGGGACGGCACCCTGATCTTTGCGCCCGCCGCCGGAACGGTGGTTGCGCAGTTTGAGTGGAGCGACACCCGCACCGTGCCCTTGGAAGAGACGGTGCAGCAGTACACCGGCGCGTGCACCCGCGCATACCGGGTGACAGCGTTCGGGCACACCTTCTCCCTGCCCGCCGCGCCTGCGCCGGAACATGCGGCGGTGATCCTCCGGCACTTTCAGCCGGAGGTGCCGCTTCTGGGCCTTGCCCTGCCCTGCTCTGTGGAGGAAACCTGCCGCTATGTGCAGCAGCCGGAAACGCTGCACCGCACCGAAGCGCAGGCCGCCGCGCTGGCCCGGCTGCAAAGCCTGCAGGCGCTGTACGCCGCATGGCCGGACGCGGAGCACATCGCCCGCAAAGAGGACTGCACCGTGAACGGCAATGTACTGGACTATACCGTCACCTACACCGTGGCAGCGGACATCTGCGGGTGAAAGGATTCCCGTTGTAATTCGCCAAAAAATATGTTAAACTAAAAACACCACCCCGAAGGGTGGCGTTAAGGTGCTATCTGCAAGCGCAGGTGGTCATGCTTTCCTCCGGCAAGCGTCCGGGGGACGTAAAAGCTTATTGTTTGTTCCCCCGTTCGCAAACGCGGAAGGGGGGATGCATCATGAAGTTGGAAGAGGTTCTGCAGCTGTTCGTCATTGTTGGCGGCACAGTTGGAATTACATTTCAGATCGCATGGGCAATCTTCAAAGAGATCCATAACAATAAGAAATGACCGCCCCAGACTCCCAAACCTGAGCGGTCATTCTTATTGACTCCTTAGCCGAAGGGAAGCTGACCATTGCGGACAGCGCCTTTTCTGTTTGTAGTATAGTTGTTTTTTAGCGGTTTGTCAAGTCCCCTGCTCCGCAGCGGCACGCTCCGCCGCCTGCGCGTCGTACTCGGCAAGCAGGTCGTTGAGGTCGTACTGGTACTTGCTGTGGCAGAAGTGGCACACCACCTCGCAGGCGGGGTCCTCGTCGCGCATCCTCACCAGCTCCTTGCGGCCAAGGCTGAACAGCATCTCCTTGGTGCGCTCGGCGCTGCAGTCGCACTGGTAGTGCACATCGCGCTCGTCCAGCACGTTGGGGTCAAAGCCCGCCAGCGCCAGCTGCATCATGTCCTCGGGGGTCTTGCCCTCGTGCAGCAGGGTGGTGACGGACGGCATAGCCGCGATATTCTTTTCCAGCTGATCGATCTCCGCATCGGTGGCACCGGGCAGCAGCTGCACCATAAAGCCGCCTGCGCACAGGATGGACAGGTCTTTGTCCACCAGCACGCCCAGCGCCATAACGGTGGGCACCTGCTCGCTGTAGGCGTAGTAGGCGGTCAGGTCCTCGGCGATCTCGCCGGAGACCAGCGGCACCTGCCCCACGGTAGGCTCCTTCTGCAGGCGGTTATCCCGGATGACGGTGAGCACACCGTCTTTGCCCACAGCGCCGCCCACATCCAGGTGGCCGTTCGGCTTTGCGGGCAGCTCCACCAAGGGGTGATCGATGCAGCCCTTCACGTTGCCGGTGCCGTCGGTGCAGGCAATGACCACGCCCGCCGGGCCGCCGCCGGACACACGCAGGGTGATCTGGTCACGGTCGTCCTTGAGCATGGAGCCCATCAGGGCGGCGCCGGTGAGCAGACGGCCCAGTGCCGCGCTGCAGGTGGCGCTGGTGGTGTGCAGCTTTTCGGCCTTGCGGACGATCTGGGTGGAATCCACGCCGCAGAACACGACCCCGCCGTTCTCCGACAGGCCGCGGATCAGATTTGCCATAAAGTTATCCCTCCAATTGTGTATACTGCTTGACTGCGCAGAAGAAATAGCGCTGGCTGTCCTCGGTCAGCGGGCCGAAGGTCTCGCCGTCGCAGACGCTTTCCAGCGCAAAGCCGTGCTTTTCCAGCGCGGTGCGGATGGTGTCAAGGTCATAGGTGTACTCGCAGAACTGCTCGTGGAAGTGCTCGCCGGTCTCGTGGTAGTCGATGTCCACGGTGATCTCCACGCGGCGGTTGGCGGCATCGTAGTGGTTGCGCCACACACAGGCGGCATCCTCTTCCTCAAAGGTGAACGCGTTGTCGCCCAGCACGTTCCGGTGCTTGTAGGGCGTGTTCATATCGAACAGGAACACCCCGCCCTTCTCCATGAAAAAGCCCGCGTTGGCAATGGCGGTGTCCAGATCCGGGATGTGGTTGAAGGTGTCAAAGGTGGACACCGCGCCCCGGATGGTGCCGTACAGATCGAGCTTGAGCAGGTCCTGCCGGAGCAGCAGCAGCCTGCCGGAAAGGCCCAGCTGTTCGGCCTTATCGCGCACAACGCAGAGCATCTCCTCGGACTGGTCAATGCCGATCATATCATAGCCCGCCTGCGTGAGCATCAACGTCAGCTCACCGGTGCCGCAGCCAAGGTCGGCAAGGATGCCGTCGTGGATGCCGTGCTCCTTGAGCTTTGCATGGATGTGGGCATACAGGGCATCGTAATCGGCCTCGCCGTTGAATTCATCGTAGAAATAGGCAAATTCGTTGTAGGCCATGGTTTACTCCGCTTCCTGTTCCCCGGCCACAGCGGCATTGAGCACCGCCTGCAGCTCCGGGATGCCGTAGCCGTTCTCGCCGCTGGTCAGCACCACCTTCTGGCAGCCATAGGGGCGGCAGAGGTTCTCAAAGTCTTCCAGCGTCTTGGCCAGCTGGCTCTTTTTGAGCTTGTCGGCCTTGGTCAGGGCCACCACGTAGGGGATCTGGTGATAGTGCAGGTAGCGCAGCATCTGCTCATCGTCGGCGCTGGGGGCGTGGCGGCAGTCCAGCAGCTGCACCAGCAGGGTGTGGTGGCGGGGTGCTTCAAAGTAGCTGTTGATGAGGTCGTCCCAGCGCTCACGGTCGGCGTTGCTCACCTTGGCGTAGCCGTAGCCGGGCAGGTCCACAAAGTAGCAGTCGTCCACCGAATAGAAATTGATGGTAGCCGTTTTGCCCGGCGTACTGGACACGCGGGCAAGGTTTTTGCGGCTGCACAGCTTATTGATGAGGCTGGATTTGCCCACGTTGGACCGCCCCGAAAAGCTCAGCTCCGGGCGGTCGCTCTCGGGCAGCTGGCTGGAAATGCCGTAGCTGGCAATGAAATCAGCTTTGTTGTAATTCATGGAGCTTTCCTTTCTTTGATAAGGGGATTGAGGGATCGTCACCGGACACTCCGTCCCGCCTGCGCTCGCCAGACCACCAGCGAAGGCAAGCCCTCGCACTTCCCGTCGGGCTTTTCTGTCGATTTTAGTCGTAGCCTGCACTTTAGACATGGCTTCGCGCATCTTGCCGGAGTATCCGGTGCCGATCCCAGCAGGACGGCAGATAGTTTCTCCAGCGAATGTCCTGGGGGTGGGGCCCCGGCGCGCAAGCGTTGGGGCGGGACTGGAGTCCCGGGCTGTTCGCGGAGAAAGCTATCTGCCGCCCTGCCCTATTCTCAGCACACCGCGCCGGGCTGGGGCTTTTCTGCGGTGGGCGGCACGATGGCGGCATCTGCCGCCTTTTTCTTTGCATGGGTGCGGCTGGGAGCCTTGGCCTTCTTTGCGTTCTGGGGCTTGAGCAGGGCTGCGTTCAGCACCTGTGTCAGGCTCTGCATGGGCAGGAAGGTGAGGTTCTTCTTCACCTCGTCGTCCACCTCGTACAGGTCGGGTTCGTTGTCCTTGGGGATGAGCACCGTTTTCATGCCCTCGCGGTAGGCCGCCATGCTCTTTTCCCGCAGGCCGCCGATGGGCAGCACGTTGCCGTGCAGGGTGATCTCGCCGGTCATGGCCACATCACCGCGCACCGGGATGCCGGACAGGCAGGACACCAGCGCCGTGGTCAGGGTGACACCGGCAGAAGGGCCGTCCTTGGGCACTGCGCCCTCCGGGGCGTGGATGTGCAGGTCGCACTTCTTGAGCTTTTCCGGGTCGATGCCGTACTCGGCGGCGTGCACGCGCACCCACGTAACGGCCAGCTGAGCGCTCTCCTTCATCACGTCGCCCAGCGAACCGGTGACGGTGATCTTGCCGCTGCCGTTGTCCATCACCTGCACCTCGATGGGCAGGGTCTCGCCGCCCACGCTGGTCCATGCCAGACCGTTGGCGATGCCCACCGCGTTGGTGCGGTTGAGGAAGTCGGGCTTGACAAAGCGGGGGCCAAGCAGCTGTTCCAGCATGGTGCCGGTAACGGAGACGCTTTCCACCTCGCCTGCGGCGATCTTGCGGGCGCACTTGCGCAGCACGCTGGTGATGGTGCGTTCCAGATTGCGCACACCGGCCTCGCGGGTGTAGCCGTCAATGATGCCGTACAGCGCGCTCTGGCTCAGCGTGACCTTGCCGGTCAGGCCGCAGGCCTTGAGCTGCTTGGGCAGCAGGTGCTTGCGGGCAATGTTGTATTTTTCCACGCGGGTGTAGCTGGGCAGCTCGATCACGTCCATGCGGTCACGCAGGGGGCCGGGGATGCTGCCCAGATCGTTGGCGGTGGTGATAAAGAGCACATGGCTCAAATCGAACGGGATATCGATGAAATGATCGTTGAAGGTGCTGTTCTGCTCCGGGTCCAGCGCCTCCAGCAGGGCTGCGGCCGGGTCGCCGCGGAAGTCGCCTGCCAGCTTGTCGATCTCGTCCAGCAGCATGAGGGGGTTCGCGCTCTTGGCAGAGATCATGGCAGTGATGATCTTGCCGGGCATCGCGCCGATGTAGGTGCGGCGGTGGCCGCGGATCTCGGCTTCATCCCGCACGCCGCCAAGGCTGATGCGCACATACTTGCGGCCCAGACTTTCGGCGATGGAGCGTGCAATACTGGTCTTGCCCACGCCCGGAGGGCCTACAAGGCAGATGATCTGTGCCTTCACGTCCGGTGCCAGCTTGCGCACGGCCAGCGTTTCCAGAATGCGGTCCTTCACCTTTTTCAGGCCGTAGTGGTCGCGGTCCAGAATCTGCTGTGCGCGGCTGATATCAAGGTCGTCCACCGTAAAGGTGTTCCACGGCAGGTCAAGGCAGGTGTCCAGATAGGTGCGGATGACCGTTGCCTCCTGATTGGAGCCCTGCATCTTGGCAAGGCGGTCCACTTCCTTGAGCAGCTTCTTCTCGCTGTCCTCGGCAAGGTGCAGCCCGGTGATCCTGCGGCGGTACTCGTCGGCCTCGGCGTGGGTGTCGTCGCCCTCGCCCAGCTCGTCGCTGATGATGTGCAGCTGTTCGTGCAGGTAGTAATCGCGCTGGTTCTTGTCCATGGACTCGTTGACCTTTTCCGCGATCTCCTTTTCAATTTTCATCACCTGACACTCACGGCGCAGCATCTCGATGAGCTTTTTCAGCCGTCCGTTCAGGGTGCCCTCGTCCATCACAGCCTGCTTGTCCTCGTAGCGGAACAGCAGGTTTGCAGGCATGTACTCGCTGAGGAAGGCGGGGTCGTCGCTGGAAACGATGGCAAACACCACGTCCTTGCCAAGGCGCGGGTTCATGCCAAGGTACTCGTCAAACCCGGCCTTGAGGGCGCGCAGCAGCGCTTCGGTCTCCACGGCATCGTCGGCCTTGCCTGCGCGCACCGGGGCCGGGCGCACCTCCGAAAGCAGAAAATCGCCGCTGGCATCCAGTGCACTGAGCTTTGCGCGGTACTTGCCCTCCACCAGGACCTTTACAAGGTCCCCGGAGACGCGCAGCACCTGCTTGACCTCGGCCACCACGCCGTAGCTGAACAGGTCTGCCTGCTGCGGCTCGGTGGTGTCCATGGACTTCTGTGCCACCAGAAACACGTTGGAATTATTTGCCATTGCCCACTCCACGGCGGCAATGCTCTTTTCGCGGCCCACCTCAAAGTGGACGAGATTGTTGGGGAACACCACCAGCCCGCGCAGGGCGATGGTGGGCAGATGCAGCTTTTTGCGCTCCACCTTGATGGTAACTTTTTCACTCATAGTGCAAACACCTCCCGGCTGCCGCGCACTTTCCCACGGCGGCAGCGCTGTATGCAAGAGATTTTATCTTTAAAATAGCAGGTTGTTTCCTTATTATACTGATTTCCGGCCAAAATGCAACTGTGATGCATGGACGGTTGGTTATTCTCCCCGCTTTTCCTGCGTGGAGAAGCCCATTTTGCCAAGAGCCGGCAGCAGGGCCTTGAGGGTGATGGAGGTCAGTGCGCCCATCACAAGGCCCAGCACCAGCATGACCGGCGCATAGTAGAACGAGAGCGAGGACGAGATGATCACGCCTGCACCCAGCAGCTGGCCGATGTTGTGGGCCAGTGCGCCGCATACGGACAGGATGAACCAGGTGGGCCGCACCGGCAGCAGATAGTACAGCACCCACATCACCAGCAGGGACAGCAGGCCGCCGCACAGCGAGAGAAAGCCCGCCGTGAAGCCGGACACCAGAAACACGAACAGCGCCTTGAGCACGTCCAGCACCAGCGCCTGCCTTGGCCCCATGAAAAACAGCGCGTACATCACCACGATGTTGGCAAGGCCCAGCTTCATGCCCGGCAAAAGGCCCGGGATGGTGAGCGTGCCCTCAATAAAAGACAGTGCCATGGCCAGCGCAAACAGCAGGCCAGAAAGGGCGATGCGGCGCGTTTTTTCGTAACTGCGTCTGTTTTGGGGCATGCTGCACCCTCCTTTACTCTTCGGTCTGCTGGCTCTGCTCGTAGCTTTCCTGCTCTTCCATGGCAGCTTCCCACGCGGCAAACAGCTCTTCCTGATGGAAGCGCAGGTCGCTCAGCTCATCGCTCTTCTGGCGCAGCAGGTCGGGGTCGTTGTACACCTCCGGGGAGTTGATCTCGTTGTCCAGCTCCACTTCGCGTGCACCGCAGGCTTCCATCTCGTCCTCGCAGGCCTTGATCTTGGCCCGCAGCTCTGCGCGGCGGCGGCGCTGCTCCCTGCCGTAGCCGGTCTTGGCCGGTTCGGCGGCCTTCTGCACGGCAGGTGCCGGGGCGTTGCGGCCCATCAGGGCATCGTAGCTGGGGTAGAGGGTGGCCTTGCCGTCCTCAAGGTAGAGGATGGGGCAGGCCAGACTGTTCATCAGGTGGCGGTCATGGGTGACCAGCAGCAGCGTGCCGGTGTAGGCCATGAGGGCCTCGGTAAGGTTTTCGCGGGTGTAGATGTCCAGATGGTTGGTGGGCTCGTCCAGAAACAGCAGGTTGGGCCGTTCCAGCACGATCTCCGCAAAGCGCAGGCGGGCCAGCTCGCCGCCGGAAAGCGCCTCGCAGGGCTTGAACACCGTCTCGCCCCGGAAGCCCAGCTTTGCCAGATGGCTGCGCACCTCCAGCTCGGTCATGCGGGGGTACTTGTTCCAGATCACATCGATGACCCGGCCCTGCCCCAGACGGTTTTGCTGCTGGGCAAAGATGCTGGGCCGTGCGCCGGTGCCCAGCCGCACCATGCCGCCGGAGGGGCGGCGCTTGCCGTCCAGCACCTGCATCAGGGTGGACTTGCCCGCGCCGTTGGGGCCTGCGATCACCAGCCGCTGGCCGCGGCACACCGTGTAGGTAAAGGGTTCCAGCAGGGTGCGCTCCCCTATTTTGATGGTCAGGTTCTTGAGCAGCACCAGCTCGTTCCACGGTTCTACGTCATATTCAAACCGGAACTTGAGCTGGTTGGTCTCGTCCTTGGGCGCTTCGGTGATTTCCAGCTTTTCCAGCTGCTTGCGGCGGCTCTGGGCCATTTTGGTGGTGGAGGCGCGCACAAGGTTGCGGTCCACATAGTCCTGCAGCTTTTCGGCCAGCGCCACATCTGCATCGTGCTGCTTCTGGCGCAGGGCATCGGCGGCTTCCTTCTGGGGCAGGTAGGCCGAGAAGTTGCCCTTGTAGGTGGTCATGGTCTGGAAGGAGACCTCCCAGATCTTCGTACACACGTTATCGAGGAAGTAGCGGTCGTGGCTGACCACCAGCACCGCACCGGAATAGCTTTTGAGGTAGTTTTCCAGCCATTCCATGGTGGCAAAGTCCAGATGGTTGGTGGGCTCGTCCAGAATGAGCACGTCCGGCTTTTCCAGCAGCAGCTTTGCCAGCCGCAGCCTCGTCAGCTCGCCGCCGGAGAGCACCGCAATGTTCTTCTGCCATGTATCCTGCGCAAAGCCCATGCCGGACAGCACCTTTTTGATGTTCACATCCATGTTGTAGCCGTCGGCGGCATCCACGATGTTCTGCAGCTGGTCGTGCCGGGCCAGCAGCTCCGTGTCGTCCGGCTGTGCGGCCATTTTGCGTTCCAGCACCTGCATCTGGGCCATGGCATCCAGCACAGGGGCAAAGGTGGAGCGCATCTCGCCGTAGAGATCCAGCGTGGCATCCAGCTTTGCGTTCTGTTCCAGATAGCCCAGCGTCACGCCGTGGGTCACGCTGAACTCACCTTCGTAGTCCTGGTACTCGCCGGTCAAAATCTTGAGCAGGGTGGTCTTGCCCGCGCCGTTCTGGCCCACGATGCCGATGCGGTCCTCCCGCTCGACACTGGCGGTCACATCGTGCAGCACGATCTTTTCGCCAAAGCTCTTGCCTAGTTTTTCCAAATGTATCAGCATAGTTTTATGATCCCGTTCTCCATCCGCTTATTGGCTCAGCACTGGTGGCGGCGGTTCTTCAGGCCCACATTGGCCAGCTCTTCCTGCTCCATCACCAGCGGGTACAGCTCTTTCAGGTCTGCGATCTCGTAGGTGGGCACCACCTTGCCGGGGTTCTCGGCGTGGCTGGGGTTATACCAGCAGGTGTCAAGGCCCGCATTCACGCCGCCCTGAATGTCGCTGCTCAGGCCGTCGCCCACCACCAGCACATGCTCGCGGTTCTCCACGCCAAGGGCGCGCAGGGCCGCATCAAAAATTCTGCGATTCGGCTTTTCGCTGTCCATCTTCTCGGAGACGAACACGTCCTCCATAAAGTTCAGCACACCGCTCTCGGCCAGACGGCGGATCTGCACCTTCTGGAAGCCGTTGGTCACAACGGCCAGCGTTGCCACCTCGGAAAGCTCCCGCAGCACATCCAGCACTTCCGGCCCCATCAGGTCCGGGTGGGTGGAGAGCTGTTCCAGATAGAAGCGGTTCATCTCGGCTCCGTCACCGGCGGCATCAATGGCCTTGAGGAAGCGGGTGAACCGCTCTGCCATGAGCTTTTCCCGCTTGATCTGGCCTTTTTCCAGCTGCCGCCACAGCTCCGAGTTGATGGTGCGGTAGGTCTGCACCGTTTCTGCGTCCGGCTCAATGCCGTAGTTCACCAGCGTTTCGGCCAGTGCCTTGCTTTCGGCTGCGTCAAAGTTCAGCAGGGTGTTGTCTGCATCGAACAGCACGCAATAATATTTTGCCATAAACCTTCCCTCTTTTCCTTCTGCCATGGCCTCAGCTGCCATGCGCTCAACAACAGGCAGAAGCCAGCCCTGCCGTAAACAGAGCTGGCTTCACATCATTCTGTTACAATTTCGTACGGTGGTACGTCCGTCTGCTCCGGGTCGTTGTCCGGACAGGTGGTTTTGACATCACAGGGGGTGGCAGCACATTTTGCCATTTCCTCTTCCAGCGCGCCGTTGTCCACGTTCTCCCAGTCGGTGCCGTAATCGTCCACGCTGCCGTCGGTCACGTTCTCTTCCCCGGGCAGCGCCGGGATGCGGGGTTCCTCGTAGTACATGCAAACGCCTCCCTTCCTGCCAGCCTATGCGGCACAGCAGGCCGGGGTGACAGCCTCAGGACGCGGAGTCCGTGGATGCGGACTGCTCGTTGGCGGCTTCCTTGCTGGCATTGGATTCCGAAGCCGCATGGGAGCTGCCAGAGCTTGCAGAGCTGCTCTCGCTGCTGGAGCTGCTATGGGAAGCCGAGCTGCTCTCACCAGAGTCCGCGTGGGACGAGCTGGTGCTGTGGGAAGAGCTGGCTGTTCCGTTGGAAGCAGAAGCCGAGCCTGCCGGGGAAGCCGTGCTCTCACTGCTGGAAGAGCTGTGAGACGAGCTGTCGGAAGAGCTGTGAGACGAGCTGCCGGAGGTGGATGTAGCCCCGGAGGATGCCCCGGAGGTGGTGCCGGACGATGCACCGGAAGAACTGGTGCTGCCGGAAGAACTGCTGCCCGACGTGCTGCCAGAGCTGCCGGAGCTGTGAGACGAGCTGCCGGAGCTTACGCCGCTGACCGTCACATTCAGGACGTTGCTGGTAACGGTGCAGCCGTTGTAGCTTGCCACTGCGTACACCTTAAAGGTCGCATTGAGCATGGAGGGGTCGATCTCCACCTTGACGGTGGTCTTGCCCGCCGCCTGCGGCACTTCCGCACCGTTGGCGTACCAGCGGATGCTGTCGGCAGTGAGGTGCTTGCCGCCCAGCTTTGCGGTAAAGGTGTAGGAATCGCCCAGCACGGCCTTGCCGGTGCTGCTGATATGCACGGAAGCCGCTGCAAACACGGCGGTCACGTCCACGTTCTGTTTGAAGTTCGTATCGGTGCGGGTCTTCTGGGTCACGCCGTCGCTCCACTTGACGAACACATAGCCGTCCTGCGGCACAGCCGTCACGCTGATGGATTGGGCGGCGCTGGTCACTTCATAGGAGAGGGATGTCTTGCCGCTGTCGCTGCCGCTGGAAAGGGTGCCGCCGGTCTTGTCCACCCGGTAGCTGGCCTGATACAGCACACCCTGCTCTTCGGAAGAGCCTGCAGCCTCCGAGCTGCTGGGTGCTGTCACCGCAGAGCTGGGGTTCGGGGTATACTCGGCGCGGGTGGGGATGTTGGCGGTGTCGGGCCGACGGTCGTCGGTCTGGTAAGCGTGGGTGCGCAGATAGCTCAGCATGGCCTTCAGGCCCACGGGCTTCAGGTGGATATCGCCGGTCTGGTAGTAATCCTCGCGGCCATAGCCGTTGGCATCCTTCAGCGCTTCGGCGCTGTTGAGGAACTTCAGGCCCATCTGCTCACACATGGACAGCAGGGCCATGTTGAAGTCGTCGATCTTGGTCTGGTCCATGTGGGGGTAGTTTGCGTGGTTTGCGGGCACCGGCGGCACCGTGTTCACGATGATGTCGGTGTAGGGGTAGCTTTCCTGAATGGCCTGCACCAGCGCGGTGTAGTTCTTGATGAACTCGTCCACGCTCATGCCGGTATCGTTGGTGCCCAGCATGATGACCACGCGGCGGGGCTTCATTTTGGCCACGGCCTGCGCGATGGTGTAGGTGCTGCTGTCCTTTTTAAAGGTAACGATGCCCTCGTTCAGGGCGGCATGGGTGCCAATGCCCTCCTTGGCGCAGAACTGCTGCAGGCTGATCAGGCCGTTGGCGTACAGGCGCACCGTGTTGGAATCGCCGAGGAACAGCGTTTCCTTCTGGTAGCTCTCGCCCGCGTCGGCGGTCTCCGGCAGCAGGGCGGCAGAGGTCTCGCTGATCTGGTAGTGATCCGAGATATCCTCTTCGCCCGGCACCAGCACCTCGCTGGAGGGCTGTTCCCCCGGGGCTGCAGGGGTCTTGCCGCGCTTGAGCAGCGTCATGGTAATGGCAATGGTCAGAATGGCTGCCAGCGCGCACACACTGCACACCAGCACAGCCTGCTTCTGCATAGGAGTAAGCGATTGCTTTTCCGGTCGTGTATTTCTCATATCTCTCACCATTCATTTCGTTTCCGGCACAGGGCCTTCCGGTCATGCCTGTCCGTTCAGGATCTGGTCTGCAAGGCTGGCGCAGCTTTCGGCCAGCAGCACCGGGTGGAAGGGTTCCAGCTCTTCCCTGCTGCCGTAGCCGTACAGCGCACCGGCGGCATCCAGCCCGCAGTCCGCAGCGCCGCGCATGTCGTCGTTGCGGTCGCCCACCATCAGCACCCGCCTGCCCTGCATCATGGGCTGGGCCAGCACATGGCGCACCACGTCGGTCTTGGTGTCGCGGCTCTCGTCCATAGACGCGCCGCCGATAAAATCAAAATAGCCTGCAAGGCCCTTTTCTTCCAGAATGGGCGTGACGACCTGCGTGGGCTTGGAGGTAGCGGTGCACAGCACAAGGCCCGCGTCCTTCAGGCGCTGCAGCATCTCTGCTGCACCGGGGTAGGCGGCGCACTCGTGGCTGCCCTTGACGGCGTAGCTGTCGCGGTACAGGTCGGTGGCCTTTTCAATAAGGGCCGGGTCGGTAAAGTGCTCACCAAAGCTCTTGCGCAGCGGCGGGCCAAGGTAGCGGCGCAGGTTCACATTCGTGGTGTCCACGCCCATCTTGGCAAAGACTTCTTTTAATGTATTTATGATACCGGGAGCGGAATCGATCAGGGTCCCGTCCACATCAAACAGGATCGCATCGTAGTTCAGCAATTTGTAAATTTCCTCACTTTCATGGTGATACATTGTATAGTATAGCACAGAATCCCGTTATCAGCAATTCCAACAAATGGTTTTTACAAAAATTATGCATTCAAGCAGAGAAAAGGCCCGCCCGGCATCCGGACAGGCCTTTCCGCATCTTCTTACTTCGCTGCGGCATCCGCAGGCGGATAGTACAGGTTGTTGGAGACGAACTCCAGCTTATCCTTGAGCACCAGCTCCAGGTTTGCCACGGCGTGCACCATGTTGGTGGCCGAATCGTTCACTTCCAGCAGCTTGCACAGGTCCAGACCGTCCAGTTTCATGGCGGCGTCCATCTTCCGGCTCTCGGCGCACAGGATGTGGCTCAGGGCATTTTCCTGCAGAGCGATGCTCTCCACAAGGTCAACGACCGCCTGCTCCAGCGTCACCTTGGGCAGGCAGGGGCAGGGGCAGCGGGTGGTATCGATACAGTTCTCAGCAGACATGATAAAACCTTCCTTTCGTTCGTCCGGTCAGGGGCGGTGTACGCTCCATTCTATGTCTGCCGGGTACGCCGGTGTTACTCCTGCTTTTTAGGGTTCTGGATGCCGCGCACCTTTTCAATGGTCTCGCGGTAGCCGCCGGAGCCGTACTGGATGCAGCGGTTGATGCGGCTGATGGTGGCCGTGCTGATCTCCACTGCCTTCACGATCTGATCGTAGGTTCTGCCGTCCAGCAGCATCTTTGCCGCTTCCAGCCGCTGCGCCATATCCGAGATCTCCTTTACAGTGCACAGGTCTTCAAAGAAGTTGTAGCACTCCTCCCGCGTTTCCAGACTGAGGATGGCATCGAACAGTGCATCGGTGGTCTGGTTTCTTCTGGAATTTTTATCTGACATGAATGTTCTCCTTGCCGCCGCAGCGGACTGTCCGGTTTTGGGAGCGTTCCCTCTTTTAAATGTTCCGGAAATGTTCAGGTTCTTTCTTGCATCATCACTTTAGCACATCAAAGTGTGAAAGTCAAGCCCTTGGCGTGAACTCTTTTCATTCGTTGACGTGTATAGTTTTCTTCGTTTCACGCATGAACAAAAATCACCTAAAAATTATTGCAGAACGCTTTTCTGAATTAGTGTATCCTCCGAACTTGTTCCAAAGATATTGACAATTTGTGAATTCCGCACTAAAATACGGACAATCATTCGGCAAATGCGATGAACAGGACATGATTCTTTGCAGCACCCTCTCCCAGAGAGCCGCCCATCTGATGCAAGGGCAGCAGTCAGGAGCAAAGCGTTCTCCCCTGCGAGCAGCCTGTGTGAACAAAGGCGCTGACCCCGCCTTCCAGTAATGCATGGCCGTTTTGCCCACGTTACGGGGCTGCGTATGTATGTACGCTGGGAGTGGCTGCCCTGTGCAGCAAACGAAGTGGTATCGCGGAGTATTCCATACACGATGTGCAGTGTATGTGAAGGCCTTCGTCTTCGATGGTTCGTCCCAAATGGAACGAACGCAGGAAGACGGGGCCTTTTTTACACCCTGCCGCCCCCATGCCGCTGACATTTGCCGGATGCCAAGAAAGGAAAGAGGTAAAAACAATGAATACGCTGGTCATCGTATTGATCGCAGCCGTGTGTCTGTTTGGCGCTTATATGCTTTACGGCCGCTGGCTGGCAAACAAGTGGGGCATCGACCCCTCTGCCAAGACCCCGGCAGTTGTCCATGAGGACGGCCGGGACTACGTTCCCACCGACGGCTGGACCGTGTTTGCACACCAGTTCAGCTCCATTGCCGGTGCAGGCCCTGTTACCGGTGCGATCCAGGCCGCTGCTTTCGGCTGGCTGCCGGTGCTGCTGTGGGTGCTGCTGGGCGGCATCTTCTTCGGTGCTGTCACCGACTTCGGCGCTCTGTATGCTTCCGTTAAGAACGATGGCAAGAGCATGGGCATGCTGATCGAAAAGTACATCGGCAAGACCGGCCGCAAGCTGTTCCTGCTGTTCTGCTGGCTGTTCTGCGGCATCGTGATCGCTGCCTTTGCCGACATGGTGGCCGGCACCTTCAATGCCTACGGTGCTGACGGTGCTCTGGTGGAGGCTGCCCAGACCAACGGTGCTGCCGGCATGGTCTCCATCATGTTCATGGTGTTCGCCGTGATCTTTGGCCTGCTGCAGAAGAACCTGCACTTCACCGGCTGGAAAGAGAATGTGATCAGCATCGTATTCATCGTGCTGTCCTTTGTGGTGGGTGCAAACTTCCCCATCATTCTGGGCAAGGCCGCATGGAGCTACATCACCTTTGTGTACATCTTCTTTGCCGCTGTCCTGCCCATGTGGCTGCTGAAGCAGCCCCGTGACCACATGACCACCTTTATGTTCGTGGCCATGATCGTGGGCGCTGTTCTGGGCCTGATCGTCAACCATCCCGTCATGAACCTGCCGGTGTTCACCGGCTTTACCAACGCCAAGCTGGGCACCATGTTCCCCATCCTGTTCGTTACCGTTGCCTGCGGCGCTGTTTCCGGTTTCCACAGTCTGGTGTCCTCCGGCACCTCCTCCAAGACCGTTACCAATGAGAAGGATATGCTGAAGGTCGGCTACGGTGCCATGGTGCTGGAAAGCCTGCTGGCTGTCATCGCCCTGTGTGTTGCCGGTGCTTCTGCTGCTGCAGACGGCACCCCCGCAGACGGCACTCCGTTCCAGGTCTTCAGCCGCGGCGTTGCCAGCTTCTTCGTGGGCTTTGGCCTGGACCAGCACTTTGCCTCTGTGTTTATGACCATGTGCGTTTCCGCACTGGCCCTGACCAGTCTGGATGCTGTGGCCCGTATCGGCCGCATGAGCTTCCAGGAGCTGTTCAGCGTGGACGACATGGAGCATGCTGAGGGCTGGCGCAAGCTGCTGTGCAACGTTTACTTCTCCACCTTCCTGACTCTGGCTTTCGGCTTCCTGCTGACCAAGATCGGCTACGCCAACATCTGGCCCCTGTTCGGTTCTGCAAACCAGCTGCTGAGCGCTCTGGTTCTGGCCACCCTGTGCGTGTTCCTGAAGGTCACCGGCCGCAGCAACAAGATGATCTTCCCTCCGCTGATCATCATGCTGTGCGTCACCTTCACCGCTCTGGTGCAGCGCCTGATCGCCATGGTCAAGGCCATCAGCAATGCCGCTGCTGTCACCATCCCCGCTGGCGAGACCACTTGGGGTGCTGTGTTCATTGCAAACGGCCTGCAGCTGATCCTGGCCGTGCTGCTGATCGTTCTGGGCCTGAACATCGTGTTCCACTCCTTCAAGGCCTATAAGAATGCTGAGCACAACAGCGAAGCAAAGGTCTGATCTCTCAGGTTTGAGCATCGCTTAACAGAATAGGCAAAATGCCGCTGATGGTTTTGATTCCGTCAGCGGCATTTTTATTCTTTATGATTCGTGTTTGTGGCGTCCTGCGGGCCGCTCCAAACACTTTTTCACCAGAAAAGTCCCATCGAAAAAATACATTTTTGACAGTAAATGCCCTGTATCATCACGGCCCCTCTTGTGAAAAGCGAAGCCCGGAAAATCCGCAGATTTTCCGGGCTTCTTTCATAACAAATAATTTTTCCGCTAAAAATAGCCATAGCGCACGCGGCGGCTATTCTAAATCAAAAATTCGTTTCTTCCCACGTTTGAAGGACCGCCATCTGCACTGGGGTGTGGAACCAGTGCTCCCCGCCCTCCATGATCGTCAGATGCGCCCCGCTTTCCTGACGGAAGTGCTCGATCATGGTGCGGCTGGTCAGGGCATCCCTGTCACCATACAGCACCTGCGTGCGGCCATGCCAGTGCAGCGGATGTTCCCGCACCCAGCACAGATACGGCCATGAGAGGGTCTCCCCAAGATCCGTGGGGATCTCCCCTGCCCGCTGCAGCTGTTCCTCGGTCACATGGGCATATTGCATCATATTCGTGATAAGAGCTTCCATATCCACCACCGGAGAGACCAGCAGAGCCTGTTCCGGCGCGTCTCCCTGCAGCGCCTGCATGGCAAGCCACGCGCCGATGCTCACGCCATACAGCCGGATATGCGCCCACACCGGCTTTATGCGGGCGTATACGGCTTCTATCTCCGGCACAGCCACCCACGGCAGAAGCCGCTCAGGGCTGTTTTTCCGTGCGCCATGCTCGGGCAGGTCGATAGCCAGCACCTGCCAGCCCGCTTCACAGGCTGTAGCGGCAAAACGTTCTGCCTCTTCCTTGCAGCCGTTCTTGCCGTGGAGATAGAGGTAAACATTCCGGCTCCGATTACCGTACAGAATGGCAGGGATGCCCGCAAGAGTCATGGTTTGTTTTTTCATAAGGGATTCTCCTTATCCGATCATGCTCTCCATTCGGAGAGACGTTTTGTTTACACTGCGCATTGCTTTTCGTCCTCCCTTCTTTCTGTTTTCTCTATGATAGCACATCCGCCCGGCAAACACAAACAAAAAGGAGCCGCAGTGCCCTGTTACGGGTACTGCAGCTCCCAATTCAACTTTGGAAGTTAAATTACTTCACCATGCTTGCAACTTCAGCAGCGAAGTCGTCAGCACGCTTCTCCAGGCCTTCGCCCTTCTGGAAGCGGGTGAACTTGACGATCTTGATGTCGCCGCCCAAATCCTTAGCGACCTTAGCGGTGTACTGAGCAACGGTCAGGTCGCTGTCCTTGACGAACTCCTGATCGACCAGGCAGTTCTCCTTGAAGAACTTCTTGATCTTGCCCTCGATCATCTTCTGCTTCACAGCCTCGGGCTTGTTAGCGGTCTTGGGATCGCCAGCCATCTGAGCCAGCATGATCTCCTTCTCCTTGGCCACGACCTCAGCGGGGACAGAAGCCTCATCGACATAGCCGGGGTTAGCAGCTGCGACCTGCATGGCGATGTCCTTGCCGTAGGTAACGAACTCGTCCTTAGCCTCGATGCCGTTGGTGGTCTCGAAGTTGACCAGAATGCCGTGGGTGCCGCCGCCGTGGACGTATGCAGAGCAAACGCCCTCGTAACGGACGAAACGGCGAACCTTGATGTTCTCCTTGATGACCAGGATCAGGTTCTTCAGAGCCTCGTCCACGGTCTCGCCGTTCTCGGTCTTGCAAGCCATCAGAGCCTCAACATCAGCAGGGTTCTGCTTCATGATGACCTGAGTAGCCTCCTTGACGAAAGCAACGAACTTGTCGTTCTTGGCGACGAAGTCGGTCTCAGCGTTGACCTCGATGACAACACCCACCTTGCACTGGGGGCAGTAGTCAGCGTAGACCATGCCCTCGGCAGCGGTACGGCTTGCCTTCTTGGCAGCGGTAGCCAGACCACGCTCACGCAGGATCTCGATTGCCTTCTCGAAGTTGCCGTCAGCCTCGGTCAGAGCCTTCTTGCACTCCATCATGCCGCAGTCGGTCTGCTTGCGCAGTTCCATAACGTCCTTTGCAGAAATAGCCATTTTCGTATTCTCCCTTACACGTTATTTTGTTGTTTGTGGGATGGGAAATCAGGCGTTTGCTGCATCCTCAGCGGGAGCGGCCTCCTGGTTGCCCTGCTTGCCTTCCAGCACAGCGTCAGCCATAGCGCCAGCGATCAGCTTGACAGCACGGATTGCATCGTCGTTGCCGGGGATCACGTAATCGATCTCGTCGGGGTTGCAGTTGGTATCAACGATAGCCACGATGGGGATGTTCAGCTTGCGGGCCTCAGCAACAGCGATGCGCTCCTTGTGAGGATCGACGATGAACATAGCCTTCGGCAGGGTCTTCATGTTCTTGACACCGCCCAGGTACTTGTCCAGCTTCTCCATCTCCAGCTCCAGCTTGGCAACTTCCTTCTTGGGCAGCAGCTCGAAGGTGCCGTTCTCCTTCATCTTAGCCAGCTGATCCATACGGTCGATGCGCTTGCGGATGGTGCGGAAGTTGGTCAGCATACCGCCCAGCCAGCGAGCATTGACATAGTGCATGCCGCAGCGCAGAGCCTCGTCACGGATGGACTCCTGAGCCTGCTTCTTGGTGCCGACGAACAGGATGTCGCCGCCCTCAGCTGCAACTTCCTTCACGTAGTTGTAAGCCTCGTCCAGCTTCTTCACGGTCTTCTGCAGATCGATGATATAGATGCCGTTGCGCTCGGTGAAGATGTACTTTGCCATCTTGGGGTTCCAGCGGCGGGTCTGGTGACCGAAGTGCACACCTGCTTCGAGAAGCTGCTTCATAGAAACGACTGCCATAGTAAAAATACCTCCAGATATTGTTTTGCCTCCGCACACCGTGATCCCGGGCCGTATCGGACGGTTCGGGACTGCCCTCCACCCATTTGGGCACAAAAGGGCATAGTGATGCGTGTGTAATGCTTTGTTATAATATCACAAACAGATGCCGGTTGCAAGAGTTTTTCTCTGTTTTTTACAAAGAAATCGTCTGTTTTTCGCTCATTTGCCTGTGTCCACGCCGCTCAGGCCCGCAAGGCCCATGCGCTGCAGGGCGTATCCTCTGCCGAACATCAGGTCGTACTGCAAAAGCCAGTGCTCTGCGCTCCACCGCTGCTGGAACCCGGTAGGCTCCTGCGTGGTGGTGCCGTCCAGATTCATGGTGGTTCCGCGGGTATTGGTGCGGCTGGCCACACGCAGCTGACGGTTCAGGAACTGGAAGTAGAGCGGCTCTTCCAGACCGTAAATGTCCATCATCACCGGCGAGATATCGTAAGCGGCAATGGTGCCAAGGTCCACCTGCTGCTGGCTGTAGTTGGACCACATCAGCAGCGTGGTCTGGTGCAGGCGGGGGTCTGCGCTGGAATCGCTGGCATAGCCGGTAGTGGTGTAGACATCGTAATTGGAATCGATGGGGTTATAGTGGTCGCCCCAGAACACCAGAATGACCGGCTCGTCCACCTGCGAGAAGTATTCGGTCAGTTTGCCCATCATGGCATCTGCATCCCGGATGCCGGTAGCAAAATCTTCCAGCGCACCCACGGTGCTGGGCTTGAGGCCCGCCGGGTGGGACAGCACCTTCACCCGCTCGTCGTCCGGGTAGTTGTCCTTGTTATAATTGGTATGGTTCTGCATGGTGACAGCGTGCAGGAAGATGGGCTTGTCCGAGCTGGACTTCATGCTCTCGTACTGCTGGATGATCTGGTCGGCCATGGAATCATCGGTGACAAGGCCGTTGGTCCAGTAGTGCTTGCGCACCTTGGTCACGCCATGCATATCCTCAAGGCTGATAAAATCGTCAAAGCCGAGGTTGGGGTAAGCCTTGTCGCGGCTCCAGTATTTTGCCCAGAAGCAGTGCACGGCTGCGGTCTGGTAGCCCTTGAGCTTGAGGTAATTGGGCATGGCGAACATGGGCTTGGTCACATGCTGCTGGTAGGGCTTGCTGCCGCTGGGCAGGAAGGATACCGAGTAGCCGGTAAGGGCTTCAAACTCCACATCGCAGGTGCCGCCGCCAAAGCTTGGGCTGTAGGCCCGGCCATAGGCGCTGGTCTGCTGCAAGGCGTGCAGGTTCTTGGAGACATCGGTATCAAAGGTGATGCCGTACTGTTCCAGCTCCGAGACATCCCAGTAGGACTCGTCCATCACATAGATGATGGTGGGCTGCTTCACCTGCTCGTCCTTGGGGGTCACGGCACTGTAGCTGGTGGAATACAGCGGGCTGGTGGCAAACTTCTGACTCTCGTCCACATTGTCCAGCAGGGCATCCACCGCTTCCTGCGAGTATTCCTCGGGCTTCGAGATCTCCAGATTGGTGAGGTTGGTCATAAAGCCGGTGATCACGCCGTAGTAGCGGTAGTAGCGGTCCTGCATCCATGCATCCGGCGTAATGCCCAGCACCTGCGTGACAGCGGGCTGCAGGTACACGCCGAACACCAGCAGGCAGAGGGCCGCTATAGTGGCGGCACTGCCCGCCAGCCGGGGCAGCCAGCGCTGTTTGTGACGGCCGCGGTACAGGAAGAAGCTGCCCACCGTCAGTGCCAGCACCACGATGATGGTCACCACCATGCTGGGCTGGATCTTGAGGCCCGCAGCGGATGCCACACCGGCAGCCTCCGACACCTGTGTCAGATCCCATGGCAGGAACGGCTCGCCGCGCAGCTGCAGGGTGTAAAAGTTCACCGCGCAGGGCGCACAGCCCAGCACCGCCATGCCCAGCGTGGACAGCGGCGGACAGCGGAACACCCAGTCCAGCAGCAGCCACACCAGAAACAGCAGCAGCCACGCCAGCAGATAAGCCCCGATGTGTGGGAAGATAAAACTTGCAAAAACGTCTGCGCTCAGGCTCCCGCGGGCGATCCCCTCGCCCAGCAGCAGCACGATCAGCGATGCCGCCAGCGGGAATACCATCCGCAGCGCCAAAAGCGGTTTGGGAGTTTTCATAATTCCTGTTCCTTTCCTCATCCGTGAAACCTCAGATCATACGCAAAAGCACATTTCTTTACGCTTTTTGCACAAAGCTTCTGCGATTATTATAGTCACTTCCACAAAAAAGTCCACCCTGTTTTTGCAAAAAATTTACAAACCCAGCTTCACGCGCAGCTTTTGCCACCATTTGAGCTGTTCCGGCTGCGGCGGTGCTTCCGGCAGGGCCGTGTGCACCAGCACCGCATCCGTGCCAATGGTCTCGATCTCCTGCCATGGAATGGTCAGGCTATCGTCCCGGCCAAGCAATCCGAACAGCCTTGGCCGCCCCAGCAGGATCAGGCTCTGCAGCCGGGCGGTGGCAGGGTCAAAGGTCAGGTCGTCGGCCCGGCCAAGGCAGACCCCCTGCTCCAGCTGCACCACCTCTTTTTCACACAGTTCCCGGATGGTCAATGCCCTTCTCCCCTTTCTGCCACAGCTTATGCAGCCGCCGGGCACATCATGCAAAAAGCAGTGGAAACCGCATGGCAGATTGTGGTATACTGTGGGCAGAGCATTCCATGAGAAACAGAGGAAATTTTAAATGTATAAAAGCATCGTGTTTGATCTGGGCGGTGTCATGGTGGATTTTGCCCCCCGCGCCTATCTGGTAGACCGCATTTGCAATGAAGAGATCGAGGAGCAGGTGTACGACCTGACCTTTGGCAGCGAGGAGTGGAAGCAGCTGGATGCGGGGCTTGTCTCCCGCTTTGACGGCAATCAGGCCATGCTGCGCAACGCCAAGGCCGCCGGGCGCGAGTTTGAGGTGCAGGGCGTGCTGGACGACTGGCTGCACATCCTGCGCCCGCGCCGCCGGATGCAGGAGCTGGTGCGCCGCCTGAAGAACCATGGCTACAGCGTGTACTATCTCAGCAACATCCCGGAGGACGTGCTGGCCCTGCTCAAGGAGCGCGGCGTGCTGGACCGCTTTGACGGCGGCGTAGCCTCCTGCGAGGTGCACATCAACAAGCCCGACCCCCGCATCTATCAGGCCCTGCTGGATCAATACGGCCTGAAGGCCAGCGAGTGCGTGTTCATCGACGACAATCTGGCCAATGTGCAGGCCGCATTCACGCTGGGCTTCGTGGGCATCCGGATGAAGGAGAGCGTGGGCACCCTGATCCGCAGCCTTGCCACCTGCAATGTGGCCCTGCGCTGACCTCCGTGACCCAAAACAGCTCCTGCCGGAAATGCTCTGGCAGGAGCTGTTTTGCTGCTTTAAGAATTACTTTTTCTCGTAGCTCTGGCAGTAGTGCGGGGTCTCCACCTGCTGCGTATCGCAGGTGCACTGCTCGGTCACTTTGATCTGGGGCAGGTCGCACTTGCAGCCGCTCACATTGTGGCTGCACTCGCAGACATCACAGGTAACGCCGATGTTTTCCATATTTATCACCTCTCTGTCCACAGTATGGCCTGCGGGCAGGGTGTTTATTCTGGAAAACTCAGCCAGTCTTTTTCGCTTCGCGCTTGGACCGGAGTGTGACTGCCGCATGCCGGATGGAAAGCACCGGGTGCACCGGCAGCATCCGCGGGCCTGCCCAGCGCATCACCGCGCGGATCTTCTCCCGCATTTCCGGCTTGTAGCAGTGCACTTTACAGGCCGAGCAGAAGGTCTTGGTCTCCATGAACGGGCATTTGTCAATGCGGGTCAGGGCGTAATCGTGCAGCTGCCGGCACTCCGGGCACAGGCTGCCTTTGGGTGTTTTGTGCTGCCTGCGGCAGTAAAGAGCGATCATCTCGCTCACCAGCATCTTTTCATCTGCGCGTTTCTGATTCAAGTTCTTTGGGGTATCCTGCATGGGACGGGGCCTCCTGCTGCCTTATTTTTTTCTACGGTCCGACCGCATTGCAGCGCGGCGCACCGCACGGCGCAAAAATGCAAAGCCTACCGTAACACCAATTGCTGCAGCCACTGCCATATACACCGCCTTCTGAAACCAAAGCGGCAGGAGCGCAGACCTTTCCATCTGCTGTCCCCTGCCGCAGTTTTGATGCATTCTGTACAGAGGCTGCTGCTTTTGCGTGAAAGTTAGCATTTACTAACTTTCAGCTCTGCAAAAACACCGTTTTTCGGTGTTCTCATAGTTTATCGCAGCTGTCTCTGTTTGTCAAGAGAAGCTTCTCCTGTTTACCATGCAGCCAGATCTGCACCCAGCTTGCGGCATGCAGCCTGAACATCATCGTCCGGGGCCTCGTTGCAGATCAGGCCCTCACCGTTGAGCACCTGTGCGCCGTCGCCCTGAGCACGCTCCACCCAGTCACGCATCCACTGGCCGTCGCCCCAGCCGTAGGAGCCGAACAGGGCGATCTTCTTGCCGTTCAGAGAACCCTCCAGATCAGAGAACATCGGCTCGAACTCGCTCTCCTCCAGCTGCTCCGCACCCATTGCGGGGCAGCCAAAAGCCACTGCATCAAACTCAGCCAGCTTTGCGGCGTTCATCTCGCTGCAGGGCACGATGGTGCCGTTTGCACCCTCTGCCACGCAGTTTGCCATGGTCTCAGTGTTGCCGGTTGCGCTCCAGAATACGACTGCTACTTTGCTCATAAAGATCGTCCTCTCTCAAATCAATATTAGTTAGATATATCTAACTTTATGTTCCATGAAAATGCGTCCAACCACGCAGACGCATCTTCATTTGGTTAGTATCTTCTAACCACCGATAGAATACCACAGCTTCCCGGCTGTGTCAAGCCTTTTATGCAAAAAGAACTGCCGCGGCTGAAAGTACGCCGTAGATCACCGGCTGGTGCAGCAGATACAGCAAAAGCGAGTGCCGGCCCATCCAGCCCAGCGCCGGGCACACCGGGCGGCGCAGCGGCTCCATGCGTCTGCGGCCCACCGCCTTGTGCAGGTAGTACCCCGCCCAGAACAAAAACAGCCACGGCAGCAGGCCAAAGTAATCGGCGGAGTAGAACCAGTCCGGGTAAAAGCCAAAAAATGCAGTAAAGTAGTTGGCATACAGGCTCTGCGGCAGCATCAGCTTCCAGCCGCCAAGGCCCACCCAGCCCAAGCCGACCGGGTAGCACACCGCAAACAGCACCGCCGACACCGCAAGGCCCACAGCGGGCATCACTTTTTTCAGCAGCGGTTCCAGCACACCGGTCAGCAGCATAGCCGTACCCAAAAAAGTAAGCACGCCAAAAATGACCCGGCCTCCCGGCATGAACACCAGCGTCACCGCCGTTACCAGCGCTCCGGCGGCAAACACGGTAACACCGCGCCGCAGCATATGCCGCCCAAAGGGCGCACAGAAGCCGGACAGCAGAATGAACACCCAGCAGATGGTCTGCTGCCACAGACGCCCCGGCATTCCCGCGTACCAGTCCATCCAGATGCCGAACAGGAACATCATGTCCCAGCAGGCATGGTACAGTATCATGCTGACCAGATCCAGCCCGCGCAGCTCGTCCAGCAGGGCGTAGCGGCCCGCCGGGGCCTTTTGCCGGGTGGTATGTCCGTTTTTCATTCCCCCGTCTCCCCTTTCGCAGTTCATTGAACACGAGATAAATTATAACCCGCCGCCGCTGTGCCTGTCAACGGAATAGTTCCGTAGGTTGAACAAAAAAACCGCTGCACAGCGGCAAAGCCATGCAGCGGTCAGAATGGATAACCGGGGAAACCTTATCAGACTTCAGTGTTGAAGTAGCGCTTCAGCAGGCCCTCAAAGCCGCGGCCGTGACGGGCCTCGTCCTTTGCCATCTCGTGAACGGTGTCGTGGATGGCATCCAGATTCAGGGCCTTTGCCTTCTTGGCCAGATCCATCTTGCCTGCACATGCGCCGCACTCGGCCTCGGCACGCATCATCAGGTTCTTCTTGGTGCTGTCGGTGACAACTTCGCCCAGCAGCTCTGCAAAGCGGGATGCGTGGTCTGCTTCCTCGTAGGCATAGCGCTTGTAAGCCTCAGCGATCTCGGGGTAGCCCTCGCGCTCAGCCACACGAGCCATTGCCAGATACATGCCGACCTCGCTGCACTCACCCTCAAAGTTTGCGCGCAGGCCATCCACGATCTCCTGCGGAACGCCCTCGGCCTTGCCGATGCCCACAACATGCTCGGTGACGTAGGTGTTGCCGGTCTTCTCCACAAAAGCGGAAGCAGGAGCCTTGCAGACGGGGCACTGTGCCGGGATCTCGCCTTCAGCAATATAACCACAAACGGTGCAAACGTACTTCTTCATAAGAATAGACCTCCATCATTCTTTTTATATCAGTTAGAAAACAGGCTGGGCGGTGTTGGTACTCACCGGCCCTTGTCATGGCTCTATTATAGCGAATAATTCCTAGTTAGTCAAGGATAATTTTAAGAATAATTCCTATTTATTTTGCCTTACAGATAAATTCCGGCAGGGTCACTAAAAACCATCCTCAAAAACTGTGTGCTTTGCCCTGTGCACCTTAAAAACAGCAAAGCCGCCCTGCACACACAGGACGGCTTCTGCCTTGTTCTTCCTTCTTCTATGGGAGATCAGACCTGCAGGTTGCTGCTGGTAGCGGCTTCGGAACCGTCGGCAGCATCAAACTCGTAGTCGTTGCCGGGCAGGATAGCGTTCAGCAGGATGCCTGCGATCGCGGCCACAGCCAGACCGGACAGGTTGATGGTGACACCTGCAACGGCAAAGCTGACACCGCCCACAGAGTTGAAGCCCAGTGCGCACACCAGAATGACAGCAGCCACAATCAGGTTGCGGCTGTTGGTAAAGTCCACGCGGTTCTCCACCACATTGCGCACACCGATGGCGGAGATCATGCCATACAGCACAAAGCTGATGCCGCCGATGATGCCGGTGGGGATAGTGTTGATGACAGCCTCAAACTTGGGGCTGAAGCTCAGGATGATGGCCAGGACAGCCGCAATGCGGATGACCAGCGGATCGTAGATCTTGCTCAGAGCCAGCACACCGGTGTTCTCGCCGTAGGTGGTGTTGGCCGGGCCGCCCAGCAGGCCGGCCATGGTGGTAGCCAAGCCGTCGCCCAGCAGGGTGCGGTTCAGGCCGGGGTCGTTGATATAGTTGTGGCCCACGGTTGCGCTGATGGCGGCGATATCGCCCACATGCTCCATCATGGTTGCCAGTGCAATGGGGATGATGGTGAACAGTGCGCTGATGAACTCCGGGCTGCCGTCGATGGCAAACAGGCCCATGGCCTCCTTGTGCAGAGGGATGCCCACCCATGCAGCCTCAGAAATGCGCTGGAAGTCCACTGCACCGGTCACCAGTGCCACTGCATAGGACACCAGCACACCGATGAGGATGGGCAGGATCTTGACCATGCCCTTGCCCCAGATGTTGCACACGATCACGACACCCAGTGCCACAAAGGCCAGGATCCAGTTGGACTGGCAGTTTTTGATAGCAGAGGGGGCCAGGATCAGGCCGATGGAAATGATAATGGGGCCAGTGACCACCGGCGGGAAGAACCGCATGATGCGGCGGATGCCGAAGGTGGAGATCAGCAGGCTGGCCACCAGATACACCAGACCGGAAAATGCGACGGCGGCGCAGGCGTAGGGCAGCATCTTGGTATTGGCCACGGTCAGGTTGCCGTCTGCATCTGCCAGCATGGGGGCCACGATGGAGAAGCCGCCCAGATACGCAAAGGAGGAGCCGAGGAATGCAGGCACCTTCTTTTTGGTAATGAGGTGGAACAGCAGGGTGCCCAGACCTGCGCACAGCAGGGTGGTGGAAACGCTCAGGCCGGTGAGCAGCGGCACCAGCACCGTTGCGCCGAACATGGCAAACATGTGCTGCACGCCCAGAATGAACATGCGGCCTGCGCCCAGCTGGCGCGCGTCGTAAATGCCTTTGGAGTAATCGATCTTTTCGCTCATGAAGTTTTTCTGCCTCCTACAGAACTCGCAGCCCCAAAAAAAGAGGCACCGCCGTCAGCAAAACGGCAATGCCCTTGAAATTTGGGAACAATGATCCCGCCCGGAAATGAGAAGTGCAATACAGCGCAGTCGATGATTCTTGTGCAGCATGGTGCGCTCCCCCTTTCATTCAGGCTCTTTCCAAACCGCCGCCAAAAGCCCCGCAAAAGGCCGCAGCGAGCAGTCCTTCAAGAGATTATAGCAGACTTTTTGCCGCCGTGCAACTATTTTGCTTAATTCTCCTGTATTTCCAGCCCGGAAGTTTGCGCCGCTTCTCTTGCAATCCGGCCCAAAGCGCACTATAATATAACCTACCATTGTAATCTGTATTATAAGAGAATTATCAGGAGAGTTTATGATCTATCTGGATTATTCCGCCAATACCCCGGTAGACGAAGCGGTTTTACAGCGCTTTTGCGAGGTGGAGCGCAATTGCCCGGGCAATGCCAATTCCCGCCACGCAGCAGGCACTGCCGCAAAGGCTGCCATCGATGCCGCCACCCAGAGCATTGCCCGCAGTCTGAATGTGCAGCCCGCCGAGATCATCTATACATCCGGTGCCAGCGAGGCCAACAACTTTGCCATCAAGAGCATCGCCCGGCTGGAGCGCCACCATGGCAGACACATCATTTCCACCCCGCTGGAGCACTCCTCGGTGAGCGGCAGCCTGACCGCCCTGCAGGAGCAGGGCTATGAGATCGATCTCTTGGACATCCGGCAGGACGGCACGGTGGACCTTGCCCACCTGAAAGAACTGCTGCGCCCGGACACCATTCTGGTGGCCGTCACTGCCGTGGACAGTGAGCTGGGCGTGGTGCAGCCGGTGGCCGAGATCGCGGAAATGTTGAAGGCCTGCCCCCACTGCCACTTCCATGTGGATGCCACACAGGCCGTGGGCAAGCTGCCGGTCAGCTTTGCGGGCATCGACACCATGAGCCTGACCGCCCACAAGTTCTACGGGCTGAACGGCATCGGTGTGCTGGTCAAGCGGCGCGGCCTTGCGCTGGAGCCGCTCATCCATGGCGGCGAGAGCACCACCCTCTACCGCAGCGGCACCCCCACCGTGGCGCTGGCCTGTTCGCTGGCGCTGGCACTGGAAAAGGCAGTGAGCGAGCTGCCCGCCCGGGTGGAGCACATCCGCGCCCTGAACGCCCGCCTGCGCACCGGGCTTGCCCAATACCCCAAGGTGCGCATCAACAGCCCGGACACCGCCGTGCCGCAGATTTTAAACCTGAGCGTACAGAACGTGAAGGGCACCGTGTTCCAGCGGGAGCTGGATGCCAGGGGCGTATGCGTCTCGGTCAAATCGGCCTGCTCTTCGGACGGCCTGCCCTCCCGCGCCGTGTTTGCCGTGAGCCATGACAGGCGCAACGCGCTGTCCTCGTGGCGCATCAGCCTGAGCCACCTGACCACGGAACAGGAGATCACTGATTTTATGCAGGCGTTCGATGCCTGTTACAACGCCCTGACGCAATAAAAAGGAGTATTATGAAGCAAGATCCCCCCGCCGACCAGCAGCGAGGGGATCTTTTTTACTGTTTTTGAATGCCGAACAGTCTGCGCAGAATGCCGCGCAGCGCCTTGGGGCTTCGGATCACAACTACCTGCATATGCTCCCCGCCTTTCCGTTTTCTGGCCCATCCTATGCAGGCAGGGGCCGGAACGTTCCGGCAAGGGCAGCAGCGCTCAGTCTGCGATGGTCTCCACCACCACCAGCGCACCGCTGCGGGTGGAGATGGTGATGCAGTCCGACCCGGCAGCGTACTCGTTGCTGACGCCCAGCGGGTAGCTGGCGGTCAGCTCCGCATCGGTCAGCTCATAGTAGGAGCCGCGCTCGTACACGCCCTGCGCCCTGCCCTCCATCGGGAAGGCCGAGAAGAAGAAGTACTTCTCCTTCGGGTAGCGGCGGGTCTCGCCGGGCATCACGTAGGTGATGCGGCTGCGCTCATCCAGCAGGGTGGTGCGCACACCGCGCTGTTCCAGCCCAAGGCCGGTGCACAGGTTTGCAAGGGTGTGCTCCACCCGTCTGCCGCCAAGGCCGCCCAGCAGCAGCACCTCGTCAAAGCCCTTTTCCGAGACCAGCTTTGCGGCATACTCGGTGTCGGTATCGTCCTTCACATGGGGCAGCACGATGATATCGTCGTCCTGCTGTTCCGGGCAGGGGGCGGTGTCAAAGTCGCCCACGATGATGTTGGGTCTGCGCCCCAGAGGTGCGCAGTTGCGGTAGCCTGCATCACAGGCAATGATAAAGTCGTCCGGCCGCAGGGCCTCTGCCAGCTCCGGAGAAACCGGGCAGGCCGAAATGATCACACAGCGTGACATGAATCTCTTCCTTATCCTTTATACTTTCGGGCGCTGCCAATCCTTCACGTCCTTGACTTCCTCGTACATGGCACAGTAGCTGTCGTACCGGGTCTGGGAGAGCCTGCCCTCGGCCAGTGCGGCGCGCACGGCACAGCCTTTTTCGCTGCGGTGGGAGCAGCCGGTGAACTGGCACTGGCCCAGATAAGGCCCGAACTCCGGGAACGCATGCTCCAGATTTTCCTTGGGGATGAACCCGGCGCGGTTCGCTTCCAGACTGGCAAAGCCCGGCGTATCCGCAATGCGCCCGCCAAAGGCTTCAAAGATCGTCACCTCACGGGTGGTGTGGCGGCCGCGGCCCAGCTTCTGGCTGATGGCACTGGTCTCGCGCTCTGCTTCCGGCAGCAGATGGTTCAAAAGGGTGGATTTTCCCACGCCGGAGTTGCCGCAGAACGCACACAGCCTGCCGCTGATCCACTGCTTCACCTCGTCCAGCCCGCCGCCGGTCTCGTAATCGATGCGGATGAACGGCAGGGTCGATTTTTCGTAGGCCTTACGCAGGAATTCCGCCTCGGCCAAGTCGCCCTTGGTGCACACGATCACCGGCTGCACGCCCTTGTCCACCGCAATGGCGGCAAGCTTATCCAGCACCAGCGTGCTGGGCGTGGGCTGGGTGGTGCTGGCCACAAGGAACAGCACATCCAGATTTGCCACCGGAGGCCGCACGAACACATTTTTGCGCGGTGCGATCTCGGCAATGACGGCTGCACCGTTCTCGGTCTCCAGCGTCACCTCATCGCCCGCCACCGGCGTGATCTTCTGCTTGCGGAAAATGCCGCGGGGCTTGCACTCCACAATGCCCTCCGGCGTTTTTACATAGTAAAAGCCGCCGATGCCCTTTGTGATATATCCCTTCATGCACGCCTCCGTCAGCTCAGCAGCGAGGACCACCAGTCGGTCAGCGGTTTCTGCGAAGAGTCGCCGCTGCCCGCTGTGCCCTGTTCGGTACCGGTCTCGGTGCTGGAAGAAGAGGAGCTGCTGCCAAACAGGCCGCTCCACCAGTCGCCGCCGGTGGTGCTGTCGCTGGGTGCTTCCGGTTCCGGTGCAGGCTCCGGCCCTGCGCTTACCACAATGTTCACGCGGCCGTTCAGCTTTGTGGTAGAGCCTGCCGCCGGGTTCTGACTGATGACAGTACCCACCGGCTGGTCGCTGTACTGCTCGGTCTGGCTGCCAAGGCCCAGATGGTTCTGCACCAGCAGGGTGCGGGCATCAGCGGTGCTCATGCCGGTCAGCGAGGGCACCTTGGTGGTGGTTGCCACCTGCGGGCGGCTGATATACATCACCACAGTGCTGCCTGCAGCCACCTGACTGCCCGCCGCCGGGTCGGTGCGGATCACCGCGCCGGATGCCACAGAGGTATCCACAGCCTGCGTTACCAGCACCGAGACACCCAGCTCCTTGAGCTGCTGCTCTGCATCGGCCTGCACATAGTTGGTCAGGTCCGGCACGGTAACGTACTGGGTGCCAAGGCTCACAGTCAGGGTCACATTCTGGCCCTCGCGCACCGTGCGGCCGGACACCGGCGACTGCTTATAGATATAGCCCGCCGCATAGTTACTGTTGTACTCCTGCTCCCAGGTAACGCTGATCTGGCCGGAGACCACCTGCTCGGTGGCAGCAGCCTCGTCCTGCGTCATGCCGATATAATCGCCCAGCGTGATATCGGCCTTGTTGTTCATCAGGTTGGAGGAATCGTTCAGGATCATCCAGCACAGCGCAAGGCACGCCAGTGCAAATGCAATGGTAATGCCGAACAGTGCCGGCAGGAAGATGGTGCGCTTTTTCTTGCGCGGTGCGGCCTTTTTGCCGCGGGGCGCAGGCTTTTCGGCCTGATGGTTTGCACGGTTCTGGTTCATGGTACGTTTCACCACCTTTTCGGGAGCATCTTCTGTAATATACTTGTACTCGAACATCACGGAGGGGTTGTGCACGTAGGTGTCCAGCGCATCCAGCATTTCGCGGGCGGATGCGTAGCGGTTCTGCGGCAGCTTTGCCATGGCCTTTTCGGTGATCTCCACCAGTGCATTCGGCACCTCCGGCGCGATCTCGTGCAAAGACTTCGGCTGATCGGAGATCTGCTTGATGGCAACTTCCACCATGTCGTCTGCATCAAAGGGCAGATGACCGCTGAGCATCTCGTACATCATCACGCCCACCGAGTAGATATCGCTGGTGCAGTCGGTCTCATCGCCCTTGGCCTGCTCCGGGCTGATATAGTGCACGCTGCCCATGGCCTTGCCGCTCAGCAGCTGGTTCTCGGCACGGGAGATGCGCGCAATGCCAAAATCCATCATGCGCAGCTGGCCGTTGTCCAAAAGCATGATGTTCTGAGGCTTGATGTCCCGGTGCACCACACCGTTGGCGTGGGCATGTTCCAGCGCCTTTAAGATCTGGGAGATGAAGTGCACGGTCTCCCGGTTGGTCAGCCTGCCGCCGCGCTGGTTAAGGTACTCGCGCAATGTCATGCCGTCCACATATTCCATCACGATATACTGCAGATCATCATTCACCGATACATCGTACACTTTTACGATGTTGGGGTGGTTCAGCAGCGAGATGGCCTTGGATTCATTTTTAAAGCGGCGCACAAGGTCCGGGTCGTGCATATACTCCTGCCGCAGCACCTTTACCGCCACCACGGTACCGGCAGGCACCGGGCCGTTGTGCCCCAGCATGACCGCCTTGTAGACGTTTGCCATGCCGCCGGAACCGATCAGCTCCCGCACCTCATACAGGCCGTCCAGCTTTTTGCCGATCAGGTTGTCCATCAGCGCACCTCCTCCACACACAGCAGCAGCGCGGTGATGTTATCCGGGCCGCCGTTCTCGTTGGCCGTGCGGATCAGAAGGTCCGGCAGGTCGTAGAACCCGCCGGTGCGCAGCAGCTGTTCCAGCTGTTCTCTGGGCACGGCATTGGTCAGGCCGTCCGAGCACAGCAGCAGGATATCCCCTTTCTGCAGCGGTGCGGTGGTGAACTCCGAGTCCAGCCGGTAGTCCACGCCCAGCGCCTTGGTGATGATGTTCTTCTGGGGGTGGTGCTCGGCTTCCTCCACGGTAATGGTGCCACAGTCCACCAGCTCCTGCACATAGGAGTGGTCGTGGGTGAGCTGGGCAAGCCTGCCGTCCCGGTACAGGTACGCCCGCGAGTCGCCTGCATGACACAGGAACACCTTGCCGCCGCGCACCAGTGCGCACACAGCCGTGGTGCCCATGCCCGCCAGCGATTCCTCACGCAGGGCCTTCTGGAACACAAAGCGGTTGGCGCTGAGCAGGCTCTTTTTCAAAAAAGTCTCCTCTTCGCCGGGCAGGCACTTGGAAGCATACTGCTCCTGAAAGCAGTGCTCGATCACATCGCACGCGCTCTGGCTGGCTTCCCTGCCGCCGCGTGCACCGCCCATGCCGTCGCATACCAGCAGCCATGCGGCATCGCCGGGCAGTTCTCCTGCGCGATAATCGTCCTGATTATCCTGCCGGACCCTGCCGACATCCGTTTTTCCTGCAAGTTTCATAGGCTTCTCCCTTTAATATTTACGCTTTCCCGTTCATTTCGTCACGGCGCAGCTGGCCGCATGCGGCGCTGATCTCGCTGCCAAGGCGGCGGCGCACCGTAGCGTTCACGCCAAGGCTCTCCAGCTTCTGCTGGAAGCGGTGCACGTTGGCTGCATCGGTGGCCGAGTACGGGCTGCCGTCCACCGGGTTGATGGGGATCAGGTTCACATGGGCACCCATGCCCCGGATCAGGTTTGCCAGCTGTCTGGCGCAGGCATCGGAATCGTTGACACCGCGCACCATGGAATATTCAAAGCTCACGCGGCGGCCGGTGGTGTCCTGATAGCGGCGCACGGCCTGCATCAGCACTTCCACGGGATAGGCATCGTTCACCGGCATCATGCCGCTGCGAATTTCATTGTTGGGTGCGTGCAGCGACACCGAGAGGGTCAGCTGCAGCTTTTTCTCGGCCAGCTGGTCGATCTTGGGCACCAGACCGCAGGTGGAAAGGCTGATGTTGCGCATCCCGATGTTCACGCCCTCGGGCGAGGTGATGTTCTCCAGAAACTTCATCACTTCGTCAAAGTTATCCAGCGGTTCGCCAATGCCCATGAGCACGATGTGGGAAATGCGCTCCCCGATATCCTTCTGGGCGGTATAGATCTCAGAGCAGATCTCGCCGGCTTCCAGATCGCGCACGCGGCCCGCCTGGGTGGACGCGCAGAAGCGGCAGCCCATGCGGCAGCCCACCTGTGTGGACACACACACCGTGTTGCCGTAGTGGTAGCGCATCACGACGGTCTCGATGCAGTTGCCGTCCGCCATGCGCAGCAGATATTTTACCGTGCCGTCCTTTGCTTCCTGCCTGCGCTCGATCTTGGGCGCGGCAATATAGAAGCTTTCTTCCAGCTTTGCCAGCAGGGTCTTGGGCTGGTCGGTCATGGCAGAAAACTCGGTGACCAGCTTCTGGTGCACCCAGTGGAAGATCTGCTTGGCCCGGAAGCCCGGCTGACCCATCGCTTTCAGTTCAGCGGTCAGCTCTGCCAGCGTAAAGGAAGAGATACAGCGTTTTTGTTCCATTGTGTTCTCCTATTGTTTTTTACGAACAAGCCACCTGTTTCATTGCAGCTTTTCCCCGTTTTTCTGCATGGCACACAGGAAAAAACCGTCCATGCCGGTGCGGGTGGGCACCGAAAGCGCGCCGTGCTCCCCTGCCGTCATCCCGGCGGGCAGCGCCACGGCGGGCTTTACCACCGTAAACTCCGGGTGGCGGGCCAGAAATGCCGCGATCTGCTGCTGGTTTTCTGCCGGGTCGATGGTGCAGGTGGAGTACACCAGCCTGCCGCCCGCTTTCAGCAGCTGTGCCGCCGTATCGAGGATGGCCGACTGCGTGGCCAATAATTCAGCTTCGCGGGCCGGTTCCAGCTTTTTGTAGCGCAGATCCGGCTTTTTTGCCAGAATGCCAAGGCCGCTGCAGGGCACATCCGCTAAAATGCGGTCGGCCTGCGGCAGGGCCGGGTTCACCTTTGTGGCATCGTTGCACAGGGCTTCCACATTAGTCAAGCCCATGCGCTGCACTGCCGTGCGGATCAGGCCCACGCGGTTCTCGGCGGCATCGCAGCTGTAAAGCCTGCCGGTGCTGTGCATCTGCTCGGCCAGCAGGATGGTCTTGCCGCCGGGCGCGGCGCACAGGTCGATGACTGTTTCTCCGGGCTGTGCGTCCACGCAGAGCGCCGCCAGCTGGCTGGCCTGCCCTTCCACATGGAAGTACCCCTGCCGGAACAGCTCATTTTCCGCCGGGCTGCCCTCGAAGCGGGCCAACACACTGCCGGGCACAATGCCCCGCTTTGCTTCCTTTGCGCCGGAAGCCAGCAGCTTTGCACAAAGCTCATCGGCACTGCCTTTCAGCGGGTTCGCCCGCAGGCTGGTCATGCCGCCGTCGGCCTTGTAGGTAAGGATATCCAGTGCTTCGTCCGGGTAGTTTTTGTGCAGAAATTCCGCCACATCCTGCCCGGCAGAGCCAAGCACCATGAGCCGTTCCACTTCGTTTTTGAAGCTTGCGGTGCTCAGGTCGTAGCTGCACGCCTTGCGCAGCACGGCGTTGACCAGACCGGATGCGCTGGATTTTTTGAAGGCACGGGTCAGCTTGACGGCTTCGTTCACCGCAGCGGACACCGGCACCTGCATATAGCGGGCCTGCGCCAGCGCCGCGCGCAATATTTCGCGCACCGGTGCATCCAGCTTGGCAAGGCCCTTGGGCAGGAACTGGCACAGGATGTAGTCCAGCGTGCCCTGATGTTCCAGCACCGTGTAAAAGATGGCGCTGGCAAAAGCTTTATCGCGGCCTTCCAGCTGCTGGCGCTTGAGTTCGGCATCCAGAACAAGGTTGGAAAAACCATCCTGCTCCTGCCGCACCAGCGCCGCCACTGCCGCCGCGCGGGGATTTGCCGCCATCAGAGGATATCCCCCGTTTTCAGGCGCTGACCGGCCGCAAAGGCGGTGCCGTCCATGGGCTTTTTGCCTTCCGGCACCACATTCAGCAGCTGGACGGCCCCCTCACCGCAAGCCACCGTGAGCGGCTTTGTGGCCAGCACGGTGCCGGGCGCTTCGCCGTGAGCTTCCACGGCACGGCACTCCATCACCTTGAGCTTTTTGCCGCCGGAGGTGACGAACCATGCACCGGGCCACGGGTTCATGCCGCGCACCCAGTTGTGGATGTGGGCAGCCGATTCGGTCAGGCGGAACTCTGCCATCTCCTTGTTCAGCATAGGTGCAAGGCAGGCATTCTCATGATCCTGCGGCTGGGGTTTCAGCGTTCCGGCGGCGATGGCGGGCACCACCTCGCACAGTACCCGTGCACCCACGGCTGTCACGCGGTCAAACAGCTGGCCGCTGGTCTCCTCCGGGTCAATGGCGATCTTCTCGCAGCAGAGCACATCGCCGGTGTCAAGGCCCTCGTCCATCTGCATGATGGAAACGCCGGTCTCGGCATCGCCGTTCAGCACGGCCCACTGCACCGGGGCGCTGCCGCGGTACTTGGGCAGCAGGGAGACATGCAGGTTGATGCAGCCGTACTTCGGCGCTTCCAGCACAGACTTCGGCAGGATGCAGCCGTAAGCCACCACCACGATCAGTTCCGGGGCCAGTGCGCGGATGTTCTCGTCCTCGCTGCCGTCCCGCAGGGTACGGGGCTGGAACACCGGCGTGCCGTGGGCAAGGGCCACTTCCTTGACCGGGGGTGCGGTAAGCACCTGCTTGCGGCCAACCGGCTTGTCCCGCCGGGTGTACACCGCGCAGATGTCATGCCCGGCGGCATACAGGGCTTTGAGGCACTCTGCGGCAATATCCGGCGTGCCCATGAACAAAATGCGCATTACTTGTTTCCTTTCGCTTCGCGGGCAGCTTTTTTGCCCTCTTCGGTATCCTCATAGAAATACTCGCTGGACTGCATGATGGTAATGCCGTCCAGATGGTCGTTCTCGTGCTGGATGCAGCGGCCCAGCAGATCCTCAGCTTCCAGCTCGAACCACTCACCGTGGCGGTCCTGTGCGCGCACCTTGACCGCGGCGGGGCGGGTCACAGCGCCGTTGTGGCCCGGGAAGGACAGACAGCCCTCGTAGGCGGTCTCCTCTTCCTCGGATACGGCCAGGATCTCCGGGTTCACAAAGTCGATGAACTTGTATTCGTAATCTTCGGGGATCTCCTCGGGCGCGTCGGTGGTGTCCCACACCACGAACAGACGGCGCAGCATGCCCACCTGCGGGCCGGCCAGACCCACGCCGTCGGCGGCGATCATGGTCTCGTGCATGTCGTCCAGCAGGGTAGCCAGACGGTCATCAAAGGTGGTGACGGGGCGGCAGACCTTGTTCAGGATGGGATCGCCCTCTTTTACAATGTTACGGATTGCCATTTATGGTACCTCCAAATCAGATGTCACCGTCCGAGTGCAGGTCCACCGCAACGGTGGCCTTGGACGGAAGTTTTTCCTGTTCGTATCTTTCCAGTGTGCTGCGCACGAGGTCGCGGAAGCGGCGGTCGTTGCGGCACTTGATGGTAAGTTTGTAACGGTAGGTGTCGTTGATCTTCTCAATGCTGCCGGGCGTGGGGCCAAGCACCCGCAGCGGCAGGTCCGGCTGTTTTGCCGCCTGCTGGCCCAGCAGGGCCGCAAAGCGCGCCGCCGCCCGTGCCACCTCAATCTCCTTTGCGCCTGCAAAGCCAATGACGCACAGCCCGCAGAAGGGCGGGTACAGGCCCAGCTTGCGGTAGGCGATCTCCTGCTCAAAAAAGGCATCGTAGTCCTGCGCGGCGGCAAGGTTCAGCACCGGGTTATCGGGGTCGGTGGTCTGGATGATGGCAAAGCCGGGGTCTCTGGCCCGGCCGCTGCGGCCCACCACCTGCGTGATGAGGCTGAACACGTTCTCATACGCGCGGAAGCCCTGCGCAAACAGCAGCGAGTCGATGCCCAGCACGCCCACAAGGGTCACATCCTCAAAATCCAGTCCCTTGGCCACCATCTGGGTGCCCACCATGATGTCATATTCGTGGTTTGCAAACCTTGCCAGCAGCTTTTCGTGGGCATCCTTTGCGGCAGTGGAATCCTGATCCATGCGCAGCACCCGCGCATCCGGGAACAGCTTTGCCAGCTCTTCCTCGGCTTTCTGGGTGCCAAAGCCCCGGTACTGCAGCTTGCCGCCGCAGGCGGGGCACACAGTGGGCGGTTCCATCTGGCTGCCGCAGTAGTGGCACAATACCTTGTGCGCCGCTTTGTGGTACACCATCGGCACGCTGCACTTTGTGCACTTGAGCACCTCGCGGCAGTCCTCGCACTGGGCCATGGTCTGGTAGCCCCGGCGGTTCAGCAGCAAAATGGTCTGCTTGCCTGCATCCAGATTGCGGCGGATGGCATCTTCCAGCGACAGACTGATCTCCCGCGGGTTGCCTGCCGCCAGCTCTGCGCGCATATCCACGATCTGCACCGTGGGCAGCGGGTTGCCGCCGTAGCGCTGGGTCAGCCGCACCAGCTGGGTGCGGCCATGCTGGGCCGCGTAAAAGCTCTCGGTGCTGGGGGTGGCGCTTGCCAGCAGCAGCAATGCACCGTTTTCCGCCGCGCGCTGCCGGGCCACCTCGTGGGCAGAATAGCGGGGCGCGGATTCCGAGCGGTAGGTGTGCTCCTGCTCCTCATCGATGATGATGAGCCCGATGTTTTCCAGCGGCGAAAAGATGGCGCTGCGGGTACCCACCACGATGTCTGCGCCGCCGTCCTGGATCATCTGCCACTGCAAAAGGCGTTCGGTGTGGTTGAGGGCAGAGTGCTGCACCGCCACCCGGCGGCCAAACTGACTCTTGAGCCGCAGGATCATCTGCGGGGTCAGGCTGATCTCCGGCACCAGCACCAGCGCACGCCTGCCCTGCTCCAGACAGCGGGCAATGAGCTTTAAGAACACCAGCGTTTTGCCGCTGCCGGTCACGCCGTAGAGCAGCGCCGAGTGGGGTGCATCGTCTTCCAGCTTTGGCAGCAGAGCATCGTAAGCCGCCTGCTGCTCCTGCGTGAGGGTGATCGGCTCGTTTTTCAGCGGAATGGACGAATACAGGTCGATGGATTTATTCACCTTGCTGCATTCCAGCACGCCTTTGGCGCACAGGTTATCCAGCACGGCACGGCTGATGCCCTTGTCTTCCAGCTCGTTCAGGGTGCGCGGCCCGCCGCCCAGCAGCGCCACTGCCGCCAATTGCTTGGCCGTCGGCTTCGGCTTTGGCGGCAGCCCGCCCACAAGGCGGTAGGAGTTCTCGGTGTGGCGGGTGAGCTGCTTTTGCAGCACCGGCGTTATGCCGTCTGCCGCCACGGCAGGCTTGTACTGTGCACCATAGGGAATGACCGCCTTGACCGCCTCGTAATAGGTGCAGAAGGTGCGCTCCTTCAGAAAATGCACCAGCCGCAGCAGTTCCGGGGTCAGGCAGGCGGATGCCGGGGCCACGTCGAAAAGATATTTCAGCTTCGCGCTTTCCGGTTCGGCATCGCAGGCCAGCACCACGCCCATGCGGGCGCGGCTGCCGCGGCCAAAGGGCACCAGCACCATGCTGCCAAGTTTTACCGCATTCTGCTGATCCGGCATGACGGCATAGGTATAAAGCTTATCAAAGTGGAAGGTCGCATTGCTGACGGCAACGCCTACCGTTTTGGGCATTCGTCCAGCTCCTTCAAAATATTATTCTGCGGCACCAATGCGCTGGCAGATGGCCTGATACAGTGCATCGGCGCAGGTATCGACCTGGTCGTTGACCAGCTTCAGGGTGAATTTATCCTGCTGGGCCAGCTCCTGCCGGGCGGTGGCAAGACGTTCCTGAATGCTGTCCTCGGTCTCGGTGCCGCGGCCCCGCAGACGGCGCTCCAGCTCCTCCACCGACGGCGGCAGCAGGAACACGGTGGTCGCGCCCGGGAACATGCGGCGGATGTTCGCTGCGCCGTGCACATCGATGACCAGAACGACCACCTTCCGGGCTGCAAGGCGCTTGTCCACTTCCTCGCGCAGGGTACCGTAGTAGTTGCCGTTGTAGAAGTTGTGCTCCACCACCTGATCGTTCTCGATCAGCTGCTGGAACTGCTCCCGGGTGCGGTAATAATAATCCACGCCCTCCTGCTCACCGGGACGCGGTGCGCGGGTGGTGGCGGAAACAGTCTTTTCGATCTCCGGGTGTGCTTCGCGCAGTGCCTTCACCACGCTGTCCTTGCCGGTACCGGCCGCGCCGGAGACCACAAACAAATATTTATCGTTCGCCATGGGTCTGTTCCTCCTCTGCTGGTGTTTTGCCCTCCTGCCCTGCCGCACGGTTGGCCACCGTTTCCGGCTGAAGCGCCGAGAGCACCACATGATCGGAGTCCATGATAAGCACTGCACGGGTGCTGCGGCCATAGGACGCATCGATCAGCATTCCGCGCTCCCGTGCTTCCTTTACAAGGCGCTTGACCGGGGCGGAATCCGGGCTGACCACTGCCACCACACGGCCTGCACTGACCATATTGCCAAACCCGATGTTGATGAGCTTCATAAACCCCTCCGAATTTTCTGTATCACTCCAGATTCTGGATCTGTTCGCGGATCTTTTCGATCTCCGCCTTCATATCCACCACGATGCGGGTGATATCCAGATCCTGACACTTGGAGCCGATGGTATTGGTCTCGCGGTTCAGCTCCTGCGTCAAAAAGTCCAGCTTGCGGCCCACCGGCTCGTCCAGCTTGAGGATATCGCGGTACTGCGCAATGTGGCTGCGCAGGCGCACCGTCTCTTCATCCACAGCGGTCTTATCGCCAAAAATAGCGGCCTCGGTCAGCACGCGGGCATCGTCGATATCGCGGTCCTCCAGAATGACCTTGAGTTTCTCGTACAGGCGGTTGGTGTAGGCTTCCACGCGGCCTGCGCTCAAAGTCTCCACCCTGCCCACGCACTCCTCGAGGAAGTTCAGGCGGTTTTCCACGTCTGCCTTCATCTTGGCACCCTCGACGGCGCGCATCTCCACAAAGCGGTCCAGCGCCTGTGCGGTAACGGCAGAAACATCTTCCCACAGCTGTTCTTCGTCCACATCCGCGTGGCGGGTGGTGAGCACATCCGGGAAGCGGGTCAGCACGCCCGCAGAGATATCGTTCTTGACACCCAGCTGTTCCGAAATATCCCGCATGGCCTGCTGGTAGCTGCGTGCCAGCTCCATGTTGACGGCCACCACCGTATCGGCAGCGTCCACATTCTGCACGGTCATGCTCAGCTCCACCTTGCCGCGGGAAATGCGCTCGTTGAGCTGCTTTTTCAAGCGGCTGTCCAGATAGCTGCAGGTGCGCGGGATGCGCGAAGAATACTCAAAGTAGCGGGAATTCACGCTGCGCAGCTCCACCGTGATCTCACGGCCATTGCGCACAGCAGTCCCCCGGCCAAAGCCGGTCATGCTTAAGATCATAACGCTCTCCTGTTCTTACATTTTCAGTGTTTCAGCTTACAAGTTTCGGTATACGTATCCGCCTTTGGGTACACAAACCCATGTTACGATACATATAGTTTCATTTTACTATTCTTCGGCCCAAAATTCAAGGTGCACTGTTGCGTGCCGCCGCCAAAACCGGCCGCAATACACGGTGCAAAGCAAAAAAGCTCTGATACAAAATCTTCCGATCCTGTATCAGAGCCTGTTTCAGTTGGTTTTATATACGCAGGTCACGCTGTTCTGCAGCAGATTTGCGTTCAGCAGTGCGCGCTCCACCCAGTGGATATTGTCCGCAATGGTATCGCGGGAGACACCGTATTCTGCCGCAATGTTCTCCATGCTGCGGTACTCGCGGCGGTAGAGCAAAGTCAGCACCAGCTTATCCTGCATTGTGATCTTGGTAAAATGCGGCCTGCGCCGGTGCTCCTTGCAATAAGCCGCATTCAGTGCTTCCAGCATCTGGGCAAATTGCTTCCGGGTGATGCCGAAGGTAAATTCATAATCCTGCTCTGTAAATTCCGCAAGGCGCTGTACCGTGATGCTTCTCATGCAGATCACCTCTTCTTTTTCCGGGGATGCCCGGGTGTCGGCTGCATCCATTTTGATTCATTATAAAATGGATGGATTTTCATGTCAATGAGCCGCCGCCCATTTTTGGGGCCAGATCCGGTGCAAAACACAAAAGGAGCCTCCCGCCGCAAAAGCGGGAAGCTCCTGAATCCGTTATGAAAGATCAGACGGGATGAGACTGATTGGTGTAGTCCACATGGTCGCCGTCCACGCCCTGCTTCTTGGCATTGCGCTTTTCAAAGAACTTGGGTGCCACCTGCGGGAACATTGCGTAGGTCAGCACATCCTCTTCCTGCGTTGCCCACTTGGCAGCCTCTGCCTTCAGCTTGTCCATCTCAGGAGCCAGAGTATCAGCAAAGCGGCAGGTAATGGGCTGCTCGTCGCCCAGGATCTTCTTGGTGAACTCGGGCTTGATGGGAGCGGGAGTCTTGCCGTAATCACCGTGGACCAGACCCTTGAACTCCTTGGTGACCATCTTGTAGCGCTCGCCTAGGATCACGTTGAACACAGCCTGCGTACCAACGATCTGGCTGGTGGGGGTGACCAGCGGCGGATAGCCTGCATCCTCGCGGACGCGGGGGATTTCTGCCAGCACTTCGTCCAGCTTATCTTCCTTGCCGGCATCCTTCAGCTGTTTGAGCATGTTGGAGAACATGCCGCCCGGCACCTGATACAGCAGGGTGTTTGCATCCACGCCGAGGCTCTTCGGGCTGATCTGACCGTTGGCAATGTACTTCTCGCGCAGCTTTGCAAAGTATGCGCGCACAACGTTCAGCTGCTTCAGATCCAGACCGGTGTCGTAATCGGTGCCCTGCAGGGCAGCGACCAGACTCTCGGTGGGCATGTGGCTGGTGCCCAGGCTCAGGGGGCTCATGGCGGTATCGATGATGTCGGCACCTGCCTCGATGCCCTTCAGGATGGACATGGAAGCCAGACCTGCGGTGTAGTGGCTGTGGATGTCAACAGGGATGCTGACGGTCTCCTTCAGCTTCTTCACCAGATCGTAGCAGGTATAGGGGGTCAGCAGACCGGCCATATCCTTGATGCAGATGGAGTTTGCGCCCATCTCCTCCAGGGTCTTGGCGTAGGCTGCAAAGTACTCGTTGTTGTGCACGGGGCTGAGGGTGTAGCTGATGCAGCCCTGCACATGAGCGCCTTCCTTGTTGGCTGCCTTGATGGCGGTCTGCAGGTTGCGCGGATCGTTCAGTGCATCGAAAATACGGATCACGTCGATGCCGTTTGCAACAGACTTCTGCACAAAGTACTCAACGGCATCGTCTGCGTAGGGGCGGTAGCCCAGCATGTTCTGGCCGCGGAACAGCATCTGCAGCTTCTGGTGGGGCAGCTCCTTGCGCAGGATGCGCAGGCGCTCCCACGGGTCTTCGTCCAGAAAGCGGATGCAGCTGTCGAACGTAGCGCCGCCCCAGCACTCCACGGAGAAGTAGTTGATCTTATCCATTTCCGGCAGGATGGGACGCATCTCATCCATGGTCATGCGGGTGGCCAGCAGAGACTGGTGGGCATCGCGCAGGACGACCTCAGTAACCTTGATCGGCTTTTTGGCCATGATTGTCACCTCTCCCTTAGTTCATGGAAACCAGAACGTCACCGGAGTTGACGGTGTCGCCCTTGTTGACGTTGATGGAAGCCACAGTGCCATCCTGCGGAGCAACGATCTCGTTCTCCATCTTCATGGCCTCCAGGATCACCAGCACGTCGCCAGCCTTCACGGATGCACCGGCCTTGACCTTGACATCCAGAATGTTGCCGGGCATGGGAGCCTTGACGGCAACGGCACCAGCAGCGCCTGCAGCAGCCTTGGGAGCAGCAGCGGGAGCCGGAGCAGCCTTAGGAGCAGCGGGTGCGGCAGGAGCTGCAGCAGCAACCGGAGCAGCACCAGCGGCAGTCTCCTCCACGGAGACGCTGTAAGCAACGCCATTGACGGTAATATTGTAGTACTTCATGGAAGGATCCTCCAAATCAAAATCGTATCAAAAAGATTTATACAGACGATTACAGAGCCATGTTGCCGTGCTTCTTGGGCAGGCGGGCAGCACGCTTGGTGCTCAGCAGTTCCAGTGCGGCAACAACGCTTGCACGCACATTGGCTGCATCGCAGGTCAGGTCAGCAGCGCCGCAGGCAACTGCATTTGCTGCGCTGCACACCTCGGCGGTGTAAGCAGCAGCCTTTGCGTTGGTGGCTGCAATGATGTTGTCGGAAGCATCGATCTCTTCCTTGTACAGGACGCTGACCGCTGCGCTGGGTTCCAGTGCGCTGACGGTGCAGCCAGCCACGGCAATGCGCAGATCGGCAGCAGCCAGAGCGGTGTAAACAGGGCCGACGGCCTTGCCAGCCAGCACAGCCACCTTTGCGGTGGTAGCGTCGGCATAGGTAGCAGCCAGACGGGCAGCCTCACGGATGCCGCCTGCAATGTCATCGGTCGCGCTGGGCACAAAGCCCTCGGTATCCACAATGGTGATCACCGGCACGCTGAAGGCATCGCACAGGCGCACAAAGCGGGAAGCCTTGGCCACGCAGTTGTGGCACAGGGTCTTGCCGGTGGCCACAACGCCCACGGCGTTGCCGCCCACGGTGGCAAATGCGGTGTAAACAGACTTGCCAAAGCCTGCATACAGCTCCACAGCGCTGTCCTTATCGACCACGGCAGCAGCAGCCTTTGCAGGCTCTGCACCGGCAGCCAGAGCAGCAGTGGGCTGCTCGAACTCAAAGATCGCAGGGCCGGTCAGGTTGTTGGCCGGCAGCAGGCCCACGATGTGAGCAGCTTTCTCGGCAGCTTCCTCAGCAGTGGGTGCCACAATGGCGGCCACGCCAGCCTTTGCAGCGGCGGCTGCGGTGCCGGCATCGGCCACCTTGTCGCCCTTGGCAGCAGAGGTGAACGGAGCGGTGAAGAACAGCTCTGCGCCCTCAGCCATGATGCAGACATCTGCATTGGCAGCGCTCAGTGCGCTGGTGCCGCCGCAGACACCCAGAACAACAGCCACCTGCGGGATCACGCCGGAAACCTTTGCGATCTGCGCATTCAGCTTTGCGCTGGCGGTCAGCACGTCCAGACCTTCAGCCAGCTTTGCGCCGACGGAGTTGTAGAAGGTGACGACCGGGCAGCCAGTCTGAGCTGCCATCTCCAGAACTTTGATGTTCTTTTCAACATCCTTTACGGTAACAGCTTCGCCGTTCTGGTAAACAGCGTAAGCCTGCTGACCTGCCGCATAGCCGCAGGCAGCGCTCACTGCACCGTCAGCAAACAGTGCAGTGTATTCCCCGTCATCAAAAAACTTGGCGAGGATTTCTCCCTTATTGATCTTTGAAGCCATGGTAAGACCTCCTGGTTGTCTGTGTGAGCTTTCAAAATTAGTTTTATTATACTGAATTTTCCATAAAAATGCAAGAGATTCTATAAAAGTCCATGCGAATCAACATCTGTCGGCAAAGTTCTACAATTTTTTAACGATTCATCGTTTCTCCGCTTTCTCGCCTTTTTTCGGGCATTTTGCACCGCACACTCAGCTGCCAAAAAATCTCTTTTAATTTTGTGGATTCTGTCTGCCCCTGCTGCATTTTATTTTATAAGAAGTTATGTTACACTATATTTAATATGTAAATTTTTTTCGCAGAACAGCCCGCCGGGAAGCTTCGGGGCGGGTCATTTTGCAGAATATAAAAGGAAGGCCATGTCAAATTGAAAGATCTGCTCACTTCACTCCGCGCCTCCAACGAAACCTACAACTCCATGAAGCACTCCGCCCGGGCTATCATCCGCCGCGCCGAGATCCCCCTGCTCGCGGTCATCGTCCTGTATAAGGCTGCAACGAACCTGCTGTTCGTCCCCCTGATGCAGCAGCTCTGGTCGCTCACACTGCGGTTCGCACCCATGCACTACCTGAGCAACAACAATGCTTCCGATATCTTTTCCTCCCCTGCGATCATCCTGTGCATCACGCTCATTGCCATCCTGACCGCGTTCTGGGCGCTGTATGAGTTTTCCGTCCTGCTGCATGGGCTGGATCTTGCCCGCAAGGGCGAAACGATCCGCCTGCCCGCCCTGCTGCGCACCTCTCTTGCAGATATCCGCCACGCATTCCTGCCGCAGAACTGGCTCGTTCTGGTCTACAGTGCCGTGCTGATCCCGTTCACCAATTTTTTCCTCGCCTATAACTATATCACGCAGCTTGCCGTGCCGGAATACATCATGGGTGTCATCCGGGCAAACAGCCGGTATTACCTGCTCTATCTGGCTGTCGGTGCCGCCCTGCTGTTCCTCTGTGTCAGCTGGGTGCTGGTGCTGCCGCTGTTCGTGCTGGAGCGCAAAAGCCTGTGGCAGTCGGTAAAGGAAAGCTTTTGCTGCATCCGCAGGCGCGTCTTCCGTGCTTTTCTTTTGCTGCTGCGCTGGAACCTCTCGGTCGTCCTGCGTTCCCTGCTGCTGACGGCAGCGGTTGCCGTGCCGCTGTACGGCATCATCATTGCGGTCGGGCTGCAGAGCACACAGGCCATGTTTGCACTGTCCCGCGCGGCGCTGGCCATTGAGATGCCTTTCTTCCAGTTCCTGATCGACTGCGCCATCACCATGGCGCAGTGCACGATCCTCGCCATGCTGCACTGCCGCCTGCGGGAGTCTCTCCCCTCTGAGCCGGAGCCGGTTCAGAGCGGAAAGCATCACCGTTCCACCGGCAGGCTGCTTCTGGGTGCATCGGTTGCGGGTGCTACTCTGCTCACCTTTGCGCTGGCATTCTGTTACCTTGCCCTGCCCAGAGACGACGAGCTGCTCTCCATGCTGGGCGGCGTTGCGCCGGTAGTCACCGCGCACCGCGGCTACTCCGCTGCCGCACCGGAAAACACCCTGCCCGCTTTCCAGCTGGCCATCGATCAGGGCTGCGAGTGGGCCGAGCTGGATGTGCAGATGACCAGGGACGGCGTGGTCATGGTGACCCACGATACCAGCCTGCGCCGCTGCACCGGCCGCAACGAGAACATCTACGACCTGACCTATAACGAGGTTCGCAAGCTGGATGCCGGGCGCTGGTTCGGCCAGAAGTACACTGGTGCCAAAGTTCCCACACTGGAAGAAGTGCTGGACCTGTGCAAAGGTAAGATCCAGCTGAACATTGAGATCAAGCCCAATACCGCCACCCCGGAGCTGGAAGCGGAAACCATCCGCATCATCCGCGAAAAAGGCTTTGCGCAGGACTGCACCATCACCTCGCAGAGTTATGAGACCCTCTGCAAGGTCAAGGAGCTGGCACCGGAGATCCGGACCGGCTATATCCTTGCACTGGGCGTGGGCAGTTATTACGATCTGCCTGCCGCAGATTTCTTCAGCGTACAGTCCACCTTTATCACCTCCGGTATGGTGCAGCAGATCCATAAGCGCAGCAAGACGATTTCCGCATGGACCGTCAACCGCGAAGAGGATGCCAGCGAACTGCTGAGCATCGGCGTGGACGACCTGATCACCGATAAGCCGGATATGATCCAGCAGCTGCTGAGCGAGGATGCCGACCTTGACAACAGCCTCGTCCTCCTGCGCGACTTCATCCGTGATCTGTTCGCTCCGTCCGATGTCGATGAACCCACTCCTGAGGAAGAGACCATCGAAGAAGCCATCGAGGACCCGGACGAATTGCTGGATGCATCGTAATCGCGGCAAACATCAAGTATTCTGTTAAACTACCCGTACACACATAAAAAGCCCCCTGCCAGTTCATCACCGGCAGAGGGCTTACAAGTTTACCTGATCCAGTTTTATCAAGAAAGATCATTCCAATTCGGTAAGCTTGGATCTTTACGAAGCAATTTATTTCATAAATCGGTGCTGTGAACAAATCACTTACATTCCTTCTTCATAGCAGAATAACCGATGAGAACGGTCCACACATAGGCACAGGTCTTGGGGATCATCAGCATACCGATCATGGGGACGGTATTGGCCCAAAGAACAACGGGAATGTAGAACCCGAAGCTCAGCACGATGGTCATCCACATCCAGCGGAAAGCCGAGTCGTCATGCTCCTTGGCACTGCGGTAGAACAACACGATGATCAGCAGGCCCATCAGTGCAAAAGGAATGTTACGGTAAATGCCCCAAGACAGCGGGGATTCGGCGCTCAGCCACTGGTTCTGCGGCATCATGCACAGGATAACACGCACGGCAGCCAGACCGTAGACGGCGGCAGTCAGGCCATTGTTGCCCTTGACCCGGTAGCGCTCACGCCAGACATAGTACAGCAGCACATAAAAGACAGTCATTGTCACAGAGGTGATCCACTTACCCAGACCCAGAGGAACGGTAAAGTTTTCAAAGCCCGTGGTGCATAGAGCCAGAGCACGGGGAATCAGATGGAACGAGTCGCCGGCACCCAGAACGACAGCCATCAGACCGAACAGCTTGAACTGGTGGCTGCCCTTGCAGCCACAAATCATCAGGATACCGATGGTGATGACGGATACCAGATACACAGCATCAAAAACAGTTTCTACGATTGCTTGCATAGTTGATTGCTCCTTGTTGATAGATCAAATTTATTGTAACACTGCATTTTTTGCAGGGCCGACTTCGTTTTTACGGTCATCAAGGGCTTGCTCGGCAAAGTTGCATCCAAAGCGCAGGATGTTGAAGCTTGCATTCCTCCACACAAGACAGGCGAGCAGCAACAGGATATTGCGATGGACTTTCCTATGAGTGTCTCTCTTGAGTGAACACTGTTCATTTTGGACATTATAAAATTCCCACAGCAGTGTGGGAAGAAAATGCAGTCAATATAAAGTTCTGCGCACGATTTCCAGCACAGCGGCAGGGTCGTAGTCCTGCCGCAGCAAGGCAGACAGCATCAGCGAAAATAGAACATCGGCAAATTTTTCAACGGTGAATTGCGCGTTAAAAGCGTCCGGACGGATTTTGGTATCCTGTTGCAGCACCGTACACAGACCATTTAAGATATGGTGCCAGATTTGCTGCATGTGCCGTTTGCCATCGGCCTTGTCCTCCTGCATAAAGCCGAGAGAGTGCAGTGTGAAGAATCCAGGATACTGCTCACAGCCGTAGGCCATGCGCTCGTACATCCATTTGACACAGGTCTGCACATCCTGAAATACAGCCTCGTCCTGCGGGCGGTGGAAAATTTCGCACCAGACGCTCTCGACCGTGGCGCTGATAAGCTCAGCCTTGGAGTCATAATAATTGTAGATCGAGCCGACCGAGACCCCGCATGCCGAGGCGACAGAACGGATACTGACCGCCGCCCAGCCCTTTTCCCGGATAAGCTCACGGCTGTTTTTTAAGATATCTTCCTTGGAGGTTACGATTGTATTCATGTGGTCACCCTCAATATGAACAATGTTCATTTTTATTATACTGCCCGTTCCCACTTTGTCAAGAGGATTTCATAAAAGGTTTATATTTTTGTGGTTATCCCTTTGAGCCATGTTCACGAATGGAAAATATGAATCAGCTGAAAGTTTACAAACCAAACACAGGTTTCTGCATTGGCTACACGTAATGATCAGCAAGCGTCCTGGCACAGTTGAAAGCCCCGGGGGAATCCATCGGAGACGGCATCAAAAAAGAAGAAAAGCCGTAAAGCTGTTACCAAAGTGTTGCCCCAAACAAAAAAGCCCCTCTTTTCGGGAGGGTATTTTCCGAAAAGCGGAGCTTTTATTTGCGTTATTTCGTTATATTGTTGAAGGGTCTAAAAAGTCGGAAGGATTTTTTCATTACTCGAGCTCGATTCCGGAAAGTAGGTTTTTGGTTATACCAAGTCCATTTTTCCGGTTTTGGCGTGCATAAATTCCGTTGCTTCCATTGTGTGTTTTTGAGTGCACAATGGATTGCTGTCAAATTGATGTCACGGGTCTTTGGCTATCTATCAAGTGGTTCATTCAGGTGTTAGATACATTATTATAATACACCTGTTTGCAAGAAGCGTCAATGGGCATAGAAAAAGAGGACAGCTTTACGCTGTCCTCTCTCTCACTCGCCGTCTTTTCTTTGGCCTGTCACAGGCTTTTCAAAGCCGGTCCGGTTTCGCACCCTCGGCTCAGGATTCGGTTCCCGAACCAGTATCTCAGTCGGGCTGCAGTCCAGCGCTTCGCAGATGAGGTCTAAATGGTTCAGATTCATCCGCTCGGCGATTTCGTTGTAGTAGTCGCTGATTGTAGTGGGGCGAATGCCCGTGGCGCGTGCCAGATCTGCTTGCGTCCATTTCAGCTCGCCTAGCTTCTTGGACAGTAAAATTCTAATCATATTCTCGCTCGCTCCTTACAATAAAAGATAACTTTTTCCACTGGAAAAGTCAGGAAAATGTTAGATTATCACGAATGCGAATTTCCCAATGCAGGTGACTTCCGGTGCTGTGGCCGGTGCTGCCCTCAACACCAATCAAATCTCCCGGTTTCAGCTTCTGCCCGACGGCCACGTTGATTTTGGACAGATGCCCAAAATACATATAGTAGGCAGTGCTGCCGATACGAACCACAACACGCTGGCCAAAACCTTTCTTCGGAAGCGTTGCACACTCCCATCCAGCACGAATAACCGTACCGTAAACCGGGCAATAGATGCTTTTGTCTCCAATGCCCACGAGATCATATCCTTGGTGATATGTACCGTTTGCTCGCAGGTTTCGGTATGCCTGCGACACTCTGAAAGTGCCCTTATACGGAGAAATCAAAAAATCCACCTCTATTCCAAACAAAAAAGCCGCGCTGACCATCAGCACGGCTTCTCTCAACACTTTATAGCATCGTATTCGGCTTGCAGGATTGCTCTCTGCTCACCATAATTTTCAGGCTCTTCTCCTGTTTCAGCTGAAATGTCCTCCCAGCAATCCAGAAGATGAACCGCCGATGCTAACAAAACTTCGAGCTTTTGTTCTCGGCTCAAATAAAAGCACCTTCCATCAGGATTCCTTCGGTCGCGGACCGCAGATACGCAAGGCCTGCGCCTTGGTCAGCTCGCCCTCGTCAACCTTTTCCCACACGCCTGCAGCGGTGATAACGAACAGTCATTTCCATATCATTCTCCTATTACCACAAAAGTCCTCCAGAACAATTTCCTCCACAACTCCCGCTGCAGCTACCACTACAGCTACCACTGCAGGAGCCAGAGCAACCGTCGCAACTGGTATCGCAACTGCTCGTACAGCGCTCGCCGCAGTGCGAATTGCATGAACCCTTGCAACTATTAGAACAGCCCGATTCACAGTTCAAAAGGCAACCTGAACCCGTGCAGGTTTCCTGACAGTCACTAGCGCAATAGCTTTTGCAGTTCGTGGTACAGTTACTTGCACAGTCGTCTGCGCAATTTGCGCTACAGCTTCCCTCACAAGTACTTGAACATCCATCACAACTACCAGAACATCCTCCCTTGCAGGATGTCTTGCAATTGTTAGTGCAGTTATCCGCACACGTCTTTGTACAGCTTCCTGTGCAACTACCAGTACAAGTGCCTACGCACGTTCCAGCGCATGTACCTGTGCAACCGCCAGCACAACTTCCCCCGCAGTCATTGGCACACGTCTTCGTACAGGTTCCTGTGCAGGTGCCGGTACAGCTGCCAGTACAGGTGCCTGTACAGGTGCTGGTACAGTCGTTGGCGCACGACTTAGTGCAGGAACCCATTTTACATGACCTGTACAGCCCTCAACAAAGAACTGACCCGCTGCACCCAGCTAACCTATCTGCCGGACATTCGCGTCCATGATCTTCGGCACAGCCATGTTTCTCTCTGTATCGAACTTGGGTATTCTATTGTTCTGGTGGCCAAGCGAATCGGGGACACCGTTCCCGTTGTCATGCGGACATACGCCCATCTGTACCCCAATAAGCAGCGGGAACTCGTGTCAAGGCTGGAAACTCTCAGTACTTCCTCTTCCTCCAAGGATGAATCCGATTTGATGCCACTCGTCTAAGCCGAAAACAAATGATGTCACAGCTCGTTTTTTGATGTCATGATGTCACAAAAGCCCCGGAAAGTTTCGATTTCTCGTTACTTTCCGGGGCTTTCAAATTATTCTCCGATAATAAACCGTGCTACCATTTCCGGCACATCCAGCAGGTGCTTTTTGCCACGGATGATGTCAAAATGATGTCAGAAGTCGATTTTTGCTCATTTTTCAATCGTAGACACGTTCATTTTTCAAATATTCCATTATTCGAGCTCGGTAGGTTTATTTCTTCACTAAACAAATTTGTTTAGTATATCTGTTCTTGGATGTTCACTTTTCCATAAGATTGCTGTGCTAGATGTGGCTTGCTGATTTTTTAGTATCAAGATAGTATCACACAACCAGCGGGATTTCTATGAATATTATAGTCCATACTCTCTTCAAAATCAAGAACTGCTCATCATTCGTCCTGAAGACTCAGGATGTCTCCTAGACAAATATAGGTTTGGATAATGCACCGGGTTGCATCTCGTCTTGTCACCTCATGATGAACGCCCTTACATTGTAACTCTGTTAGATTATCTATCCAATCCAGCAGATAAATCACATTACTTCCGACCATGCTCTTAGACGGTGACTTATCTTCTAGCTTTTCAATAACTGCTGAAAGTTTATTTTTATAGTGTTCTCCACTAACGTCAATTTCTTTTCCCGATTTGGTTTTATATTTTTTCTCTCCGTATTCAGGAAAATATTTCTCAAATAGTTCTTTTGCAGTTCCTTCAAAGAGCCTTCTGCACGTTGTAAGGGCCTGTGAATACAATTCTGGATTTTCCGAATTGATTTTATCTTCGATTGCTTGAAGTTTAAGAAGATTCTCCTTTGACATCTTAGAAAATTCATTTTCTACTCTTGTGCGATATTCAGAAAAAACAGTTGTTGCCACATTTCCAAATGAAATCTCAATCTGTTTTTCAAGTGCGTAATCATAATACTTTGATTTTAGAATAGTTAACTGCTTTTCTGACGATGCTATTTGTCTAACCAGCACTCCTGTTGAACTTGATACCGTCGTTGTTAATTTGTTCATCGCCACCGCTGCCCATTCTCCCGAAACAGACGCTCCTTGTGTTGTGAAATTATTCACAGCGCTACGCTGTGCAGCAATTTTTTCTTCAAGTTCCGAGGCTATTTCTGAAAAGACAAGCTCCTTTCCATCCTCAATATATCCCCTTCCTTTTCCCCATGCTATTTGCCACGCCTCTTTTTGAATGTAGCCATTTTTATTTCTAGGATATCCGCCATATTCATATTGAAGCCACATTATCGCATCTGTATCATTTAGCAATCTCGCAATTTTCAAACATAATAGCAACGCTGATGTTACTGTTATAGTATTATCCTCTATGCCATTCAGAACTTTTTCACATGCTACTAATGCATTTTCTGTTTTAGTCATGTTTTCCCTCCTAAAATGAACTTCCGCCAATCCCAAAGAACTTATCAAAGAAGCTCTTCAACTTATCGATTACACCCTGCTTCTTCTGCGCACGGCCACCGCCGCCAAAGCGGGAAACAGGCGGCATCAGCTTGTCAATATCGGTGCCCACGGTCTTGATCTCGCCATCACGGAACGCATTGGCCAGATACTTGCGTGTCTCCGGCTCCTTCAGTTTTTCCTCTTGGATGATCTTTGCAAGCTCTTTCTCCCGCTGTTCGGACACATAGGTGTTCCACTCTGCTATCACATCATCCACATCGTTGACCCCTGCAATAAAGGTTTCAATCAGTTGCTTTTTGCTGCGCAGTTCCGGGCTGGCATCAATTGCCTTGCGAATCGTGATGAGCACTTCTTTATCATCGCAATGGGTATCATGGTACTTTTTGACCAGCATCAGGATGTAGTCGATGTTGATCTCGACCTGCCGAATCAGCTCCACCTCGAACACCACATCATCCGTGATATCCTCTTTGGTTTCATCGTGCTTCTTGTTGCGCCATTCATCCCGCAAATCCTGATAGCGGCCCAAATAGTCCTGTAAATCTCGTTCAGAGATCATCTCGTTGCCTTTGAAATCATCAAAGGAGGACAGCAGGTTCCGCATCCGCAGCAGTGCACCAAACAGCACGATAAAGTCTTTCTGGTCCTGCTCCCCGATGATTTGCGGCTCTGTCAGCGGGAACTTCTGCGTCAGGTCATCGATCATGTCTGTATAACCCTGATGGTATTTTCCCTGCTCATCCGTATAGCCGTGGTAATAGTCTGCATATTTACGCAGTAGAACGATGCCGCCCGCATTTTTATCTCCAAACAGCGAAATTGCCGCATCCACTCTCTTTTGCAGGTTGCGGAAGCAGACGATATTGCCAAAGGTCTTGATGCTGTTCAAGATACGGTTCGTCCGGCTGAACGCCTGAATCAGACCGTGCATCTTCAGGTTTTTGTCCACCCAAAGGGTGTTCAGGGTCGTGGCATCGAAGCCCGTCAGGAACATATTGACCACGATCAGCAGGTCAAGTTCTTTATTCTTCATGCGAAGCGATACATCTTTGTAGTAGTTCTGGAACCGTTCGCCATCGGTCGAGTAGTTCGTGTGGAACATCTCGTTGTAATCCTGAATGGCGGCATCCAGAAAATCCCGGCTGCTCTGATCGAGATTGGAGGTATCTTCCGGGTTTTCCTCATCCAGAATCCCGTCTGTTTCCGCTTCATTGGCTCCATAGCTGTAAATGGTAGCAATGCGCAGCCGCTTGGTCGGGTCTGCCGCCATCTGCTTTTTGAACTCCTGATAATACAGCTTTGCCATCGGCACAGATGCCACGCAGAAAATCGAATTAAAACCGCTGACGCGCTGTTTTTGCTTGATTTCCTCCACTGCACCACGCTGGGCAGAGGCCACCTCTGCCACATTCGTCAGCAGATTAAACTCATACGATTTGTCTCCCCGATAGGTTTTCTGGTCGAAGTGGTCGAGGATGTACTTTGTCACCAGCGAAATACGCTTGGGTGCCATGAACGCCTTTTCCCGGTCGATATCCCAAACCTGTTTATCGTCCATGTCTGGCTCTGCATCCATCGTCTTGATGTAATCCACACGGAATGGCAGCACATTCTTGTCGTTGATGGCATCCACGATGGTGTAGGTGTGCAGTTGGTCACCAAACGTCTGCGCCGTGGTGAAATAGCGTAGATCAGTGGAGCTTCCTGCGTTGACTGCAAAAATCGGCGTTCCTGTAAAGCCGAACAGGTGGTACTTTTTGAAATTGTGAACAATGGCCTTGTGCATATCACCGAACTGGCTGCGGTGGCACTCGTCAAAGATGATCACAACGTGCTTCTGGTAAACTTCATGCCCCGGATTTTTCTTGATGAAGGTCGCCAGCTTTTGGATGGTGGTAATGATGATATGCGCTTCCGGGTTTCCCAACTGGCGTTTCAGAATCGTGGTGCTGGTGTTGGAGTTTGCCGCTCCCTTCTCGAAGCGGTCATACTCTTTCATAGTCTGGTAGTCCAAGTCCTTGCGGTCTACCACAAACAGCACCTTGTCGATGTATGGCAGCTGCGATGCCAGCCGTGCCGTTTTGAAGGAGGTCAGCGTCTTGCCGGAGCCAGTGGTGTGCCAGATGTAGCCGCCGCCCTCGATGCTGCCATACTTTTTGTAGTTGTTGGCGATCTCAATGCGGTTCAATATCCTCTCGGTTGCTGTGATCTGATATGGGCGCATCACCATCAGCATCTTTTCTGAGGTAAAGATGCAATACCGGGTCAGCACGCTCAGAATCGTGTGCTTTGCAAAGAATGTCCGGGTAAAGTCGATCAGATCCGTCAGCACACGGTTATTCGCATCGGCCCAGTAGGAGGTAAATTCAAAGCTATTGCTGGTCTTTTCCTTCTTGGTCTTGCCGTGTTTGGCATCCTTGATGGCATTGTAGCGGGTGCTGTTGGAGTAGTACTTGGTATTTGTGCCGTTGGAGATCACAAAAATCTGCGTATACTCGTACAAACCGCAGCCCGACCAGAACGAATCCCGCTGGTAGCGGTTGATTTGGTTGAACGCCTCCCGGATGGCCACCCCGCGCCGCTTCAGTTCCACATGAACCAGCGGAAAGCCGTTGACCAGAATCGTAACATCGTAGCGGTTATCATGCCGTGCGCCGTCTGCTTGTTTTACCTCATACTGGTTGATGACCTGCAGGCGGTTGTTATGGATGTTCTTTTTGTCGATCAGCGTGATGTTTTTGGAGCTGCCATCATCCCGGTGCAACACCTGCACATTGTCTTCCTGAATCTTCAGGGTCTTTTCGGGAATGTGCTCGTTGGGGTTGGCAATTACATCACTGAAAAACTGCTGCCACTCCGTATCGGAAAACTGGTAGTGGTTCAGCTCTTCCAGTTGGCTGCGGAGGTTGGCAATCAGTTCATCCTCGGTATGCAGCGGCAGATAGGTATAGCCCTGCTCGCACAACAGCCGGATAAACTCTTTTTCCAGTTCCGCCTCGCTTTGGTAGCTGTCAGAGCGCACCTTGGAGGGTTCATAGGCAGCAACAACAGTATCTTCATTGGTAGCCGCAACGATATTGAAAAAGGACATTTTCACACCCGCCTTTTACTCATACAAACCTGCTTCTTCTCGTTCTACTCGAATATCTCGCAGTTTTCTTCCTTGATAAAGCCAATGCACCGGCCCTTGTAGCGGATAGGTCGTCTGCATGATTTTTTGAGCCAACGCAGAAAGCGAGTAGGCTTTACCCTGATACTCAATTTGCCTATCATCTTTTACTACGGCTACAACCTCAGGATGATTTTGCAGCACGACCTCTGCCCCCATCGGAATACCGCATTTAATAAATGAGAACGGGGCTTTGCGTTCTTTTGCTTCTTCCTGAATTTCAGCCGCAACTTCTTCGTCTGCAATCTCATGGCCTTCCGGGGTAAGGCGCTGCAGTTTGTCCATTGTGCCGCTTAATTTTGCAATGCTCTCCAAAAGCGCATAAGCATCCTCTTTTGTCATTGCATAAAACTCTTTTGTTCTTGTCTTGCCATCGAACGTATCAATAGCGCGCAAATCAGGATTCAAACGGTCGATCAGGCTATGCAGTTCTTTATCTTGTAGCGGAGTTGAAACATCGTAAGTAGCATATACCCGAAATGCAAACGGGATACACTCGCTCCGATTTAACTGTTTCAGTCGATTCTCGATATTGGTCGCATAGCCAATTTTTACATAATCCGGGAAAGAGGGATTTGTCAGGATATAAATTACACCAGCCTTTTTTGCTGCACTCACGTTGCAGCCACCTCCTTAAACGTCAACAATTTATCTCGATAATATTCATACTGTTTTTGTCTTGCTTTAATCTCTGCGGGCAGACCGCTTGTCAAATCATTGCAGATAGAATCAAACCGGTCAAGGATAGAAATAATCCGTTTCTGTTCCTCAATAGGCGGCACTGGCAGATTTATCTCTCCCAGTCTTTCTCCACTCACATGAGGAACGCCTGCGCCACGCTTCATACCGTTCAGTTCTATTTCTTTATTCTTAAGCACATAGTACAGATATTTCGGTATGGCAACTTCTTTCTTTACTTCATACCCAAAGCCATCCGTAATAAATATCGGTTCATCCCAGTAAGAAACAAATCCAGCAGATGCACCGCTTCGAGCCACTGCGACAATTTCGCCGATGTGGTTAGCGCGGTCAATATAATATGCCGGTTCTTGTCCTCCCAAAATCACGGGAATATTACCAGCTTTTTCGTTTTTCTTAGTGATATACTCACCACGAAAAACATTTGCAATCTCACTCAGCGGCAACATGGCATAGCCAAACACATATTGCAAGAGCTTAATCAGTGCTCTGCTCTGCTCTGCTCTGCTCTGCTCTGCTCTGCTCTGCTCTGCTCTGCTCAAAATTGTGTTGCCGGTTTCTGCAAATGTCAAGAGCTTATCTCGGTAATACTCGTACTGCTTCTGCCGGGCTTCAATTTCAGCGGGCAAACCAATGTTGAGGTCAGAACAGACTTTCTCAAAGTTGTCCAATACATTTACAATGCGGTTCTGGACATCGAGGGGTGGAACAGGCACTGTCATTTTGGCCAATGATGCAAGTCCTATTGTCTTTTGCGCAGCACCCTTTGCAGCCAAATCCGCCTGCCTATGGAATGCTGTTCCATTCATTGCATGGTACAAATACCGTGAATCAATAACTGCATTATTTGGTCTTAATATTGCAATATGCCGTTGAAATACAAACTTCTTATTTTCTTTTACATATACAGGGATTCCATATGACCCTACCACCGTGTATAATACATCGCCTTTTTGGGGTCTGCGTTTGTCTGCCAACCGATTATAGTATTCATCCGGAACATATTTTATTACATTAAAGTTAATTTCATGTCGTTCATCAATATCTGATATCGTAATGAACGGAATACCACTATCCGCTTTGGGCGGTGCCTGATGATCGCCATCTGCTATTGAATCACAGCACTCTTCTAGTCGTTTTATTTTACTATTATAATTATTCGTAAGCAGCTCATCCCTATAATACGTGTATTGTGTTTTTCTAGCTGTCGTTTCTGCCGCAAGCTGTCTTTGTAGTTCCGTTACATTCTTCGTATAATCATCCAAAATTCGGACAATTTCACGCTGAATTTCTAGTGGTGGAATTGGTATCATCAGCCTTGAAAAAAGTGTTTGTGTTAAGTGACTAATTGTCGAACCTGTTTTCTGTTGCTCAACAACACTTTGAAAATGATTAGACAACAGATAGTGCAGAATGAACCGATTCTCTAACGAACCATCTTTACAGCGAACAACAAAGACTCCACCATTTAATGTAGCTGGCATTTCAAGCCCCTTTACTTGCGCTACTTTACCAAGAGTTCCATCTTTGGTTATTAGGATATCTCCATTTTTCAATTGAATTTTCGAGTCTTGCTTGTATCGCTCTTCCGTCACATATACACAAGTACTATAATCAATTTCATGTGTTTCAGTAAAGTCCGTTCCTGTTATAAGCAAGTAGTCGCCTTTGCTCATATACTCTGCTTTCGTTAGCCGTTGCCAGCCAATTCGAGCATTTAATGTGCAAACTTCATCGAATCTTTTATACTCAACGCCATCCGGGCAAAGTTCCCGGAGCAGTTCATCTAGCTTACTCATTCGCACCCTCTACTTTCTTTGCAATATAGGTACTGTACAGTGCCATCACCGCATAATAGTACATATCTTCCTGTGTTTCAATCAAATCTTCATCAAAAACAAAATCTTCTTCTGATTCAGCAAATACCCGGCAACAGTCAATAACAACTCGCATCGTCCAGAATGTCATTATTTCTTCCGGGCATCCAGCTAATTTGCATTGCGACCAAACCATATCAATTGGTGGCTGCAGCAGCCATTTGGATTTTCCCAAATCTGCGGAGTGAAGGTAATCATACATATATCCGTATAGCGTTCCGTTATAGCTCGTGTCTTTTAATAATTGGAGTGAATCACCTTGATAAAAGTGTGTTCGCCTTATATCCTCAAATATGTACGGATTTACGGTTTCAATTTTTTCATCCGAATAACGCTCCATCGCTCGATGAAAGTATTTAGCCCCATCATATAAAGTATCTTGTCCAAAACCGCACGCCTTAATATCATCTTTTAGTCGTTTTAATGCAGCACTCACCTGTTCTTTAGAAACCTCTATTAGCTGAAAATTGGCTTGCTTCAGAATTTCCTTTTGGACTTCCTCACTACATCTTAAAAACTTGGTCGTTATCGCTCTATGATGCTTTCTTTTGAGTTTCAAAGTCTTTGCTATCGCCGACAACGGCAAATACTCTATTTCATCTTCATTATCAATCAGAAAAACTCTTGCCGCCTCCGCGATAGCCTTTTCCTGCGCTTTTACTTCCATTTGTTCACGTTCTTTTTCATGTGAACGCTCTAGCCTATAAATTTTGATAGTCAATACAGTTGTTACAACCAGTGAAGTTACATCCACTAGGAAACTCCAAATCTCAAGGCTCATCTTTACTCTAGGTTTTCCTCCAAATACCTGTCAAAATCGCTCTGGTACAGCCGATCCTGCACCACACGGTACTTTTCAAACTCCG